>Ga0315902_10011441_pt1 | contig 11636 bp, 8 predicted proteins | sample LakEriMetagenome_9_FD_203523 | JGI IMG/M metagenome (GOLD analysis project Ga0315902, IMG submission 203523) | Freshwater fungal communities from buoy surface, Lake Erie, Ohio, United States - Buoy 12 MA117 | ecosystem: Environmental > Aquatic > Freshwater > Lake > Lake biofilm | place: USA... | reverse complement strand
TAGCCCCTTTTTTTATACCCTAGTTCTTTCACTAGAATGATTCCGCTTTATTACTGTGCAGCGTTTTGCTCAATGAAGTCAATAAAGCTATGAATAACCTTGATGTGAATCTCTTGAATACGATCGGCGTACCCCATCCAGGGAACACGCACCTCGAAATCGCACAACGGAGCCAGTTTACCGCCATCTTTTCCTGTTAGGGCAATAACTTTCATCCCCTTCGCTTTCGCTGCTTCAGCGGCCTTCAACACATTCGCAGAGTTACCACTGGTTGAAATAGCCAACAACACATCGCCTTCATTTCCGATGGCTTCCACCATACGCGAAAAAACAAAATCGTATCCGTAATCATTCCCCACACAAGACATGTGTGAAGGATCGGAGATACTCATGGCTGCAATAGCCGGACGGTTGTCGCGGTATCTTCCGGAAAGCTCTTCAGCGAAGTGCATGGCATCGCACATGCTTCCACCGTTACCACAAGACATAATCTTCTTACCCAATTTCAATTGGGAAGACATGCATTGTGCGCTGTTGTTTACGGAAGTTAAAAAGTCTGGCGAAGCCAACAATTGCGAAAGCAACTGATGCGCTTCTTCAAAATGTTTCTGAACGATCATGCTGCGAATTTACAGCAATCATTGCATAGGAATGTATTTGAAATCGCGAATAACAACTTCGTGCGTCAATCCATTGTTTGGACCAATGGCAGAGAATGGCAACGTCCAGAAATTCATGCGGCAGTTCGTGGTTGCGCCAGGAGCAGGAATCACAATCGGTTGTGAAACCAAACTTCCATCCTGCTTCACACGCGGAGGATTGTTCAAATTGAAAGACCACGATGCTATTGGAGTTGCGTTCTGGTAGTCCTCACCTGCATAACTGTACCAAGTAATCAACGTATCGGTCCAATTGAACATGTGGGTTGTAACCCCTTTCAGAATATCTGGATCAATGAAATTTTCACGCGTTCTTTCCGGATAAAAAGTTCCAAAGCTCACCGGCTGAACAGAAAACGTTGTTGGCTCTTCTGCCGTTGCATCTCCCCACTTCGAAAATTCGATATCTACTTCACTGTTTCCTTGCGTTAGCATGGTGTTGTTGTCCCAAGTAAACAAGCCCAACACTACGTTTTCAGAAAACGACATCGGATCTGCTTGAATGGTGAAAATATAGGTTCCGTATCCTAAGTTGTCTTGACCAACCACTTCAGAAGAATACCACGTATCTCCGTGCTTCGCAATGGTCAAGTGCAAGTAACCGTTTTCATCAACCCACACATCGTCGTACAGACGAGAGAAGTTGTTTGGACCAGGACCTACAGGCGTGTTGCTGTACTTAATGTCCCACTTACGTCCAGCGAAGTCTACAACATCGCCCTGACGACCCAATACATCTTCCGGATTAGACTGCTTACACGTAATCAACGTGATTGAAGCAAGCACTAAAAACAACAAATATCTTTTCATCTTATTGTATAATTAATCTCTGTGTTAACGAACCCACATGAAACTGAAAAGCACCCGATTCGAAAATCGGTTGAGCATCTTTTCCAATGAATTTCAAATCTTCTTTCGAAATTGAAAACTCAACGGTGCGCTTCTGTTTCGGCGCCAATTCTATTTTCTGAAAGGCTTTTAATTTTTTTACGGAAGGGGTAACAGATGCTACTTCATCTGTTGCAAAAACCAACACACTTTCCTTAACCGAACGTTCGCTCGGGTTTAGAACATCTACACGCACAAGTACTTCTCCGCCATGCGCTTCAGTTTCAAAACTCACTTGAAGGTTCTCGTATTGCACATTTGAGTAGGACAATCCGTAACCAAATTCCCATTGCGGTTGGAAGGCTTTATTACCAAAATCTTTGTCAAAAGTCTCAGTGAATTTGTGATCGTATGTTGAAGTTCCAACTTGGAATTTCGGATACGTGAATGGAAGCTTTCCACTCGGATTAACATCGCCATATAAAATATTCGCCAACGCATCTCCTCCGAAATCGCCCGGCTGATAAGCCATCACAACAGCAGAACATCCGTCAACAATATCACGAACAATGCGCGGTCTATTTTCAACCAACACCAAAACCACAGGTTTCATTGTAGACTGAAGCATCTTCACATACTCTTGCTGCGCCTTCGGAAGTTCTAAATCGTAAATGTTTCCGGGTAATTCTGTGCTTGGCAATTCACCCACACAAACCACAATAACATCGGCGTTCATCGCCATCTCCAACGGATTACCATTCATTTTGTTCATGGTCTCTAAACCACAAACCTCATTGAACGTAACATTCTTATTCTTGCTCAAAAGAGCCTCATAAATGGTGTTCTTCGTAGCGTCATCGAATTGCGCATCTGTTCCCTGCCAGGTGCGTGTCCAAGCACCATTCAACAGTGTCATTGAATTCGCAGCAGGACCTGTTACGAAAATCTTCGCGTCTTTCTTCAAAGGAAGAATGTTGTTCTTGTTTTCAAGAAGCGTAATACTCTCTTCTGCCGTGTGCAATGCCGCCGTTTTGTGTTTCTCTGAAGCAAATTCAGGATACGCTGCAATGCTTGGTGGCATGGCGTTTTCGAACAATCCTAATTTATTCTTGGTTTCCAAAATTCTTCGAACACTTACCTCCAAACGCTCTTCAGAAATTCTTCCTTCCTTCACCAATTCAATTAAATACTTTGTGAAGTCGTAATCGTTTGGCACCATGCACATGTCTATTCCTGCCATGACAGCTAGGTATGTCGCTTCTTTCAAATCAACCGCAACGCGATGGTTCTTCACCAACTTAATTACATCTTCCCAATCGGTAACCGCAAGTCCTTTGAAGCCCATTTCAGTGCGCAACAAATCGATTAAGATTTTCGGATTTGCGTGAACAGGAATTCCGTTAATTTCTCCGCTGTTAATCATGACAGTCAATGCACCTGCATCTATCGCCGCTTGAAAAGATGGACGATAAATTTCACGCAATTCTATGTCTGAAAGAATTGCAGGTGTACGATCGAATCCGGTGCGTGTTCCACTGTAACCCAAGAAGTGCTTCATGCAAGCCGCAACGTGAAACTCGTCTACCCAAGGGCTGTCACCTTGATAACCACGAACAAGCGCGCTTCCGAATACACTGCATACGTATGGATCTTCCCCAAACGTTTCGAAAAAACGCGACCAATTTTTATTTCTTCCTACATCCAATACCGGAGAGAAATTCCATGGAATACCTGCGGCGCGAGTCTCATACGCAGTAATTCTTCCACCCTCTTGTGTTAAACTCGGATTGAACGTTGCAGCCTGCGCCAACTGCTGTGGAAACAAGGTCGATCCTGTTACGTAATTCGCTCCGTGAATGGCATCTATTCCATAAAGAATTGGAATCTTCAAATTTGTTTCTGTCGTAGCAACTTTCTGAATGCCACCAATGATTTCATGCCACTGCTCGCGCGGATAGGCATGTCCACCACAGTTCAGAATTGAACCCACGTGGTAATCAACCAAAGCCGTGTGAAGCTTTGCTGCATCCAAATGATGCGGCTCCACCAACTTGTACACCTCCCCTTCGCAAACGACATCTAAATTCAATTGTGTCATTTGCCCTACCTTTTCCTCAATGGTCATTTTGGAAATGTAGTACTCGTACATTCCAATAAGCTTTTTGTCTTTTGTAGCAGACTTCTGTGAAGTACAAGAAACATTCACTGCTAAAAAAGCAAGAATGAAAAACGATTGAAAAATATTTTTTGAATTCATCATTATTCTAACGTGATGATTGGAAGTTCTACTTTAAGCTTGCCCCACAACGAAGGATTCAAGTTGAAATTTTCATTGTTCACTGAATTCCAGCGTTTCTGAAAGTCTCTTGTATCCTGACTTGTAGACTGGTCAATTGCAAAATCAATGTTGTAGGTTGAATTGTTTTTCCAAGGTGCAACACCCAATTCGCTCCAAGGAATAACACATTCGAAAACATATTTATTTTGAAGCGGCTTCACCGAAATTTGCGCTTTAATATTCTTCTCGCGCGACCAATCGTACACGTCGAAATTTCCGCCCATCTTAATTCCAATGTGACGGTCGCCTTCGTAAAACATCATGCGCTTGTCGCTAATTCCGGTTTCTGAAGAGAAGGCTATTTCAATCGCATCACCGTTCCAAATGTCTCTTCCGTTTTGCATATTTCTGCATGGAGAAACATCTTCAATTTCACCGCCGATGTACAATTCTTTTTCATTCCAATTTAAGTAGATCACTGAGCCGTCCATGTTCGCTTGCGCTACATACTGGCCACCTTCAATGAATCCGTCGTTCACCCAGCCGTAAGACTTCGTCACAACAAGTGTGTTCGGCTCCTTCGGTTTGAAAGGAATAATCTTGAACTCATCAACGTACACCGTTCCATTCGATTCGAATTGAATAAGCATTTGCTTCACCGTTCCGCCATCTAGATTCCAACCTTCAAATTGAAAATCTACTAAGGGGATAGTAACTGTTCTCCAAGAAGTATCCACTATTCCACCTTCCACATAACCGCTTGTAACGCCTATCCACGCTTGGGTTCCGGCGTAGTCTTCCAACGCCATGGCCCAAGGCAATCCTTTCATAGACCCCTCTTGCGTTTTTACCTTGAATGTAATTGCTGCACTATTTTCGATTGACCCTAAATCCTTTCCACTCCAATTTGCCCAACCAATTCCTAGACCCAACCAAGGACATCCGCCTGCTTGTTTGTTCCATGTAAATTTCATGGCACCTGTTCCAGAGAAAACTTCATTGCGCTCTGAAGTTACAGTAAGACAAGCAGGACTTGGCGTGAACCAAATCTCCGAAGTGATGTCGTCGTTGAAGATTTCAGTCAACTGAAATCCATTGACATCCTTCGTTTCTTCCACTATCACTTCATTTTCATAAAGCGCAAGTTCCTTAACGGTAACGCAACTCGAAAATAAAAGAAGTACAGACCAAAATGCGTATTTCATATGGAGAAATTAAGGCTCTAGAGCAGATCCTTCAGTGAATATCATGTAATCTAACCACGTCTTCGAATAACCTGAAGTTGGATTCGCTAAGAACAACACAGACACTTCAATCACCTTATTCGGCTCATGCAATCCATTTCCTATTGGTCCCGATGCAGCGCCATTCACCAACGTTGGAATGTTGTCGTAACGTTGAGAAATTTTCGCCCATCCGGTCGCAGTTAAACTAACCTGAATGGAATACATGTCCTCCGTTCCTGCAGAGTACATTCCGTCTTCGTTGTCGTCTTCCTTTATTTGGAACAATACCAATCCGTTGTCAATGCCGGCCGGCTTATACAACATTGTGTTGAAATACAAATTAGAAGGATTGCTTGTTAGCGGGTAGTAAGTTGATCCGTAAGCGCTTCCTGGCATGTTCACCAAGCCAATCAACCAATCCCAAGAAACAGCACCCGCCATTTCGTAGTAACGTCCACCTTGCGCGGCGTTGTTATTCGTTTGAACTGCGAAGCTCATGTTCGCGCCGCTTTGAACGTAAGTGTTCCAGCCGCTGTTCCAACCGTTTTCAAAATCCGCAGCAACGAAACCTTGATAAAGTTTCGACCCAACTACTGTTAGCGTATCATGCAACGTATCGGCAACATTCTCTATTGAAAGTTGAACAGCACAATCTTCAGCACGAAACATTGGAAGATCTGTCGTAGTTCCAGTCCATGTTGCGTTCGATGCATCAATAACATTCGAGAACCCTTCGAAACGCTTGATAGCGCCCGACTGCAGCCCTTTAACCTCTATCGTCCAGTTTACATTCTTCGAAAATGAAGCGGTAAACGTTGTCGTTTCTCCACTCGAAAAATCTACATCGCGATTGGTTATATCAAGATCATTCACCAGGGTGAACTCACCGTATAAATCAATCAATGAAGGTCCTTCGAATTCATCGTCTACCTTACAAGAAGTGTAAACCAATGAAGCAAATAATAGGATGTAAATAGACTTTTTCATATTAAAAATTCATTTGATAAAGTAACATAAACTGACGAATAGTGTAATTCTGTGTTGCATCGAAAGCATCGGTATTCTTGAAGTTCGAAAGGTTCATAGACAAACTAGATTTGTCTGAAAAACGGTAGCGCACACCAGCTGCTTGCATGAACTCGGTTCCGTCTGTTTGATATTCTCTGAAGTTATAAATTTCAGAGAAATTGTTTCGAACAGCGGTGTAATCGAATCCATTGAACGTGATTTGTTGAAGACCTAACATAAGATCCCAATTGTCCCAAAATTCGTATTCCATTCCAACAGAAAGTATTTGTGTTGAAAGGTCTACCGCGCGAACGTTTTCTTCTTCTTCGCGCGACGTGTTGTCGTTTCTGAATCTTACAGAAACATCGAACAGTTTATTCTTACTTCCGAAGCGCTTACTCAAATGCGCAACAGCCTTCACCTCTGAACGCATGAACTTGCGCGGTAGCAATGTTCCTTCGCCACGTGTCTCTTGCAACATCAATTGCGTTGCAGAGATTTCGAACAATTGTCTTGGGCTAACGTAGCGCGCATTAACAGTTAATCCTTGTCTGTTCGGAGTAGCAGTGCCGTATGGTGTAATGTTGTCGTACTTCGGTTGAATCAACATAAGGTTGGAAGAAAGCTGACGGTTGTATGCGTCGGTCTCGCGCATTAAATCGAAGGCCGTAAGGTTTCTTACCACCTGATCATTCGTAATTCTTCCAAAAGAAGTAGGCTGATAGTTGTAATTCACACGCTTGGTTTGCGCGCCTGGACTGCGGAAGTCTGAACTTACATATTTCCATCCCGCTTCAACACTTAAACCTTTCGACGAGTTAACACCCATCCATTTCGCATCGAAAATCTTTCCGTTGGTTTCCGGTGAACCTTCAAATTTCTCATAGTATGTTTTTGAAGTTCCTGCTTCCACATTCACTTTCATTTTCCAATTGGAAATGTCTTTCTTCAACAATAAAGTACTCGTGGTTACTGGATTGTGGAAGGTGCTTAGATTTCGAGAAGTTCCTTCAATGTCGAAAAGTGTCACGTGATTCATTCCAATTTCAAGGAAATTACTTTGAACCAAATTCACATTGTATCCTGCAAATAAGCGGTCGTTGATACTTCCGAAATCAGTTGTTCTAACGCGTGTAGCAACAGTATGAAACTGCAACTCTTTCACAAACTTCGAAAACTGCAATCCGAATTCAGCAGCCGCTCCTTGTTGCCTCCATGAACTATCTGCTGCATAGAAATTATCGTAATTCATCAAGCGCGTTTGTTGTTGAAACACAACAGGTCCTTGCGTAATAATTTCTTGTTGTGTATTCGAAAGCGTGTAAGGTGAAAGCTTGTAGTTGATGTCACCCAATTGGTAACGCACCACTCCACCGGCAACACCTTTGATATACAATTGACGAATGTCGAAGCTAACTCCAGAACCCCAGAATCCACCGTAGTCGTTGCGTACACGCACCATGCCTTGAATCTCGGTGTTTCTATTCGGACGAATATTCATTCCTAAATCAACCAAGGTGTGACCACTATTCATGCGCGGAATGGTAATACTATCTTCCACTTCCTGACCCATTCTATCTCCGTAATAAAGTCCACGTGCAGCACCCGTGAAAACTACTTTACGTAAATCTTTTTCCTGTGCTGAAACAAACTGAGTCACTATAAGTGCAGCAATTCCAACAACAATGTGTAATTTATTTTTCATTAAAAAAACGCTTTTAATTCAACCACTAATTCTCTTCCATTGAAATGATCTAACGAAAAACTTTTGTCTTCGAAAGAGAACCAACGGTGACGTAAATAAAGTCTTGTATTTCTTCCTAATTCAACATCTACTCCTAATCCATAACCGGTTCCGTATTGGTTTCTCGGTCTTCTAGAAACTTCGTCAATGTTCGTTAAATAATTCGCAATGGTTCTTTCGTAGCCAACGTATCCGTTCAACATTACTGTTGATGTAAGTTCATAGTAGACTTCAAGTTCAGAAGAGTACTGTCTAACATATGCGTTCTCGTTGGTCACAACAATTGGCGAAAATTTCCTTCCTGCGCTTTGCATTTGTAACAACGAAAACAGAAATATTTTGTGTGTTCCAATCTTTCCTTGATACTTCATTTGTGCCTCTGCAACATTGAAGTGCTTCTTGTTCACTACCACACCCGAACTATCATCAGATAATTGAACCGACTCATACGTGTCTCTGTATATATCTGAATATCTTCCATAAGGTCCAACATTAGCCGGATACTGCCAACGCCAGAAGCGTGAACGCGTAACGCTGTTTACAGGGTGACCATATGTGATTATGGCCGCTGCCGCTTCCAGTTCCGAAGAAGCACCCATACCTCCACTGAACTTAAATTTCTTCGTGCCCCACTGAACGTTTAAGTTCAACCCCTGACGATTGTTCGTCATTTGACCCAAGCGAATCATAGAACTTCCAAAGGGTTGCAATAAAGAAGAGCTACCCACACCCCCAGCAGGAATCTCATTTGCAGCATACTCCTGTGTTGCTGTATTCCAAAAAATTGCAGTGTTGTTAACGACTCTCGGACTTAAGCGAAAGGCATGAACTTCCAAGATTGGTCTTCTGCCAACAACCGGGGTAGACCAGCGCAATTGAAGCGCTTCTCCCCATTTTCCTTGGTGACGTGGGCTGTAATATTTACCCACCCCCATTTCCGCTTTAAGTGTATGACCTTTGATGTTGGTCACCCCTTCAAGAGTAATTACATTTAGTCCAAAGGCCTCACGTGCAAGGCTGTCTGTGTAGTTAACGCTATTGAATGTGTTAAGCGCAAGGAATCCATTCTTCTTTCCTTTATGCAACAATTTACCACCGTAGGAATAGTTCGGCACGACAGAAAAACCACCGTTGATTTCACTCTTTCCAACCATACCTAAAAGATAAAAATTCTTAGGTAATTCTTTTCCTTCAATCACTGCGCCTTGGAAGGCACGGTTACCCCAACGCGAATCTTGGTCTATACTTCCTTGATCGAAATATTGCTGATATCTCGAAGCCGCGCTGTTTCCCATAGGATCCCACGGATTTCTTTCAAACAACATAAAACGATTGTAACCACGGAAAGAACCAAAGGTCAAGTCAGAAATACTCAACCATTGAATACCACCCACGCGCACGCCCCATTGTCCGTATTTCGTTTTGAAATTACCGTACAAATTCATTCCCAACATGGTTCCCAAATTTCCACCTAATGCAACAGTTCCCAAAGGTTTCTGAATACTCGGACGAAGAGAGTCGGCCACTTGCGAGCCGTAAGAAGGGTTAATGACTCCGTTTAAAAATTGGAACATTCTTAAATCGAATCCCCAACTTGATTTGTCTGAAAACTGACCCGCTACATTCACCAACAAATTGGGAAGTTGTTCATCGTCACCAATAAAAAAGTTTCTTGGAAGAAGTGTATCGGTTGGTATTGTTCTTTGATAAGCTCTATTCTGCTTCGTATAGGTTCCGAAAAAACGATAGAACCCTGAAACACTTATCTTTCCTGGGGTTAGAGAATCCTTCTTCGGATAAAGTCCGTATGAAGAGGTGAGGTTGTCTACCTGTCCCCACGCACCATTTCCTTCAACCAGAAATAGAAGTGCTAAAAGAGAAAACAGATATTTAAAATTAGACTTCATTCGCATTAAGGTTGAAATTCGATTCGTTTGAAAGAGACTGCGCGCTTCGGTGCTTGTCCTTCTTTTCTTGGCATCACATAAAACGGAACGTTGGTATAAGCGTAGTGCCCATTTCCATCTACCGTTTCAAAAAACAAGCGGTAAGCACCTTCGGTTGAAGGGGCAAAAAACTTGGCGCTTGTTGTGAGTTTCTTTTTGAACAATCCAGCTATGGGTGTTGGAGCGCTTTCCGCATCTCCACCCGATTTAATGTCGCGACTCTCAGGAACAATAACCCACGCCGATTTCAATAAATCTCCATCGGCATCTTTTACAAAGGCAGTAGCCTCGTAAATTTCATCAGCTGTTAAAGCAATGTATTCGCCTTTCTTTTTTCCATTGACAAGAACTGAATCCAAAACAGGTGTTCTGTTTTTTACTGTTCCCGGTTTCCAAATGTCTTGAAGAACTTCAACGGCTTCAGAGGCATTTCCTTCAGCAGAAAATAAACCGTACCAAGTTGAAGTAGTCTCTTGCTTATGTCCCCAAAGGAATACATAAGAACCGATGCAATAATTCTTGTCGGCTTGAATCTCATTGCTCAAGCGCTCTCTGTAGGATTTTGCTTTTTCTGAACTACTTTGCTCTACAGGCGCTCCCCACTTGGTCTTAGCTACTTCCCAATGTCCGTTTGGTCCCCACTCCGTAATCATATACGGACCCTGCCATCCGAAATTGCGAATGTTCTTGCGAACACCAGCAATATCTCCGTAGGTATTCACGCAATAAACATCAATCTCTGGAGCGTCGCGCAGAATCAACTTCACTTCCTTTTCATCTAATCCTGCAGTAACTGTTGAAGTCGGATGGTTGTGATCCACTTCATGAATGAATTTCGCAATGTCATTGATAGCGGCCCAAACGCGGGTGTTCGAGTAAAACAAATCCACTTCATTTCCAATTCCCCACATTAACAAAGCAGGATGATCTTTGTATTGAAGGATAACTTTTTTAAATCCTTCCAACTGCGCAGCTACTTTCTTTTCGTCGTTGTAATCGAAACCGTGGCGTTCATGTTGAACCCAAAGTCCTAACATGACAGTTAGTCCTTTTGAATGAGCCTCATCTAAAATTTCTTGGGCATTGTCTGTACTCCATGTGCGAATAGAATTTCCACCTATCTCAACCAATTTATCGAGTTGCACATTTCCGCCTGCACCCCGCACATCGTAGGTTTTTCCGTTTCTTGAAAGACGCCATACACCAGCTTCATCTTGCGCCACAGTAACCGGAATCGCTTGAGCCTTTCCCTCAGCTGCACTGAAGAAGAAAGCCAGTAATATGAACAAGTATAAAGGGCTTCTGTTTTTCATTTTAAATTCATTTCAGTTGAAGAAATCGTCGGCAAAGTACACAACAATGGACAAAACATTCTCACAATAAAAACAAATGTATTAAAACCTTTTTGTATAAAGTACAATTTCTCTAAATTAGCAAAAAACTAGATCATGAAAAAAATTCTATTCTTATTCTTAACGATGTTCTCTTTGAGCGCAATGGCTCAAGTAGACGTTACTTTTCAAGTTGACATGAATGGCGTAACCGGATTCACCACGCCAGAGGTGAACGGAACGTTTAACAACTGGTGCGGAAGCTGCGCTCCAATGGCCGATGCAGACGGCGACGGTGTTTGGGCACTTACTATTGCTTTAACGCCTGGCGCATACGAATACAAGTTTTCTTTCGACAACTGGGCTGGGCAAGAAACATTGGTTGCGGGAAGTTCTTGCACAATGACAACTGGTCCGTATACCAATCGTGTTTTAAATGTATCTGTTGCTGACTCTTTGCCTGTTGTATGTTGGGGAAGCTGCGCTGCATGCGGCGAATCTGTTGGACCTTACAACATTACATTTGTTGTTGACATGGGCTTAAGTGGCGCAACATTCACTACTCCTGAAGTAAACGGAACGTTCAACAACTGGTGTGGTGGTTGTGCTCCAATGA
>Ga0315902_10011440_pt1 | contig 11636 bp, 6 predicted proteins | sample LakEriMetagenome_9_FD_203523 | JGI IMG/M metagenome (GOLD analysis project Ga0315902, IMG submission 203523) | Freshwater fungal communities from buoy surface, Lake Erie, Ohio, United States - Buoy 12 MA117 | ecosystem: Environmental > Aquatic > Freshwater > Lake > Lake biofilm | place: USA... | reverse complement strand
AGCGACTTATTGGTGATGATGTAACGACCGCCGGACTTCAATGTCTTAGGTGTGCCATCTTGATTAAAGTATTCGCTAAGTTTGTACCCACGAACAATGAAGTTCTTACCTTTCTCACTAACTTTGGAATACAGTTCCTTGGCAAGTGCGACCACGTTCTTGTATGTAACGCCACGGAACTTAATCGCTTGCGAGAGCCGAGTAACTTCAAGCACTCTGTTGACACTAACCAAATCACTGATCAGTTCACCAAGCAACTGTTGCGGTTCGCTCATAATTGTTTCGGACGATAGATCAATAGTACGTTTGGTTGTGATCTTTCCATTAGCAGCAGGCGCAGTGTTCTTGTACTGCGCAGGCATATTGATCAGCCTAGCTTTGATACTAGGTAAGAGGTTGCGTGATAGCGCGTAAGAGAACCACGGTTTGTTCTGGTCTTTCTTACTACCACGAGTATATGTTGCTTCCAGTTGGAGACGATACTGTGCAGCGTCCAAGAACGCCTGATCCATAGCACCTATCTGTGCTTCACTGAACTGCGTATTGTTTATGAACGCCTGTGCTTGCTCTACCAATCGCTTGGTATTTGTTTCCTCACTGGTAAAGAACGCGTATTCAATTACTGTTTGTATAGCGTCTTTAAATGTCTGGATGTCGGTTGCTTCTTCAGCCGCTTGGATTTCTTCAGCAAGAATCTCAGCAGCAGTCGCTTCGCGTTCTTCGATTGTTGTTTCACCAGCAGCTAACTTCTCAGCCAATGCCATAGTCTTAGCTTCTGCACCCGCCCACTCTTGTTGGGCAGCACGAGTCAGCGCGAAGTATTCCGGTGCACCATCAGGCTTCATATCCTCCCATGCTTCTGCCGGTGGGAGAGCTTCGACCTCAACGGCGGCTACCGCCGCCACCGCTTTTTTTGGTGGGGCAATCTCCTTTGTCGCTGCAATGGATGGACGTTTATCTTCAATAGCAACTATACGCCACGCATCTTTTTGAGTATCGGATAACTCAGACCATCTTGGTTGCGTTGCTTTGTCTGCGTACTCACGCCACATACCACCAGCTCGTGCTAACTCACCTTGTCTAACTGTAGCGTCGAATTTTGCAGAGGGTGCAACAGGTTTTACTTCTTGCTTCGCCCCGCGTTTGAGAGTGACGCCGCCACCGCTTGTTTCAACGCCGCCTTTTTTGACTTCGGTCTTGGGCTGTTCCCCAGCTTGCCGCCCGCCTTGTACTCGTCCATTATCTTCTTGACGTTGGCTGACACGACCTTGTTGCTGCTTCCCTTTTTGAGTGGCATCTTTCTTCTCCTTTGTTTTCAAACGCTCAGCCGCTGCTTTGATCGCAGCTAACCTATCTGTAGCTTTCTTCTCTACTTCAGCTTTAGCTTTAGCTACCGTCACTGGTGTTACTGCCCTACCAGTTGGAGGTGCTTGCTTGCCACCTTTGGCTAGGGTTGGAGTGATCTTTCCCTTAACACCAGCAGCACGTAATGCTGCCAACGAAGGCTGACCTTCCTGTGTAAACAACGGTATCTGAGGTGAGCGACGTAGATCAACACGCGGCTGAATAGCTGGACCAGTTGGTTCTTGAATAGCTGCAGCACGACCACCTTTACGCAATCCCTGACCCCGCGAAGGCTTAGGTGCTTGCTTTGGTGTAAACAACGGAAGCTGTTGTGGTGCACTTGGTTGTGCTGGCACCATAGGTAACGTGGGTTGCGTTGGCTGTACGGCAGCGGCTGCTTGTTGCTGTTGTAGGATAAATAGATCACGAGCGTTCTGACTCTGCTGTGCAATCTGATTCATCTGTGCTTGCTGTTGTGCAGCTAGTTGTCCTTGAGCTGCTTCAAACTCACGTTGGCGTTGGATACGAGCCTGAATAGACTGCATCTGATTTGCCATCTGTGGGTTGAACGGAGCTTCTACACCGGGTGCAGCAGGTGCAAACTGTAACGGCATCTGTCCGGGCTGTGCCGTCGGAGCAGCAGGTGCTTGAGGCTGTTCAGTAGGCGCAACAGGCGGCTGCATACGCGCCGCCATCTCTTGAGCAGAGATACCTTCAGGACCAAAGATATTTAGTACACCTTGTGTACCGGGACCCGTAGGTAGTTCCCCCTGACCAGTCACCATAATAGCGTTCTGAGCAGGCAACGCAGTTACAGGCGCACCCAATTGTGGAGCGGCAGCAGGACCACCCAGTTCAGGTGTAATCGGTGTAACTGTAGACGGAGGTGGGGTAGTGAACCCCGGCGTACCCGGTGCGGGTGTGTATGGTACAACTGGACCACCTAATTGTTCCGCAGATGGATCAGTAGTTTGACTAGGGTTTAGTAGGTTAGCGGGTTGTTTACCCTTTAAATTGGCTACAGCACCAATCGGACCACCTACACCAAAGCCTGCGGCAAACGAATTGATCAGTCGATTAACCGACTCGGGTGATGATAAGTCTTGTTCTGAGATACCAAGTAACAATGCTTCTTGACCAGCTTCTGTAGCACCTTCAGCAGTACCACCAATCAGTCCACCTACAGCACCACGACGCAGTAACTCAGCACCACGTCGACCTAGTGAGGCACCCGCAGGTAAGGCACGAGGGGCACCAGCACCCCCGAATAAGCGTCCAGCTAATAAGAACTCAGGTAGCGACTCAAGTGCAGCGTAAGGCACAGCACCAGCCAGAGCTTTTAGCCGAGCATCTGTGTCAGTAGCATCGGCACCTTGCTCACGAAGTTCGCCATAGATATCAGCGGCACCGGTGGCTAAGTTCTGTGTATAGGATGTGGCTACTGCACCAGCAATACCAGCGGCTTCACGAATTAATTTATTCTCTGCAGCGTTGAGTGCTTCACCGGTAGCTTGTTTCTTTAGCGCAGCCTTAACTGATTCTTTCCACGCAGTCTTACCTAAGAGGCCGGAGAAAGCAGCGGCAACACCAGCAGCAGGGCCACCAGCAGCAGTACCAGCCAAGAAACCCAGTCCAGCAGTTGCAACGGACTCAATAAGATTCGGACCTTGTTGCGCAAAATTTGCGACAAGCCACTCGACTGCGCCGCGACCTGATTCAATATCCGTAAACTGACGCTCATAAGGGGCTGTACGACGCAAGTCTGCTTCTTGCTGCGCGACAATACGACCACCCAAACTTTCAGCACCCGCCAGTTGTAACGCACGCCCACCCAGAGACTGCATAACATCAACACCGCGCCCAAAATTCTTACTTGCGAGGCGTCCCAAACTAGGGTTACGAATGGAGTCCAGATACTGTGTGTATGCGCGTTCATCGAGAGGAACCCAGTCACCACCTTTTGGTAGACCAGTACTTGGACTACGCAGGTAGCCTTCAGATTGGAGTGCGGAGGATGCGTCGTCTACAGCAAACGTCAACCCGTTGACAAAGACTTCTTTCTTACTAGGACTAAACGCAATCGCCGGTGCAGCAGGAGGTCTAGCCATATCGGGCATGGTGAACTGGCTTTGTTTTACAAGCTGTTCCCCCATCACTGCCATATCTGCTAGCGAAGGACCCAGACCCCCCATCCCGATTGATGACGATGGATTAAACGGAGCGTATGGATTAGCCGGTTCACCGACATTGGTTTTTTCCATAAACGGATTTGCAAACGACAATCCTGCTTGTGCCATGATTTACCTCACGTTACCGGATACACCAGCGGGAGTACCTGTGACAGCTCGATACGATGGTCCAACTGGGACTTTGATACCGTCCATTTCAACGAACTCACCTGTCCTAGCATCCATCACACCTAGTGCAGTACCAGCTTTGTTATATACCCAAGCCCTAGCAGTACCGTCGCCCACCGGTTTAATATCAAAGTCCTCACGACCCAATCTAATCTCCATGACTTTGTTCCGGCCTTTGATTGCTTCAACCGTAGCTTCACGTACCATTTGAGACTGTTGTTTGACTGTCTCCAACTGTGCAGCAAGTTGCGATTTAAACGCTTCCATACTGTATGCGGCACCAGCGGTTGCTTTCTGTTGGCGATATGTTTGATCAAATGCTGAACGGGCTGCGTCAGATATATCTGATGCGGAAATACCTTCTTTGGTTTTCTGTCCGTTGACAATGATGTTGTACTTACCATCAGCGCGAGGTTGGATGCCCACTGGTACACCAGCATACTGACTCCACACAGCACCAAGGCGACGAGGATCATTGGCAAGTTGAAATTCCTGCAGACCTTGCATACCTTGTAAATACGTCATACTGCTATCGAGTTCAATAATCTTTGCTCGGGCTTCCATATACTGATTACCCATACCAGCACGTTGGTACATACCCGCCAAGCGTTCCATCTCACCACGCATCTGATTAGCACGTTGCATTTCCACAGGAATCGACTGTGGGTTCGCCATATAGAAACTAGCTTGATCTCTAGCAGTAGGTACGTTTGGTGCCTGTGCAGGTGCTTGCGCTGCAGGTGTCGCAGCTTGTGCAGCGGGGATGAACGGATTTACTACTGTACTTTGCCCCGCATACATACGTGGCTGCGCCTGCGAATCTTCAGGTCTACCGGGTAATGGCTGCGGTTGTGTCTGTGCTCCGGGTTGACCGGGTAGTGGCATAGCACCCGCCCCTATAGCAACTTGTGCAGGTGCAGTAGATGCAGTAGGTGCAGGCTGAGTACCAGATAAAATATCTTTTACGATTGCAGCCATGGATGCACGACCACGTTCAGTCGATGCACCTTTGTACTTCATCAATGCTTGTTCGTAGTTACCACCAGATTGTCGTACGTACTGTGAGAACAGTTGCGCTGCGAATGGGATAGCTTGGTTAGGATCAAGCATAGCCTCACGAGGTAGACCATGACTCGATGCAATCTGTGCGATGCCTAAACCGTACTTGGCACCACGCGGAGACACTGCCGTTGGAGAGAACGATGACTCACTACCAAGCAATCGTTTAAAGATCGTTGGATCAATACCATACTGCTGTGCGCTCTGTGTAATTAAATCGTTGTATGGAGTCTGCGCCTGATCATACTTAATAGCTTTCTTAGACGGTGGTAACGGCGCAGGAGTTTCTGCAGCCTTCATGGCGCTAACGCCTTTAGCTACCTTCTCATAGAAAGTTACTGGGTCTTTCTTAGCATCAACCAATGACTTAGGATTCTGTTGGAAATATGTTCGTGCAGCTTCTGACATATACCAATCGTTCGCTTTGATAGCGCGATCTCGTAATGCACTCTCTGCTGGCGTACCCGTAAAGTAGTTTGTAATACCACTAAGCCCACCAGTTGCTGGCACACCAGCGTATTTACCTGTCGCTAGTTTTGTAGAGATATCATACAGCGTAGTATTGATCTTTCCTTTTGCGCCAACCGTTGCCATTGTTTGCTGAAAACGTGATGCATCAGGCGGTGCTTGTCCTATATCTAACTCGGGTACACCCACTACACCTGCTTTAATAGGTCCACCGGGAACTGCCACAGGTACGCCAGTGGCCTTAGTTTGTTCACCACGTAAACGCTCAAGACGTTGCTGGTACATTGCCCGAGCTTGTGGGCTATTAGGATCAAGCTGAGTAAAGCCAGCAGGAGGTGGTGCTTGTATAGGAGCAGGTGCTGTAGGTGCAGCCGCCTGCATACCTTCGACTGGGTATTGTGTCCCACCAAAATCATACTGTGGTGCTTGGACAGGGGGAGCCGCTAACATCTCACGACGCAATTGATTCAGACGATTTTGTTCCTCGATGGCAAGCTGATTGCGTTGTGCAGTACGCATATCTTCTTCAGTCTGCCGCTGCCTTGTGGCGATAACTCCCGCTCCACCAAGTAGTTGTCCTAAATCCATGATTGCTCCTTAGCCACGACTAGTAGCCAAACCTGCGCCAGTAAATGACCCGAATAAGTCACCTATATCACCAGTGGTCTGTCGGCGGCGGGAACTAGCAGCTTCATACGCACGCCCGATATTAGCGAATTCAGACCCGCTGGTTGGGTACGCTGCTGGCATCATCGACATACCGGCTTGTTGTGTTTGAAGCCGTCCTGAAACACCTTGTCCATAACCGACATCATACGCTGTACCAACATCACGACCAGCAGCTAAATCAAAACGACGACTCTCAGCTTCACGCGCCGCACCTGTTAACCCACGCAGACCAGCGCGTTTCGCACGACCGCCTGCAATTTGTGCTTTACGTGCACGTTGTAGACCGAAGTACTCAGGGTCAAAGTATTTAGATTCCCCGATCAGTCCTTGTGCTTGTTCAAGACGCTGGTTAAATAATGCTTGGTTGTTCTGCTGTAAATCTTTTAGTTCCTGTACTTGTGCATCCAGAAGTTTCTGTTCTTCTGGAGTCATACCGGGACCTGCAAGATATGAACCAGCAAGTTGCCCTGCAGCTTTTAATGTTAGATCAGCCAGAGCTTTTGGATCAGAGAACCGTGCTTTGATATTCGCTGGTACCTGACTCAGTGCTTCTGTAAATGTTCTGGGTTGTGCACTTATTGCACCTGCAGTTGTTCCTACCCCTGCACCGGTTACTGATGTTACTTGTGAACCGCCGCCATAAGTTTGTCCAATCGTCATAGGGTCTACTGCGCTCATAGCTGCTTGTGAACCGCCGCCATAAGTTTGTCCAATCGTCATAGGGTCTACTACTGGTGACATCGAAGCGACAGGAGGAGGAAGCGCAGTACCATAAGACCTAGCCATGGTATTAACGTCCATGCCGCTTCTAGCAAATACTGGGACATCATCGGCTGCACCTGCTATATTTTGGAAACCGGTCGTATTAACGCCAAACGTAGGTCCAGTATAAGTACTTGCACCCCCATAAGTCTGCCCAAGTGTTTCAGGCGCGACTCTAAGTCCTGCAGTTGTTGGCACTACTCCGGGTAGTGCCATACCACCGGTAGCGACCGTACCATAGCCACCGCCGCCGTAGCCGCCCATAGCTGCTTGTTGCGTTATAGTAGGTGATGCAGGGGTAGGAGTAGGTGCTGAAGCATACCCAGAAATACCGCCGCCAATGCCGCCCATCAGTGCACCTTGGCCTACATTCCCACCTGTAACTTTAGCTAAACCTGCACCCATAGCAGCACCAGTTACAGCCGCACCAGCAGTAGCACCGATAGCCGCAGATAATCCGATTGAACTTGCTACAATCGGCGCTGCATAAGGGATAGCAATTGCCGCTGCAACAGCAAGAACTTTTTTTACGCTTTTACTCATTTTGCATCTCCTATAACGTCATTCGTACATACGCACAGGATTTGTTAAATCCAAATCGGCTCGTATATATTTTTGCCCATCGTTCAGTTACATAGGCATCAAGAAACTTTATATCGTTTATCCGCAACCACTCAAGAATATATTCCCAATATACTGCCTTAAATCGTATCAACCCATGTCCTGCAAGTGCTATTACATCTGCACCTTTTTTACCGTTTGTATTATTAAATTGAATACCCATAACACATGCTGGTTCTCCATCTTCAAACCCAACAAAAACTGCTACAAGTCCAGTAACTATAAGAATGTAAATATCTTTAGCATTAATCTCATCTTTAGCAATCTCATTACCATTACATGCCGCTTCAAAATACGGTTCTAATACAGGCCATAATTCTATGGCTCGATCAGGTGTTAGCATTTCAATGGACATTACAGACATTAACTTTCCTTATATTTATCCACTAAGTTATCGAAGAACTCTTTACCTTTCATCTGTACGACATTCTTCGGTATAACGTATTCTCCCTCATGTGCGTTAATCAGTACACCCCCGTCATCTTTTTTTGACATAGGAACTGGACCGCCTGTTGCCATAGAAGGGATAGCTGGATTAGCTTGCATACCCATAGGGACGCCGCCGGGTGACACTTGTGCCCCACCGCTGCGAATAGAACGGATAGCTAAAAGCACAACAAATATGAGTCCTGAATCAAATTGAGGAGACATAGTATCTTCAGTAGCAATACCTTGTTGTATTAGAAAATTACGCACATACGGATACATGTCAGGATTTTGTATTGTTAACTTAGCAAGTTGCTCCATCATATTAATCTCATCCATCGTGAGTTCGCCAGACTGAACTGCTTGTAAAACTTCTTGCGAAATTTGTTGGACTTGTTCTGGGTGTTGAGACGCGAACTGGTTTACCTGCATCTCAATCATTTGTGGCGACATTCCACCTTGCGGCGCACCTTGCTCTTGAACACCCACGCCTGTTGGTGGAGGCATATTGGCAACACTTGTTGGTTGTGGCATACCGCCGGGACCGACCATACCACCTTCCGCATACTGTGGGATAAAGGCTTGCGTATTACCCATGGCTCCAGACAAACCCGAAGCTGGGTTAGCACCGCTACCAAGAGGTGCAGGTGTACCTATATTTAAGATGCTAGCAAGCGCAGGTGGTAAATCCATATTGGTGGTGTTCATGGCAATTCCTTTCACTGTTTCAATTGCGTAATTAAATTGTTCAGCGTATTACGTAAGGCTGCAACATCATTAGCAAGTTGTTGTACGTTGACGACCAATTTTTCGTAATCACTCAGTGCAACTACATTGACGCCACTAATCGTAAAACCAACACCCTCAGCAGTAACCCGCTGCATCGATTGTGTAGGTGCTAATGCTATTGCTATAGAAGATTTTGTCAATGCACGACTAGCCCCATCTTTTTCATTACGAGAACCAATTAAAAGTTCTAAATTTTCTTTCATGGCATTCAGAGTATTAAACTGCCAGTCTGTTAAACCGGTCTGGGGTATCGCTGGAATAGCCGTAAAACGTGACATTATGCCTCCCTCAGTCCTATAGGTGTTTCTGCTAAGTGAACCGCTCTGACACGAACGTTACCCTCGACACTTACTTCAAACGTATCTGAACGATACCCAGTAGGTAATCGGAATATATTAGTATCGTTAACTATAGTTGTATAGGTTAGTTCCTTATCAACCCATAGTTTAAACGTCACTGCATCGGGTGCATCCCATGTATCTGTATCGCCATTCCATGTAGTGATGACTTCATTCCAAACTTCCGTAGTATCACCATAGTCTGCAATAATCCGAGCAGCACCCATATTAATCATATCTTTGGTGTTAATTACTTTGGACTTCCAAGTCTGAGTTACAGAAGGTTGTGTTAAGTCATTCCATTCATAGATATCACCATTACCACCAAAAACATAATACAATTTACCTGTAATCGAATCGTACCAAGAAGCAGTAAACGTAAAGTCGGTGTCAACAAAAAAACCACCAATTTTTTCATCTCGTTCAAACACTAAACCGCCAGTAGAATGCGACGCAATGTAATTATCGCCATAGTATTCAGCCACTACAGTTGCGGGATTAAGTGCAGTTTCCCACGTATCATTGTTATATAACAACTTTGTTATAATGTTTGGGCCACCGCCGGGAGAAAATACTGCTAACCCATCGTGTGTTGAGTACACGACACCGAAGCCCATAGTGACCATGCTTTTAGCATTAAGGCACGGATATAGTGCGTCAATACGTGCAACAGACATTCCCGCAGCGGGATCAGAACCGGAAACAATATAAGGATAAGACTCGGTTGTTACCAACATAGAACCGCTAATTGCAGCAATACCTATGATGTCATACGGTAGTGTTACAGCGTATTTAGCAGGCCAAGCATGAGGCACTCCGGGTTCAGAAAAAAATAATTGGTTTTTAACAAATCCAACAAGAATATTATTTTGCGCAGACGTTAAACCTTTTAGTTCTTCCGGTGGAGCATCGTATTCATCTGAACCAAGAATATCAATCAACGAACGTGAATCAAAATCATCAGTAAAATTATAAGACCCGTCTCCCCAGTACCGTGCAGTTGATGTAGGTGGGTCCTCAGAAACATCATGATATAACGTACCCGCAACAACTGCAGTATCTGCTAAATTAGCTGCAGTCTGTGCATACTTAAACGTGTATGCGTCAATAACATCTGTGACAATACCACCGGTAATATCAAACGATGCTTGTGAACAACCACTTATTTTAAATCGGTCATCTATAGCTAAATTATGTGGGTATAGCGTAGTTACCTTAGACACATTCGTTGTACGTTCTACACGCGATAGTCCTGTAGGAAACCATAGAGTAGCTAGTCTAAAATACTCAGTTCCCGATGCTGATGCTAAGGTACGGTACAGTCGCACACCGCGAACAAAATTATCTCCGCTAGGTTTTACTGTGGGTAGATTACTAACCGTAGTAATCACACCTTCTTTGATATATAAATTTGCCGATGGTTTGGACGCTATCGATTCTTCTTCCCATGGAGTCATCCATGTAAAAACATAAGACCGCGCTTGTGTCAAACCCCCCAAATCCACTTTGCCATCAGAAGTAGATGTTGAGGTGTTTTGTGGTCCCGGACTAAAATATGTAAACGTCGTGCTATCTACAACTGTACACTCTATATTAACTGCATTAAACCCGCGTACATCCCATTTAACATCACCACTGGTAGTAGCTGCTGCAGTTGCAATAACTGTAAATGTGTTGGTAGTTACACCTGAAATAGTAAACGTACCATCAGTTGCAGTACCCGAAGTAAAGTCTAATGTAATCGCGGCACCGTTAGATAAACCGTGATTATTAATCGTGATAGTAATTGTTGTACTACCTGACTGACTATATGTACCAGTGCGGTATGAAAAACCTGATACTGTAATCGTATTGCCTGTGCGCAGGCCATGTGCTGCACTAGTTACCAACGTTACGATATTACCTGCGTCACGAGCAACTGTACTACTAGTTTTTTGTGTAAATGTTGCCGCAGTTGTAGTTAGTTGCGCAGAATCTGGAGGTATTGGTAATCCTAGATCATAATAACTAATTGGATAGGGAGGAGCACCTGTAGTTGCTAAGTCGTATGTACTAACTTTAGGCGCACCATCTCCTGTGTAGTAGAACCGTTGTTCCCCATCTTCGTTAGCAGACGCTACGGCAATATCTACATCAGTTAGCCAAGATAACCATTTCAATACATCAGTATCGGGGTCCCGCAAAGCAAACAAAGTTTTGATCGTACCTACACGCGATGTGTTTGCGACCACCACAGGCTGCGGATAAGGCAGCAAGTCCCCGGAGTACAGTTTGCAATTGTTTGCAATTTGTGCTGCCGTGTTCGGTAATAGCTCCGGGGAAATCTTCGGAGCCGTACCTAGGAAACTGATGATCTTTACAGCAGCCATTTATGCGAATCCTCGGGTGCCCTGTTTATCAATAATCAGCGCCATCTTACGTGGTTTTGCGTCCTCTTTGTTAGGGATTGACACATGCGTCCAACTATCGAACTCACGGATGCACTGATCATAGTCCAAGTCAGAGGCCGTAATGGCACGCACCACCTCGTCTGGGGTCATACCTGTCACACGGATATCCGCTGCGCAACCAAGGCAGTGCTGGCTAGTTTTGGAGCCGCCTACTGCGGCATTAACCTCAGGGGCACGATAGGCTGAATTGATCTTGATGGGCTTACCTAGCAATGCACGGATGTCCTCCAAGAACTCAGCAAGACGTTTGAGATTCTCCAATGCCTCGCCGCTAGGGGTATTGTCCAGACCCTGACGTGCAGCCGATTCGCTAACAGTCAGTTCCTCAAGAGTAAAGTGTTCAGTGAGTTGCA
>Ga0315902_10011437_pt1 | contig 11638 bp, 9 predicted proteins | sample LakEriMetagenome_9_FD_203523 | JGI IMG/M metagenome (GOLD analysis project Ga0315902, IMG submission 203523) | Freshwater fungal communities from buoy surface, Lake Erie, Ohio, United States - Buoy 12 MA117 | ecosystem: Environmental > Aquatic > Freshwater > Lake > Lake biofilm | place: USA... | reverse complement strand
CCGCAGCGGAAGCCGAAGCCCAGGGCCGCCGAGGTCTCCATCTCGTAGGTGAAGCTGGCGTCGTTCAGGCGCAGGCGGCCGATGGCGGCGCGCAGGTCCTCGAAGTCGGCGGCGTCCACCGGGAAGAGGCCGCAGAAGACCACCGACTGGGCGACACGGAAGCCCGGCAGGGGGCTGGCCGTCTGGCGCTTTTCCTCGGTGATGGTGTCGCCCACGGCGGCGTCGGCCACCTGCTTGATCTGGGCGGTGATGTAGCCGATCTCGCCGGGGCCCAGCTCGTCGACCTCGGTCTGCTTGGGCTTGAAGACGCCGATGCGGTCGACCTGGTGGACGGCGCCGGCGTTGATCATCCGCACCTTCATGCCGGCGCGCAGGCGCCCGTCCATGACCCGCACCAGCACCACGACGCCGAGATAGGGGTCGTACCAGGCGTCGACCAGCAGGGCCTTGAGGGGGGCGTCGGGGTCCCCCTTGGGGGGCGGCAGGCGGGTGACCACGGCCTCGAGGACGTCGGCGATGCCCTGGCCGGTCTTGGCCGAACACAGGACGGCGTCCGAGGCGTCGATGCCGATGACGTCCTCGATCTGCTCGCGGACCCGGTCGGGGTCGGCGGCGGGAAGGTCGATCTTGTTCAGGACCGGGACGATCTCATGGTCATTGTCGATGGCCTGGTAGACGTTGGCCAGGGTCTGGGCCTCGACCCCCTGGCTGGAGTCCACCACCAGGATGGAGCCCTCGCAGGCGGCCAGGCTGCGGCTGACCTCGTAGGCGAAGTCCACGTGGCCGGGGGTGTCCATCAGGTTCAGGACATAGGTCTCGCCGTCCCGGGCCTTGTAGTCCAGGCGCACGGTCTGGGCCTTGATGGTGATGCCCCGCTCGCGCTCAATGTCCATGTTGTCCAGGACCTGCTCGGTCATCTCGCGCTGGGTCAGCGCGCCTGTCTCCTGGATGAGGCGGTCGGACAGGGTCGACTTACCGTGGTCGATGTGGGCCACGATCGAGAAGTTGCGGATTCGGCTGAGCGGGGTGGTCATGTCGCCGCGCCCTTAGCACACTCCGGCGGCCGGCGGCGAGGGCGGTTCAAAGCCGGTCGCGCAGGGCGTACCAGGTCAGGCCGGCGATGGTCAGGGGCCGGCGCAGCCAGCGCCCGCCGGGAAAGGCCGGGGCGGGCAGGCGGCCCAGGGCCTCCAGGGCCTCGGACGCCGCCTCATCCCCCATCGCCGCGCGCCCCAGGAGGTCGCCGACATAGGGGGCCAGCAGGACCCCCTGCCCCGAATATCCCGCCGCCAGGGAGACGCCCGGCGCCGGCGAGGTCACGAGAGGGGTGCGGTGCAGGGTCACCCCCACCGAGCCGCCCCAGGCATGGGGGATGCCGACGTCCGCCAGGTCCGGATAGATCTTCACCAGGCTGCGCCGGACATAGCCGGCGAGGTCGGCGGGGTAGGTCTGGCGGTAGGTCTCCCCGCCCCCGAACAGGAGCCGTCCGTCGGCGGTCTTGCGGAAATAGTTCACCACGAAGCGGGTATCGGCCACAGCGGCCCCGCTTCGCAGGATCCGGTCCGCCTGCGCCCCGAGGGGTTCGGTGACGAGGACGAAGTTGTTGATCGGCATGACCCGGGCCTGGGCCGCCCCGGCGATGTCGGTGAGATAGCCGTCGCCGGTCAGGATGAGCCGGTCGCAGACGATGCGGCCGGCAGGGGTCGCAACCTCGATCGCCCCGCCCCGCTTGGTCCAGGACAGGGCGGGCGCTTGCTCGCAAATCCGTCCGCCGGCGGCCAGGACGGCCCGGGCCATGCCGAGGGCCAGGTCCAGGGGTTGCAGGTGACCTCCGTCCCGGTCGAGGACGCCGCCATGATAGACGTCGGTCCCGAGATCCTCGGCAAGGGCGTCCCGGGAGACGAGGCTGAGGGCCTCACAGCCATAGACCCGGCCCATGTGATCAATGTGAGCTGCGTCCGCCCCCTCCCCGCCCGGACGGTGGCGGGCGACGATGAGGCCGGGCCGGTAACCGGCCTCGGGCGCAACATCGGCGAGAAGATCGGCGAGGTGGGCCCGCCCGGCTTCCGCCAGCTTCCAGAGCCGCAGGGCCTCGGCGGCGCCCACCCGGGCCTCCAGCCAAGCCTGGTCCTGGCGATGCCCGGGATGGGCCTGGCCACCGTTACGCCCCGAGGCGCCCGACCCGACCCGGGCCCCTTCCAGCACCAGGCAGGGGACCCCGGCCCGGGCCAGGGCCAGGGCGGCCCCCAGGCCGGTGAAGCCGGCGCCGACGATGCACACCCCGGTGCGGACCTCGCCCTCGGGCGCCGGCAGGTCCGGCAGGCGGATGGCCGCCGTCTCGGCGTACCAGGAGCCCTTGGGGTGGCCGTCATTGCGCATGGCGGGCAGTCAGACGTTCAGCAGAAGGAACTCGCGCTCCCAGGGGCTGATGGTCTGCATGAAGGTCTCGTACTCGGCCCGCTTCACCGTGGCGTAGGCCCCGCAGAAGACCTCGCCCAGGACGTCCCGGAGGGGATCGCACTGCTCGAACAGGACCAGGGCCTCCAGGAGATTGCGCGGCAGGTCAATGCCCAGGACCGAGGCGTCAGTGTCCACCGGTGCGGTGGGGGTCAGGCCCTGGGTCATGCCCAGCCATCCCGTCGCCAGGACCGCGGCGATGGCCAGGTAGGGATTGGCGTCGGACGAGGGGATGCGGTTCTCCAGTCGCCGGTTGGCTGGGTCGGAGGGCGGCGCCCGCAGGCCGCAGGTGCGGTTGTCATGGCCCCACTGGGTGTTGACCGGCGCTCCCGTACCCCGGGCGATGCGCCGGTAGGAGTTCACGTAGGGCGCCAGGATGGCCATGATGGCCGGCAGGTAGCGCTGCTGGCCCGCGATGAAGGACAGGAAGGCCGGCGTGGCCTCGCCCGTCTTGCGGTCCGAGAACAGGGGCCGTCCGTCGGCGTCCAGGATGGACTGGTGGATGTGCATGGCGCTGCCGGGCTCGCCCGCCATCGGCTTGGCCATGAAGGTGGCGTAGATGTCGTGCTCCAGCGCCGCCTCGCGGATGGTGCGCTTGAACATGAAGACTTGGTCGGCCAGCTCCAGCGGATCGCCGTGCCGCAGGTTGATCTCCATCTGGGCCACCCCGCTCTCGTGGATCAGGGTGTCGATCTCCAGGCCCTGGGCCTCGGAGTACTCGTACATGTCCTCGAAGAGGGGATCGAACTCGTTGACCGCAGAGATGGAATAGCCCTGCCGGCCCGTCTCGGGGCGTCCCGACCGGCCGATCGGCGGGCGCAGCGGGTAGTCCGGGTCGGTGTTCTTGTCGACCAGGTAGAACTCCAGCTCCGGGGCGACCACCGGGGTCCAGCCCCGGTCGCGGTAGAGGTCCAGCACCCGCCGCAGCACCTGCCGGGGCGCCTCCTGGACCGGTCGGCCGTCGGGATGGAAGGCGTCATGGATGACCTGGGCGGTCGGATCCTGCGCCCAGGGCACGACGGCCAGGGTGGCGAAGTCCGGGTTCAGGAAGATGTCGGTGTCCGACTGCACCGCCGAAATCGTTCCCATCACCTCGGGAAAGTCGCCGGTAATGGTCTGGTAGAAGACCGCCAAGGGCAGGTTCATGGACGGCGCGCCCAGGAACTTGCGCACGGGCATGATCTTGCCCCGCGCCACGCCGGCCAGGTCGGGCACGACGCACTCGATTTCATCAATCGACTGCCGCGCAAGCCAGGGGCCTGCCGCCTCAAGAGAGGCAACGCCACGCTTCTCCCGGGAGGCCGGGGGCGGACGCTTCTTGCGGGAGGTCATCCCGCCGCCTCCGGCTTCAGGGCCCGCAGGATGGGCTCGGCTTCGTCGAGGGAGCGGCGGATGATCGAAACCAACCGGTCGATCTCGGCGTGGGTGATGATAAGGGGCGGGCAGCAGACGATGGTGTCACGGATGCCGCGCACCATCAGGCCGTTGCGGATGCAGAGGTCGCGCACCACCGGACCGGCCTCACCCTCCTTGTCCAGGAACCGCTTGTTGGTCCCAGGCTCGCGGACGATCTCCACCGCACCGATCAGGCCGAGGGAGCGGGTCTCGCCCACCAGGGGATGGTCGTTGAGGCTGGCCAGGGCGCGGGCCAGGTAGGGGCCGGTGTCCTCCCGGGTGCGCTCCACCAGGCCCTCGCGCTCGATGATGTCGAGGTTGGCCAGGGCCACAGCGGCGGCGGTCGGGTGGCCGCTATAGGTGTATCCGTGGACGAAGTCGCCGCCCTTCTCGCGCAGCTCGGCCACGATGTGGTCGGCCACGCCGGTCGCGCTGATCGGCAGGTAGCCCGAGGACAGGCCCTTGGCCATGGAGATCATGTCCGGCTTCACGCCGTAGTGGTGGTGGCCGAACCACTGACCCAGCCGCCCGAAGCCACAGATGACCTCGTCGCAGACCAGCAGGATGCCGTACTTGCGGCAGATGGCCTCGACCCGGGGCCAATAGCCCTCGGGCGGGATGATGACCCCGCCGGCGCCCTGGACGGGCTCTCCTATGAAGGCGGCGACGTTCTCGGGGCCGACCTCAAGGATCTTGTCCTCGATGGCCTGGGCGGCGCGGGCGGCGAAGGCGTCAGGGTCCTCGCCGAAGCCCTCTCCGAAGAGGTAGGGCTGCATGACGTGCTCGACGCCGGGCACCGGCAGGTCGCCCTGGGCATGCATGGCCTTCATGCCGCCCAATGACACCCCCGCCACGGTGGAGCCATGGTAGGCGTTCCAGCGGCTGATGAAGATGCGGCGCTGGGGCTGGCCCTTCAGCTTCCAGTAGTGGCGGGCCAGGCGGAAGACCGTGTCGACGGCCTCGGAGCCCGAGGAGTTGAAGAAGACGTGGCTGAGGTGGCCGCCCATCTTGCTGGCGATGCGGGCCGCCAGCTTCACCGGGGGCGGCGTCGCCGTCCGGAAGAAGGTGTTGTAGTAGGGCAGCTCGAGCATCTGGTCGTAGGCGGCCTTGGCCAGCTCCTCGCGGCCATAGCCCACATTCACGCACCAGAGTCCCGCCATGCCGTCGAGGATGGCGTTCCCCTCCCCGTCGAAAATGGTGCTGCCCTCGGCCCGGGTGATGATCCGGCTGCCGCCGAGGCTGGCGATCAGCCGGTGGTCCGCCTGGGCGGGCAGGTGGTGCGCCAGGTCCAGCCGGCGAAGCTCGGCGATATCGTGGTTGCGGATCGGAACAGTCACGCGGGGAACTCCTGAAGCGGATCAGCGGACAAGCGGTTCGCCCCGGAGGGCCCGCCCGAAGACATTGAAGAATACCTGACTTTGCGGATTTTCGCCTGTCCGCCATTCGGGGTGCCACTGGACGGCGAGGACCGGGGCGGCGTTCACCCGCGCCGAGAAGGCCTCGACCACGCCGTCATCGGCCCGGGCCTCGACGCTGAGGCCGTCGCCCAGCCGGGAAACCCCCTGGTAGTGGACGGAATTGACCCGGATCCGGTCCTCCCCCAGGGCGGCGGCCAGGACCCCGCCGGGCGTCAGGGCCACATCGTGGACGTGGTCGAACATCTCGTTGAATCCCACCTCGTCCGGGGCGTGGTGCTTCAGGAGGTCGGGGTTCATGGAAACATCCCGCCGCAGGCTGCCGCCGAAGGCGACATTCAGCTCCTGGAAGCCGCGGCAGATGCCGAAGACCGGGCGACCCAGGTCGAGCATGGCGCGGATCAGGTCGCCGGTCATGGAGTCGCGGGCCGGATCGAAGGGCCCTGGGGCGTCATCCGCCGCCTCCCCGTAGGCCGAGGGGTCGAGGTTGGAGGGACTGCCGGTCAGGAGCAGGCCGTCCAGCCGCCCGGCCACGTCCAAGGCCCGCATGTATTGCGGCATGGAGGGGATCAGGAGGGCGGCGGCGTCGGCGAAGGCCATGGCCGAGGCCACGTAGCGGTTCATCACCGCCTGGGCGGGCTCAATCCCGACGGTGCGGGTGCAGCAGATGATGCCGGCGACGGGACGGGCCATGTCAGTTCAGGAGGACGGCGGGCGAGCAGGCGTGCCAGCCGAGCCAGACCTCCTCGCCAAGGGCGAAGTCCTCCTGGTCCCAGCGGGTCAGGTTGGACCTGAGCACCTTGACCCGCCGCCCCCCGGCGATCTCCACCTCGTAGGTGCTCTCGCTCCCCAGGTACGATTCATGGCGGATGACGCCTCGCACCAGGTTGGCGCCGGCGGGGGAGTCGTCAAGGACCGGCGGGGGCTGCCCGGGAGCGTACTTGTGCAGCTCGATCTTCTCTGGCCGCAGGGCGGCCCAGACTGTGGTCCCCTTGGCGCCCGTGACGCCGTGATCGAGGTAGATGTCCGTGGGCAGTTCCGGTGAACGGATGACCGCCTCATCCTGTTCATCCACGGCGAGGACGCCCTCGAACAGGTTCACCGACCCGATGAAGTCGGCCACGAAGCGGCTGCCCGGAAACTCGTAGAGGTCGTTGGGCGTCGCCACCTGCTGCAGGAGGCCGCGGTTCATGACGGCGCAGCGGCTGGCCAGGGCCAGGGCCTCGTCCTGGTCGTGGGTGACCATGATGAAGGTGATGCCCACGGTCTCCTGCAGGGTGCAGAGTTCGGTGCGCATCTGGTCGCGCAGCTTGGCGTCGAGGGCCGAGAGGGGCTCGTCCAGCAGGAGGACCCGCGGGCGCTTGACCAGGGCCCGGGCCAGGGCGACGCGCTGGCGTTGCCCGCCCGAGAGCTGGTCCGGCTTGCGCGCGCCAAGGCCGCCAAGCTGTACCAGCTCGAGGGCTTCTTCGACCCTTCGCTCGCGCTCCGCCCCCGGGACGCGGTCGATCTTCAGTCCGTAGGCCACGTTGTCGGCCACGCTCAAATGCGGGAAGACCGCGTAGGACTGGAAGACCATGTTCACCGGCCGCCGGTTGGGCGGCACGTTGGAGATGTCCTGCCCATCGATCAGGATGCGCCCCTCGGTGGGGGTCTCGAACCCCGCGAGCATGCGCAAGAGGGTGGTCTTGCCGCAGCCGGAGGGGCCCAGCAGGCAGAAGAACTCCCCCTCGTCGATGGTCAGGGAGACGTTGTCGACGGCGACCATGCGGCCAAATCGCTTGGTGACGTTCTCGAAGGTGATGATGGGCTTGCTCATGGCGCCTCAGGGACGGTCTTTGGGGCGGTCGAGGGCGGCGTGGCCTCCCGCCGTGGAGGCCGGGTCGCCCTGGACCTTCAGGGCGATGGCTGTGAGGACAACAGTCAGGACGATAAGAATTGTTGAGGCGGCGTTGACCTCCGGCGTCACCGAGAAGCGGACCATGGAGTAGACCTTGACCGGGAAGGTCACGGTGTCCGGGCCAGATGTGAAGAAGGTGATCACGAAATCGTCCAGGCTGAGGGTGAAGGCCAGGAAACCGCCGGCGACCAGAGAGGGCGTCATGTGCGGCAGGATGACGTCCTTCAGGGTGCGCCACTCGCTGGCGCCGAGGTCCCGGGCGGCCTCTTCAAGCTCCCGGTTGAAGCTGGCCATCCTCGCCCGGACCACCACCGCCACGAAGGGGAAGGAGAAGGAGACGTGGGCGATGATGATGGCGCCCAGGTTCATCGGCCAGGGCAGGCCCTGCGGCCAGGGCAGGACCTTGGCGAAGAAGACCAGCATGGCTACGCCCAGGCAGATCTCCGGCGCCACGATGGGCAGGGCCAGGGCGCCGTCGAAGCCGGTCTTGCCGGGAAAGCGGAACCGCCAGAGGGCCAGGGCGGCCAGAGCGCCGAGGATCAGGCTCAGGAAGGTGGAGACCGCGGCGATGGTGAGGCTGTTGACGAAGGCCTCGATCAGCGAGGCGTTGTTCAGGGCCTTCTCGTAGTACTTCAGGGTGAAGCCCTGCCAGACGATGTTGCGCCGGCTGTCATTGAAGCTGAACACCATCAGCGCCACCAGCGGGGCGTAGAGGAAGATGCCGACGCCAGCCAGCCAAAGCTGCAGGGGCCATCGGCGTAGGTATTCCAGGGGACCGGGGGCGGGACGCTTAGCCATCAGGCCGGCTCCCGCCGACGCCGCGAGAGCATCGCCTGCAGGGCGATGGCGATGAAGGTCATGTACATGAGCAGGAAGGACAGGGCCGCGCCGAAGGGCCAGTCATTGGCCCGCTTGAACTGGCGCTCGATGATGTTGGCGATCATCTGGCTGTCCGGTCCGCCCAGCAGGTCCGGCGTCAGGTAGGAGCCCAGGGCGGGAATGAACGTGATGACCACGCCGGACGCGATGCCCGGCAGGGCCAGGGGCGCGACAATGGTCAGCAGGGTGCGAAGATGCCCGGCGCCCAGGTCGAGGCTGGCCTCGATGAGCGAGGTGTCCAGCCGGTCCAGGGCCGAGTAGAGCGGCAGGACCATGAAGGGCAGGTGGACGTAGACCAGCCCCAGCACGACGGCGAAGTTGTTGTGCAGGAGCTCCAGGGGCTGGAAGGGCCCCAGACTCCCTACGCCAAGCACGCCCACCACCGCGTCCAGTCCGTTCCAGAGCCACTCCAGCGACTGGTTCACATACCCCTCGGTCCTGAGGACGGCGATCAGTGCGTAGGTCCGGATCAGAAGGTTGGTCCAGAAGGGCAACATGACGGCCAGGAGCAGCCAGGTCTTGGCCTTCGCCGGGGCGAAGGTGATGGCGAGGGCGACCGGGAAGCCGACCACCAGACAGATCAGGGTCGTCAGCCCGGCGATGCCGACCGACTTGACGAAGATCTTCAGGTAGAGCGGGTCGAAGGCCCTGAGATAGTTCGAGAAGGTCCCCGTCAAGGCGATCTCGGTCAGGCCCCGGTTCTCGCCGAAGGAATAGAGCCAGACGATCCCCATGGGGACCATGAAGAAGAGGACCAGCCAGAACAGCGGCGGGCCCAGGACAGCGCTGAACAGGCCCTTCGCCGACTTCCAGTGCTGTTCCATCAAGGGACTCCGGCGTCAGGTCAGGCGGCGCGCACCCGGGTCACGACTTCCTCGTAGAGGCTGGCCTTCGCCGCCCCCTCGAAGGCGCCGTACTCGCACTTGGCCATGACGTCGGCGGGCGGGAAGATGGCGGGGTTGTTGCGGTAGCTCTCCGGCATCAGGGCCTTCGCCGCCGCGTTCGGGGTCGGGTAGAGGATGGTCTCGCTGATCTTCTTCCCGGCCTCGGCGTCGAGGAGGTAGTTGATGAAGGCGTGCGCGTTGTTCGGGCGCGGCGCCCCCACCGGGATGCAGAGGTTATCGGAGTTGATCAGGCTACCCTCCTTGGGCACGACGAAGCCGATATCCGGGTCCTCGGTCATGATCTGGGCGATGTCGCCGTTGTACTCCAGGACCAGGTCGACCTCGCCGGACAGGAGCATGTCCTGGCCATTGTCCTCGTGGAAGGCCTTCACGAAGGGCTTCTGGCGGATCAGCATCTTCTCGATCTCAGCGATCATCTCGGGCGGGATGTTGTTGACCGAGTGACCCTTGTACTTGGCGGCCAGCCGGATCAGGTCCGCGGACTCCGACAGGAGGGCGATCTTGCCCTTGTAGGCGTCGGAGTCGAACAGCCATTTCCAGCTGTCCGGAACCCCCTTCACCTTACTCTTGCGGTACCCGATGCCGAGGACCAGCCAGGTGTAGGGGGCCGACATCTTCCGGCTGGGGTCATAGTCCGGGTTCATGAAGCTGGGGTCGATGTTCTTCAGGTTCGGGATCTTCGAATGATCGAGGGCCTGGATCAGCTTGGCCTCGGTCATGCGGCTGACGAACTCATTGGAGGGGACAATGACGTCGAAGCCCGGGTTGCCCGCCTTGAGCTTGGCGAACAACTCATCGTTGGTGGCGAAGAGGCTCATGTTCACGTCGACGCCGTTGGCGGCCTTGAAGTCGGCCAGGGTCGTCTCGCCGATGTAGGTGTCCCAGTTGTAGAAGTTCAGCTTGGGTTCCTCGCCGCCGCTGGCGGGTGCGGCGCCGGGCTGGGAGCAGGCGCTGAACGAGACCCCAATGGCGGCGGCGCCAAAGGCGGTGAGCAGGCTGCGGCGGGACGCACCGCGTCCGGAAAGCATCGACATCGGGAAAGTCTCTCCAGGAGCTGGTTTCTCCCGGGAGGATGACGGCGCCAATGCGTCGGGATCAATCCCGAAAGCGTCGGAGACTGTGCGGATTCAGGCGTTGCCCAGATACCAGTCATAGTCGAGGGCGGTGACGACGGCTCCGAAGCGGTCCTGCTCCGTGCGCTTGACCGACGTGAACATGTCGACAAAGCGCGGACCGAGATAGTCCCGCAGCACGTCGGACCGCTCGAACAGGTCGACGGCCCCCACCCAGTCGGTCGGCAGGCGCACACCGTCACGGGCCGCAGCCGCGTAGCCGTCGCCCTCCACCGCCGGCCCAGGGTCCAGCCGGTTCACGATCCCGTGGTGAGCCGCCGCCAGCAGGGCGGCGAGGACCAGGTGGGGGTGGGCGTCGGCGCCGGCCACGCGGTGTTCCACGTGTCGGGTGACGGGCGGCCCGGCCGGGACGCGAAGGGAGACCGTGCGGTTGTTCACCCCCCAGGTCGGCGCCACGGGAGCGTAGGAATTGGCCCGGAAGCGCCTGTAGCTGTTGGCGTTGGGCGCCAGGATCGCCATGCAGTCGCCCATCAGGGCCTTCATGCCCCCGATGGCGTAGCGGAGCAGGTCCGAACCCTCCGGCCGGTCGTCGGCGCATAGGTTGGCGCCCGAGGCGTCGGCGAAGCTGACATGGACATGGAAGCCGCTGCCCGCCCTGTCAGCCCAGGGCTTGGCCATGAAGGTGGCCTCGCAGCCATGGCGCGGCGCGATGCCCTTCACCGCCCGCTTGTATCGGACAGCGTCATCGGCGGCGGCCATGGCGTCCGGTTTGTGATGCAGGGTCAGCTCCACCTGGGCCGGGGCGAACTCGGAGATCGCTCCCTCGAGGGGCAGGCCCATGATGTCCGCCGTGTCCCAGAGCTCACGCAGGAAGGGCGCATGGTCCTCCAGTTCCGGGAGGCCGTAGACCTGGATGCCTTCGGGCCGGCGCCCGGTGCGGACCGAGCGCGCCGGCAGGACCTCTCCGTTCGGGCCCCTGGCCATGTCGACCAGGTAGAATTCCAGCTCGCAGGCGGCCACGGGAGTCAGGCCGTCGGCGGCGTAGCGGTCCAGCACCCGGCGCAGGACATGGCGGGGGTCGAGGTCGTTGGGAGCGCCGTCCAGCTCGTACATGGACAGCATGACCTGAGCGACGTCCGGACCCAGCCAGGGGGCCAGGGTCAGGGTCCCGGGCACGGGTCGAGCGCGACGGTCGGCGTCTCCGTCCTCCCAGACCAGGCCGGTGTCCTCGCAGTCGGCGCCCTGGGTGTCGACCACCAGGATGGAACCCGGGAGGAAGCGCCCATAGTCGTAGACCGCGGGGAGCTCATCGATCCGCAGGCGTTTGCCGCGAGGCACGCCGGTCAGGCCCGTGAAGACGACTTCGACGAACCGGACCTCGGGATGGGCGGTCATGAACGCCCGGCATTCCTCGGGACCGGCGACAGGATTGGCGGGCATGGACGAAACCTCGGATCAGATGTCTCGGGCTCCTTTGCCACGCCAGGTCCGGTGCGCCAACCGCCGGCGGCAGGTCAGGAGGGCGGGGATCTTTCCATGGCGATCACCTGAGCAACCCGCTCCATGGGCGCCTGGGAGGTGGTGATCAGACCTGTCGCGCCATTGTCCATGTCGCTGATC
>Ga0315902_10011434_pt1 | contig 11641 bp, 10 predicted proteins | sample LakEriMetagenome_9_FD_203523 | JGI IMG/M metagenome (GOLD analysis project Ga0315902, IMG submission 203523) | Freshwater fungal communities from buoy surface, Lake Erie, Ohio, United States - Buoy 12 MA117 | ecosystem: Environmental > Aquatic > Freshwater > Lake > Lake biofilm | place: USA... | reverse complement strand
CGCCAGGCATCAACCGGGCCGCAGCGGTCGGTTCGAGGTCCGCGTTGTAGTTCCGCGTGTCCGGCACCACTCCGACCGAAACCGTGGAGGAGAGCGCGGTGGCCATCACGACGTTGTTTGGGTCCAGTAGGCTGAATTCCACCGCGTAATTCCCCGTCGTGTTCACCGTGCAATTCGCCCGCACCGCCACGAGGTGGCGATTCGTCCCCGGGTCCGAGTCCACACCGTCCGCCGCGATCACATACCCCGGCGTCGCATACGACGGCAGCGCGAGGCTGTTCACCGTGCCGCTCTGGGCACGAAGCAGGGCAGGCATCACACAAAACAGGGCGAGGAGAAGAAAAAAGGAGCGCATGACAACCGGAGGTTCATCTTCCGTAGCCCCGTTTTACCACCTTGGGTTACAGGGAGGCTCGTACTTTTTTGGGGTAAGCAAGCCTCCGGCTGAAAAAAGGCCCCAATGGCCTCTCCATCTCACCCCAGCCCCTCGACGCTCCACCCGTCGCGATACGTCCGCGTGAGCTGGGCATTGAGTTCGGGCCGGTTGGCGATTTTGCCATTCGTGGCATCCCACTCGATCCAGTCGCCCGGATTTCGCTCGGAGAGCACGCCGAGCAGAACGGCCTCCGTCACGGGGCAGCCATAGCTCGGCAGGTCGGTGGCGGCTTTTTCGCCCTTCATGCACGCGTCCACCCAGTCGGTGTAATGATTCGCGATGCGTGTCTTCGGGTAGGTGAAGCCCGTGAAATTCGCTTCCGGCACCAGCCATGGGCGCTGGCTGTGCGGTTTGAAGATGCCGCCGCTCTCGCCGATGAAGAAAATGCCGCTCGGCGTGTCCTTGGTGAGCACGCTGGGCTTGATGACACGCTTGTCATAGTCGTAGCCGCCATCCGTCCACGTCATCTTGATCGTATCGCCCGCAGTCAGCGATGTGCCGGGGAATTCGAGCTCCAGATGGCGCTTCATCGCATACAAATCGCCCTTGCTGCCCTCGTCGAGGCAGCGCACGCGCTTTGGTGCCGCGAGTCCAAGACAGGCAAACACCACGTCAAAGTAGTGGCAGCCCATGTCACCCATCATGCCGACACCAAAATCGACCCACGAGCGCCACATCGACGGATGATACGCGCCTTCGAGGAAGGGCACCTCGTTCGCCACGCCAAGCCACAGGTTCCAATCCACATTCGCCGGCACCGGATCAGCCTCCGCTTTCCGCTGCGTGACCTTCGGCCACCAGCTCGCCTTCTTGTTCTCCCAGCAGATGACCTCCTTCACCTTGCCGATGGCGCCGCTCTTGATCAAATCGACCGCCAGCGAGGTTTCGATGCTCGAATGCCCCTGCGTGCCCATCTGCGTCGTCACACCCGCCTTCGCGGCCTCCGCGCTCAAAATCCGCGCCTCGTGCAAATGATGCGTGAGCGGTTTTTGAAGGTACACATGCTTCTTTGCCCGCAACGCCGTCACCGCCTGCGCCGCATGCATGTGATCCGGCGTGCCGATCGTGACCGCATCCACCGAATCACCCAGCTTCGCGATCATCTCGCGATAATCCCGAAACGTCGCCGCATCCCCGAGCCGCTCCTTCGCCGCCGGGTCCTGCAGTTCCTTCCGCCGCGTCGACATGCCCTTCGTCGCCAGCTCCAGCGTCTTCGCATCCACATCACAAATCCCCACGATCCGCACCTTCGGATGCTGGAGCACGCTCATCATCGTCACGGCCCCCATCCCACCCACCCCAATCGACGCCACCTGAAACATCGAATTCGGCGACCTCGCGCTCAGGATGGCAGGGGCGGAAACATAAGCGGCAGTGTGCTTGAAAAAGGAGCGGCGGTTCATGAGGCGCATGAGAACGAGCCGTCACAGCCTCATCTCACAGGCTTCATCGTTCAACGATCCCGCCACACATCGGGACGGCGGCGCTCGTGAAACACCGCATACACCGTCACTAAGTCGTCCGTGTGATGGTAGATGATCTTGAATGGAAAGCGGCGCAGACGGAACACCCTGAATCCGCCACGGACCGGCTGATAGCGAGGCGGATCATGACAAATGGCATCAATCGCGAGTTCCACTTCACGGATAAACCTTTCCGCTGCCTGAAGACTGCGTTCACGATACCATCCCGCAGACTCCTGATACTCCATCAGGGCTGCCATGGTGAAAACGTGGTTCATGCGCGCCCCAAAATTGCTTCACGAACCTGCTGCAGCGCATCTTTGCCAGCGATCAGCGGCATGCGACCGGCCTGAACGTCCTCCATGCGACGATGCACCTCATCAAACTGAGCCGATTCAATCGCCTCATCAGCCTGAACGCTGGCGACGAGGCGCTCGGCGAGCTCCAAACGACCTTCAGGTCCAAAGTTGAGGGCTTCGGCGAAAAACGAATCCACAGTCAAAGTCGCAATCATGACACGAAGATGCTCAAGTCCGGTTTCCTTGCAATCAGACTGTTTCACCTCGCCGCCACATCTGCCTTCCGGATCTTCATCAGGATCGGGAAGCTCGTTTGAAGGGCGGCACTGTCGTGTTCGTTTCGTGCCGAGCTGAGAGCGGCGTGGATGAGGGTGTCCTGATCCTTCACCCAGTTGGCGGCGCGGAAGAAGATGGGGCGCTCGTTTTCTTTCTCGCGGATCTGCACGCCGTTGAGGCCGATGTCATCGACGATGACGCCGTGCGGCAGGCCGTGCACGTCGAGATTGATGAGGCCGTCGTTACCTTGACGCACGGCGCGAATCCAGGCTTTGACGGTCTGGCCGGGGACGAGGGTGATTTCGAGGGGCTGGGTCTCGTCTTTGATCTCACGCATGACGGCTTTGCCGCCGACATCAGGCTCCATGACGATGATGAACTTCGGCGCGGCACCGAGCGTGACTTTGCCGAAGGTTCCGGCATCGTGCGTGATGGCTTTGCCTTTAGCGGTGATCTTGAGCTTCGACCAATCAACATCCGCTTTGGCATCGGGCGCGGCGCGAAGTGATCCGCTGATGAGGTCGTGTCCTGCTTCAATCAGGAGCGGCGAGGAGGCGAAATAACCCGGTGGTAGGCCGGTGATGTCGATTTGGATGGGCTCATCGAAATTGTCCGTGCGCTCGGCGCGGAAGGAGAAGCCGACGGAGGCTCCGGGCATGACGTTGGGGTTCATGCCGGCGAGTTTGACGCTGAAGTCGGGCTTCGGCTCGCGGATGGCGAGTGAATACACAAAGCGCTCGCCGCCCCAGCCGCGGGTGTCGGTGACTTTGACGACGAAACGGCCATCGGCAGGCGCGGTGAAGGTCAGGCGCGAGTCGCGGCCGATTTTGCGGTCGCCGCTGTCGTCGTTTTGATAGTTCACGGTGAAAATCGGCAAGCCATTCGCAGCGATGCTACTGCCGAGCGGATAGGGCTGCACGACGTAGCAGGGCTCGTCGAGCGAGTGCGAGGTGGCGCTGGTGTCGAAGTAGGCGCGGCGTTTGCCATCGTTGATGTAGAAGAAGCAGCCGCCGTCCGGCCCGCGTGGCATGCGGATGATCTTCATCACATCGCCGTTGAACCACACATACTCATTGAGCTCCATCTCCTCCCAGTTTTGCAGGCGGATGTCCGGGTTGTTGGCATCGACGCTGCGGAAGTTGTTGTAGCTGTCGCGCACGGCCTGCATGAGCAAACGGGCCACGAGCTTGCCATCGGTGTGCAGCACTTCAAGCTTCGTATCAGCGGGCGAGCCGGCTTGAGCGGCGAGCGTCTCGATGATCCACGTCTGGCCTTTTTTGGCGTCGAAGACGAAGTGATCGGTGTCAGCCGCTTTGGCAACCAAACCGTTGATGTTCGCAGGAATGGAAACGACCTGCGCTTTCGCGATCTCATCATTCCCCTCGACCTCGCTCACCTGCGCGAGCGCACTCACGCGCAGCGAGGGCATCGTGCGAAAACGCAGCGCTTTGGCATCGAGTGGCACGTTTATCATGCCTTCCTTGTCCGCTTTCATCGTCACCGTGGCCTTGTCGCCGAGGTGATGACCGATGAGCGTGACTTTCGTATCCTTCCCCACCTGCGCGGTGAGTGGCGACCAAGCGGTCACATACGGCAAAGCGCCGACGGTGAGCCGATAAACATGAGCCGCGCTGCCATCCATCGTCGTGTTGCTCACGAGGATGTGGTAATCGCCATCCGCAGGTGCTTTCCATGCGAGGAAGGGATCGCTGCCGCTGTCGAGGCCGCGATTCACGACGAGCACGGTGCGGTTCGCATCCACAATCTCCAGCGTGGGCGATTTCGCCGCGCTGCCGACCTGCGCCACGGCGAGATCGAGCACGAGTTCCTCGCCTGCCTTCGCGGTGAAACGATACGCATCATGCTGGCCGGTCTCGGTGAGCGTGCCCCACACGCTCGCGGGGAGCTTGGCGATCTGCACCGGGCCGCTTTTGAAATCCGCCGCGGTGGTCGTGATGGGCGCGAGATCGTCGGCATAGAGTTTGAGTTTGGCGGACTCACCGCCCGCTGTTTTCACCCAAACGTCGTGACTGCTGCGACCGAGCGTTGCGGGTGCTTGGAGCTTGAAAACAAGCTTCGTGGCCGTGCTCGCCGCCGCATCAATGGTTGGCTTCAAATCCTTGTGTGAAGTCAAAACAGTCGCCCCGGCAAAGTCTTTGCCTGCGAGGCTGAAAACCTGCTCCACACCGAGATGCAGCCCACGCGGCGAAACGCTCGTGAGCGTCGGTTTGGCAGGCTTTGTGGCCATTTTGGCGGCTGCGTCGGCTTTTTTGGGTTGGGGGGCCTTTTGAGCCTCAGCGGACGAAAGGCCGAGCAGGAGGACAAGAACGGGAAGGAGGGATTTCATGGCAGTCAAAGGTTCAGCGAGGCTCATACACGCTCCAGGTGCCATCCACGCGGCCCGCGATGAGCTGCGCTTTGTCGGTGAAGGCGAGGGCGGAGGACCAATCGGGTTGTTTTTCGAGGAGGCGCTTTTCGGTGAGGTCGGCGGTGTTCCAGAGTTTGAGCGTTTTGTCTGTCGCGGTCGAGGCGAGCAGTTTGCCATCGGCGGAGAGGGCGAGATTGAGCAGGCCTCCTTCATGCGCGAAACGGCTAGTGAGGATCTTGTTCGTGCCTTCTTTCGCGGCGGCGCTGATCACCCACACGCGGATGCGATTGTCGCCACCGGCGGCGAAAAGCGTTTTGCCATCGGCGCTGAAAACGACGCTCGTTTGCTCCTTCGTCGGCTGCGAGAGCGTGTCGAGTCGCTGGCCGGTTGGGATGCTCCAAAGCTTCACCGTGCGGTCCGCGCTGGCACTGGCGAGCACCTTGCCATCGGGACGGAACGAGAGGCCGTTCACCGCGCCGTTGTGACCTTTGAGCAGTGCGATCTCCTTGCCCGTCGCCGTGTCCCAAAGGCGGATTTTTTGATCGTAGGCTCCCGTGGCGATCCATTTGCCATCCGGCGAAACCGCGAGAGCATACGCGGCGTCTGTATGACCTTCAAACGAGCGCAGCGCCGAGCCGTCGCTCGTTTTCCAACTTCGCACGATGCCCACGATGCCTGCCTCTCCACCGGCGGCATAGACCGTTTCGCCATCGGGCGAGAAGGCGACCGCGTTCACCTTGCCCGTGAAGCCGGTGAGTTTGCGAACGGTGACTTGATTGACCGGATTGACGAGTTCGACCTCGCCGTAGCGTGCAGTGGCGATGAGCTGCGCTTTCGGCGAAAACGCCACCGCCTGGATCGAGCGCTTCAGAGGCACCGTGGGCGCGATTTTCGGCGTGATGACCTCCTTCGGCATCGGTTTCGCCTCCGTGACAAGCGGGCCTTTCGCACCCGCGTTGATCCACGCTTTGATGAGCGCGATCTCCTCCGCTTTCAGCTTCTCGCGCTTGCCCGGCGGCATGAATTCATTCTTCCCACCGCGGCCTGAGCGGCCTTCGAGAAACTTCACCAGCAGCGACTCCTCCGCCTTCCCCGCCACGATCGCCGCGCCTTCCTCGCCGCCCTTCATCAGCGCCGCAAACGTGTCCAACGCGAACTCGCCATCCGCATCGTCCACGCTGTGGCAATCGACGCAGTAGCTGTCCCACAACGGCGCGATCTGCTTCGTGTAGTCCACGGTCTGGGCGTGCGCGGCAGCGGTCAGGAGCAAACCGGCGAGCTGGAGGGTCTTTTTCATCGACGCATTAAACGCCGGGGTGGGCGCAGCGTCATCAAGCCGCGTGCAAAATGCAGTCCGCAGGCCGGAATTGGCCATCCGGCGCGCCGCCGCCTTGCGCTCTGGCTGTTCGCTGCTAGCCTCCGCGCTCCCATGGCCCTCGCAAAAATCACCTCAGTCTCCGGTCGCGGCGTCCACGTTCCTGGAACGGACATCGACACCGACCGCATCATCCCTGCCCGCTTCATGAAGTGCGTCACCTTTGACGGACTGGGCGTATTCGCCTTTTACGACGTGCGTTTCGACAAGGACGGCAAGAAAATCGCCCACCCGCTCAATGACGAGCGCTTCGCAGGTGCCTCCATCCTGCTCTCGGGCGAGAATTTCGGCTGCGGCAGCTCCCGTGAGCACGCTCCGCAGGCCCTCTACCGCTTCGGCTTCCGCGGCATCATCGCGCAGAGCTTTGCGGAGATCTTTTTCGGCAACTGCACCACGCTCGGCATCCCCTGCGTGTGCGCCACCGCCGAGGACATCGCCAAACTTGCCGCCGCGATCGAAAAAGACCCGAAAATCGAGGTCAAAGTCGATGTCGAAGGCCAGCGCGTGATCTTCGGTGCCGACAGCTTTGCCATCACCATGCCCTCCACCGCCCGCGAAGGCCTCCTGAGCGGCAAGTGGGACCCCATCGCGGAACTTTTGGATAACAAAGCCGCCGTGCATGATCGCCTCACCGCGCTGGGCTTTGCGAAAGCGGCCTGAAAATGACGAATGGCGAATGTAGAATGACGAATTAAGCCCGAAATCCGAATTCCGAGGCTGATTCGTCATTTCCCCACTCCATGAGCACCTCCGACCCCATTTTCGTCATCGGGCACCGAAACCCGGACACCGACGCCATCTGCTCCGCGATCGGTTACGCGGCGTTTTTGCGGGATGTGCGGAAAATGAACGCGATCGCCGCCTGCTGCGGCGAAGTGAGCGTGCGCACGAACTGGGTGCTGCATACCGCGGGCGTCGAGGCCCCCAAGCTCCTCCTCGATGTGCGGCCCACCGCCGTCACGATCTGCCGCAAGGACGTGCTCACCGCGAAACCGGCGGACACCTTTCTCTCCGTGTATCGCAAAATGATCGAGCACGGCTTCCGCTCGATCCCCGTCGTCGATGACGAGGGCCGCCTGCTCGGCGTGCCGTCGATCCAGGACATGGCGCAGCTTTTCCTGCCTGCGGAAGCAGGCACGCACGCGGGAAACCGCGCCGTGCCCACCAGCCTGCAAAACATCGTCGCCGCTCTCGGCGGCACGCTCGCGGGCGACACGACCGGCGCGGACAAGGTGCAGGAATTCGTGCTCGTCGTGGCCGCGTCGAGCGTCGAAACCTCACGCCAGCGCGCGATGCAGTTCAAATCGCACGATGTCGCACTCGTCACCGGCGACCGGCCGGAGATTCACGCGCTCGCCATCGAGCTTGGGGCGCGCTGTTTGATCATCACCGGTGGATTCAAGCCCTGGGATAGCATTTTGGACCAGGCGAAGGCCAAAGACGTCGCTATCATCTGCTCGCCGCATGACACCGCGAGCACCTCGCAGCTCCTGCGCTTCTCGCGGCCCATCGGCGAGGCTTTGACGGAGGATTTCCTGTCCTTCGGCTCGCGCGCGCCGCTGAAGGAGATCGTGCATGCCGTGCAAAGCTCCGCGCAGCCGCTGTTTCCCGTCGTGGACGAGGAAACAAGGCATCTCATCGGCGTGTTCTCGAAGTCCGACCTCATCGACACACCGCGCGCGAAGCTCGTGCTCGTCGATCACAACGAATTCGCCCAAGCGGTGGCCGGTGCGGACGAAGCCGAGATTATTGAGGTCATCGACCACCATCGCCTGAGCGGCAATTTGCGCACGAAGGAGCCGATTCGCTTCCTGAATGAGCCCGTGGGCAGCACTTCCACCATCGTCGGCATCATGTATCGCATGGGCAATGCCGCGCCGGACAAAGGCACGGCCATCTGCCTCTGCGCAGGCATCATTTCCGACACGCTGCACCTGACCAGCCCCACCACGACGAGCACCGACAAGGACATCCTCTCTTGGCTGGCCAGCATCGGCGGTATCGACAGCGCTCAGTTCGTGAAGGACTTCTTCGCCGCGGGCTCGATGCTTCGCGAAAACACGCCGGACCGCGCTTTGGAGAGCGACCGCAAGGTCTTCGAGGAAAACGGCTGGCACATCAGCATCAGCCAGATCGAGGAACTCGGCCTCGACGAGTTCTGGAAGCGCGAAAAAGATCTCCAGGCCGCTCTCCAGGCCCTTTTGGAGAAACACAGCCTTCACTTCGCCTGCCTCATGGTCACCGACATCACGCGCCATCACAGCGTGTTGCTCGTGGCGGGCGATCAGCGCGTCATCGATGCCATCGACTACCCGCAGGCCAAAGAGCACGTCTATGACATGCCCGGCGTCGTCAGCCGCAAGAAGCAGCTCTTCCCCTACATGAGCCACGTCGTGACGAAGCTCGCTGCACCGTGAGCCGCGTGGCTCATTTGCCGAACAGGCGCTTCCAGAAGGACTTCTTCTTCGGCGGTTCCGCAGCCGGAGCAGCTCCAGCAGGAGCCGCGCCGGGGGCATAAATGGGTTCACCCTGCTGCTGAACCGTTGATGCAGGTTGCTCACCCGTTGCGGGCGCCACGCCAGTCATGTCCACACCAGCCGGCTGGAAGTTTTGCAGATGCGGCGGCGGGGTCGCGCCGCGCAGGTCGAGCGGAGCCGGCTTCACCAGCGGCGCCTTGGTGTCAAAGTTGATCACCTTCGGCTGCAGCGGCTTCTGGTTCACATCGTAGCTGTAGAGCACTTGCTGGAAGACCTCTCCCTGGAGATTCGCGGTGCGCATCTCTTGAAGCCGGCCGAACTGGTCGAATTTCATCATCGATCGCGCCACGAGGTTGTTGCGCCCGTCGTAAATGTTCCCCTGAGTCGGCTGGCCCTGGTCGTTCACGAGGTAGTGCTTGCGCATTTGCAGCGTGCCGTTCGCGTCGAAGGTCTTTTCCTCCAACTCGCGCAGGTTCATGTCCAGACGGCTCTCCGTGTGCGACTTGTCCTCATGGTAGTGCGACTTCGCGATGATGCTGGAGCGCTTGGCAGGCGCGTCCGCAGCAGGCAGGACCATCGCGGTGCACAAAAGGGCAAAAAGAGCGGAGCAGGTTTTCATGGGCAGGGAAAGGTTTCGCGCCAGAGTATCCGCCCGGACGATCCCCGACAACGCCAAATCCTGACCATCCCCCGCCATGAGCCCGACCACTACAGCCCGCGATTGGGACACTTTTCTCGCCGAGACGCTCGCCGCCTTCGACTGCGTCACCGGCACGCTGCACCGCCTCGATCCGGCGGACGGCCTGCTGAAGCTCGTCACCCACCGCGGCATCCCGGAGGTGCTCATGGGCGTGATCCAAGTCATTCCGGTCGGCAAAGGCGTCGCCGGAGCCGCTGCGCAGCGCCGTGAGCCCGTCGAACTCTGCAATCTCCAAACTGACACCAGCGGCGTGGCCAAACCCGATGCCAAAAAAACCCAGGTGCAGGGTTCGCTCGCCGTCCCATGCCTCGAACCCGCCACCGGCCGCCTCTGCGGCACACTCGGCATCGGCAAAATGACCGCCCACGACTTCAGCGAGGAAGAAAAAGCCCACCTCATGCAAATCGCCGCCAGCATCGCCTGCGAACTCGCTCCCGCGTGAGCCGCGTATCCCCGGCAGGAATCGAACCTGCATCTAGAGTTTAGGAAACCCTCGTTCTATCCATTGAACTACGGGGACGGATCGCGTGGCCGGTCTTTAAAGCGAGGCACGCCGCAGCCGCAAGAGCGCGCGGGCTACTTTTCCTCCGCAGCCGCTTTGCCGGCCTTCGGCGGGCCTTGGAAGCCGAACTTGTCTGCGGCGTTGCGGAGGCATTTGACGTTGTTTTCCTCCTCCAGCGCCAAAATGGCCTCGGGAGTCTTGCCGCTCGTTTTGGGCAGTTTTTCGGCCTTTCGCGCGCGCACCATCGAAAGCGTCCGCGCGAGCTCCGTGCCCGGTTTGTCGGGAAAAGTGGCCCAGTAGCGCTCTTTGAGGCACGGAATGTCGAGCGGATCGCGCGTGATCATTTCGAGGTGATGCTCCACACGCGGATTCGCGGCCTCGATGAGCTCAAACATGCGCGGCAGGTCCAGGATGCCTTCGCCGAGCGGCACCTCGGCCATTTGAAAGCCCTCCGCGCTCTCCTGCACCGCGATGTCCTTCACGTGCGTCGTCACCACGAGCGGCGCGAGCGTCTCCACGACGGTCAGCGGGTCCTCCAGCAGCGCGAGGCTGTTGCCGAGGTCGATGCACACACCGATTTGATCGCTGCCGATCTTCGAAAGCATCTCCACGAGCTCCGGCGCGTGAAAGTCTTTGTGATTCTCCACGCCGAGGCGCACGCCGTGCCTTCGCACGAGCGGTTCGGCCAGGCGCAGGCTCTTCATCGCGCGCTCTTTGAAATCCTCGAACGCCTCGCGCGTCGAAAAATCCTCGTAGCGCCGTCCGCCGATCCAGGAGCGGAAAATCGTCATCCCTGCGGCCTTGCCGAGCTTCAGCTCGCGCTCGAAGCGCGCAACATCGTCCGCGTTTTTCGGCAGTCCGATGCTGCCTTCCAGCTTCACGCCATACGACTCGCTCGTCGCGCGCATGTCCTCGACGGTTTCGTCCGTCCAGTCGTTCACCGTGATCTGCAGGCTGCCCACGCCGAGCCCGCGCACGTGATCGAGCACGTCCATCGGCGTGGTGAAGGCCGGATGCGCGATGCTGCTGTGCTTTCCATGCCAGCGCTGCCAGTAAGAATGAATCACCACGCCCAGTCGCTTCCGTTTCAGCGACGCGGCGGCGGAGAGCGCCTGCGCGGCGCTGAGAGCGAGGGTGGAGGTCATGAGCGTGCGGCGTGTCACGTGAGGTGGGTTCCATTTTCATGCGTCTTCACCGGTTGTGAAGCGCGTAGTTCGCGCTTTAACGCTCTTCATGCGCCGCCGCTGGCTCAAAATCATCCTCATCACCCTGCTCCTGGCCGTTGCGGGCTGGTGGGGGCTGCCGTGGTGCGTTTCGCTGCCGGAGTCGCTCTCCGAGCCGGTCGAAAGCTCGCCCATCTACCTCGCGCGCGATGGCACGCCGCTGCGGCATCTGCTGGGCGAGGACGGCACGCGCCGCGCCATGCCGGTGCTGCCGAATGAGATTCCCCAGATGCTGCGACACGCTGTGCTGGCCGCGGAGGACAAGCGCTTCGACTCGCACGGCGGCATTGACCTGCTCGCCATCGCGCGCGCCGCGTGGGACAACGCGCGCAGCGGCCGCATCGTCTCCGGTGCATCGACGATTCATCAGCAGCTCATCAAAAACGCGTCCGAAAAACAGACGCGCACCTTTCCGGTGAAGCTGCGCGAGGCGCTGCAAGCGCGGCGCATGGCCCTGACGATGCCGCGGGACACCGTCCTGGCCGCGTATCTGACGCGCATCCCGTTTGGCAACAACCTCAC
>Ga0315902_10011429_pt1 | contig 11644 bp, 8 predicted proteins | sample LakEriMetagenome_9_FD_203523 | JGI IMG/M metagenome (GOLD analysis project Ga0315902, IMG submission 203523) | Freshwater fungal communities from buoy surface, Lake Erie, Ohio, United States - Buoy 12 MA117 | ecosystem: Environmental > Aquatic > Freshwater > Lake > Lake biofilm | place: USA... | reverse complement strand
CGACCTCCACCACCCTCGGCCCCGTGTCGCCCAACTCGGGTCGCCCGCTGGAAATGAACTACACCCCGGCCTTGACTCCCGAGCCTCTCCCCGAGACCGGTCGCCCGGGACGCGTGGTGCCCCCTCCCCCGGCACCGGACGGAAGCCTCGATGAACCGACCCTGGCCCCGCCCGCCGGCCGCTCGGGGGCGAAGCGGTCGACCTTGCCCGCTCGCACCAGTGCCCGCCGGGCCACCGAGGACGAGGCCGATCTGGCGGTCGCCACCGCCGACAGCCAGGACTACTCCGATTTCGATCTCAAGCCGGTTCAACAGGTTGGCGGTCGACAGGCCAAACCATCTGCCCGCTCCAACCCCCGGATGACCGAAAACCCGGAGGCTGCCGGAACGCGGAAGATCCCCGCCCGCAAGAAACCGGCCGCCCGGAACGACGACTGAGCCTCGGGACCGGCCGGGAAGTGAGTGCAACCCTCCTTCCCGGCCCTGTCTCCAGACTCTCCCTCCCCGCCTGGTCCGACGCCCCTCCCCCCCTCCGGATCGCCCACATGTCTCTCCCGACGACCACCGTGCTGCGACTCATCGCCTGCCTGTCGCCGGCCCTCCTGCTGGTGGCCAGTGGCTGCAGCAGCCTCGGAAACTTCCGACTCGGTGCCGAACGCATCCCCCAGGCCAATCCCAAGAACCCAGTCGTCCAGGTCCTGGCGATGTGGCAACCGGGAGAGGGCCCTGGAATTGACAACAAGACCACCCGCGGCTTCGTGGGGACACTCTACTTCTTTACCGCCAAGAGCCCCATTGCCGCCAAGACCAACGGCTCGATCTGCGTCTACCTGTTTGACGACCAGGGAGACGAAGAAGAACAGGTCAAGCCGCTCCACCAGTTCATCTGGAAGACCGACGACCTCGCCAAGCTGGGCCAGCCGGGCAAACTTGGCGAGTCGTACACCATCTTCGTCCCCTACACCCGCGGCGGGTTCCACAAGGCCCAGTGCAGCCTGCGGGTCGAATTCACTCCCGACTCGGGCATGCAGGTCAACTCGGAAATGGCCTACGTCGCCCTTCCAGGACGGAAGACCCGCGATTCGGCCAAGGGTGCGAAGGGTCTTCCGGGACACTCGGGCCCCTCGCTCGACTCGCTGGAGACAGACGAAGAGCCGGTCCCCGCCCTCCGTCCCTTCGGAGACACGTCCGCCCGTCGCCCTGCGAATCCGGGCAATTCCGCGATGAACGCCGAGCTGGCCCGCAAGCTGCAGTCGATTGATCTCAGCTCGTTGCAGAAACGCAAAGAGTCCCCGGCAGCCACCCCGTTGAACGACCGCGAACGGGCCCGCATCATCCGCGACCTGCAGGATCGTGGTGAAGAGTTTGCCCAGGCGGATGAAGAACCGCGGAGCCCCACGCCCCGCCGCCGACAGGTGGTCCTGGCCAACTACGAAGATGAGGACGAACTGGACGCCGAGTCGGACGAATGGGAAGCCTCCCGGTCCCCCCGGCCGTCGGAGCGTCGCTACCGCCGCCAGTCGTCCCGACGCCAGCGACCAGACAATTTCGACGACGAACGGGCTGTCTCCGCCGCCTTCGAGGAAGAGGCCGACGAGTCCTGGGAAGACTAACCTCCCCAAGCCACTCCATCCCTGAGCTCCCCCGGGAGGATCGGTCAGTGAGACCCAGTCACTGTCCGATCCTTTCGGGCGTTTCGTCCGAATGTCGCCCCGCTGACAGCACGTACAGCACATCTGCCCACATCCCCGTGATTCCTGGCGGCTTCCGGGCTCTGTTCGTGACGATTCCCAGCAGAGAGGGACCCTGCAAACTTCCCGAAGGCCCCGATCCTCCCGGCGGTCACCACCGGCAGAGTCACCCGAGGACTGGGTGCGCCTCTTCACTTCCATCCCGTTTGTCGATAGCATTGAAGAGTGCTGTTCCCCCCTTTTGGAGGCGACCCGATGGTGTCCTCGAAAACACGTCAGATCCTCTGGACCTCGTTTGCGGTGGGCCTGCTGTTCTGCCTGCCCTCGAACGCCCGGGCCCAGGGTCTGTTTGGGTCGAACAGTCCGACCAACGGGCAGAATGGTCGCAGCACAGCCTCCAACGGCGCCCGGGGCAGCACCAGTGGCGCGACTGGATCCCAGATGGAATTGGGGGGGCTGAGTGCGGGAGGCTTGGGCAACGGCAGTCTCGGGGCCGGTGGGGGAACCCAGTCTGGAATGGGAAGCCGTACCCAGGGGAACATGCGTGGCTCGACCGCTGGAGGCCGGTTTGTCGGCATGCGTCAGGCTGGCCAGGCCGCCCAGATGCCCAATGCCAACGGCATGATGAATGGCCGGAACAACCGCAATGGCATGAATCAGTTCGGCCAGCAGGGACAGTTCGGCCAGCAGAACCGCAACAACCAGAACCGGCGGAACCAGCAGGGCCAGCAGGGGATGGGCCAAAACTTCAATGGTCAGTCGAACCAGGCGCAGGGGCGGCAAATTCGCCCAACCCTCAAGGTCGGATTCGAATTTGATCCCGCCGAAGTCGCTCCCGCTCAGACCCGCCTGGCCGGACGCATCGACAAACTCAACGACCGCAAGCAGTTCCAGGGGGTCGATATGCGGACAGAGGGTGAGACGGTCGTCCTGCGTGGCGTCGTCAAAGACGCCGCCACCAAGCGCCTGATGGAGCGAATGGCCGCCCTCGACCCGGCGATCAAGTCCATCCGCAACGAACTCGAAGTGGCCGGCGAAGAGAAGTCCAGCAACTGAGCATCTCCGCTGCGGCAGTCGGTTTCCGTCAGTCGGCTTCAGTCAGTCGGTGTCTGGTCGCCAGGCGATCCCGGGCCGCGACATCTGGTGTTCACGGCTCCGTTTTTGAGTGACCAGCGAACACTCTGCGCAAACTTCCAATCTTCGATCCAGCCTTGGTTCGTCCGATGACTGGCTCGCTGTGCCTCCCCGTGAACTGCTGACGTATCAGCACGGCACTCAGCCCCGCTGCTTCGCGTCGCATCGACGTCTGACCGACGTCGCTCGAGCCCGCCCGGTCCTCCGAATGCCAAACGGACCCCAGATGCCAAACGGCCCAGCCTCCCCTGGCGACGGTGTAGCGGACGGGGCCTACATGGTGCCCGTGCGCTCTTCCTCAGTCTGAATCGCACACCGGTGTGATTCCACTCGCCGGACACACGGCAGTCATTGCCAGCCGCCATGAAGGCCTGATTCGGCTTATTCGGGAGGAACGCCCGCCAACTCCCGGGCACTGCGGGCCGCCTTGCGCCAGGTTTCACTCAGTTCGTGCTGCCCCAGTTCCTGCGACAACGCCGCCAACCGTTCCCGAATTTCATAGTCGGCCGGCCGCTGCATCGCCTCGCGATACATGTCGAACAACTCGCTCCGTTTCGACTCCGACTCACGGTACCGGGCCAGTTCGCGCTCGTACGCTTCGGCATTCCCGGCCGACTGGTAAGCCAGCGCCAGTTGATAACGGGTCTGAAAGTCGTGCGGCTCTTTGGCCAGCAGTTCTTCGTAAATCGCGATGGCCTGGTCACGCTGGCCATCGTCGAGCAGCATCCGCGCCCGCAGGAGGCGGACCTGGACGGAATCCGGTTTGAGCGCTTCGGCCTCTGCCAACAGCTTCTGCGATTCTTCCAGTTCCCCCATGCTCCACAGGCACTCGCTGCGCATGACCAGCACGGGAACAGCGACCGGCACCGCTTCGAGAATCTCCAGGGCGGCGTTGTAGTCACGCTGCTCGATCAGGCAGTGCGCCAATTCACTTCGGATCGCCCGCACCACCTCGTCCGGAGGAGACCGATCCAGGGCCGACCGGTATTGATTGATCGCCTCGGTGTAGTTGGCGTAGTCGGCATTCAGAATCAGCCCTGCCAGCCGATGGGCCCGATAGTCATCGGGATCCAGCCGCTGTGTCTCCTGCAGTGCCGCAAGGGCGAAATCCATCGCCCCCAGGTTGTGATAGACGGTGGCCAGGTTGCGATGGTTTTCGGCATCCTGTGGATCTTCCTCGATCACCAGTTTCAGCAGTTGCTCGGCTTCTCCCCAGCGCTGCTGCCGCATCAGGCATTCGGCCGACCATTGCAGCATCGGTTTTCGGAGGGTGCCGACGGGCGCCACCCTGGAAATCTGCCGCAGGGCGGCGTCCATGTCACCGCTGAAGGTCAGCCCCACCCCCAGCAGCAGATTGATGTGCCCGGCCGTCCCCGGGTAGGAACGCATTTTCTCAACCAACTCCCGGAACAGGTCCTGGTCCCCCGCACGGGCCGCCGCCTGGGCCTCATCGAACAGGCGCTGGACTTCCTCGAACGTCGTTCCGATCGACGGCCGGCCAGTCCCGGTTGCGGCCCGGCCGCGGTAGATCCAGGCCCCCAGACCCGCCAGCAGCAGGACGAGCCCCCCTGCCACCCAAACTGCTCGACCCCGGTTTTTGCCCACCTGGACCCTCGCCATCCGTTTTGACAGGACCATCAAAGACAAGAGCCTCCCGAAGAGATTTTCGAGAGGCCCGGGAACCGACAGAAACTCAGTCCTTCAGGTCGATGTCCAGCTTCGTGTTGTTGGGATCCCCCTTGTTGATCGTCGCAGTCAGTCCACTGAACTTCGGACTGGCATACTTGTCGGGAATCAGCGACTTGGGCTTGTCCCCCGCTGAGGCCGACCGCCCCGAAGGATCGTTCTGGGCCTTGCTGGAGTCGGGGGTCATCTTCTTCATGTCGGCGGTCATCTTGGCCATCGCCTGTTCGGGAGTCATCGACTTCGAGTCGACGGGCGCTTCGGCCGCCGCCTTGGCCGCCGCTTCATCCGCCCCCTCCAGTTTGCTCACCGTGACGGTATAGCTTCCCTGGGCCGCCCCCAACTCACCGCGGGACTTCAGCCGGTATTGTCCCTTGTCATCGGTAATTCCCGTCGCCAGGGGAGCCTTGGTCCCTTCGGCGGCGGCAAAAGTCACGGTGGCATTCTTGACAGGTGCACCATTGTATGTGATCACCCCACCGGCTTCATACAGGGGGAGCGAATCGCCCCCACCGCAACCGAGGACGAGGGACGACAGCAACACCAACGCAGCAGATCGCAAGCGGTGAATCTTCATGGAGCCTCCTGGAAACGCAACAGGCGCAGTGACAACAAATTCAGTTTTGCCAAAAACGAACCCGGAATCCTGTCCCGGGTCAATCACGACTCAAAACACAGAACCAACGAGCCAATGTGCTCCCCCGGGGAACTTTCCGCCCCTGGGTCACTGGCTCCATCTCGCCGGCCATCCCCCGGACGACAAAAAAGACGAGGAGGCCCCTGAAAGCGACCTCCTCGCCTGACTCACGTTTCGCCAGGCAATCCTGGACGAACTCCACTCTTAATACTCGCCGACCACCTTGGAATCCCGACGACCGCCGAGGGCCTGGAAATTCGGGTGATTGATGTTCTCCGACAGGAACCGCACGGTGCCGTCACAGAACAGGAAGTGGGCTCCGCCAGTGTGATTCGACTTGAATCCCCAGCTGAAGTTCCAGTTGTTCTGATTGGTGCAGGCCGTGTAGGTGATCTTCGCCACCGGAGCATTCTCGCAGGTGGTCAGGTCATTGATCGGAGTCACCGTCGAAGCGTGGGCAGAACCCATGCCGTTGTAGTGAGTCCAACCCGCCTTGTGATCATGGCACTTCGCCAGGATCTCACCGACCATGATCGTGTTCGAGGTTCCGTCGGTCACGTCGGCGGTGCTGATGTCAGCCCCGACCATACGTGAGAACATCCCCGAAATCTGCTCCTTGGTCCAGAAGTTTCCGTGACCGGCGAGCTTGTACTTCTCGGCATACTGCTCGTAAGGTTCGCAGCCCGCACCACCAGCCGACGGAGTCGACTGCGATCCGAGAGAACCCGAGTAGCTGGTCTGGACACACTCATTCCACTCACGCTCGTTGGAGTTGTCGCTGGGGCAACGTCCGTAGGGAACCGACTTCGACCAGGTCCGGCTGCCGTCCGACAGGATGGCACGGTCCTGATACATCTCGTTCATCTTCATCTGGGCATACAACGGAGCCTGGTCCATGAAGGGCAGAATCCGAACATGCCAGCTGACGTGGGGAGAGGTTTCCAACTCCCAGTCCCAACCACGGGTTCCCACAGCCCAACCACCGGCACCCGGGAACTTCCCATAGGTGTCATGGTAGTTGTGCAGGGCCAACCCATACTGCTTGAGGTTGTTCTTGCACTGGGTCCGTCGGGCGGCTTCACGCGCCTGCTGCACTGCGGGCAACAGCAGTGCCACCAAGATCCCGATGATCGCAATGACCACCAGCAACTCGATGAGCGTGAATGCGCGACGAGACTGTCGTCTCACAGGATTCACCATACTCACTCTCCTCTGGAGAAACGAAAAGGACACAAAGACAGGAACAAAGAAACACGTCCTTCCGGGGTCTTCCGTCGAGAACACAGAAGTTGACACCCCAGTAGGACTACGATTAGTGAAGGAACCTGCAAAAGTCAATTTCTTAAACTCGAAAATTCATTCAGAATCCACAGAGACTTCCGAAAACCTTCGATTCGACCTCACCGAAGCCCCCGAACGGGGCGTACATCTTATGGATGTGCCGCCACACCAACCTTCAGGGGAGTCACCTTCTGGTCATTCCCCAGCCACCGCATTTTGCTCGACGCCTCTCAATCCTCTGCCACTGCCATTTGCCCCCATGATCAAACCTGTCCTCCGCACGCTGGGGCTCAGTCTGGTTGGACTCTCCTGTTTGATCGGCTGCAATTCAGGCTCAACCACACCCCCGCCAGCGGGATCCCCTACAGAATCGTCCTCCGCATCCGGGACCAAAAACTCCCCGACCTCGTCCGAACCCACCAAGCGCCGCTCCGACCCCAAACCGCTGCAATCCCTCGCTCGGTTTCGTGAAGTCGCGTCCGAAGCAGGGGTCCAGTTCGCCTACCGGGATGGCCAGGAAGCGGGACGATTCAGCATCCTCGAATCGCTCGGCGGGGGGGCCGCCCAGGTCGATTTCGACCTCGACGGCCTCAATGATCTCTATTTCCCCGGTGGTGGCCAGTTCACCCCCGAGTTCCGGGCCACCCCGGCCGCAGCCCCTCTCTTCCAGAACCGGGGCGATCTGCAGTTCCGCGATGTCACGGCTCTCGCTCGTCTGCAAGTCCCCCGCAGCTACAACCACGGCATCGCCGCCGGTGATTTTGATGCGGACGGGTTCCCCGACCTGCTCGTCACTGGCTACGGCGGACTCACCCTGTTCCACAACCTCGGCGATGGAACTTTTGTCGAAATCTCCGGGGCCGCCGGACTCGATGATACGCTCTGGAGCAGCAGCGCCGGTTGGGCCGACTTCGATGGAGATGGATCCCTCGACCTCTTCGTCGCCCACTACGTCGACTGGTCCCCGGAAAACGACCCCCAGTGCCCGGGCCCGACCCCCGACCAACCCCGGGAAGTCTGCTCCCCCCGACGTTTCAAAGGTCTCCCCGATGCGCTGTATCTCAGCAATGGTGATGGAACCTTCCGCAATGCCTCCGTGGACGGCGGACTGAGACAGCCCGGGACCGACGACGACGGCCAGGACAAGAGCCTCGGGGTCGTCATCGCCGATCTCGACCTCGACGGCGACCCCGATGTCTACGTGGGGAACGACACCGTCCCCAACTTCCTCTACATCAACCAGGGGGGCCAACTGAAGGAAGTCGCCCTTCGCAGCGGCACCGCCCTCTCGGACCGGGGTACGCCCGACGGCTCCATGGGGGTCGATATTGTCGATTTCAACCTCGATGGACGCCCCGACATCTGGGTCGCGAATTACGAGCGCGAAAGCATTGCGCTCTACAGGCAGGAAAAAGGGTCCGGAAATCCGGGCGATGTCTTCTTCACGCACGTCAGCCAGATGGTCGGCATCACCAACGTGGGAGGTCTTTTTGTCGGCTGGGGAACTGCCTTTTTTGACTTTGACCGGGATGGCGACGAAGATGCCATCGTTTCCAACGGCCATGTGATTCGCTTCCCTTCGAACTCCGAGATCGAGCAACTTCCCCTGTTGCTCGAAAACCTCGATGGAAAACGCTTCCAGAATGTCGCCCCGATCGCCGGCCCCTACCTCGCCGCCAAGCATCGCGGCCGTGGCCTGGCGGTCGGCGACCTCAATGCCGATGGCCGGGTCGATGTCGTCATCTCCAATGTCAATGACCCCGTCGCCCTGCTCGTCAATGACTCGGCCGACACAAATCACTGGCTCGGACTGAAACTGGTCGGCCGGAGCAGTCATCGTGATGCGATCGGGGCGTGGGTCCGGTTGAAGACCTCCGCCGGAACCCAGATGCACCTGGTCAAAGGAGGCAGCAGCTATGCCTCGACCAGCGACCGAACCCTCCATTTCGGTCTCCGGGAGGCCACTGCCGCCGAGTCGGTCGAGATCCACTGGCCGTCGGGAATCGTCCAGACCCTCACCCAGGTTCCCGGGGATCAGGTGCTGACGGTCATCGAGTCACCAGCCCCCTGACAGGGTTTCGAGTCATCTCCGATCAGGTGCCGGGCCTGTTCCCCCCTGCACTTCCCCAAGTCGCCATCCCGACAGATTCTCCGTCTGAGACCCGCGGCACCCTCGTCACGGTGCTGTGGCCCATCCGTTGGCCGAATTCCGCCGTGGGCCAATGACGTCCGGCCCCCGCCCCGGCGCACCGCCCCCCCCTCTCCCTCACGGATCGAGGAGCGCCCGTCGGCGACGCCGCAACACGTGTGAGGCCACGTCTGATGCCACTGGCATTGCCGCCACGGGGTTGCGGCACAGGCCTCATGGCCGGATCCTCCCCGGGGTCAATGGCTCGGGAGGGTGCCGAGCCATCTTGCCGGCCCGCGGATCGTTCCCGTCACGCGCGCGGCCAAACCGAAGTCGGTGATCTCCCGCCACGGACCGCCGCTGCCGGGAGCGTCCCTCGGCTGGGGACCGCCGCGGCCGGGACGGGGGCATCAAACCGTCAAGGTCTCGCTGGCCAGACACTCGCTCAGAGTCGCGCATCCCGGCAGAACCCCGGTGCGATGCCCCTTACCAACGAAGATCACGTCCCCCGGAATCCCTCCGCCGGGTCCAGTCCACACATTCGGGGCCCAGCCGACACCAAATTGGCAGACTTTGAGGATTGGGGGAAAGCTGACGTCGTACGGACAATCGGACCAGGAGGATCGACCGGCACCTCCGGTACTCACGATACCACCGTCAGCCCCGTTACACCCCCTACGTCTTGTGATGACTCTGACGGTCGTACCAACCGAGGACGCCCGCAAATCCTGCCTCTCCGGAACAACCGTCACGACGGTTACAAACAGGCCCGTTTTCGCCGTAAATCCCGTTGCAAATAGCAGCTTGCGACTCTCAAGAGCGATTCCAACCGGGGCCGATCATTGGGGTCAGTCCTGGAAATCCAGCTCACAGGGTTGTGACGGACTTCCGGATTTTCGGCCTTGCCGGCGATCAACACGGGTTGAGGATCAGCCCGACGGCACCGAATTCGCGCTGGCGACGGGGATCCATGTCCCCCGCCAGACAACTCAGGAAGGAGACCTGCTGACATGAAATGGAACAATCTCTACTCTGCCGTCCTGGCCATGTCGGGGCTGATGGGGACCGCCTTCGCCGGGACCTGTGCCCCCGCCTCTCTCGGAGGCCATGGAGCTGACAAGTCGACCGGGTGCGCCCCGGCCTACCAGCCCTGCGCCAGCAAGCCCACCATCTGCCGCCCCAATCACCGGAATGCCTGCACCTATCAGCGGTCCTGCACCAAGCAGGCCTGCGGAACCTGCGGCCCCAACAGCGGCATCGGCAATGGCGGAATCGGGAACGGTGGCCATGGAGCTGGAACCGGAGCGGGCTGTGCCCCCCGTGCCGTGGCCGCTGCGAACAGCTGTGCCCCCGCCGCCTCGAATGGATCTTGCGGAACCAACGCCTCAACCGCCGCCTGCTCGACCAAGAGCTGCGGTGGTGTGAAGGGGCTGTTCGGCAAGCTGTTCGGTGGCTGTGGCAAGAGCTGCAGCACCGGCTGTGCCCCGGCCGCGAAGGGTTGTGCTCCGGCTGCGGTGGCCGCCGCTGGCTGTGCCGCCCCGGCTGGTCGTGGTGGCAACGGCTGTGCCCCGGCTGCCGCCGCGGCCGCTGACCCCGGCTGTGCCGCTCCCCGTGCCAGCTGCGCCCCGGCTCCCAAGGCCGAACGCTGCTGCCCGAACAACACCGCCGAAGTCGCCCACCTGATCCACGAATCGCAGACCGCCTGCTACGCCAAGCAGCGTCGTCGGGCCATCATTCGGCTGGGCCGCCTCGACTGTGCCTGCAACCCCGAGATCATGCACGCCTTCGCCTACGCCCTGAATGACTGCGACGAACGCGTCCGTCACGAAGCGGCTGACCAGATCCGCAAGCAGACCCGCAAGAACAGCTGCTGCTGCCAGGCCGAGGTTGTCGCCGCCCTGACCTGTGCCCTCGCGGACTGCGACCGCGGTGTCCGTCGGGCTGCCGAGAAGGCCCTGCAGTCTTGCGGCTACGAAGTGAAGAACTGCAACGAGTCGAAGTGTGCTCCCGCTGCGAAGACCTGTGCCCCCTCGCTGGCTGGCAACAAGGGTTGTGCCCCCGCCGCCGTCGCCGCGAACAAGGGTTGTGCTCCCGCCGCGGCTGGTGCCGCCGGATGTGCTCCCTCGGCCCAGGCCCTGGCTCCCGCCGCTCCCGCTGCCTCGACCTACGCTCCGGTGACGACCGAGCCCGCCCCGGTCGCTCCGGTTCCCGCGATCGACGACAACGTCGCTCCCGCCCCGATTCCTGAAGCCGGTGAACCCGCCGCCTACTTCCCCTCTCGCCTGAACAAGACCCAGACGAAGACCAAGAAGAGCGGCCTGTCGAACCTCTTCGGCCTCCGTGGCTAATCGCGAAAAGTCAGCAGCCAGCCCCGCTGGCGAGTGACTCTCTCAAGGGACCCCGGCAGGAACTTCCTGCCGGGGTCTTTTCGTGCGCGCAGCGAACCCTCGCCGCCAATTCGGCAACCGATGTCACCGCCGATCAGGGTGGACCGCTCCGCAGGGAACCCAGGCGAGTCCCGCACGAGGCCTCACCGCGAGGCCGCATTCTCCTCAATGGGGACCTCGCAAAACGTCAGCGCGGCCAGCCCGTTGGTTCCATAGAGCAGGTTGTCGGGGTTCCAAGTCGCACTGTCGAGGTAGGTCACCCACTGCGATGTGGTCGGTCCCTGCAACCGCAATCGAATCGTCTTCCCCTCAGCCGACCCGCCAACCACCTGCCGCGCCCCGCCGTCGAGGTGAAACTGCGATTCCAGACGGTCCGACCAGACCACCGGCATGTCAAATTCCAGGACCACCTCACTCCGCTCGGCATTTCCGAAAAACGCCCGCTGCAGGTTGGGGGGGGTGACCGGCTGGTCGAACGGACGGTGATAAAGCTCGCGGGCCAACACCGGCTCAATCAGCCGGGCGAACTCGGCATACCCCTCCGCCGGGAAATGGCATCCTCCGGGAGGCTTGATCCCCAGGGTCGACATCACATTCAGGCGTGAGAACCAGCGCGGCAGGGTGCGCTGCACCTCCCGCAGACGATTGTCCGACCCGCGAATCCCCATCGCACACGACTTGGGCCAGATCTGGAACACGCAGTA
>Ga0315902_10011428_pt1 | contig 11644 bp, 15 predicted proteins | sample LakEriMetagenome_9_FD_203523 | JGI IMG/M metagenome (GOLD analysis project Ga0315902, IMG submission 203523) | Freshwater fungal communities from buoy surface, Lake Erie, Ohio, United States - Buoy 12 MA117 | ecosystem: Environmental > Aquatic > Freshwater > Lake > Lake biofilm | place: USA... | reverse complement strand
GTAGCTGGACCCGCTACACCGTCTGCTTCTAGGCCGTTTTCTCTCTGCCACTTCTTAAGAGCACCGGCGGTACCAAAGCCAAAGTCTCCATCAGCTGTTAGACCTAGAGCCTGTTGCATTCTCTTAATGTCATCACCTTTCATTCCGCGTGTAAGTGTTCTCTGCGCAGCCTTTGCCGGTGCAGCTGCCGCTGCTGGTTTTGCTTGTTCCTTAACGACCGCCGGTGCTGCAACACCACCACTTAGTAGGGCCTTTGCTCTGTTATAGCGAGACTGACGATCATCAAGGCCGATAGTTCCGCCGTTGATTCTTTTAGTCATACCAACAATGTCATCCTTATCAGCAAAAGATGCGATGTTATTTGTTTTCCAGAACCAGCACGCAGACTCAAACGCACCCTTTTTGGTTTCTAGATATGCAGCTGCTTCTTCCGCAGACATATCAACCGTCTTTGCGAAGGCAGTATAGTTATTACGTCCAGTAAGCTGCTTGATACCACGACCGCGGAATCTCCAACCGTCTCCAGCTTGAGTATTACCCATAGCACCCTGCTTTGAACGGAACTCATCCATGTATACGTAGTTCGCAATCTTCTCTGGGTTCTTTGCGTATTCAGCAGCATTGCGCTTGCCGGCACCGAAGTAACGAGGGAAGATCTTGTTTAGAGTCTCTTCACGGTAGTTTAGATTTTCCTCGAGCGCAGTAAAGTCTGCAGACTCGTGAGCGCACTGTGCCATGAAACCAGCAATGCGTAGTGGTGTAGTTATATCATACTTCTTAAACATGTCAACCGCAATATCGTACCATTCTTTAGACTCTTTGTTCTTAGGTATCATTGCGCTGAATTGCTCTAATGTAATCATATCTTTGCTCCTATTATATCTCTGAGTCTCTTTGGACCGGTATTCTTCTTTTTATACTTTTTCATTTGAGCAGGTGTAACACCTGGCTCTCCTTGGGGACCAACACCTAGGCCGGCGATGGCTCCAGACCCAACATTTACTGTTGGTGTTTCTTGCATTTTTCGGTTGACATCTTCTTCTAGACCGGTATAATAGCAATAGGTGCTAAAAAATAAATCTAGCGATTCATCAATATGTTGTTCAGAAACAGACTCGTTGAGTAGAGAATCTTCTGAGAAGTGGTTCCATTCACGTATGAGCCACAGCGCAGCACTGTATGTTGCTAGCTGTGTAGATCCACCAGGAATTTTTGCAAGAAGCTTCTTGAGCTTCAACACCATGAGATCAAAGATTCCAAAAGATTCTTTGTCAGCTCTTGTGTTTCTGTTCTTCTTAGTCTTTAAGATATTACCATCTTTATCAATAACACCTTGCTTGTATGCATCCCATTTTTCAAATGGAGTAGTAAGTCTACGAATAAAGCTATATACTAGAAAGAGATCGACGATCATTGTTAGATGCCTTTGAGTGTTTCTTCAATTACTTGATCAGACTTAATATGTCTACTATGTATTCTTTCATTTTCGTATTCTATATATGCAGGCATAAAGTTTAAGTATTCTACGAATGGTTTTAAGTATTCGTGATACTCATCCAACTTCATGAACAACATATTTGTTGCATCAACTCCGAAACAATTGTATAGAATGATCAAGTGGTTGAGAATCAACCTTTCCTTGAGATCTCCTGTCTGCTTATATCGACTAAAGAGCTTTCTTAAGTATTGAAATCTTTTTAGGTCTTCTTCAAATTCTACTATGTCTGAACAATGCGGATTGTCATAATGTTTTGCAGCGTAGAGAAGAAAGGTTGATTCTCCTAACTTCATTTATTAGCTGTCTGCCACCGTAGAGTCATCGCCAGCTCCAGTAACACCCGCGTCACCTGCCGCGCCAGCAGTCACTTTCATAACAACCAACGGCTCTGCCTTGTGACGAGTAACACCGTTTTGATTTACATATGTGTGATATAGGTTCCAGCCCGGAGTTCCTAACCCTTTAGCTTTGTTTGCAGTGACCTGAGCTTCCGTTACGTCTACGAAAAACGCATTATCACGGTCGTTTGATTTATTTGGATCGCTAGCATTGAGCCATTTAGGTACAGATGCTAGGGCGTCGGTTTTTCCCCAAAGTGCCATTTTATTTCTCCTTGTGATTGAGTTTTAGTTCTTCATTATATTTCTTATTTAACTCAATATTCGTATTCATTTGTATTTCGTATGGATCGAAGTTATTTATGATATCTTGAACAAGTCTTTCGTTAAAGATCCTCATAAACAGCTTTATCATTTCTTTGTTTCTAGATGCTTCTTTGCGTCCGCTTCTGTATCGAATTCCTTGTAGTACTTACGATCCAGTGTATGAACTGCGTACTTTGCTTTCTTTGGAAACTTGTTGTAGACTTTAGTTACACGAAGATCTGAAGCTTCATCTAGTTCAGCTTCTTCTTTTGTAGCAAGAACTTTTGCTCTACCGGTCTGCTTAGCGAATGCTAGGTCACGACCAAACTTACGCTTACGATACTTATCGGAGCCATCGTCACCAGATGGTTGATCTGCGAATGCTTTCTGGCGATATGCGTCCAACTTCTTATCAGAGACTTCGTCTAGCTCTACTGATTCTTTACGATTGTATACATATACATCGTGATGAGCCGCGTCTGCTTTTTGGATACGCTGATGCGAATGTCCGCCTGATTTTCCCGAAACGTCGCTATTTACACGTTTGCCATCTTTATATTGTGCGCTAGGTGCATCCTTAGAATACTTATGTGCATTAGGATTGTCTTTACCTAAACGACCCTGCAGCACAACCCGCTTACCGGTACCTTTTACAGACTGTTTAAGATCCGCCAATTTCTTTTCGGATGCAGCATCACCAGGTTTGTGAGTAAATTGATATGAGGAACTCTTGCGTTCTTCATCAAGTTCTGCTTCTTCTTTTCTCATTCCAGCTTCACGTTCAGCGCCAAGCTTAGCAGCAATAGCCATCTGCTGACGCTTCTTCTGAGACTTACCTTTAAATTGTGGAGCGTCCGAGTCTTGGAAGTCTTTTACCCAATCACCCATATCATCGGATGCTTTGAGTTTTTCTTCGAGCTCGATCGATTCTTGAATAAATTTAGAAAAGCGCTTCATGGTTTCCTCTTGGTGAAAATCTGTTTAATCTATTTATAAAAGTGTTTACCACTTTACCTTGTCAGCCCAGTATGCAGCAGACATCTTACCCTTTGCAATGTTCTTTCCGTGGCGAGCTTTGAACGACTTTCTCTTCATCTTCATTCTCTCAGACTCGCCTTCTTTAGGATCGCCTGCCGTCTCTGCGCCCTGTTGACCGAAACGAATCGTCTTTACCTGATTGCCGTCCTTGGCGACCACGATATGACTCTTTTCTGGATGACTAGGAGTTGCTTTTGGTTTATTAAAACCTTGGACGCCAGCTCTCTCGATACGTGGATCTTTTTCTTCATCGAGATCAGCTTCTTCTTTAAGACGCCCTGATTTGGTTCCATGATCGAAGTGTCCACGATTGTTACCTTGCTTGTCTTTAGCAATCTGGTATTTTGTCATTTCGCCGGATGGGTGTGTCATTGATTTAACAACTAGTCCACGAGCCTTTGCTGAACTTTCCCATTCGGAAGCATTTTTAAATAGACCACCAACGTTTTCATCTATCTTAGCTTCTACGAACTGCTTGAAACTCTTCATTTCATTAACCTTTCTACGGTTTCTATTGCTTTTTTACCATGAGGATGATGTGGATTAATACTAACAACGTCACCGTTCATTAGGTCTGATATGCTTGCGGCTTTACCTAATCCATCGATAGCTTTATGTAGTGGATCATTTTTATCATAAGTAACTTCGTAGTTCTTTTTTCCTCTAACTTCAACCCAACTAGCCTGCTTTGAATCCTTTAGTTTCAACACATCAACATTCTTATCACGAATGTATTGAACAAAGTATGATTCTGATATGTATTCGCTAAACTTTAGCATCTTATCCGCCGAACTCATGGCCAGCAACGCGACGCATCTGCTTATTGAACTCAGCCTGTGATGGCTTTTCTTTATAGAGTTTGATCGAGATCTCAGGGCGTTCCTTGCCCTTGATGCGCCAGTTCATACCCTTTTCCTTGTGTTCAGGATCCGTTGTCTTTACAACACGGCGCTTGTAACCGGCTTCCCAAGTTTCCGAAGCTTCGGAAACGGCTGTGTCGCACTGACGACAACAATCAGGCGTTCCGCAGTTTACATGCTCGTTTACTGGAACGCAGTTAGGAACTTCTCTACCATCTTTCATTTTCATACCTACTTGACGATATCCAACCCAGCAGGGTCCTTTGTTTTCTTCTAGAAATTTCTTAAACGATTTCATTTTATTACCTATTCTTCGTAATATGGGTTATTAGGATCTGCATCTTTAGTAACATCTGGCCACCAATCCAATTCAAATCTTTTTCCATCAGCAAACATTTTCTTCATTGATTTAATACGCTTTTCATATTCAGCTTTAGATGGTTTAACATTTCCTTCCACAACATCCATTACATACTGAAGAGTTACTGCGTTTGCACTAAGACTCGCGCATCTTCCTCCGACTTCGCCTTTAAGATGATCTATCAGTATGCTCTCGCTGCTCATTGCGAGAGCATTAGAGAGTTCGTGCGGTACCTTTAGATCTATATATGAATAAACATAGTCATAGTGTGGTACAGGAGAAGCATGCAGAATGTATTCGTCTAACACTTCTACTCTCTTAAATCCATCTTTGTTATACCAAACGGCTCTCATTTTTGTAAGTTCGTCAGGAAGGCCAAAGAAATTGGTAAGATGCATTACATACTCTGCGGGCTCGTCATTATTCCAGCGAGATAGGATATTACTAATATCGTTTGAAAACTGCTTAAACGACTTCATACCTTTATCTCCGGGTTAGGTGTACGAAAATTCTTTTTTCTCATAATAGTCTTTGATATAACAACAAGTTCGTCATTCTTACGATCGTATTCCACCGCTATCGGCATGTTAAGATCCGTCTGCATATCCTTAATGACAGCTTCGGCATCTACAAACTTACTTAATGATTTATCACCGCCCTGATACTTCTTATAGATCTTCTGTATCATACCAGCAAGTTCTTTCATATCGATACATGGATCGTTACGAGAATCGGTCATACGTTCGCGGAAATGCTTTGTGAATTCAAAGTTTACATTGAACCTTTTAAACATACGATCTACAAACTGTTCAAAAGCTTGCATGTGAGCGACTGTAAAGATAGGACATTGATCTGCTTCTAGTACTAACTCTTCTTTTAATCTATTAGTAATTTTTTTAAATCTACGAAATGCTTTTTCTTCAATTTGACTAACTCTAGAGATGCTAAGGTTTAACTCTTTTGCTATCTGTCCCAAGGTCATATTATCAACGAATCGCATTTTATATACTTCAAGTTCTCTATCTCTTGCGGCGGCGCTTTTAGCATCGCCTGGTTTTGTTTTCTTGTACATAGCTATTATCTTTTGCAAATCAATTTTAGAATCAATGCTAATAGCTTCATTAACTTTACGTTGAGCCTTTATCCACTCAGAAGCAGCAGAAGAAGCGGGTTTTGTCTTTGCCCAGCCTGCTATCTTTTTATATGTGGAAAGGACAGCACCTTCGTAGTTTGATCCTGTAGAATTATCTACGATAAACATCTTCTGACGAAAGAAGTTCTGAAACTTTCCGAGGTTCTTTTGAACATCTTTCCACATTCTATTCACTTCAGAATCTGATAATGATCTTTCTCTCTTTCTATTACGATCGAGCGCAGTGTCAAGATCTGTGTTCACAAATATCATAGCAACTTCGTATCCAATACCACGAAGCATATCAGCTTGCTTTTGTATCTTTTCGTAGTCCTTACCGGTTCCATCAATCACTAGACCAAGGCGACCGTCAATCGCAAGTTGCATCATTTTCGTGGTAAGAGCCTTCGCCTGTCCACGTACTTCTTGACCCTTTGGAGAATAGATATCTTCAGGAGTCGGTTTTAGACCAACTTTCTTTAGAGCATTTTCGAACGCGATGTCTGAGTTAATCACTTTAAAACCAAGAGATGTAAGAGCAGTTCTGCCAACTATAAAAGACTTGCCGGATCCTGGACCACCAGCAAGAAAGATTGCTTTGAAGATGGAAGGGTCGTTAACTCCTTCGTTAATGAACTGCTTAAAACTTAGCACTTTATTCACCACCGTTTCCATCGCCCCCGTCTGAACTACTGCTCTTGCCAGGAGGCATCTTTCTCATAGTTCCGTCAGCCATACGAATAGCCACATTTTTAATCTTTATCTTCTTTCCTTCAAAGCCCATAGCAGTTGCTTCTAGTACGTCCTGTATTACGTCGCCATCAGAAAGAGCTGCATCGTAGTGTCTAACTTTGAATAACTTTCCATCTTCGTCACGAACTCTTAGCCAAGCAACGTCTCCACCGATTACAGTACCCATGCGCGCTGCGCCGTCAAACATATCCATAGAATGACGATTAAAACGAACAGTGTCACCTCTTTTGAAAGGACCGTATGTATCAGTTAACATAAACTCCTTTAGGGATTTCTGACCAGGAGTATCTTTCTTATAGGTCTTTACGACACTATCCGTTCCCTGTTCTCTTTTACTTGGGTCGGGGTTGCCTTCGCTAATAGATTTAGTTAGACTCTTTTTTGCTGCTGCGTCTCTTGACTTTGCAGCATCAAGCATACGATCGTGCTTTCTTGCGTCGGCTTCTTTTTCCTGTGCAATCTTCATCTTCATCTTTGAAGTTTCTACATTCTCAAATGCATGGCCAATACGAGTATGTTTTACTTCGCCAGATAGCTTCTTTTGCATAACGCGAGTCATATTCTTCTTTTCGGTTCCAGTGATTTCATCTGGTGTTCCTTTTTCAAATCTATCAATGTCGCCATCAACATCTAAGTCAATAGACTTCATTGCGTGCTGACCCATCTGAGCAGCAGATAATCCAATGCCAAGTTTGTGCTTAAGACCCTTTGAAACCTTTACTGATTTGTCTGGAGTTTTTGTATGAACAAACGGATGAACCGCTGTTGGTGAAACGGCTTCACTTCTTACTTTTGCTGCAAGATCTGAGTCTGCCTTACCCCAAGTACCCTTACCCTTTGTTGCGAATGAATTCACTCGTGCAAATCCCCACTGAGTAGGAGTGGTTCCTGGTCTATGACCGGTTCTCCAAGCAGCAACACCACGATCAAACACCTTCTTAAGAATACCATAAGAGATGCCTGATTTCTCAGCCTTCTTCTTTAGTCCTTCCGATGGATCTGATTCCATTAGAGCATCAAACTCTTCAGAGAACACGAAATCTTCCATCGCATTCATGAGTTCGTATACTTCTTCTGCAATATACTCTTGGCTTTCGTTTATATCTTTCTTCGTCTTATACATCTTAAAGCGTTTGTCAAACTTAACGGATCCGTTCTTTTCGAGAGCCATGTGTGGACGACTACGTACTTTAGTGTCTGCGAGTGAAGCCTCCTGTAGAGACTCTCCAAACATCTGCTTAAACTTCTTCGTATGAACAGAAGTTTTTGTCTTTGCTTCGGCGTCACCAGGTGCTGGTTTATATGAAGACTGTTCATCATCACTCTTTTTCGAATATGTAGCAAAATGACGAGCACGAGCAGCTTTCGTATCTTTATCTAACCCGGCATAATAACCCTTTGGTTGAGAACCCGGAAGATGCTTTACATCTTTATCCTGTGGCTTTATCGTTCTTTCATCTAGAAATGCTTCAAACATTTCGTTCTTATCTTGATTAGGAGAAAGAACGCTCTGTAGTCTTTCTCTCTCAGCAGATCTTATCTGTGGTAGTAATTTAGTAGCGATACGAGAGATAACCGCCTTTGGTATCTTCATAACTCTCTTATCCAATGCAATCTTTTCGGCAGGCGTCATCTCTGAATACTTCTTATTCTTCATAAGACGATCACGAATAAACTCAAGAGCTCTCTTCCTCGATCTCTTGAGTAGCTTTTCCTTCGGAGCCATCTTTCTTTTTGCTCTCTCACGAGCAGCCATTATCTTTGTTCTGTAGCGCTTCATAACCAGACCACGCTTGCGTCTCTGAGCAAGAGTAAGTGGTTCCGCTTCCGATAATGTTTCTTCGTTGATGTTCTCTGACATATTCATTCCGCCTCTAACAAGGTTATATACTTTCTCAGCTGAAGATTTTAGTTTACTAGGTAGTCCATTCTTAAATGCTTCCATATTACCCTGAGCTGCAAGTGATCTCATCTTTGAAGCAGACATCCCAGTAACGTCATCTGCGTCAGGATCTCTTTCACCTGCTGATATAACTGATATGCTTTCGAAATTAAACTCTTTTCCGTTATAGCGGTTTAGTAGAGTTTCAAACTCGCCGACTCTATCGGATCCTACGACTATGACTAGATCCGAATACTTTCCGGATAGTTCCTTAGAAACCTCAATGATCGTTTTTGCTGTAGACTTTTTGACCGGCTTGCCAAAAGCTTTCTGTGCAAGTGATAGCTTTTCTTCATACGATAGTGGATTCTTTTTAGCATCCTGAGAGTGCGACATGTAGATGGCCGGATCGGCCTTTCTCTTTATCGCTTCCGATACTACTTTATTTACTAGCTTTTCGTGTCCGACGGTGATAGGATTGAACCTTCCAAAACTAATCACTGCCGTTCTCTTTACGGCTTCGGTCATAGTTGGTTCTGTTTCTATGTATTTAGTAGGATCGAATTCTTTAAAGCTCTTACGATCCTTCTTCTTTGGATCAATCTTTTTCTTATCGTCGTCCATATTGCCCTCTAAGGAACTGTGTTCTTTCTATTTATAATGTCAAGCTTTTAAAGTAAAATTGTCTTTAGAAAAGAACTTGGTAGCACAATACTCTTTTTCTACTGGATAGTCGTGAGGACAACCTTTTTCCCTCTTCATATCTGGATCTGTAAATGTCGCCGTTTCTTTCCAGTCAAAACCGTAGACGTCTACGTGCTTTGGTTTACAAGATGCTATATAATCTAAAGCGATAAGACCCGTTGTTGGGTTGTTGTGATTGCCAGAGTGCTTTTTCAGTTCTTTATACATATGTTCCGGATAGACACAATCAACCAAATGAATATTATTCGGACTGCGGCCTTGATGACCTGCATGCATCTTCTTTATATGTTTGGGTATCTTATGAAAGAATGACTTATACTCTGCGGCATTCCAAAATACCCAGACGTTAGTCTTTGTTCCATGACTCTTATTTACTTCATGTCTTGTATACAATACAGCTGCTTTATTAATACGTACTACTACATCGTGCTCGTCGATTTCGGCACCGTAGTTCTTATTGAAAAGAGCCATAGAGTTGCCAATGACGGCAACAGTTTTTCCTTCAAACCATTCTTTCATTTTCTTAACACAAAGGTTTCGTTGTTACTAAAGAATCTATTTATGCAATACTGCTTTTCTAATTTAAAATTGTGCCTATCGTCTTCTAGTTTTTTATCGTGAAAAGACGGAGTTTCTTTCCAATCGTATCCATAGACGTATACCTTTGCCGGATTATAAAGAGAGATAAGGTGAAGAATTCTTAGACCAGTTGATGGTCTATGATGCCCAAGGTCTTTCTTTAACCACTCTATGTCTATTTCGGGGTTGTTTAAGATCTCGACTATATGATCGCAAGTCTTATTCGTAACTCTGTTCGGTTTCATAGTCTTAAACCAGTTTAAAAACCAGACATCTGTTCTCTTACCATGAGATTTAGTATCTTCAGGGTTTAACATAAAGAAGCCCCGTTTGATCCTGCAGACAACCTGCGCAGAATCGATTTCTGGCCCATACTTACTATGAAACAGACTCTTAGCGTTTCCGACTATAGAAACAGTCTTTCCATCAAATATCTCTCTCATAGTCCTCTCTGAAGACTATAATCCATATACATTCTTTCTCTATGCCACTCATCGGCCATAGGTGTAGTCGCAAAATCGTGGAAACATGGCGTTCCTAGAGTATAGTGAAGAAGCTTAGCGTGCTTATTCTCTCCGAACTCGTCAGGTAGCCAGTTCCATACGATAGGAAGCTCGCCAATAAGGCTGTCATCCAACCAAGTAAAGCGATGTACCTGGGCCCCAGTTGAGTTCTGAACAAACTCTGGAGTTACACCACGATTCGCCTCGTGACCACAGTTCCATAGTATCACACTTGACCAGTTTTTGCGAGGATAATTTTCGTTCTTTGCACCAAGATATTTTTCAGTCATACGAGTCTTATAATCGTGCTTGACGACCATGACTGCTTTTGACTCGTCTCTCATGTTCCATAGTTCGGTGATGTCGTCTCTTAGGATCATATCTCCGTCAAGGAACAATGCCCAACCTTTATAGTTCATAAGGTGCGGAATAAGGAACCTACTGTAGATGAAGTGATTGCTTCCATCCGTATGTTTCTCTTCGTATCCGCTCAAGAGATTAAGAGCGAGTGGATTAAAACTAACCGGAGAGGTTGACAGCCTCATGATTGAGTTTGCGCATACGTGATATGCAGCTGCTTCTCTTTTGTCAAAACCGATAAAGACGGGTATCATGACAGTTCCTTTCTTCTACTATGCATTATATCTATTGTTAAGTTCTTAAAGAACATTTTTTCTGGTTGGCATAACATCCACTCTACTACGTTTGCGATATATCCTGTATCTATGCGAGGATATTCTTTTCTTGAGTCCGTCATAGGAGTGTTCATTCTTCCGAGTTTTAGGTGTACAACTTTACAGTCGGAGTCTATTAGTTGCAGCTGAGAACATGCTTTTTCTAGTGCAGACTTATGAACCGCATACTCGTTGATGGTGTCTTTATTTCCATCAGCACTCACGCTTCCAATGTTAATGATTGTGCAGTTTCTATATTTATTTTGTTCGAACAACTGATATAATAGATCAACTTGAGCATACGCATGATACGCATTATTAATATAGACATCAAAGTTTTCTACTTGAAATGATGCGATATCTTTTGAAAGATCGTGTCCGTTTGATCTACTGAGACCTATCGTATGATGTTTTTCCGATAGTCTATCGTATAGCGTCTTGCCAAGCCCGCTAGTATGACCGGTTATAACTACCTTCATGTTATACTATGTCTTTCAATATCGCATGCAACCATCTCGCATATCATAGACTCAAATGAATACTTTGGTTCCCAACCGAGCAGTCTCTTTGCTTTATCCGAGTCTGCATGCAGGCTGTGAAGCTCGTTCGGTCGTTGGAATTCATTATCGGATATAACATAGTCTTCCCAGTTTGTTATTCCAGCAGACAGGAATGCGATCCTACATAGATCCCTTACGCTGTGCTTAACTCCAGTTGCTATGATGAAGTCTTCAGGTTTGTCCTGCTGTAACATCAACCACTGAGCACGGACGTAATCCTTTGCATGACCCCAATCGCGTTCTGCATCTAGGTTACCAAGAACGATCTTATCACTCTTTCCTGTTACAATTCTTGCGACGCCGTCGGTTATTTTTCTTGAGACGAACTCTATTCCACGAATAGGAGACTCGTGATTGAAAAGAATACCTGTACAAGCAAAGGCATCGTAGCTCTCTCTATAGTTTCGTGTAATGTGGTATCCATAGAGTTTAGCAATACCGTATGGACTTACCGG
>Ga0315902_10011424_pt1 | contig 11650 bp, 7 predicted proteins | sample LakEriMetagenome_9_FD_203523 | JGI IMG/M metagenome (GOLD analysis project Ga0315902, IMG submission 203523) | Freshwater fungal communities from buoy surface, Lake Erie, Ohio, United States - Buoy 12 MA117 | ecosystem: Environmental > Aquatic > Freshwater > Lake > Lake biofilm | place: USA... | reverse complement strand
CGCCCCTGCCGCGACAGGAGGCAGCCAATGCCACTGCAATCTGCGGGGTCGATTGCCAGCAGCATTTCCAGCCATTCCAGCCATTCCAGCCATGCGTTGACGACGACGGGGAACCAGACATCCGCACGACAGAGGGATCTCCCAGCCTCCCCAATCCACCGCGGAACGACCGCCCCTGAGTGGTTCCCCTGCCCAATAAGTGGATGGAAATGAAAAAATCGCAGAAACCAGTGAACCACTTCACCACAGCATGCGTCTAGAGACGCAACCGGCTGGCAAAGACCAGTCACACGCCAGACTGAACTGCCGCCAGTGAGTCGGACATCCCCGAGAGACTTGTGGTACAGCGTTGGTGCTCTTTCCGCAACTGCACTTTTTGCCGAGATCCGCCCCTTTCCGCCATGTCTTACCTCGAAGCTCATCGCCTGGCAAAGTGCCCCCAAACGAAAATGAGTTCCGACCAGTTCGGGGCCGCGAATTGTCCGGATTCGCGGCATCGCGTTCCGTGTGTCCCCAGGTGACGGCCAGGCTGTCTTCGGAGAGCGTCTCCCAGGCCCGGTGTCAGACTGACAACCGGGCCTGTTTCCTTGCTGGGGCGGGCATCATTCCAGACTGGTTGCACGGATCGGTCGCTGAGACGATTGAGCGGCGGCTTGAAAGGCCGCAGACGAGAATTCGAGCGACTCCCAATCCATTGAAACTCACTCCGGGCCACTGCGGTGAACTGCGTGGGTCGAACTGTGACCTTCCGTTACGACTTCCTCCACACAAGACAATCGGCTTGTCCATCATCGTGGTCGATGGCTTTGCCAAGCGCCGCCCCGGATTAGTCATCCAGGAATACGGCACACGGTGATTGGTCTTCCAGTCACTCTTGAGACCACAACCGGGATTGAGGTGTTAGCGGCAACACGCCCGGTTCTTACCCGGATCGGTGACGGTTGAAGTCCGTCCAGTCCCACTCCAGACACGCTGGTCCTCCAACGACTGCATCTGTTTGTCTCGTGTCCGCGGCGGTCTTTAAGCCTGTTGCGGTCACCTGGTCCCGCCCGTCCGGACGGTGCCGATGAATCAGCGTGTGGGAAAGCCTGGTACTCCGCGTGCCTCGGGCGCACGAAATCGCCGGTTCAAATCCGGCCACGCTGACTGCTTCTCGTGCAAGGTCCTGTGCTGGTTCAGGCTGCTGACTGTTGATCCCTTTGTTCGAGGGTTCGCATCCCTCCCGCGCCGCTGCAACTCTCTGTTGTCGATTTCCTCAAGAACTCCTCCATGCCGCTGGGTGAAAGAGAATGAACGAAACATCCGAGGGAGCACATGATCCCCGGTTCCCATAATGTTTCCGGCACAACCGCCGGAGAGCCACCTGGTGACCGATCCGCTGCGGAGTCGTTCCTGCTGGTAGGAATACGTCGCTCTGAACGACGCCTGCGCAGGTTCGATTCCTGCCTCCGCAATTTTCTTGCTGGTGACCGGAGCACATCCGGCCGCAGGGTGGCAGGGGTTTCCAGACCTTGGATGGCGATCGCCAGTCGCGGTCGCGTCAACCTCGTCCGCCAGGTACGACTCCCGGCCCCCTGCCCCTGTACCTCTGCGGATCACGCCACCTGTCTCAACTACGGTTCGAGCCCCTGTCGACACGCTGGGTTCGAATCTCACTGCAATGCTATTTGATCCCGTAGTCCAACGGCTACGACACCTGCGTGACATGCAGGAAACGATGGTTCAACTCCATCCGGGATCACTGCTCAGTCCGACCAGAAACCTCGTCCGCATCCGCGGGGGGGCAATGAAGGCGGTGTGACTTAACTCACGGGCTCATGGTCCAATTGGGAAGACGCCGCCCTCGCACGGCGGCAATCCGGGTTCGATTCCCGGTGAGTCCATTGCGTACGGAAGGGAGCCGAATAAGGCTTGCCGGGCCGGTTTGCTAAACCGTGCGGCCAATTGGCCGTGAGGGTTCGAATCCCTCCCCTTCCGCTGTGGCCGGATTCGGTGTTGGTTTCCGGAAGCAGACTGTGACTCTGCGTGTCGGCGGTTCGATTCCGCCCGGCCACCCCGGTGTTATCCCCTGTTCTGGAGAGAGTCCATGGCCACTGCGATTCTGAATCGCCCAACGCTGGTGTTGAACCGCAACTGGCAACCGGTGGGTGTGGCCCCGGTTGCCAAGTCGCTGATCAAGGTCTGGAATGAGGCCGCCCAGATCGTCGACCCGGCCGACTTCCAGCTCTACTCGTGGGCCGACTGGGCGCAGTTGACCCCGGCCGACAACGCCCCGATCATCCGAACGCGCACTCTGATGCTGCGTGTGCCCGAGGTCATCGTGTTGAAGTCGAGCAGCCGGTTGCCCTCGACCCGAGTCCCGTTCAGCCGGCGGAACCTGTTCAAGCGGGACCAGTACACCTGCCAGTACTGTGGCCGCCAACCGGGGAGTCCCGACCTGACGATCGACCACGTCGTCCCCCGGGCCCAGGGGGGAACTTCCACCTGGGAGAATTGCGTGCTGGCGTGTATCGCCTGCAACGCCAGGAAGGCGGACCGGACTCCGGCCCAGGCGCGCATGCCACTCCGTGCCCAGCCGGTCCGTCCCAAGTGGCATCCGCTGTACAGCCTTCAGAATGTCCGGGTCGACAGCTGGTCCCGGTTCCTGAGTGAAGTGTACTGGTCGGTCCCTCTGGAGGCCTGATTCCGTGGCGGTCCGGGAGTTGATTCCCGGACCGCCACGGGTCAATCCCCCAGCCTGTCACGCACCAGCGTTGCGGACTCCTGTTGGACCCGACCCGTCCTCGGAGTAAAGGCGACCGATATCGCCGCGCTCGCGATGGGCGCCCGTTAGAGACGCCGCGACATCGGCTTTGTGGACTGCTCTATCATCAACAGTCCACATCGCCAGGCGACCGTTGTTCCCACCGTGGTTGGCTACGAGGTTTTTTGGGCTGTTTCACACGAGGGCCCGACCTCCGGCGAACCGGCACAATCGACCGCGACTCATTTCCTGGCTCAATTCCCGGCGAGGGAATACAGCCCCCCGCCCTGCCGTTTCAGTTTTCCCTGCCGGACCAATTCGTCCCAGACCGCCGCTGGAAACTGATGGGGGGGCACAATTCCGGTCACACCCCACCCTGCTCCGCTACTGAGCGGGCCCACTCCAATTCGCGACTCCGCGTCGAGGCGGGTCAGTTTCAGCCGCTTCTTGAAGGCCTTGTAGGCCTCTTTGACCTGCTCTGCCGTCACCTCGGGGGTGGGAGCGGGCGTGGGATCGGCTTCCATGGAATTGAACTTTCGTGGAATCTGGGGAGCGGAAGGACCCTGCGTTTTGAGACGCTGATGCCCGAGTGTGACCAGAGTGCAGGCCGTTGGCCAGTCACTCCGTGGTTGGCGGCTGACCCGTCAGAAAGACCGGTGCCGAGAGCCCCTGTTCGGCGGCACGGTGAGCGACCGTGTTGTTGACGTAGTGCTGGTAGGTCGTCTCGAGTCGGCCGCGCTGCTCGGCGGTCAATTCCCGGATCTGTCGGGCGGGACAGCCCGCCCACAGGGTGTGGGGGGGAATCCGTGTTCCTTCGAGCACCACGGCACCAGCCGCCACCAGCGCCCCCTCGCCCACCAGACAGCGGCTGAGGACCAGGGCACCAATTCCAATCAGGGCCCCATCCCCGACGATCGCGCCATGCACCACGGCCCGGTGACCAACCGTCACCCTGTCCCCAATCACGCAGGGGAATCCTCCATGTTCGACATGCAGGATCGTACCATCCTGAATGTTGGAGTCGGAACCGATCTCAATCCACTCCTGGTCGCCTCGGAGCATACAGCCAAACCAGATCGAACTTCTGGCCCCCAGGCGAACACGTCCGTACAATCCGACCCCCGGCGCGACCCAGGCCGACGGATCGATCAGCGTTTGGGAATGAATCGCTCTCCAGTCCCAGTGCTGATCGGGAAAGGGAACCAACGGTTCGTGCGGAATGTCCGGCGATATCACAGGCCACGAATCGAGAGTGGATCGATGGTGGTTGAGAGGGAAACGCAGCCGTCGCCCCCCCACCAGCACACCGTTATCGGGAGGCGTGGTCGTGTCTGGATGCGAGCCGGATGTTCCGCGAGGGTCTTCCACACTCATTCTCCACTCTCAAAAGTCGTCCCGGGGTATTCCGCCCGGGGTATTCCGTTGGGGCCGGAATACTGGATCTACACTTCGTCCCCCCCTGCCAGTACGATAGAAAGCAGAGCGTGCTGAATGGAACCGTTTTCCATTCCTCGGTTAGGCCTTCAAGATACAGGATGACTCACGATGGGACTTCCCGGAAGATTGCAGAAAAGCGACTTCGGTTTCTCCATGCCGGTCGACGCTCCTTTGTACACGCCGTTTCCCGTCCATTATCGCGGTTGCACCCTCTTCATTTTCACGTATGTGACCGATGGTGCCCAGGCAGCCGAACTGCTTCCCGAGGGGTGCGAGCTCACTGACGTGCCGATCGCGCAACTCGTTTTCGCCAACTATCCTTTTTCGACTGTGGGAACCTACAACGAAGTCTCACAGACCCTGCTCTGCCGTTATCGCGGCCAAGTCTACACCTACGCGGTGAGATTGCATGTCGACAATCCCGCGGCGATGTGTGCCGGCCGGGAAATTGGTGGTTTTCCCAAAAAAATGGGGATGATTCAATTTCACTCGTCCGATCTGGAAACCGTGAGCCTGGTGATCCCTCCCGGCCTAAATGTCTGTTCAGCCATCATTGATCCGCTGCAGCCCAACGACTTTCTGAATCACACCCAGGTGGCTCAGCCGCAGGTTCCCTTTGTGATGGATTTTCTGTCACTGCGGGTCATTCCCAATCCCGAACGGCCCGAGACCCCTTCGCTGGCCCAGCTGATCGGCACGAAGTGGACACTCCAGGGGGGCGAGTTCTTCTCGGCCCGGGGAAGCATCCGGCTTCCTGATACGGCGGAGATCAATCCGTATCAGCAACTACCGGTTGTTCGGGCCCTCGAAAATCCCCAGTACAAACCCAATCCTGGTGATCACGACGAAGAGCGCAGTCAGTCCCGGCTGACCCGCAACGACACGGCCGATCTTCCGGGATTCTTCCTGCCGCCCCACATGATTTTCCGGGGGGACATGAAGGTGACGGAAGTCAAGATTCTCCAGGATCTCTAACTGCGAGAGTGGCGCTGGAGGCGTTGCGACGACCGCGGCGTCTCCCGGCGGAAAGGGCCAGACGATTGATGACTGGGAACTCCACCGGTTCTGCCCCGGGCAAAGATCCCCCCCCGTCCCAGGAGGGTGAGCCAGAGAGCACCGTGCGATTTGTCGAACCCGACTCGCTGGTGTCCCAAACGACCGAAGTTCCCACGGTGCCCCTCCCTCCCATGGAGACCGCCAGTACCGCTCTTGGTCCGAAGTCTCCCGAGCACTGGCCCCCGCTCAGCCTGGGGCGCTACGAGGTCTTGCATCTGCTCGGCGAGGGAGGTTTTGGCAGTGTGTTCCTCGGACGTGATCCCCAGTTGGGACGCCGCGTGGCGATCAAAGTCCCCAGGCATCAGGATGGACTCGACAATCGCAGCTTTTTGGAAGAGGCCCGGCGGGTCGCCCAACTGAGGCATCCCTCCATCGCGACTGTGTTTGACGTGGGACAGCACGGCAGTCGGGTCTACATCGTGTCCGACTACGTCGAGGGAGTGAATCTTTCTCAGTGGCTGCAGCAGCAGTCTTATGACTGGCGTCGTGCCGTCGGCATTCTGATCGATCTGGCCGACGCGCTCGCCCATGCCCACTCGCTCAGCACCATCCACCGGGACATCAAGCCCAACAACATCATCATCACCCCCGATGGACGAGCCGTCCTGCTCGATTTTGGGCTGGGATTGAGCGATGACGCGGGTCGGGAACTGCCGGGACAGATCGCGGGAACCCCCCCCTATATGTCTCCCGAACAGGCTCAGGGCCGTGCTCACCGTCCCGACGGCTGCACCGACATCTTCTCGCTGGGAGTGCTGATGTACCGCATGCTGGGGCGGAAGCTTCCCTTCCGGGCCCAGGATCCGGTCGAGCTGTTCCGGCAAATCCGGGAAGATGACCCCCAGCCCCTGCGGCAATTGGCTCCCGGGTTGCCGCCGGCGGTCGAGGAAATCTGCCGCAAGGCGATGCAAAAAAAGAAGGAGCGCCGCTATCGTACGGCCGCCGACATGGCCACCGCGCTCCGCTGTGTACTGACGGGTGAAGCTCTCGTCGGTCCCGCGGACCCCGACTTCACCAGTCTCATCCCCGAACTCGAGCCCGCGCTGCCGGGCAGCGTGACCGCTGTCGCAACTGCCCCCTCTGCCCCCTCCGTTCCGATTGCCCCCCAGGCTCCCAGTCCGGCCCCCCAGGAAAGTGAGCGGTCAGAGCCTCCGTCACGCATTTTGTCGAAGGCCGAGCGCCGACGGGTCACCGCCATCCAGTGCCTCATTGAAGACGTCCGGTTCGATGTGGAAGACCCGGAACAATGGCATGGAATTCTCCGGGAGATCCAACTCTCCTGTGTGCGCATCGCCCGCCAACACGGCGGTTCGATCGAGTCGCAGAATTCCGAAGGGGTGTTGATCTATTTTGGCGTGCCGGTGGCCTTTGAGGGCTCGCTCAGCCAGGGAGTGCGGGCCGCCCTCGCGATTGCCCAGGAATTCGCGAAGAGTGCCCCCCTGCTGCGGAAATCGGCCGGATTCGTCCCCCAACTGCGGCTGGGGGTCCATACGGGGATTGTGGTGGCCGAAGAGGTCGATGACTTGGGCCAGACACCGGGAAGTTCGTCGCGGTTCACCATCGTCGGCAGCGTCGCACGTGTGGCGGCCGCCGTCGCCCGCTCCGGTTCCGACGGTCAGGTCGGCACCTCCCGGGCCGTTCACCTGGCGCTGAAGGAACAGTTCGACTTCACCCCCCTCGAAGGGCGGCTCTCCAACCGCGAACTGCCAGGGGGCAGCGACCTGTTCGCGGTGGTGTGCGAACGGCTGGACGGCGATTCCCGCGCGGTCACCCGACCGGCCACTTTGGGCCGGTCGCACGAACTCGGGCTGCTGCGCGACCTCTGGCAACAGGTCGCGCGGGGCCAGGGACGAGTGGTCCAGATTTGTGCCGAGCCCGGCGTGGGCAAATCCCGCCTGCTCGATGAGTTTCATGGTGGATTGCTTCCGGAATCGGCGATTCGGCTGGAAGCCCGCTGCTCGGCCCAGGCCCAGAACAGCCCCTTGCGGCCGATGATTGACCTGGTACTGCAGGTCCTGGACCCGGGGCGCTCGAAGAACCCGGCCGAGCGGCTGGCCGAGATCGAGCAGCTCTGCGACCGGTTGCGCATCGACCGCCGTCCCGCTGTTCCGCGGTTGGCCGAATTGGTGGGCATTCCCGCCGGCGGTGCGTACCTGCTGGAGGACGGTTCCCCCGAGAAAAAACGCCAATGGTCTTTTGAGACCCTGCTGGAATTCCTGCAGGCTTCCTCAGAACAACGGCCCCTGGCTCTCCAGATCGAAGATCTTCACTGGATCGATCCGTCGACCTTGGACTTCCTGTCGCAACTGATCGATCACCTTCAGCGCATTCCCTGCCTGCTGCTGCTGACTTTCCGTCCCGAATTCCACCCCCCTTGGCCCTCGCGGCCCCATGTTTTTCAGTTGCCCCTCAACCCGCTCGGTGAAGACCAGGTGAGCGAGTTGGCGCAGAGGGTTGTTGGTAATCTTCCGTTGACCCCGGAAGTCCGCCGGCTGATCTATGCGAAGACCGACGGAGTTCCGCTGTTTGTCGAAGAATTCACCAAGGCGCTGCACGAAGGGGGTCAGTTGGTCGAGACTCCCCAGGGATGGGGGCTCGCGACGGGAATCGAGCCGGTTTCGATCCCAGTGACACTGCACGATTCCCTCGTGGCACGGCTCGACCGTCTGGGCGAGGCCCGGGAGGTGGCCCAGTTGGGTTCGATCTTCGGACGGGAATTCCCGTTTCGCTGGATCAAATCCGTCTCTCCCTTTCCCGAGCCTGTGCTGCTGCAGCATCTCAACAGACTGGTCGACTCCGAATTGCTGTTTCAGCGGGGAGGTCTTCCCCGGGCGAGATTCTCGTTCAAACACGCCTTGGTGCAGGATACCGCTTACGACTCGCTGCTGAAGGCGACCCGCCAGACCTGGCATTCGCGGATCGCGGAGATGCTGGAACGGGACGAACCCGAACTGGCCGTCTCCCAGCCCGAATTGCTGGCTCACCATTTCACCGAGGGAAATCAACCCTTCCGGGCGGCTCCGTACTGGCTGCAGGCGGGCACGCGCGCGGCCGCCCGCTCGAACAATGCGGAAGCGCTCACCCTGCTCCGGCGGGGACTCGAGTGCGTCTCCCGGTTCGACTCCGAAGAGGAACGGCTGGCGCTGGAGTTCCAGTTTCAGATTCCCCTCGGGGTCACTCTCGTTGCCACGCAGGGTTATGCCTCACCCGAAGTCGGACCGGTTTTCGAAAAGGCGCAGGATCTCGCCCGGCGGTTCGGTTCCCCACTTCAGCAATTCTACATTCTCTGGGGAATCTGGGCCTGGCGGGTGGTCCGTGAAGAACTGGAGGAATGCCTCGCGCTGGAAGCCGAAGCGCTCGCCATCGCCGAGGTGACCCAGGACGACAGCCTGCGCCTCGAGGCCGCGTTCATTACGGTGCTCACGCATTTCATGCGGGGCGAGTTTTCCTTCGTGTGCGAGACGGCACAACGGGTCTTCCCCCTCTACGACCGGGAACAATCCCGCCGGAATGCGACACAGACGGGCCAGAATGTGGGGGTGACTCTGCAGACCTATTGGGCGCTGGCACTCTGGCACCTGGGGCTCGACCAACAGGCAATGGCCCGCTCCGAGAGCGCCATTGCCCTGGCCAGGGAGCTCGAGCACCCCTTCAGCCTCGCCTACGCGCTCCACCATGCCGGCTGGCTCCAGCAGCACCGCCGGGAGCCCGATCTTGTGATCGCCCTGGCCGAAGCCGAACGGGCCATTGCCGAACAGCAGGGATTCGTGTTCTGGTTGGCCGAGTCGCAGTTGTGCCTTGCCTGCGGGCGATTCCTCCAGGGCCGACTCGACGAGGCCGATCTCGCACTCGACCAGGGTCTGGAGATCTTCCATCGGTCTGGTGCCGCCCTCTCGTTGTGCCAGTTCCATGCCCTGCGAGCCCAGATTCGACTGGCCCGGGGCGACATGCACGCCGCTGAAGAGTGGATCTCCCGCGCCCGGGCAGACTCCGCCCGTCATCGCAATGAGTTTCACCTTGCCGAGATCCTGCGGCTGTCGGGCGACATCGCCCGCGCCCTCAACCCCCACTCTCCCCAATCAGCGGAAACCTGGTATCGGCAGGCTCTCGAAACAGCCGAGGCCCAGCAGGCCCTGGGCCCCACCCTGCGCGCCGCCACCTCCTTGGCCTCCCTGTGGAGCCATTACGAGCAACCATCCAAGGCCCTCGCCCTGTTGCAAAAGTTTCTCGCGCAATGTGAGGGCCGCGGCACCCCCAGGGATCTCGCCGAGGCGAAAGCCCTGCGTGATCTCGTCTCCGCGTCCTTGGCCCGCTGATTGATGCTCCCGGGGGCTATTTCGCCGGGGAGACGATCGCTGGCACTGTGTCGACCATGGGATCCTGGTGGATCTTCAGGTATTCAATGAGGTCAAACCGCTGCTCATCGCTCAGGTTGGTCCCGTAGTCGTCCCCTTCGTGGCCGATGTTCAGATTACCCGGAATCTTGGTGTCGAGTACATAGGTCTGTCGTCGGGGATGACGCCGAATCCGATCCGGACGGATCTCAAACCCGACATAGACCGGGTCAAAATCCTGTTGCCCCACCTCAAACTGGACGGGACGTTGCCGCGCTGGCAGCAGCAGGTGGTACAGCGTCGGCACCGAACCGTTGTGCAGATAGGGGGCCGTCGCCCAGATTCCCTCCAGTGGCCGGGCCGGATAGACCCGCCCTACGTCCCGCCCCGTGTCGCGCCATTTGACCGGAAGCCGTTGCTGCTCAAGGGTGTTCATCAGGGTCTTCATCGACGGGCGGTTTTTGTCTTCCTTGGCCTGATGCTGCAGATCCTCGAGCAGATCCCGGATCATTCCTGCGAAGCTGGTCTGGTTGCCATTGGCCAGCCAGACCAGTTGATCGAAGTTTTCGGAATCGGCGCGATCCGTCCCGGCTTCCTCCAGCGTAAAGGTCCGGTGCACGATCAGCCCGTTCCCGTCCCGCCCCAGTGGACTGTGACACTTCTCGCAATGCGCTTGATAGAGCTTCGCCCCACTCGCGGCTTTCATCTGATCCACTGCGCCAAATACCTTCGCGGGCCACGCGGGAGGAGTCAACTTGTGTACCTCCAGTTCCATTTGCATCTGGTTCCAGATATTGACACTGGTCTGCTTGGTGACCAGATCAAACGTGGCCCCCACTCCAATTGCCTCTCCCATACTTCTCTGGATAATTGAATTCGTGTTCGAATTCCAATGGATCCAGGCGTAGTGCTGCACGTTCCACAAAGGGGGCACGCTGACCGGCGCATTGACCGGCCGCAGATTCTTCGGATTCAGCCCGCCGAACAATTCGACCCGCGCGGTCCCGAAATCATCCGCTCTGCCGTAACCCGCCCGCAGCCGGTTTCCCGGTTGCTGCAGCCAGTGCCGCGCCTTCATGTAGTCGAGCCGGTAGACAATGTGCCGCACCACCTCGAGATGATCCTCAAGAAACCGATCGACCTGGCCGAGTTCCTTGTCAAACAGCTTGCGGATGAACTCCGCGTTTTCTCCCAGAAATCCCCCAAGGTTTTTGCGCAGCTCGTCGATGAAGTCTGAATTGTCAGCGGAAAACTCCAGTCGCGGCTGGGCCGGAGTCGACTCCGGGGATGGCTTGCCGAGCTTCGTCTGAATGAGATCAAATACCTTGTCGGACAAGCTGTGGAGTATGGCGGCTTCCTCATCGGCGGCCTTCTGCTTGAGCCGGTTTCGCAGCACCTGCCACCGCAGCGCCCAACCCTCTTTGGGGCCCTGCGCATTGTCGCGACGTTTCAAATGGCCGTCGATCATGCGTCCGAAGAACCGCTGGAATCGCTGCCGATCCGAAAGGGTCACCTCCAGGGCATGCCCCAGTCCGTCCCCCAGCGCATCGACGTCCAAGAGCCCCGAGGCACCATCCACCCGCACCACCTGGCCATTGAAGTGCAAGTCGCTGGTGTGACAGGCGGCACAGGTGAACCCAAACATCTCAATTTTACGCTCGGCCATCCCCTTCGTCCCGGGAATGACAATCTCATTGGTCACGATGCCCACCGGTAAACCACGGGGATTTCTTACGGAGGAGGTCCCAGGCAGTAGCCCGAACCGGTCAAGGGTCTGCAGGAACATCAGCGGTGGTTCATTCGGCACCACCGGCGCATCAACATCCTCGAGGGCCTCCACGACCGACATGGGGAAGAAACCGCTCCCCTGGTCCGAGTAATGCCAAAGATCCGCGTCGAATCGAACAGCCCCCTCACGAGTACCGTGATTGATCCCCTGCGGGACAGGTGCGGGATCGGCAGCACGCACGACACTGAGGATGTGCGGGGTCGCCAGGACTAACAGGCCGACAATCCAACCAAGACTGCTTCTTCCAGATGTCATGAAGCCACCTCTGTTCATCGACGAATGGCGGAGAGC
>Ga0315902_10011421_pt1 | contig 11652 bp, 14 predicted proteins | sample LakEriMetagenome_9_FD_203523 | JGI IMG/M metagenome (GOLD analysis project Ga0315902, IMG submission 203523) | Freshwater fungal communities from buoy surface, Lake Erie, Ohio, United States - Buoy 12 MA117 | ecosystem: Environmental > Aquatic > Freshwater > Lake > Lake biofilm | place: USA... | reverse complement strand
TTTATGTATGGATGTGTTTATATTTACTGGTAATTTATTTACAACAACATCTATATTATCAACATAATTAGGAGTGGTTATAGTAATAGTAGTGTTTCCTACACTATTAAAATATATGGTTCCATTATCGGTAATATTTGCTATGGATGGATCATTTGACATATATAGTGTAACACTATGTTCCGAGTTATTAGTATTTGCTTTTAATAAGTAAGGTGTGTCTCCAAATGTAGCAGTTATTGTTTGAGATATAATGGTTGTTTTTTTAGCTGGAGATGGTGATGACATGACGGACGTAGGTTGTTTGTGAAATAGGTAGTTAAATAAAAAGATTATGTTAGTTGGTATATTTTTAATAAAATTACTAGATGCTGTATTATTATCTATATGTGAAATACTGGTTTCTATATTTTTAATACTATCTTCATAAAATGCTACCTTAGTATCATTTATAAAATAAAGCTTCCATTGTAAAGGTAAATCTGGTGTAAAATATCTTATTTTAATATTTAATGATGTTTCTATTATAGATACCTCACTTATGAAATTATTAGTTAGGTTAAAATATGATAATAAGTCTACAGTCAGTTTATGTTCTATGACTTTGTTAGAAGTATTATCTAATAGAGATCTGAATAATAATATAATACTATCACTGAAATATTTATCGTTAGTACCAGTAATTATATTATAAAATGGTATAGGTCCACTAGATTTATATAATAATCCAATATGTGTTATATGTAACGTAATACTATTAATAAGCTCATATATATTAGGATAGTCATCTATACATCGTGTTATACATGATGTTTTATCTATATTCTCTAATAATAATTCTTGAGCTAATGTAGAAGAATTATAAATGACTAATCTCATTTATATTATAAATAAGATTAGAGTTTTCGGATGTGTATTATAATCCAAGATAACCAGCCTGTCTATTATTACCTACATTTTGGAACCATTGTTCTTGGTTTGGAGTAATACAAACACATCCACGATCAGTACTATATCCACCATTTCCAAATTTGCAACATTCAGGACTACTTCTATTGTATGAGAATACGGCCATACTACTTGGAGATTTATCTGTTCTATCCACTGTTACAATATCTTTGTCATATTCTAAAAACATAGGAGAGGTTTTAAGAGGATTTGATGTACCATAACTAGTAACTACTTTTTCTTTATCTACTAAAGTGTATAGTTTTCTGTCTGGAAGTTTATTCCAGTTTGGTATCGTTTCTTTCCACTCATCTAAAACCGCTGGACGTGTACTACAACCTACGAAGCCTTCTAAAATATTTATCTTATACCATAGACAGACTATTAATACTATCATAAATATAAATATGGCACATGTTTGTTCCATTATGTTATATATTACAGTGTAAGATTATTTTATTTTCGGAGTAGTATTATTAGTGTTACTATAGCTATTAAAAAAGTTAATATAAATAGTGCTCCAGTAATAAATATAAAGGGATAGGTTTTTTGTATAGAATAACTTATTATAGGTTCCAAAATACTATCACGTATTTTGTTCATATTCTCTTCACGTTTTAATTCTATTAATATATTATCTAATATTTGTTTGGTCATATTATTTACCACATTTGTCATGTTCCTTATATTTATAATCGTTATACTATTTTTTAGATAAGTTTTTTCTTATTTCTATATTATATTTTAAAAGGCGTATAAAGGTAATAAATAATATACAAATGAAATAGTATATAACATTATTTATCTATGGATATAATTATTGATCATATTAAGACAAATGAAGATAGTGTATGTGGTGATATAAGACATATACTATGTAGACATCCTCCAATGGCGGAAATATTGGTGGTTCACTATCTAAGTATCCGCTCTCTATATGACATACCATGTCTATTAAATATAACATATAGACAAAGTAAACCTACTACACATATAGTATTTGACGTTGAAAAAGTGTTGTTAGCTGTATTAATTATACAGGTGGAGTGTGCTAATGCGTTATTAAACTATATAAATACTTATCATCGGGATAAGGTTTATAGAATTTATGATATATTGGATGAATATATGAATATAGACTTGGATGTGAATATTTTACAAAATAGTCCAAGTGAAAATTTCACAGAGTATGTAAATAATATAAACAAGTATGTGTCTAAAATAAATGAAATTTTAAATTAGTTATTAGTATACTAATACACAAATGAACGCACTAAAAACACGTTGTGAAAGTCATATAAATACATTTATACTTTCTCAGTCAGAAATATATCATCCTATATTACGTGATATTTTTAGTGGTGGTAAACGACTTCGACCTATGATTTTCCTAAATATAGTGGATAGTTTAAATACTAGACATAGTCGTAATATACAGGCTGATAATATAGCGTTAGGTATTGAAATAATTCACAATAGTAGTTTAATAATGGATGACTTACCATGTATGGATAATGATGATTATCGTAGAAATGTTGAAACAATTCATAAAAAATATGGATATGGTCGTGCAGTAGAAGTTAGTTTGTATTTGATAAAATGTGCATTCAAATTGATATACTCTGATTTAAAAAAGATGGATAACAATGTGGAATTAGTTTTTTTGTATAACAAAATTATTTATGAAAATCTAGGAAAAAATGGCTTGGTGGGTGGTCAATCTGCAGATTTAAATTTTTTAAAGAAAAAAATAGGTTTGGATTCCAAAAATGACTACAAAAATTTAATCTACAAAAAAACCACCACACTCTTTAACTTATGTTTTGCGTTGAGCTACATTTTATTTGATACCACTCCGGATAACATGGAAAAAGTACTATTATGTAGTAAAAGTTTTGGACTAGTGTTCCAATTATACGATGATTTTACAGATATAGAACAAGATAAAAAATCTAATACACCCAATTTTATATTGAAATATGGTCACGCCAAAACTTATCAAGTATATACTAAAAATGTGAATAGACTATATTTAAATTTAGGTGAATTAAATATAGACCAAACATTTATTGCCGAAATATGCGATATGTTATCTGGTAGGGTTAGAAATATAATGGAAACTCTATCTTAAATTTATGGTATCATGTTCTTGTACTGTAATTGATCTATCTTAAATTTATGGTATCATGTTTTTGTACGGTAATTGATCTATCTTATGAGTAAACGCCAGCTATTTTGTTCCCAATCTGGAACAAAATATTATGGTCTCACATGTTACCATAATATTTATTTTATGTCGTTAGTCCACACCACCTCAAAAATTACTGTTCCCAATTGGGAACAAGCCGGCGTTTACTCACTTAAATTTATGGTATCATGTTTTTGTACTGTAATTGATAGATCATTTAATCGCATAGTTTGATCACGCATATTATTACCTATACTATTAAAAATTATTCTATATTCCTCTAGAATTTGCCAGTCATATATCATATCAGTATCAAAATTATTAGATTGTAATTTTTCTATAAAACTAGCATTACGTTTTTGACAATCAGTATACAATGTAGATAGAGCCTTATCAAGTATCTTCTTCTTATCTATAATATTATCTAAATCAACATTATTTACATGTTGATTTTTTTCTTTAGCATAATACTCTAAAAATGATAATTGGGGATCATCCTTAGTTATATTATCCCAATCACTATCTATTTGTTCTGGATTTACATATATGTCTTTATATGTAACAATATCGTCATCTATTACAATACTACTTTCGGCTATATTTTCTTCATATATTTTTGTGATTTCATTATCTAACAATCCTAATCCATTTAGACAACTAATATCTGCCATAATAATGTCTATTATAACCATATTTTTAATATTTTTTTTAAAGACAAGAAAAATTGAATTTGTTTTACACAAACGTTGATAATAAATAATGGCGTCTATATCTGAAATAAATTTAGATAATTTTGATCCAAATAGATGTGCTTTTATAGAGAGTGGTATCCTTAAAATTTTCAATGAAAAACTATTAGAAAATCCATATTTACATGAAATAGCTCACTATTTTAATATACCGGATGGTGATATATATAATAACTTACCCACACCATCATTAGACATTAGTAGTCTAAGTGTATCAACAACAGTGGTATTGTGTCACTTAGGTTGTAAAATTGATTTAGATATACTATACAAAAATTTAGATAGTTACACTAATCTAGAGAAGGGTTATTCAATAGAGAGTGTATATTATAGAAGTAATCCTACTAAGGGTAATGTAAAGCCAAAGAAGAAAAAACAATCAGTGGTAAAGTCAAATACTAAAAAACGTGATAGTTTTTATAATCAAGTTACTGTAGTCTTTAATTATTACAAGGACCACAATATTAAAATATTTAGAAATGGTCGGGTTCACATTACTGGTGCTATTAATCATGACCATGGAAAGAAATGTGTCGAATTTATGATAGGGGAGATAAAGCGTATATATGACTTGGATAAAAATATAGTGGATCATAGTGATGATTTAGAATTGATGGGTGTTCATGATTGGTGTACAGTATTAATAAATAGTGATTTTAACTGTAATTTTAAAATTAGACGTGAAAAATTATATGAGATATTAGATAACGAATATGGATTGGTTGTAAACTATGAAAGTGATTGTTATCCGGGGGTAAAGATTAGCTTTTTCTGGAATGAAAAAGACACTGGTATTTATGACCCACGTGTGGGAAAAAACATAAAAACAGGTATATGCAGATGTAAAAAAGGCTCAACATGTAATGGTAAGGGGTTAGGTAGTCTCGATGTGAAAGACAAGTGTCGTAAAATAACTATATCTGTTTTCCAAAGTGGTAAGATTATCATAACAGGTGCTCGTGACTATTTACAAATAGATGAATGTTACGAATATGTGATTAGTGTACTATATAAATATTATCATCAAATTGCCAGAATTTCTTAAAAAAAATTGAAATATTTTGTTTTAATAATAAGGAGAAAATATATTATAGTATTATGGAACAGTCGGCTGAAACGATAGGTGATTTTCGTGATAAAGTAGTCGAAAAGTTTATGATACCTACGCAAAATAATTATAAAATATCTAAAAACTTGGAAATATCTTGCTACAATGAGGCTATTAAGTATGCTACACGTAAAGGAATAATTAAACAGTGGGAAAATAATTTATTTAAGGAGATATATATTAGAATATGTATTAGCTTATTTACAAATCTTGATAAGGATAGTTATGTTAAAAATACCTACCTATTGGATAAAATACTTAGTGGTGAGATTAAAGCTTTTACAGCAGCTAGTCTAAAACCACAGGAAACACATCCAGAAATATGGATTGATATAGTAGATCATAAAGAGCGTAAAGATAAAATGGCTTATGAGTTGCGTCAAGAAAATGTGGTACAAGGTCTATTTAAATGTGGTAAATGTAAGAGTGATACGGTAACTTACTACCAAAAACAAACTCGTAGCGCTGATGAACCAATGACGAATTTTATTACATGTGCTGGATGTGGTAATAAATGGAAAGAGTAAGATATATTCATTTCTATATTTTCACAAAAATATACACTAAGGCTTAATTTTTATACAATGCCATGCCTACCTTTCGCTTTATAGCTGGTATATAAAATATATATATTATAGTGGCTATCTAGCTAATAAAATATAGTAAATATTTTTATTATTTATAATGGTAATATAACAAATAATAAAAATATAATATAGACTAAATAATATTTTGTGTTTTGTTGAACTACTGAATAGGTTATATAGATATAGTTTAAATGATATCATCCATGGAGATTTTAATAGCAAATATATATTTTTCACTATCTGGTTTAGTGTTGTTGGTACTATAATAATCTGGTGGTAGTTTAAACTTTATAGATGGTGCTGTTACTCTAGTACGTGGATCTAAAGTTAACATATTTCCAGATAGTATTTCAGTGTTACTTGTCTCTTCAGTATATTTTTTATTTTTAATAGTACTATCGATTATTTTTAAAGTTAGATGTCCTCGTGCTTGGTCCCCAATTTTGGCATTCTTTAATATTATTGGTTTAACATTTGAGTTAGTCATATAGACAATTGAACCATCTATACTGAATGCTGCCGCAATATTTATATCATTTACAACAGTATTGTTAGGTTCAAACACTATATATAACGAATGTTTACGTGTAGCATTCTCAGGACGAATTATTACAGGTTGGTCAGCACCGTGTGTACCAGTATGGTTCATAAAACCATTATTTATGTTAATAAATGACATACATTTTGTATTAGATCTAAATGTTATAGTTACATTATGTGTCTTGTTACTAATGGTAGTATCAGTATCAGTATCAGTATATTTTGTACCTGTATAACTATCATACACTTTTTTCATATCGTCATCATCAACAGCTTTTACTCCATTCATTATATTATATTTCCTGTTATTTTTAAACAGTAAAATATTGTTTGGATTGCCAGATTTTATTTGTTTAGATTCCGGATCATCATAATTTAGGCTAGAATAAAATATTACATTATTATCAGTTGGACGCATTCGATTATTACTTGTTTGATGTACAAAAGATAGTCCTCTACAAGCATTATTTTTATTACACATATTAATGGCGTCACTTAAGTTCATACGACCACGAGATAAAACAGTACCTATATCCTGGTGTGTTTTAGATAATCCAATTCTATATCCATTAAAACTTATTTTGTATAAACTTTTTGGGTGTAATAATACATTCGTATTATTACAAAACATGTTGTTAGTTTCAGGTATCCTATTATTATCTGGACATTCCTCTACATAGATACCCTTTTTCTTATCTAATCCACGAATTGAATCGTCTGACCTATTGGCTTGTACTGTAGTACCTACTAAACTTAGATCACGCATTACCATCGCATAGTCACTACTTGTGTTGTCAGTACTTTGAGTATTAACAGTACTAAAATGCTCTTCCTTTCTATTAATAAATAAGTAAATTAATATTAAAATCAAAATTAGAATTGCGTATACCTTCATTATTATTATTATACGATTATTTTTTTTTTTATAGATGATAAAAGTTATTACAAAAATAGTTTAAAAAATAATAGTAGACAATATATAATGTATACTAGAAACTATAATAATCCTACTCGTATAACTAAATTACAATATGACAGACCAAAGATTACAATTACTGATACATTACAAAATGATGATTCTATTCGTGAAAAGTTGAATAGTTATGAAGAAGTAAGTAATATAGATAGCATACCAATTCATACACATGTTAGATATATAACATATAAAGATGGTCATCCTAAATTTTGTTTAGGTGGATTTTTGATAAAAATACATAGTGACTATGTAATATTATCAAATAATACTGTTAACTGGAGTGTTCAGCGTTTTTATGTAAATAAAGAGACAGGTGACAAACAATTTACTACATTTTATTCCATAATTAATAAAAATAGACGCAATGAAATACAGATTAATTCACAATTAACAGAGTTAGAGAAAAAAGACAAAGAAATAGAACAGTTGAAAGCACAACTTAACCAAGTACAAACAAACGCAAAACCATCATTAGAAAGATCTTTTTTTTAAAATTTTAAATCTAACTATAACTATAAATTAATGTGTGTAAAAAAAAATGTTATTATGATATATAATATGTTTAATTCTGACGCAGGTCCATTATTTAAGGATGGTGTTAATGGGATATATAATTTAGGTGTGCATCATTTTAATAAACCATTAGAAAAAGATAATAATAAAAAAGATAATAATAAAAAAGATAATAAAACAGATAAACAACTAGTTAATCCATCTGGAGTTCGTCGTCCATTTGTAATAGGTCATGAGCAGTTTAAAGATAAGCATAATGATAGTGATAGTGCGTATTTCTTATTGATATATGCTAACTGGTGTCCACATTGTCATACTCTAAAACCGGTTTTAGAGAATATAATGTCCCATTTGGCACCATATGGTATGCGTCTTGGAGCGGTTGAAGCTACGGCTAATCCAGAATATGATAGTGTAGTACCTAACGTTGATGGGTTTCCTACCTTATTTATTATCCATAATAATAAGGTACATAAATATATGGGTAATCGTACAGAATTTGATATAGTGGATAAGTTACACCAAATACTTAATGATATGTGATTTTTAGATATGTAACAAGTTTTATAAAATGATTAATCTATTTTATAAAACTTATGAAATTATAATTCATCTAAATAATATATGGATAAATTTGTTTCTTATTTGGATGAAAACAAATGGCTTATATTATTTGTTATTTTTGGTATATTAATTTCGTATAGTCTTGGCAAAAAATATGCCCTAACATCACAAACGGCTATAAATAATACAGTAATTGAACCAGAAAAAGTGGCTGAAAATTTTATAGTTGATAAAACCAAAACTAGTGCCATTAAATGTAACAAAAAACGGTGTGATGACATGGCATGTGGAGTGAGGAAAGTTCCAAAAAAAATATCTAAACCATCACCAAAAAAATCTCCCAAACCTTCTCCTAAAAAAGATAATCCTTGTAGATCTAACAAATATATGTGTATGGAAGATATAGAAAAAATATATATTTCTAAAGATGATGTTATTAAAAATTATATATCAAGACGTGAACTAGATAAAAACTATATACCTAAACATATGTGTCGTTCAGAAACATCTGAAAAACAGGTGGAGAAGTATTTTATAATACCAAGGGATGTTTCACCTAATGAAAAAAAGAAATCACCTAAAAAACGATCTCCAATATTAAAGAACTCAGAGACTAAAATATTATTAAATAAACAACAAGAATTATTAGACAAAAATGCGTTAGACTATAAAGATAATTTTATGAAAGTGGATACTCCAGCATGTAATGCTAAAACATGTGGTATAAATGGATACCCTAATGGATTGATTGCTGTAAATTAATTTAGTATTGTTTTATGGCTATCCAGCATACAGTGAACTTTTTCTATAACGACATGTCAATATATCAGATATCTCAGATATTATTACCATAATTCAGTAACAGTCTATAGATTTCCTTTTAAAATGGTGTGTCGTTATAAAAAATGTTTGCTGTATTTCGCATTTTGCGAAATATTATGTAGTCTACATTTACATTTTGATTATTTGTTACCTTAATGTTATAAATAATCAAAATATTTACTATATTTTCATCCGATGGATAGGCCTTAATAAATCATTAATAGCTGAAGTTAGTCATTACCCAGATTATTATTTTATAGTATAACATGACATCATAAAATCAATATACAAATAATTTTTATTTAATAAATATTCTATTAATTAGCTATAAATAGTAAAAGAGAGAACAAACCATAATATTTTTAGTAAAAAAATTATACTAATATATATGTATAAATTTATATTAGTATTAATATTATTAGCTATTTTAATTGGGTTTATGTATGATACTAAGGAACATTTCGAAAATAATTATCTAATAGAATTTATTCAAAACTTAAGTGGAGTATTTGCTCAAAACTTTCGTTACAAATATAGTACCTTTCCAAAAACTAGTATTAATGTAACTAGTCAATCACAAAAAAGACAAGAACTACCCTCTAAAAATAAGAGTCCTACTAAAAAAGTATTAGACCAAACAGTCAAACTTAAGCCTGTTGATAAATCTAACATGAATAAAAAGGTAACCGAACAAAAAGTTAGATCTAGTGTTGATACTAGTACTAATGTAAAAGAACAATCTATTAAAAAACCTCTTTCTAATATCAAACCTAATGTCAGTACTAAGATAAATAGTCCAACAAAAAAACAAAACATGAAAGTATCTATCAAAACTAAAAACGTATCCGATTCTAAAAATAGTAGTTTACTTAGTCCAACAAAAACACAAAACTCTAAAAAAAATAATAAAAAAAATAAACAACCTAAACTATCTGATACGCATGTTAATACTAAAGTTAATTCTAAAAATACCTATGTATATAGAGATCAACGTCCAGAAACTTTACCTCCTAATCAGGTTGTATCACTACCAATGGTATTACCCTCAAAAATGTTAGAAAATACTAAGCGTCCAAATGGATATAATTATATTTATAAGGATCCAGTTGAAGTAGATGTTAGGGATGAAAATGATCCAGCTAAACTACGTCCAACTAAAAAAGTTTTTGATGCCTATGGATATAGTTACGTTCCACCAGAATTTTGGAGTGTACCACAAAATAGACCACCAGTGTGCATACCACAACAGGGATTTAAAGCTGAGGCATTACCTCTATATACTAGTGGAACACCACTAGATGCGCTAGAGCTTAACAATAGTATACTGCCTAAATTTATTTATGAAGAAGTTTATGATCCAAAGTATTATTATCCTGGCTATATTTCTAAATAAAATATATTAAAATAATATAAAATGTATGCCATAGCACTAATAATAATAATTTTAGTATTATGCTATTATGTAAATACAAATCTTGAATATTTTAGTAATTTTACAACTATAAATTATTCACAATTGTTTAGACGTAATAGAGATTTAGATTATGCTTCAAAACGGTTTGGATTTACCATATCACATTTGGAGAATATACATACTAATCAAATTGCGCCAATATCACCAATACTTGAGTTACAAAACAAAGGGACTAATACTCTATGGGGTGCTGCTGAATTACCAGATGACTATAGTGCCGTAACAAATCGTGTATCGGATAGATTTTCTAATGATAAATACTATATACATAAAGTTTGGTAAGTATATAAAATTATTTACCTAATATAGGTATATTGTTATGCTTAAAAATGTGCATTTAACTTATAGTCTTGTAAAAAAACTAGATGTGTTACATAGTGAATTGTTAGATCAAGATCAGCTAGATATTTTTTATAATTTAAAATCTAACGTGGAGGGTTGGAAAAAAGGAAATTTGCTAAAGGTTAGTGGACAGAAACATAAAACTACAACAGAAATGACTACTGAGAATTTGCGCCTATATGTAAATCAACTTACTAATAGTAATTATAATACTATTAGAGAAAAAATAGTGACAGAATTAGATAACGATACATCTCGTAGTATTTTAATTAATCTAGTGTTAGATGATGCTATAAAACAAACTAACAATTTACAACTTTTAAGTAAATTGGTATGCGATCTGAATATGTATGAGTCGTTATTATCAACCATTTCTGAAAAATTGGATAAGAATATCAATGTGAGTGTTAGAAATGATTATGACCAATTTTGTATAGACAATATGAATAATCTAATTTTTAAAAATAGGTTTGTCTTATTATCTTTTTTCTATAAATCTCATGATCTAGATATGAATAAGTATCTAGATATTTTAGTGAAGGGTATTGATACTTTAGATAAGATACAAAATGAAATATATGTGTTGACCCTTGTTGAACTACTTAAGGCTATAAATGAACCAGAAAAATTTGCTAATTACTACACTTACATTAAAAACCTAACAGAAAGTAAACTAATAACTACTAAAAGTGTAGTTACTATATTAAATCTCATTGATTAAACGGCTAATAAGCTAAATATTTAGTTATTAAAACTAATAACTGGCAAAAATAATAATTTGGGTAATGTCCACTTTTCGCTTGTATAGCTTTAATAAGACTTTTACATATTTCCCAGTTAG
>Ga0315902_10011420_pt1 | contig 11652 bp, 11 predicted proteins | sample LakEriMetagenome_9_FD_203523 | JGI IMG/M metagenome (GOLD analysis project Ga0315902, IMG submission 203523) | Freshwater fungal communities from buoy surface, Lake Erie, Ohio, United States - Buoy 12 MA117 | ecosystem: Environmental > Aquatic > Freshwater > Lake > Lake biofilm | place: USA... | reverse complement strand
CTCCCGCAGGTCCATCGACAGCACCTTGCTCATCCCTCCCGGCCTCCATACCCGGTCGAAAGGGTGAATCAGAAACCGCTCCTCATGGGAATCCCCAACGATTCAATCAGATCAGGAAACGCTCTAGTGGCCTCTGAGCCAACTCCCTTGGCTCCTGGCTCCCGAGCTAGGAGCGGACCTCGTCGATGTCCGCCATGAGCCCAGATACGACAGACCAAGCGGGACCCCTACCCTGTGGCGTTTCCGATTCGTTCTTGACGCCATCCCCTCGCGCGCTACCACTCCCTCCGGGTCGGTCAGGTTCTGGAGGCGTCTCGCGTTGCGGGACCGGGCTGCCGACGCATGGGTCATAACATCAGCCGCGCCCGTCAGGAGGCGCAGGCCGAACGTCAGCGGCTCGCACGTCTCGCGCAGCATGTGGTCCCGGGCTGGCGGCTTGAGCTGTCCCCGGAGCGGGTTGTCCCCACACCTGACCTGCTGGGGGCGCTCCAGAGGGGCCAGAAGCTCCTCTACAGGTGCAAGCGTCCGGATTGCGGGCGGCGGGTCGAGCCTGACCTCGACGGCCTCGTGCGGGCCGGGCACGGCCACCAGACGCCGGGATGGCTCACCCACCTCCTCCAGTGCCGCCACCCGCTCGGGTGCCGCCTGAAGCTCTCCGCCGAGACCTACCCCCAGGGCGTGCCGCTGGTCGGCTACCTATGTGATCCCGAGGCGCTGATCGCCCTCAGATGCGAGGGGTGCGGCCTGACGCTGACCCGGGGCGTCGAGGAGACGATCATGCGCCTGATCGCCACCCGACGAGGGAATGGCGCGACCGGGGTTCTGGAGCTCGGCCAGCGGGTGCGGGGTCCGTGCAGACAATGCTGGGGACGACGATTCTCATCTAACGTGACTTGGCCATCCCAAGCAAAAGCTCGCTAGTAGGCACGACTACGACCAGCGTCGCCGAATACGAGTCTCGAAACCAACTGCGGCATTACGACGCGAGAGCCAGAAACGGGCTCTACCGGCCCGCAGGAGCGGTCCAGAGAGGCGCGGGTCTGTCGTTATGATGGCGGTATCATGGCCAATACGATGCTCCCCTAGGCCGACAATCAACTGGCCTTGGCGCAGCAGCGGACCGCCCGAGACTGGCTGAAACAGTTTCCAGCTGAACGCCTGTGAGTTTTGTTCTGGCGAAAACGGCTTATGGCGCAGAGCGCTGAGCTACTTGCATAGTGACTCACAATAACAACTGATGTCAGCGCATTTTTTCTTCCACCTAGAGAGGGAGCTCTCTAAATCTGCAATCTCTTTCTCATCGAATTCGTTATTATTTTGGGAGAGTTTGCGGAAATCAAATTCCATCAATGCCAGAGCCCGCTTTCGATTTGAGCGTATCCAAGCTGAAATGGCCTCAGCGGATCTGAAGCTCGCATAGTGGCAGGCCTCCCAAACTGTCCCGCAAGTGTCGAGCCTGACTAGACATTCAATTTCCGTAAGGCCCACCTCGCCAGAATACTGATTTCTGTATAGGTCAAATATCATGTCGAACACGACTGACTCTACTCCACCATATCGCCCAAGAATTAGGCCGTTCTCGGCTATGCGTCCGAAAAGTAAAGGTGAATTTACAGCACTTTGGCATGGGCCAATCAATTTAAAGCGTCCGTCTAATGTAAATTCGCCCTTGCGATCAGGCTCTCTAAGTCCGGAGTGGATTATTGACATATAATCGCCATCATTATGAGCGTAGATTCGATTGTTTTTTCTTGCTGCAGGCATGTTGAGGCCCTCAGACAATCGAAAAATTGCCATTCGATCTCTGTATCGCTGATTTGCGCGATCCAGTCGGCGCTGGAGCTCTTCGATGACTGCGCAGATGCGCTTGCAAGCTCTAACTCTGAACCGTTTGTCGCGATCTCGGCTTGATCTTATTCGCCTTCCAGCTTCCTGTGCCCCACGGAGCGTTCTATAGCCCTCTAATATCATCCAGCCGCTAAGGCGTATAACTCGGTAGCCGCTATCTCTAACTTGCGAAGTTTCATACTTCACAATGGCCATATGCGTGCCCAGGCGCGCAATCATCCTACACGCGCTGTCAGATTTTCGTGACACTAACCAAGTGGTATCCGGGTATATTGTAGCGCCGTAGCCACTTAAAATATCGAGCTCATCCTCATCAAGAGGCACCCCACATTTCAATCGATTTTCAATATCGGCTGCCAGGCCAGGCCAGTTCGGCTTCAATTTAACTCCCGGCACTCGCTTCAATTTCATCCCCGGCACTCGGTGCGTCCCGCTTGTTCCCGGTGTTTCCTGTTGCTTCGTCTAGCGTAAGAGGGCTTCTCCGAAAACGACCGATTTCGATACGCCCGCCGGGCTCGTATCGAAAATTATCTAGACGCCCGTTTCGATCCGCTCCATATTCCGATATGGGTTTTCGATACGAGAGCAGGCCATGAGCCGCACCTTCGCTTACTGCCGCGTCAGCACCGCCGACCAGACGCCCGACAATCAGGTGCGGGAGATCGAGGCCGCCGGGTTCACGGTGGCGGCGACACGCATCGTGCAGGAGACCATCTCCGGGTCTGTGGCCGCCATGGAGCGCCCACAGTTCGCCCGGCTCGTGGACCGACTGGAGGAAGGCGACGTCCTGCTCGTCACCAAGCTGGATCGCCTCGGTCGGAACGCCATGGACGTCCGGGCGACAGTCGAGCGTCTGGCCGCCGCGGGCGTGCGCGTCCATTGCCTCGCCCTGGGGGGCGTCGATCTGACCAGCCCCGCCGGAAAGATGACCATGGGCGTCATCGCCGCCGTGGCCGAGTTCGAGCGCGACCTCCTGATCGAGCGGACCCAGTCCGGCCTCAAGCGCGCAAGGGAGCAAGGGAGGAAGCTAGGCCGACCGTCCGTCCTCACTCCGGCCCAGCAGGAGGAGGTGCGGGCCAAGCGGGCGGCGGGGATGTCGCTCGGCGCGCTCGCGAAGGCTTATGGGGTGACGAAGGCCGCGGTGCAGCGGGCGGAGAGGCGGGCATAGGGAGCGGCGGTCAGGGAGCCTTCGCAGCCGAGACCAAAATGCAGTTGGCGTTGCCGCCCCGTTGCGGGTCGCTCTAGGATTGCACCATGAATCCCGTCGAGATCGAAGAAGCCGTATCTGACCTGGCGCGCCAGCCGTTCGATCCGGTTGAGTTCCCGTTCCAATTTCTAGCGGCGTTCGACAACCCTGAGACGACGATCAAGCGTCTGCGCTCGGGCTCGACCAATCAGTCCGACATCCCCGGCGGCGTGCTCCAGCGGAACAATATCCACATCGCCACCTGCGATGTCGGCGCCGTCGATGAGACGCTGAAGGCTCTGCGCGACAGCCCCAAGACGGCGTCAGCCAAAGCCAAGTTCATCCTCGTCACGGATGGCGAGGCGTTCCAAGCCGAAGACCTGAACGGCGGCGGCACGGTCGCCTGCACTTATGCCGAGTTCCCGGATCACTTCGGCTTCTTCCTGCCGCTGGCAGGGATCACGACCGTCAAGGAAATCCGGGAAAGCTCCTTCGACGTGAAAGCGACGGGGCGGTTGAACCGCCTCTACATCCAGCTTCTCAAGGAGAACCCGGACTGGGCCAAGGTTGAGCGGCAGCACGACCTGAACCACTTCATGGCGCGGCTGATTTTCTGCTTTTTCGCCGAGGACACCGACATCTTCCTGTCGGAGGGGCTGTTCACCAAGACGGTCGAGCAGATGTCGGCGGGCGACGCGGCCAGCACCCACACCGTCATCGGCGAGATTTTCCGCGCCATGGACACCAAGCCCGCCGACCGAGACGCGGCGGGCCTGCCCCGATATGCGGTGAAGTTTCCCTACGTGAACGGCCAGCTTTTCAGCGGCAGCACCGAGGTGCCCCGGTTCAGCAAGGTGGCCCGCTCCTACCTGATGCACATCGGCAGCCTGAACTGGCGAAAGATCAATCCGGACATCTTCGGATCAATGATCCAGGCCGTCACCGACGAAGCCGAGCGCGGTTCGCTTGGCATGCACTACACCAGCGTCCCCAACATCCTGAAGGTGCTGAACCCGCTCTTCCTCGACGACCTGCGCGAGAAGCTGGAGGAGGCCGGTGACAGCCCGAAAAAGCTTCTGAATCTGCGCAAGCGCATGGCCAGGATCAGGGTCTTCGACCCCGCATGCGGCTCGGGCAACTTCCTCGTGATCGCCTATAAGGAAATGCGGGCCATCGAGGCGGAGATCAACAAGCGGCGCGGCGAGCCCGACCGCCGATCTGAGATTCCGCTGACGAACTTCCGGGGCATCGAACTTCGGGATTTTCCAGCGGAGATCGCACGCCTCGCCCTTATCATCGCCGAGTATCAGTCAGACGTGACTTATCGTGGGCAGAAGGAGGCAATTGCCGAGTTTCTGCCGCTTGGAGCGGAGAACTGGATCACCTGCGGCAACGCCCTGCGCTTGGACTGGCTTAGCATCTGCCCGCCGACCGGCACCGGCGTAAAGGTCACGTCGGACGACCTGTTCCAGACTCCGCTCGATCAGGCCGAGATAGACTTCGAGAACGAGGGAGGAGAGACATACGTTTGCGGGAATCCTCCTTATAAAGGCAGAAACAAGAAGGGCGATTCAGAGCGGGAGGAGACAGAGTCTACCTTTGGAAACTACTTCGGTTCCTTCGCATCTCTTGACTACGTGGCCAATTGGTTCATCAAGGCTGCCGAATACGGCAAAAAAACCGAAGCCTCAGTGGCCTTCGTTGCTACAAATTCGATCTGCCAAGGAGAGCAAGTGGCCCTGTTGTGGCCCGCCGTTTACTCTAACGGAATGGAGATTGATTTTGCATACTCGTCGTTCAAGTGGGCGAATCTAGCTTCAGACAAGGCTGGCGTTACAGTTGTGATCGTGGGCCTATCGAAAGGCTCGCGGGGCGTGAAGCGGCTGTATGAAGGCGGGGAGGTTCGCCAAGTCAACGCGATAGGACCGTATCTCATCCCTGGCTCAACCGTCATCGTGCGGAAGTCCGAAAAGCCCATAAATGCACTCCCACCCATGTTCCTTGGGAACATGGCAAAAGATGGTGGCAACCTGATCTTCAGTTTAGAAGAAGGTCGCCGCTTGTTGGGTGTGGGCGTGCCCGCCAGATTGGTTCGCAAATTCTATGGGTCCGAAGAACTAATTCACTCGAAACCTCGAGCGGCGCTTTGGATTGACGATGTTGATCTGCCGGAAGCCGGAAGATTTCCAGACGTTGTCGAAAAACTAGAGAGCGTTAGGGCGTTTAGGTCGCAAAGCTCCGCCCCTTCGACGCAGGCCCACTCCAAAACACCGCATCGTTTTGTGCAAATCTCTGCTGGAGGTGGGGATGTTGCAGTCGTAGTTCCGCGCGTCTCCTCGGAAAATCGTGAATATCTACCAGTCGATCTGATGCGGGGCGGGCCTGTAATTGGGGACAAATGCTACGCGCTGTATGACGCCCCACTATGGGTAATGTCGCTCGTGGCGTCCCGATTACATCGCACATGGATCGCAACGGTGTGCTCTCGACTGCGCACGGACTTCTCCTACGGAAACAAGTTGGGATGGAATACATTTCCCCTTCCTAAGCTGACCGAGCAGAACAAAGCAGACCTCACGCGGTGTGCCGAACATATTCTCTTGGCCCGCGAGGCCCATTTCCCTGCGACAATCGCCGACCTCTATGATCCGGAGGAGATGCCGGACGATCTTCGTCGCGCCCATGAAGCCAATGACGAGGTGCTCGAACGCGTCTACATCGGTCGCCGCTTCCGCAACGATACGGAGCGACTAGAAAAGCTGTTCGAACTCTACACGAAGATGACCGGTGCGAAGGCGGTGGCATGACCGAGCCTGATCGCGTCTTTTTTCAGATGTGGGGCCCGACCCGCGAACACCTCATAGCCAATCACGAGTTTTACGTCGCACAGGCGCGCAGCCGCCTGCTCGATCAGTTCAACGAAGACGCCATGAAGGCGGATGCGCAACGACACGCTGACCAGTGGTTGGAAAAGGGCGCCCGATATTTCGATCCCGAGCGACACGATCCTGGTGACGCGTATGAGGCAGCTTATGACGAGCACATCAGTTTCTACCTCAGCTTGGAGGGCCTGCGGGACAGCACGCGTCTAAGCATCATCGCGGGGATGTTCCATGAATGGGAAAAGCAGCTTCGCGACTGGCTCGGGAGGGAGCTTGGTCATCTAGGCCTCAGGGGCCATGTTCACGCGGCTGTTTGGTCGGTGAAGACTGACGACCTCCTGGACCTACTGGAGGGTTGCTCCTGGGCCGTTCGCCAGTCTGATTTTTTCCCCCCGCTTCATCGCTGCCAACTGGTGACCAACGTCTACAAGCACGGGAATGGTCCTTCGTTCGAGGCTCTTAAGGCCACAGCCCCCGATCTTGTAGGGGGCCAAGAGCTACCTGCCTTTTTTGTGTCGGCCCTCGACTACACCGCGCTGAAAGTTGGCGATCACGATCTCGCGTCGTTCGCGGACGCAATCACCGCATTCTGGCGTGCAGTCCCTGAAAACATCTTCTTCTCCCAGGTCGGCGATATGCCGAGATGGCTGGAGAAAGCGGCGAGAAAGGAGGGGAGTCTGTGACCTTCGCTCCTGTGCCGTATAGCCAACTCAACGCGCGCCAAAGAGAGAACTTCAACTTCCACAAGGTGGCCGCCCGCCTGGCCGACTATGGCTTCCATAGCCTCCGCCTGACCGACGATTGGCAGGGGGCTGACTTCATAGCGTGCCACATTGACGGTCAGACCTTCCTCAAGGTCCAGCTAAAGGCAAGGCTTTTCCTTGATAAGAAATACGTCGGGAAAGACATCCACATAGCTTTCCTCCAAGGCGGCGATTGTTTCCTTTACCCGCACGACGAGTTGCTGGGGCTGGTGCTGGACAACGGCGCGCTTGACGCTGAGAGCGAACGCTGGCGGGTCCATGGGCAAAGACATTGGCGTAACCCTCCAGCATGGGGCATGGCGTTCCTCGCCAAGTTCAAGTTTTGAGCGACCAGGGACTAGTCACTTGACCACGGCCAAACCGATCCCCGCCGTCAGCTTCACCACGGCCCGCACCGGCGCCTCGGCGAAGGCGAACGAGATGGGCATGCGCCCCATGCAGGAACGCGCCTTCGCCAAGCGGGGTGAGCAGTATCTCCTGATCAAGTCGCCGCCGGCGTCGGGCAAATCGCGTGCGCTGATGTTCATCGCATTGGACAAGCTGCACAACCAGGGCCTCAAGCAGGCGATCATCGTCGTGCCGGAAAAATCCATCGGTGGCAGCTTCGCGGACGAGCCGTTGTCCAAGTTCGGCTTCTGGGCCGATTGGACGGTCAAGCCGCAGTGGAACCTCTGCAATGCTCCTGGCCCTGATGAGGAGCGCGTCGATTCCTCGAAGGTGAAGGCGGTCGGCCAGTTCCTAGCCAGCGATGACAAGGTGCTGGTCTGCACCCATGCGACCTTCCGCTTCGCCGTCGATCAGTTGGGCGTTGAGGCGTTCGATGGGCGCCTGATTGCCGTGGACGAATTCCACCACGTCTCGGCCAACCCGGATAACCGTCTGGGAAGCCAACTCGCCGAGTTCATCAAGCGCGACAAAGCCCACATCGTGGCCATGACGGGCAGCTACTTCCGGGGCGACGCCAACCCGGTCCTGATGCCCGAGGACGAGGTCAAGTTCGAGACCGTCACTTACACCTACTACGAGCAACTGAACGGCTACGAGCACCTCAAGGCGCTGAACATAGGCTACTTTTTCTATGCGGGCCGGTATCTCGGCGCGATTGAGGCGGTGCTCGACCCGTCGAGGAAGACCATTGTCCACATTCCCTCGGTGAACTCCCGCGAGAGCACGACGGACAAGGTCAAGGAGGTCGAGCATATCATCCAATCGCTGGGCGAATGGATTGAGGCCGATCCCGTCACCAGCTTCCATCGGGTGCGCCTGAAGGGCGATGGTCGGATCATCAAGATCGCAGACCTCGTGGACGACAGCGATCAGGCAAAGCGGGCCAAGGTGCTTACCGCGCTCAAAGACCCCGCGCACAAAAATGACCGCGATCATGTGGATATCATCATCGCCCTGGGCATGGCGAAGGAAGGTTTCGACTGGATTTGGTGCGAGCACGCCCTGACGGTCGGCTATCGCTCCAGCCTGACGGAGATCATCCAGATCATCGGGCGCGCGACGCGAGATGCCCCAGGGAAGGAGAGCGCCAGCTTCACCAACCTGATCGCCGAGCCTGACGCGTCGGAAGCTGCCGTCGTCGATGCGATCAACGACACGCTCAAGGCCATCGCCGCCAGCCTGCTGATGGAGCAGGTGCTGGCCCCCCGGTTCAACTTCACGCCCAAGGACTACGGGAAAATCGAGGGCTTCGACTACGGCGAGGAGGGCTATCAGGAAGGGAAGACCAACGTCGGCTTTAACCAGGCGACAGGTCAGTTCCACTTCGAGATCGCGGGCCTCGTTCAGCCGAAGAGCCCGGAAGCGGTGCGGGTCTGCCAGGAGGACCTGAACGAGGTGATCACCGCCTTCGTGCAGGACAAGACGGCCTTGGAGCGCGGGCTGTTCGACGAGGAAACGGTGCCCGAGGAACTAACCCAGGTGCGCATGGGCAAGATCGTCCGTGACAAATTTCCCGACATGACCCCCGAGGACCAAGAGTCGATCCGGCAGCACGCGATCGCTGCGCTGAACCTGACCCAGCAGGCGAAGAAGCTGGCCTCGGGCGGAGAGGGCGGTAGTGGAGAGCCGAAGGCCAACACCGCCCTGCTCGACGGCGTGCGCAAGCTCGCTATGGATGTGCGGGAACTCGACATCGACCTGATCGACCGCATCAATCCGTTTGAGGCCGCCTACGCCGTCCTCGCCAAGTCGATGAACGAAGCTACGCTGAAGCAGGTTCAGTCTGTGATCTCCGCCAAGCGAACGACTCTTTCTCCCGAGGAGGCGAAGGACTATGCGATGCGCGCCGTCCGCTTCCGCCGGGAAAGAGGACGGTCGCCGTCGATCGACGCCGCCGATGAATGGGAGAAGAAGCTGGCCGAGGGCGCCGCCGCCTTCATGCGCTACGACCGTGAAGGCCGATATGCCTGATCTGAGTCTCGACGATCTTCGCGCCGAACTCGCCGACTTCGCCCCGGCGGAGAAGGCAACGGCGACCTACACGCCCCGCGAGGAACGCATCATCGCCGGGTTCGAAGACATCGTGCGCTTCTACGAGGAGCACGGGCGGGTGCCGTTGCACGGCGAAGATCGGGACATCTTCGAACGCCTCTATGCTGTCCGCCTGGATCGTATCCGTGCGCTGGAGGAGTGTCGGAGCCTGCTCGTGCCGTTCGACAAGCACGGCCTGCTCGATGCTGAAAGCCAGCCGGTCGAACCGGAAGAACTCGACCTCGACAGCCTCCGGGCAGAACTGGCCGGGACGGAAGAGCAGGACATCACCCAGCTTCGTCACGTGCCCTCACGCGAGGAACGGCGCGCCGCCGAGGAGATCGCAAATCGGGAACGGTGCGTGGACTTCGCCAAGTTCGAGCCGCTGTTCGCCCAGGTGCAGCGAGACCTCGACAGCGGCGCGAGAACGACTCGGCGGTTCGTCCGGGATGCTGGCTTCCAAAAGGCCGACATCCACGCCGGGGACTTCTTCATCCTCGGGGGCCAGATCGCCTACGTCGCCACCGTCGGCGAACCGATCAAGGCGCCGAACGGCGAGACTGACGCCCGGCTCCGTGTAATCTATTCGAACGGGACCGAGAGCGATCTTCTCCTGCGGTCCCTCCAACGCGCCCTCTACAAGGACGATGCTGGTCGCCGCATCACCGAGCCCGAAGCTGGCCCATTGTTCTCCGGTGTGTCGGAAGACGGAGCCGGTGCGCCGTTGTTTGCCAGTGAGGCGGAGGGCGGAGATGTGGAATCCGGCACGATCTACGTGTTTCGCAGCAAGTCCGATCACCCCTTCGTCGCCGAGCACCGAGAGGTGATTCACAAAATCGGGGTGACGAGCGGATCGGTCGAGGCCCGGCTGGCCGGAGCCGACAAGAGTGCGACCTACCTCTTGGCGGGCGTCGAGGTCACTGCAACCTACAAGGTGTTCGACGTGAATCCGCGCCAGCTTGAGGCTCTCATCCATAAGGTCTTCGCCCCAGCCCTGCTCGATCTCACGCTCCAAGACCGGTTCGGCAATCCCGTGCGCCCACGCGAATGGTTTCTGGTCCCGATCAGTGCAATCGACGAGGCGGTGCAGCGCATCCGCGACGGAAGCATCGTCAGCTTCAGCTATGACCCAGCTCTGGGGCAGCTTGTGCAAACCTAGAGACGCGCTGGCTCATTTTGGCTGCGATAGATTTCGTCGGCCCCTCAATCCAGATCGGCCAGCGGGTCAAACTCCGGTCCCCGGAACGCCAGCGACTTCAGGTAGGCGTGGCCGCGCTTCGTCCAGAAGGCCGACGCGCTCAGGGAGGTCACGCTGCCAGCGGTCATGGCCGTGCACAGGTTCCAACACATGGAGGGAGGCAGAAAGCCGCCGACGTCGAACCGTGTGCGCGTAGCGTGCAGGCTCCCTACGGCCTTGAGGGCCTGCTCAGGGCGTCGTTGGCGCTCCGGACTGCCAGCCTCCAAGCCCTCTCGACCAAAGAACCTGGCGACGGTCTCCCGCCCCCTGAACTTCTTTGGCTCAAGGCACTCAATGGGGAACTGCAGTGACAGGAGCTCGGCGTAAGGGTCGTCCTCGCGGCGATCAAACTGGAGGCTGAAACTGCAAGTGATCGACGGCCTCCGCACCCAAAAGCGGAACTCATCGAACAAAGGGGCCGGTTCTGGTGATCGCTTTGCCATGGTCAGCTTCTCCAGCGGCATATTGCGACCGCCTGCCTCGGCACGTCGACACGTGATGTGGCGGCAAAGGGCAGAAACCTACCGAACCGAGAAGCTCCTAGACGCGCTGTCAGGCTTAATGCCCCACAGGAGTTTTGGCACTTGAAGGAGCTTCGGCCCGGGCCGGCCAAGCGGGCTAGACACGAGAACAGGCCTCAAGCCGCTACGCCCAAATCCCGCCGAAATCCCGCGACATACGGACGACGTCGGCATTGACCGGCTAACAAACGAAGGCGGCTCGACCGCCAGGCCCGCTTCGGACTGCGAAGCGCGCCGGGGATGTGCAAAGCGGTCCCTCAGAGCGTCTCACATGACCCACATCGCCAACGACAACCGCGCCATCGCGAGCGCCCGACCTGTCATGTCCACCAAGGACGCGGCCCGCTTCCTCGGCGTGTCCCATCGCACCCTCGAGGATTGGCGGCTGACGAACAGCGGTCCGCGCTTTGTGAAGCTGGGGCGGCTGGTCCGCTACCGGCTATCAGACCTGCAGGACTACATGGACCGGAACTGCTTCAGCCACACCGGGGCGGTGGCGGCCTGAATCCTGTGGATAAGGGGCTCGCCGAAGTTTGCTTCCACGGTGCTTCCACGCGCCCGGCGACGACGGCGAGCCCGTTGATTGGCCGCCCCAAGCATCTGATTTCTATGGGAAAAATGGTGCCGCTTGCGTGACTCGAACACGCGACCCCCTCATTACGAATGAGGTGCTCTACCGGCTGAGCTAAAGCGGCCTGTTACCCTACTAATACCCTACTAACTCCGAGCCGTTCGG
>Ga0315902_10011417_pt1 | contig 11654 bp, 12 predicted proteins | sample LakEriMetagenome_9_FD_203523 | JGI IMG/M metagenome (GOLD analysis project Ga0315902, IMG submission 203523) | Freshwater fungal communities from buoy surface, Lake Erie, Ohio, United States - Buoy 12 MA117 | ecosystem: Environmental > Aquatic > Freshwater > Lake > Lake biofilm | place: USA... | reverse complement strand
TACCCCGTACCCAGTACCCAGCTCAATAATCCTGCACAGGCTGAAGCATTCCGCGCGTTTGAATACCCACCATGATCCAGTTTTCGGTATTCCTTGCACCGTCTACTATTTCAGCTCGCAAACTGTGACGCAGGTACAATTGCCATCTTGATTTTTGAGAAAAGGCTCTGCCAACACAAAGGGAGTGAAACACCGTGCGATGCAGTTCACCTTGCAGCAACGCATGTCCGAACGCTCCTCCGTAGGGGTTCACATAGGATCGGGTAATATTTCCTCCGAAATTATCCGCATTGCCATCACCATCGATGTCATAATCACGACCGAAGGCAGCAACGTTGAGTTGTTCGCTCACCTCCCACAAATTCCGGGTGAAATAAAAGCGATTGCAACTTTCCACGAAGTTGGCACCCAGCGGATGTCCCATGGGCTGATTGATATGTGTCCATGCCTGGACAGAACTGCCATGCGTGTAGATAAAGGGTCGGGCAATATTCAGTTCTGTTAAAAGGCTTAATCCCTTCAATGGAGTATTCCATTTCAATCCGAATTGACCGGCTACCTTGTTTCCCCACCATTGTTGATTTTTGCGAAACAACGTCAAATTGAATTCGTCGAGAACAAACTGGCCGTATATCTGGAGCGACTCAAGCAAATTGAAGCGCAGCGAACCAGCCAATATCACATTATCGGGCGACCCCAGACTATATTCAACGGGTCGGTAGAATATCAGCGGATTGAGGTAATACAAGTCCAGTCCGCGTTGGCTCAGTGTGTCGCTATTTTGCCAAATCACCCACTCATACAAGGCTGCATTCAACCTGGGCGTTATCTGATAGCTGAAGGCGTGCATAGCGGCATATTTAAAGCGCGATTGCGACAACGACTGTTCTTTCGAAATATCGCGCAGTTGCATCCAGAGATTTTGATACCGCAGTTTACCAAGGGTCGTTGTTATTTTGAAATAAGGTGCAGGCGAGGCATTGTCACCAAGTACCAAGGAACGATAGCCATCGCCCCAAAACTGCTTGCTCTTACCAATTTCAAAGGCAACATGTTTCGCGCGGAAGCATGCCCGACCAAAAGTGTAGTGAGTATGATATAGATGCTTCTGGGCATCGGCTACTGCATAGCCGAAACCGGGGATGAATCCATCATTTTGGGCAAATCGTTCCTGATAGCCGGGCAGCATACCCCCTGCTAGTGCGTAACCGGCCACGATGGACCAACGCCGAGAAGGATCCCACTGCATTCCGCCTCCCATCCACGAAGAGGAAGCCAAACGATTATCCAAGCCTCCATTCAAATTTACCGTAGGAAAAAACCGAAATCTTTGTGTAGAATCCACACAATACGTATTGAACGATTCGGATAAATTGGAGTGCGGCTTTGGGCGTGCATCGCAATTCAGACGGCTAAGCGAATCGGTCGGTTCCTGACCGAACCCGTTCAGGCATGCAACGCATTGAAAAATGAAGATGATATAGCTACCTCGAATCGACATCGCGCGGATAAAAATAAGAACTCTACGGAAGTAGCAAATTGAAACAATACAGAATACGCTGTTATTCATTTGCCATACTATCTTCGCCACCCAATTTCCACCTTCGTGCAGGATACAGAAACAGCAACCGTTACTACCGCTCAAACCTCTTTTTTGCGCGATGTTGCTATGCTGTTTAAACTGCGACTCACGCTTCTCGTAATTATTTCCGCCGTGCTCAGCTACTACATGGGAACATCGGAAACAAATACCTCAACACTCGCCGCCTTGTGCATCGGCGGACTGCTGCTCACAGGAGGAAGCAACGGTCTCAATCAGGCGCTTGAACGCGAATGGGACAAGCTCATGATTCGCACTCAAAATCGCCCTATCCCAACCGGGCGCATGTCGGTACAAGTCGCCGTTGCCATCTCCATGATTGCAGGCATTGCCGGCATCATCATTCTTTGGTTTTACTGCGGCACCGCATGCGGAATACTGGGGGCATCGGCATTCATTCTGTACGTTGCGCTGTACACGCCATTGAAACGCGTCAGTAGTCTGGCAGTTTTTGTTGGTGCATTTCCCGGGGCTATTCCGCCCATGCTCGGATATGTTGCAGCCACCAACGATTTCGGCTTGGAGGCCGGTTTATTGTTCGCTATGCAATTCATGTGGCAGTTCCCGCATTTCTGGGCCATCGCCTGGGTAGCACACGACGATTATTTGCGCGGAGGATATAAATTACTACCATTCAACGAGGGGCGCAGCAAAAAAACTGCGTATCAGATTTTACTCTACTCTCTCTTCCTCATTCCTGTCAGTTTACTGCCATGGGCTTTACCGCTTCAAGGACCTATGACGGGAAATGTTGCTGCGGTCATCACAGTCCTTGCCGGCGCTTCCATGTCGTACTATGCATTTCGACTGGTCCAAAGCTGCGACACGGCAGATGCCCGAAAAGTTATGTTCGCATCCTTTTTCTACTTGCCGATAGTTCAGTTGGCATATGTAATAGACAAGCTACCCTTATAAACCATTGCGAACTGTTAAGCATCTTCCCTTGTTGTTAAACTAAATAGTACACCATGAGTCAACCCGAAGTCACCCCCATCGTTGCGAAAAAAGATGTATTCGAAGGCCTGGATCCCGCCATCAAAGTGCGCACACGCAAAATGATGATGTGGTTCATTATCCTGGCCATCGTAATGCTTTTCGGGGGAATTACCAGTGCTCTCATTGTGCTTTATGGAAAACTCATTTGGCTGCATATGACGCCGCCGGTGTATTTCTGGATTAGCAACGCTTTCATTGTCGCCTCTTCAGTTACACTTATACTTTGCCTGCGGGCGCTGAAAAAGGGCAATCAGAACCTCGGCTTCTGGCTACAGGTAACCACACTGGTGTTGGGTATTGGGTTTACATGGTCGCAACATGCAGGCTGGAAACATATGGCAGAGCGAGGGCTTGGCTTCACCGTTACCCAAAATGAACAAGGCCTCTCATCGTATCGCTGGAACACCTTAGGAAAACTGACAGGTGAGTATGGCGCGGATTATTGGTTCGAAATGAATAATGAACGCTTGGTGAAAGAAGGAAATGAATACTACAAGCCGAGCGACCCATCTCGAGCGGTCACCAACAACGTCATGACCACATTTAACGCATTCGGTGCCATGCTCAGCGTTGTCATCTATGTGCACATCATTCACCTGGCTTTCGGACTTATCTACCTTATTGTAAATACCATCCGCATCGCCAAGGGCCGCATCAACCGCGACAACACGCTGAGTATATACATCAGCGGCATGTATTGGCACTTCCTGGGAGGGCTTTGGCTCTACCTATTTTACTTTTTATTCTTCCTGTTCTAGACTTATTTAGAAACGATTTAAACTACTCGGGAATGGTAGTGCTATCGGGCCTTCCCGATGATTTCAATGCGTTTCCCAACAAAGCGTGTCAATTTTTTTAACACGGCTGCCTCACGAAGGCGATTTGATTAGTAAACTTGCGCCAAATTTTGAATTCGTATGGCAGGACAGGCTCAAGCGGTAAGTAAAGACCAATTGTGGAGCGGCGGACAGTCGCCTTTCGGCATCAGCTACGGAAAAATGATGATGTGGTACTTCCTTGTATCGGACGCATTGACGTTCGGAGGATTGCTCACAGCATATGGTGTTATTCGTCATGGCTCTGCCGATTTATGGCCTGTAGGCGAACAAGTTTTCGAATCGCTACCCGGCCTGCACGGAAGTTATCCGCTCATCTATGTGGCATTGATGACCTTCATCCTCATCATTTCCTCTGTTACCATGGTGCTTGCGGTAGAAGCTGGTCACCGTATGGATAAGAAGGGTGTCATCAAATGGATGGGCTACACCGTTCTCGGTGGTTTCTTCTTTCTGGGTTCGCAAGCTTGGGAATGGTCGCACTTCATCCACGGATCAGGCGGCGGATTTCAAGTGAGCGCCCCTATGACAGTGGCAGCAGTCGACGATCACAACCAACCTACCCCAATGGAATTAAGCGGCGGGTCTTGGGTACACATGACCTCCGATATGGGTCATGCCTATGAGCACGCCCTGGAACATGGTGACCACATCGAAATAGCAAATGGAAAATTAGTTATTACACCCGCTGCTCATGCAGGCCATGACGCTCACGGGCACGATGCTCACGCAGCTGATGCACATGCAGCCGGACCGCAGGAATATCCGCTAGAGCTTGTGCTCAACAAATACACACTCGAGCACAAGGACGGCAAAGACCTCCGCAAATTGAAAGTTACCGGCGAGGAAGCAGAAAAAATCATGAAGAATATGGCTTCTAATACGGTTGTCTTCGGTGCCAATCTTCACAAGAATGAATACGCTGTTCAACAGCAATATGCCAACTTTTTCTTCTTCATCACAGGCTTCCACGGCTTCCACGTTTTGCAGGGTGTAATCATCAACCTGATCATATTCATTATGGCACTTCGCGGTGTATTCGAGCGCCGTGGCCACTATGAAATGGTAGAAAAGGTGGGACTCTTCTGGCACTTTGTAGATTTGGTGTGGGTATTCGTATTCACCTTCTACTACCTCGTTTAACAAACTTCATTTTTAAAGCACGATAACTCGACATAACCATGGAAAGAGACGATTTGATTGTTAACGATAGCTACTCCATCAACGCACGACACAGCGAGGAGGAGGGTGTGAAAATCCGTAAGAAACTGTATATGGTGACGGTGATACTTACCGTCGTCACGATCTTCGAAATTTTCATGGGCGTTTATTTCAAGCGCAATGGAACATTTACCTGGGAAACCATCAAGCTTCTCTTCATTATTCTCACTCTTGTAAAGGCAGCCTACATTGTACTCATCTTTATGCACTTGGGCGATGAACGTAAAAACCTGAAATATGTCGTGCTACTACCCTACGCACTCTTCATTCTATACCTTATTTTCATTGGACTCTATGAAGGTCTGTCCGTTCAGGATTTGAACAATACCTTCCGCTAAAAATATGTCGACTCGTTCGAAATGGAAAAAGTATATTGGCTTAGCCGGTATACTTTTTTTGTTTCCACTCCTTTGGTTGTTGTTCTTCGGTGTATTCAGCAAGCACAACTTCAAAACGCTTCCCTTTGTTGGCCCTGAAAACTCGTTGGCTGAAGATCCTCATTACCGAATTCCCGATTTCGCCTTTGCTGATGAAAATGGAACCATCATTACGCGCGATTCCATGTTAGGAAAAGTATGGGTGGCGGCATGTTATTCTACGGCCGACGAGCACGTATCTCAAATCACCGAGCGCTTATTGAACATCAATTTCAAATACAGAAGCGAACCCGATATTGCCATTGTTGTTTTCTCTACGCAATGCGAGAAAGATACACCTGCATCCACCAAGACTTACATCGAACAGAATACGCGGTATAATGCGTTTTCCGGGAAATGGAAATTTCTGACGGGCAACCAGGATGCTATGCAATCATTCATTCGCAACGGACTGCTTATAAACGACCTATCCAATGAGGCAATTTTCAAGCTTATTGATGCCGAAGGCCACATCCGGGGAGAATACGGAAATACGGAATACCACTTCCTGGGTGGTGCAGGTGATTCTATTCCGGGTATGGTGCAAGACATTGCTCTTCTCAAAAAAGAAATTGATGTCCTTCGATACAAGCAACGCAAAGCCAATGAAGCCCAACAACATTAAAATCGTTGGCCTGGCATCCACTCTCATGTTGCTGGTGTCCTGCAACAATCAAACAGAACCGAATCCCGCATCGATAAAAAAAGGTCTGCCTTTTTTTGGGGAGTTCGATATAGAAACCACCATACTCCCCGATGGCTCGGAGCGCGCAGATACCGTGTACTATCCGATTCCTAAATTCAGCTTTACGAATCAGGACAGCACTTACATAACTCAAGCTGATTATGCAGGTTACATCACGCTGGTTGATTTTTTCTTCACGGAATGCCCGACTATTTGCCCGATGATGAGCGCACAAATGGTGCGGCTTCAGGACAAATTCAAGAAAGAACATCCCGATTTACCCATCCGCTTTCTATCCTTCTCCGTAAAGCCCGAATCCGACACACCCGAAAAATTGCGCGCATACGCCAATAAAATCGGGGCGGACCTGAATCATTGGAATTTTCTCACGGGCAAGCCATCCGACATTTATGACTTGGCTCAGCACGGTTTTATGCTCACAGCATTTCCATCCGACACAGCCCAGGGCGGAATTTTTCACACCGATAAGGTCACCCTGCTCGATCGTCAATTGAAGATGCGTGGCTATTATGATGGAACATCCACCACGAGCATGAATACCTTGTATGACGATGCCATTTTTCTATCAAACCAGCCTACCCCATGATTGAGCCTTCACTAACGAAAAACGACCCCAAAGCCAAGCTCATTATCTGGCTATTTTCCATTGCCGTTTTTTTGGTTGTGGTGTCGTTGAAGTACATTCATATAGAAGCAGACCTTGGCTTCAATCCACACCTATTCGCAAGCATCAATGCGTTCACCAATGGAACTGTAGCGGTTATCCTCGTAGCTGCTCTTCTTGCTGTAAAACTGAAAAACCACATCCTACACAAGCGGCTGATGCTTTCGGCCATGGTGCTGTCTTTTATTTTTTTGATATGCTACATCGCTCACCACGTGCTCACGGGCGATACTACTTACCCAAAGGATGCACCCATGCGCGGATTCTATTTTTTGATTCTCATTACTCACATCATCCTTGCGGCGATAATTCTGCCCTTCATACTATTTACGACCTATCGAGGGCTTACAGCTGATTTTGCAGCACACAAGAAAATTGCGCGTATCACCTGGCCTATCTGGCTTTACGTAGCCATAAGCGGGGTAATCGTCTATTGGATGATTAGCCCGTATTATGCTTGATTAGTGTGTAGAACAACCGGCTTGCTATCTTTGGAATATGAAAACGTTTCTTCGGACATCTCTTTTCTTCGCTGTGTGGCTGTGCCTTCAGTCTTTGGCAATCGCTCAGTGTGCCATGTGCAAAGCCACGGCTGAAAGTGCAACCGAAAATGTGGATAAAGGCATCGGAGAAGGTTTGAATGCAGGCATCATTTACCTAATGCTCATACCTTACGTACTCCTGGCTAGTGTAGCGCTTGTCTTTTTCAGGAAAAAAATAATGTCGATTCTCCGCCCATAACAGGGTGTGTTGAATCCTTTTTGCATACTTTGTTTCTTTTTCTCAGGGAATTACCTATTTTAGCACCACAGTATTTGCCGATTCATGGTCAAATGAAGTCTTCGCTACCAAAATATCTTCTGTTGCTGGTCTTCGTCGTTTCGATGACAACATCCTTTGCCCAGTTCTTTCAGGAAATGAAAATTGATTCTGCTCAAGGACCGGACATTGAAGATCAGCAAATGCAAATCTCCGTTACTGATTTCAAGTCAAAGTTGTATACCGAGGCTGATGTCATGGTGAAAGGACTCAACCCTCGCAAGACGGTCGTATTTAAAAATTTCACCGATTCTACTTTGCTTATTAAGAACTACCGCATCTATACGGTTTCGGTTATCAAAGAAGGCTACATGTATTACGCTCATAAATTCTGGCCTTCAGAAGCGAAGGTCCACTATGAACGTATTGAGTTGAAACCACTCTCGGTTGGGCTAAAAACGAGCATAGAGGATATCATCTTCTTAGGCGATGAAACTCAACTCTATCACAAATCGGTGCCTGCACTGGAAGAGCTGGTTCAGTTTTTAACGGTAAATCCATCTGTGAAAATCTGCATTGTTGGCCATGCCAACTGCCCTGTCAATGAAGAAAAGAAAAATTCTGACGCCTTTTATCGCAGAGCTTCCGAAAAGCGTGCAGAGGCCGTTTTAGATTATTTGGTGCAGCACGGCATTTCATCTGACAGACTTTCAACGCGTGGCATGGGAAGCAAGCAAATGCTATTTCCCGATCCCCAAACAGATTGGCAGGTGAGCGCCAACCGCCGCGTAGAGATAGAGGTGATAGGTTTGTAATACTTAACGCCATTCGTATTCTCTCATAAAAATTCGTGAGAACTTGCCATAGCATTTTAATTCCAATCGCACAAAATCACGTTTAAACAAATGCGCATATTCTTCCTCATTATTTCACTACTCGCCTCAACCATGCTGATTGCTCAAAAGAATGTGAGCCTTGGGTCGGTTGAAGTAGTGTCGGCTGTAACCCAAAATACGCTGGGATATAACGCTGGATACTACGTGGAATTCAAAAACAACAGCACAAAAGAAGTGGATGGATTGAGGTGGAAAGCCGACTTCTACGACAACTTTGGGACGAAGAAAGGAACCAAAGATGGGCAATGGCAATCCGGAAACTTCATTAGCCCAATCAAAATCGGTGATACAACCAAGGATCTGGAAACTGTATGGGTCGAAGGTGCTACCAAAGTATTTGTGCGAATCATTGAAGTCCATTGGACGGACGGCACCACCAAGAAATCAAAATAACTCGGTATGATAGCTAAAAGCAATGTGATATAAACCTTTTAGCCGAGCTGATGTTTTTTAGCCAGAAATTCTGGCTTCTCTCCTAAGTTTGTGCTTGAAATGCTGTCTCCTATCCGTTGTTATCATGTTGTACTCGCGTTCGTGTCCTTAACATGGCCAGTTGTTGCGTCATCGCAAAGCTGGTCGCTCGACTCATGCATCGCTTATGCCTTTCAAAAGAACCTCAGTATCCAGCTGAGCGAAGAAAACATTGCGCTGAGCAAGTTGAATGAGACCTCTGCCATGGGCAGTTTTTTACCCTCTCTCAACGCTCAAGGTACACACGGATACAACTGGGGCCAGCGCATTGACCCCTTCACCAACCAGTTCGCGAGTTCGCGCATTCAGAGTAACAACTTTGGTATCGCCACCAGTATGAATCTTTTCGGTGGTCTTCGACAGGTGAACACGCTCAAGCAAGCAGGCCTCGACATCGAAACGGCTAAATGGAATTACAAAAAGATGCGCAACGATGTCGCACTTAACGTAGCATCCGCCTATCTCGCGGTCATCATCAACAAAGAATTTATGGATATCGCCCGTCGAACGCTCGACGGAACGGATCGCCAGATAAAACGCATGGAGAAATTAGTTGCCGCAGGACAATTGGCCGTCAGCAACCTCAACGATATGCAAGCTCAACTTGCTTCTGATAATGCATCCTACGTTGCTGCCGAAAACAACTTTCGATTATCCAAACTTTCTCTGCTACAATTGCTACAACTAGATGCCAATACGCTGGACCAATTTAGCATTGCAGTACCCAAACTTGACGATGTAGAACAATATACCTTGCTATCGAATCCCGACATTGCCGTTCAAGCTGCTTTGGCGAATTTTCCGGAAGTAAAGGGGGCAGATACACGGCTGGCAAGTGCCGCGCTGGGAAGAAAAATTGCCGCTTCCGGCTACTACCCGAGCCTGAATGCAAGCTTTTCATACGGAACCGGATATTCAGGAGCTGCTAAAGTCGTCGCAGGAAATCCCGATACACTTGCCTTTCCCATCGGAACGGTTTTCGGCTCAGGCGATCTCGTCACATCTATACCACAACTCATCTATTCAACAGATGACTACCAAACCAAGGCGTTCGACAAGCAACTGCAGGACAACGTGAACCGGTCGCTGTTTTTCTCGTTGAACATTCCGCTGTTCAATGGATTTAGCACGCATACAGGAGTGAAGCGCGCGGAAATCAATTTTCGTCAAGCCGAATTGCAACGCGATCAAACCCGGCAAAGCATCACCCAGAATGTTTACCAGGCATATTATGATGCACAGGCTGCACTGGCCAACTATTACGCCTTCAAAACGACCGTTTCCGCTAGCCAAAAAGCATTCGAGTGGGCCGAACTACGCTACGAACAAGGGTTGAGTAATATTACGGAGTATACCGATGCACGTATGCGAATGGAAATAGCTCAAGCCAATCTTGCGCGGAGCAAATACGACTATGTATTTAAACTAAAAGTGCTCGACTTCTATCAGGGCAAGTCTATCACATTGAAACCATGAACAAGAAACTGAAACGCATACTCATAATCGTTGGCATTATCGCCATTGGTGGTGTTATTTATCGGGTTGCTGCGGGAAAAAAAGAATCGACTGAAGTAACTACCGAAAAAAGCACATTCAGAGACATTACCGAAACAGTGTCTGCCAGTGGCAAAATTCAACCTGAATCGGAAGTGAAAATTCAGTCGGAAGTTTCGGGGCAAATCGTTGAGCTGCCCGTCAAAGAGGGAGATCTTGTGCAGAAAGGACAGCTGTTGGTTAAAATAAATCCCGATCTGTATACCTCTGCCTACAATCGCGCAGAAGCTGCACTCAATAGTTCCAAAAGCAATCTGAGCAGTGCAAAAGCTCGTTTGACGCAGGCAGAAGCTCAGTTCAACGCAACCAACCTCAACTACCAGCGACAAAAAAAATTATTCGACGACAGCGCAATTTCGAAAGCAGAATTCGAAAACAGTACGAGTCAATATGAAACATCGAAAGCAGAGGTTGAAGCAGCACGAGAAAGCATACACAGTGCAGAGTTTTCCATCCAAAGTGCTATGGCAAGCGTTAACGAAGCAGCCGATAATCTAAAGCGAACGACCATCTTAGCGCCCATGACAGGCACCGTAACTGCGCTCAATAAAGAGTTGGGAGAAACTGTGCTGGGAAACAATATGATGAGTGGAGAAGTGATCATGAATATTTCGGCTCTCGCTTTTATGGAAGTAAACGTCGAGGTAAATGAAAGTGACATTGTACGCGTGAATCTCAACGACACCGCACTGGTTGAAGTAGACTCCTACAAAAACGACACGTTCAAAGGAATTGTCACCGAAATTGGCAACACTGCGTTGAATGCAACGGGCGATCAAATGAACCTGAATCAGGTCACCAACTTCTCAGTGAAAATTCGTGTATTGCCCGAATCATATGCCCTGCTCATGAATGGCAAAGGAGAAAATTACTCACCCTTCAAACCCGGCATGAGTGCGACTGTTGAAATTATCACCGAAAAGGCAAGCAGAGCGCTTTCTATTCCGATCAAGGCAGTTGCCTCAAGAGATGACACTACGTCCGCATCGATTCTGGATAAAATAAGTAATGACCGTCCCGAAGAGGACGCTACTGAAGAACCTTTCACGGTTGTTTTTGTGAGAAATATTGAATCCGATCGAGCCGAAATTCGAGTTATTCAGACGGGAATACAGGACGATAAGTTTATTCAAATCCTAAAGGGAATTTCAGAAAACGAAGAAATAATCACAGGGCCGTATGAAACAGTTGCGCAAAAACTGAAGCCCGGCGACCACGTGAAGGTGCGCAGCAATGCATCGGAAGAAAACACTCAATAATTTGCTATGCCCTTTCTGTTGCTACTGGAAACATCCAGTAAAAATTGCTCTGTTGCGCTTGTCGATGAATATCGAATCATTGCTCAACGCTCGGCATCAGCTGAACATTTTGTTCACGCTGAACAATTGCACGGTATGCTCCAAGAAATAATGTCAGAAAACTTACTCTCGTGGAATATGCTTTCTGCCGTGGCCGTGGGTCGTGGACCCGGATCTTACACCGGACTGCGCATCGGTGTGAGCGCTGCCAAAGGCCTTTGTTTCGCACTAAACATT
>Ga0315902_10011416_pt1 | contig 11655 bp, 16 predicted proteins | sample LakEriMetagenome_9_FD_203523 | JGI IMG/M metagenome (GOLD analysis project Ga0315902, IMG submission 203523) | Freshwater fungal communities from buoy surface, Lake Erie, Ohio, United States - Buoy 12 MA117 | ecosystem: Environmental > Aquatic > Freshwater > Lake > Lake biofilm | place: USA... | reverse complement strand
GAAGTCTAAGAAGTTTTCCAGTCAAATTTGAGTAACAAATAACTTCATCTTCTAGAAGTTTAAATTTACCGAATTGTGGTTTCATCCAGTTTTTTATCGATTTAATTATAAGACCTTTTGTTTTTATAACCCATTCTTTTGTTTGTAATAGTGAATGATCTTTAAAAACTTCAGATTTAAATTCTGCATTTTTCAAAATATCTGTAATAACACCCCAGTATTCATAATCATCAACTTTGAAACTTAAATAAACGTCATATTGAAAACTACTAGACTTGCCGATTCTTATTATTTTAACATTAGAAAATTCTTGATCGTTAAGTGATAATTTAGACTTAATCACTTTATAGCCTTGTGTATTTTGAAGAGCTCTTGAAAGGTTTCCTAACTTAGAAATTGCTTGTCTAACAATATCTTCGTGCTTATCAAATGCGTTTATAGATAAACTCGGATCATCTACGTGTACTGATGCTCTAACACTATCAGAATTTAATCTTTGATAGTTAAATTCTGTAGCCTCGTTCAAACTAAATTTCTTAAAATCCGAAATTTTTCTCATAGTGATTTATATTAGAATAATATTAATATATATATTAAAATCTAATTATATAATATGAAAATAAAGAGATTTGATGAGAATCAAGTTCAAAATCTGACTAATGAAAGAACTGATGAAATAGTTGAAGTTTTAGCTGAACTTTCAATTTTAATTGATCAAAAGTCAGAATTGATTGAATCATTCATAAATGAGTTAAATAACTTTCGTGATGTTTCAAAATCTAAAAATGATCAAATAGATGATTCTATTTCTAATTTACAAATAGCTAAATCATCTTTTAGTGATTCACTTGATAAACTCAATAATGTTGTAATTAGTTTAAAAGATTACAAGGAATCTGGTAGAAAATATCTATATTAATAAAAAAGTCCTCAACCGAGGACTTTTTAATTTACTTAGTGTATGTTAATTTATAAATCGTTTTATAAAATAGTGCAATCACTTCATCAATTAAGTTGTGAATGTGTGTGTCTTCACTAGAAATTGCCTTTCTTTCTTTTTTAATGTATTCAACATTTTCTTTAAGGTATTCTAGAGAGGTTTTGTCATTTTTCACTGAAGGATCAATCACTTCATAGCCTTCAACAATACCATACTGACCTTGATAAACTTCAATTATCTCATCAGTAAATTCTAATATAGAGGTATAAAATTCATTAAGAGCGTCATGTTCCCAACCAGAACCCATTTGGCCATTTACTTGTAAATGGAAGATATGTGCAATTTGTCTAACTTCGAATAACTTAGAGAAGAACGTAGAAACTTCAGATTTCACAACTTCTTGCTTAACTTCAACTGGATCGTTTATAACTTCTTGTTCGTTAACTTTTTTAACGGTATTTGTTTTGAATTCGGTAAATCTTTTCATGATTTATTTTTGTTTTTTTATATATTATTTTCAAAGATTTGCTTTGATGCTGTGAGCTTTTCTTTTTATTATCTGACCTTGCTTGTTTATTCTCTTTTGCCAATATTTTAAAAAATCAATACAGTTCATTTTATTCAAAGTATCGTAACTTATTACTGGTTGCGCTCTTTGAAACTCACATTCTTTTTTATATGTTTTAACCCACATTTCTTTTATCCTCTCTGCTACATCTTTTTCAATTCCTTTGTATGGATCATGTTCTGAAATTTTTGAAAGTAAGTTATTGTAATATTCATCAGCATTAAAATTTTGCATTTCGTTTGCAATTTTATAAATTCTGAATTCATTTAGCTCCTTTGTGGGATATTTTTTAATATAGTAGTAAATTTCTTGAACATTAGCTCTAGTTTCATGAAACTCAGATACATATAAATGATAAGCAAATTTTAACCAGAATTTCCATATTTCTTTTGGAAACTTCCAAATATTCTCAATGTATGTAAGAGTTGTATTAAAACTTTTACTTTCAGGTCTTATAATTTGTGACCTCTTTTTTACACGATTATAGTGTTCAAAACAGTGGTTTAATTCGTGATAGATTGTTGAGTTTATATCATCGTCAAGTACTTCTTTATGTTCTGAATTTTTAAAGTCAAAATCAGGTCCTAAGTCTATTGATACTCCTAAGTATATAACAACTGAATCATCAGTAATTTGTTTGATAGGATCTATTATTCTTGAATATCCAGACCAGTTTCTATTACCAAAAAATGATGCAAATCCACCAGTTTTTATCTCAATTTGATTTTTTCCGTATCTTTTTTCGAACTCTTTTTTATCTAATTTATTGAAATCAATTTGAACTTCAAACTGAACCACAGGAAATTGAGACCACAATTCTTTATCATATATAAGAGGTCTTAATGTTCTATAATTTATTACTTCTAACTTTTGTAGTTGATCTTCACCTGAGTTAAAAAATTCTACAAAAAGTGATTTTACTCTTTTGTAAAGAGTGTTGCTAAACATCAAAGATGATTCTGAAACACCAAGCTTTTCAAATACAAAATTTGAAAATGATTTTAATCTCATATAAGTTTTGAACTAAATTTATTAAATTAGAATTTATATTCTATTTAATTATATATTTAATTTGTAAACTACAATTGAGATAGCCATTTTTCAATTTGCTTATCTGCTATTTCAATAATTTCTTTTTTTTGGAACTTTTCGTGACTAAGAATATCCATTGACATAATAAGACAGTCTACCGTTTCTAAAAGTATGTTATTTCTAATTTCATCTTTTGATAAATCAGATTTTTTAAAACCTCTTAATTTTAATACTTCTGCGGATAGTTCTCCTACTTCTTCTTGGAGTTTCACAACTCTCTCTGAGAGTCCATAACCTTGAGCAGAAGATACATTTTTAACTAGATCGAATATATAATCAAGATCTTCATTAGTAAAATCATCATCTAATTTAACTTTTGAAAGATTATTTTGTTCCCAGTAGTCAATTAGTTGTTGAATTACAAGAATATCATTTGTTTGGTCTTCATCAAGTTCAACTCCATATAGACCATCTAAATAGTTGGTATATTTTATATAGTCTTCCCTTGAATTAATTGGTGTGATTTTCATATTGTGAATATTAGAAATAAATATATACTGAAAATATATTTTTATATATGAAATATCTGAAAATGTTTGAAGAATTTATGATTTCAGGTCCAGAAACTGCAGAACCTGTAGTTGCACCACCTGCTACACCAACTACAACACCTAGACCTTGGAGACCTGTTCCTACACAAGTACCAAGACCAGGAACTGAGGAAAAACCGATGGGTACATTTAAAGATGTAATGGATATATTCTTTGCAGAACTTGATAAAATTAAAGATACTGAAGAAGGTAAAGAAATAATACAAAAACTACAATCTAAATATGGCATTCTATAAGAATTTTTCTAAATTTAATGAGGCATCACTAAAAGGTAACATAGGTGTACCTGGTGAAGGTGGTACAACAGGTTCTTGGCTTGAGACCATCAATCGTGAGCAAAAAGAAAAGGTAAGAGAATTTGAAAGAAATAATGTAAATCTTTTAAGAAATTTTCCTCGTCTTATAGAGGATTCTCAACGAATTCAGAGAGGAAAAGAAAAAGAGTTATCAGAACTTTGTGAAAAAGCATTTTATCAACTTTTCGGAACATTGCTGGATGATGTGACACTTGATTTAAAGATTGGTAAAGAGGCTCAACAGATGATGTCATCTACTCCAGAAAAATCAAAAGTTAAAATCGAGGATATTGTTGATGAAAGAGTTCTAAACGAGATAATGAAACGAAAAATATTAAGAACAATTCAACAAGGTAAAGGTCTTAATTCTAAGTCCTTGTTGAATTTACCACTTTTTAAAGATGGGATTAAAGAAATTTTAGGTGAAAGAAATGCTGAAGTTTATATCACTAATTTAAATAATGTAGTGAAAGTAATGGAGTTTTTTGATTCAACTTTGTCAGAGGCACAAATAACTCAGGCAATTAAAATGAGTGCTCAAGGTGCTTGTGATATAAAAATTGAGGAGATTAAAAAGGATGATGAGGAAAAATCAAAAGAAGCTGAGCAAATTTTGAAAGATCTAGAGAGTGGTATTGACCTTACAGAGACTGAATCTGATATATTAAGTAATTTGAAAGTTACTGTAAAGGCAAGAGGTGTTGATATGGGAATATTAATACATGAATCACTAAAAGGAATTTATAAATTAGTTACTCAAATGAGCCTTGAGCATTTGCCTGAGGAAATTGCAAAACAGGTATTACAAAATACCGATGTAATTTCTGGTGAACCACAAGAGTTTAAATATGGACCTTCTATGCAAAAACAATTTGAAAAAGTAATAAACACACATCCAAAGGTGAAAAATATTACCGATAATTTAGCTAGAAATATAATAAATGCTGAAAAAGATGAAGTAGCTATTGCTGAAAATGAAATGGCTGCTTACCAAGAACAATTATTCTTTTATGTATTTGGTCAACTTGCAACACTTGGTAAGGATGAACCCAAGGAAATGTTAACTGTTGTTTTTGCGGTACTTTCAGATAATAAATCAGATATTGAAAGATTGTTTTTTCCAATAGTTTCTGTTTGTATTGATCTTATAGAACAAGAATTTAAGTTTCAACAGTCTAAAAAACAAGACTTATCTAAGAGTGCAGAGGTAAAAGCTCCAGCCAAAACTGAACTAACACTTTCTGAATTACAAGAAGAATTAGATGATGCGATCGACAGTGAAGATTATGAAAAGGCATCAAAAATAAGAGATGAAATAAAAAAGAGATTCAACAAATAAATTTAAAATTATGTTACTTAGATTTTCAGATTTCAAACTAAACGAAAACGTAGCAGCTGCTAAAAAGATATTAAAAGATACATTTACTTTAAATAAGTCTATTAAGAATTTAGAACTTGGTTATCAGACTGACCCAACAGGAATGTTTTTGTCTGATAAATCAGGGGCTCTTATTAAGTTTGAAGAATTGCCGGATGATATTAAATCATCTGCTAAAAAAAATCTAAGAGAAGTTAAATTGAGTGAAGAAGAGCAAAGACAAGTTGAGAGACATCCAAAATTTAACGAAATAAGGGAAATTCTTGGAGACAAGCTTGGTTGGGCATCGCTTTTTACTTATTTATATTTTAAAGAAGGAGTAGAAATAAATGAATTGAAATCTATCTTTTCTGATTTACTTACATATCAGGATTTATTGAATAAACTAAGAAGACCAATCTCAAATTATATTGATACAAGTATATCAAATAATGCTGAGCAACTAGTAGATGATATAGAAGATATTAAAAGATATAGAAAGCTAAAGAAATTCATTGATGAGTTTAATAGAGATTTGAAGTTAGATTATGCACAAGCTCCTAAGTATTTTAAAGATAGACTAATTGATATAGCAGCAGCATTTGATGAGCTTGGAAAAGATGAGGCTACTGGTAAAGTTGATACTGAGAAGCAAAGAGTAATTCAAAAGAGATTTTTTGATAAAATCGGTAGATATAAAACTGTAAGAGAGTTAACAGATGGAGCTGATTCATTCCTGAAGGCTGAATCGAATGCAAATACTGCTAAGTTTTATGAAGCTATTGAAAAATGTAATAAGAAATACGGTGAATATGGAGTTAAGGTACTTTATGACGAAGCTGGTTTATTAATTATGGAAGTAAAATCTTTTTCAGCTTGTAAAGATTTATTCTCTAATACTTCGTGGTGCATTGCTCAATATCTTAATCAATGGAATAACTACGTAGGTGGTGATAGTGTATTTAACAAACAATATGCTATATTAAACTTTAATTTAGCGCCATCTAATAACGAATCAATTATTGGTATAACAATTGAACCAAAACAACAAGTTAGAGCATGTCATTTGAAAAATGATTCAAATGCTAAAACCACATTTCAAGGAATTTTTAATAGATTTGAATCCGAATTAGGTTTAGAGAAAGGTTTCATATGGAAAGGTCTGGAGTCTATGGGTGAAAAGGAAATAGAGGAAAAGAAAAGGAGAATTATTGCAAATAGGGAGGTTGTTAAAAAAGATTTAAGTTTAGATCAAGTTAAAAAATATGTAGTAGAAGATGGTGCTGATGTTAATGCTGGTAACGGTGCTCCACTTGACAACGCAGTTGCTGAAGATAATATAGAAAAAGTAGAGTTTCTTTTAGATTATGGGGCTTCTGCTAATCTACGCAGTAAACAAGAGGCAACAGTTAATAAAGTGAAATCTTTTGATATTTTAAAACTTTTAATAAAAAAGGGAGCTGAAATTACACCTATTGTTTTCAAATCGCTTGTTGAAGATGAAAATGCTGTTAAATTCTGTCTAGATAATGGGCTTGATCCAAATTTTGAAGAAAATATGCCTCTAAGACTTGCTGTTAAAAACGGTAAGTTAAATATAGTTAAAATGCTTGAGGAGTATAATGTTAGTACTGATAATAGAAGGCAAATGAATACTAAACATGCAGCAGAGTATCAAAGATGGGATATTCTTGAATATTTTATTAGCAAAGGTGGTTCATATATTGAAGGATTTGAAAATGTTTTAAGATGGATAGGTCATACTCAGAAAATTCAACCTATTGAAAAGAAACTAGAAGTCTTAGATAGACTTCAAGGATATATCGATAGTGGTAAGGTAAAAGTAAGTGATTCCGGTTATAAGATCGGTAGTAATAGAGATGCAAAGCTTGAAGACGCCTTAAATCAATTCGGAAGTATTAAAAACTGGGTAATCAGTCAACACGAAGACTTGAAAAAGGCTGACTCACAGAGAAAGTAATTCATCTAAATTAGAATCTCTTGATAATCCACTTTCTTTTAAGACTGTTCCATATATTTCAATGAAATTTTGTTCATTTAGTTCCTTGAATGTAATTTCAATTTTTGAAATTACATCTTGATATAAATTCGTGTCTTTAAACGCAAATCTTTTATCTCTCCAATGAAATAAATATCCAGTCTGTTTTATTATATCGATACTTAAATAGTCAGAAGGATTTTGTAGTGAATTCGTTGTATTTTTTGTAAAATCAAATCCAGTTTCAGAGCTAATATAAATATGATCTTCATCAATAGACATGTTTAGATTATCACGGAAGTTTAGTAATCGGTAAATTAGATTTCTAGTTTTTGATTTAATATCATCTGACACATCAGTGAATAAGTAATTATTGAAAGACGATTTTATAGCAGTTGGGGTATTTTGGAATTCGTTGAGAGATTCTTTTATTAATTTCTTTAATTTCTTTGATTTCATATGAGTTTATATAATTCTAGACTAGATAGTTTAAAATTAGATATATACTTTAAATTTTTTAAAAATTTGAACTATATTTCGATTGACCCGTCACTAATATCAACTGCTCTTGTAGTTAATGGTAAGATTTTCAACTATTGTAGAGAATCAAAAGTTATGCTTAAGAGTGGAATGTCAAAGTGGTTTAAATCAGCAGAGCAATATTGTACTTATAGATTTATCAACTTTAGAGAATTTGAAGGTTATTCAGAAGGTGAATTAGTAAAGTTAAAAGATTACGATCTAATTACTGAAATGATCATTGATGATATACTAAATGAGATAAATTCTAACTCGCAATCAGTTGTAGGTATTGAGGGTTACAATTTTGGAGCAACTGTTGGTGATTTAATTGATCTTGTTACTTTTTCTTCTTTGCTTAGGAAAAAACTTTTTGATAGAGTATCGGAAAATATAATTGTAATGAGCCCATCTACTTTGAAACTTGAGGCTTGTAAATTGACTTATAAGCCCATAGTAAAGGAGATTGGTAAAAAAGTTAAAAGAGTAGAATTAGAGTATAGAAATAAGTTGGGTATATCTGGTGGTAAGTTTACTAAACGAGATATGGCAATTTCTATAATCGAGAATGATAGTATAGATGATCCTTGGTTTAAATATTTAAAGTCGATACGGACAGAATTGTTAGAAGTAAAAGATATACAAAAACCACACGAAGATATTAATGACGCAATTTTGATCTATCATATATTGAAATCTGGTTTTCTGAAATAGATATATAATTTATGGGTCAAATGAATTTTGAACAACTTTTTGGTGATAATTCAAGAGATTATTTTGAGATTTTGATTAAGAAATATCACCTCAAGCCGAACTATGTAGTTTATCAAAATGAACAAGATGAAGTAATCATTGATGAACAGTGGTCATCTTCTGATACCGATAAAATCAAAGCGAATAGAATATTTAAATTTGATCCTCTTTTTCTTGATCTAATTGATGAGAATAAAAAACAAGAAGTATTAGAAAAAGTTATAGAACTATATGTTTCTATTGAAGATTATGAAAACGCTGCTTTTGTGAGGGATATTCTAAATTTTAATCTTTAGTTTTCGGATTTATAACCACCACCTCTCTTTTTTCTTTTACAGTATTGAATTTGAGAAAACCCCTTGGGGTTATTACAATTGATAGACTTTTTATACTTAACAGACCATCTAGATTTCATTCCAGCTCTTGGTTTATTATAAGATTCGTTATGAGATACTAATTGGTTTATTACAAGTACTATTTTATTTTCTGAATCTTTGTGATCAAATTCTTTTATTTTAAAATCCATAACATCAAAATGTGCTTTGATTTGACTATAAACATCACCTCTTTTTAGAAAACTAAATACATCAGATATTTCTTTTTTATTTACATCAAATATTTCAATTTTGAAATTTTTATTGTCTATTTCTTCAAGCTTAAACTGAACGGTTGGGTATTTTTCAAGCATTTCAGAAAATACATAAGACAATACATCTTCATCTATGTCGAAAACTTTATCAAAGTCAAAAAATTCATTTAAATAGCTTTCAAAGGTTTCTAAGTGTTTCATAATCTATATATTTATTTGTAATATTCAAATTAATTTTCTTATATTAGCAATATGAAAAGTAATAAATTGAATCAAGAATCCGCACTAAAGTATATTCACGGTGGAAATTCATTGTTCACTGTTATTAATACTTTAACTACAAAAAGATTTACATTTAAAGTAAAGAAACACAAAACCGAAGATGTCCATTTCGTCAGTGTTTTGACTAATCCAGATGTGTATGAGTACATTGGATTTTTAAAATACTCAAATTTTTTACACTCTAATAAAAGTTCAATTTCAAAAGACTCACAGAGTGTAAAAGTTTTCAGTTACATTTATCAAAAATTGAAACAAAACACTTTGCCTGAATTTGTAGAATTTTGGCACGAAGGTGTTTGTGGTAAGTGTGGTCGAAAATTAACTGTACCCGATAGTATAGAGTCTGGATTTGGACCAGAATGTATAAAGAGATTGAAAAAATAAAAATCCTCTCAAAATTGAGAGGATTTCTGGGCCGACACTAGCCGGGTTCCACCACTTTGTTTTTTACTCAAACAAAGAAATCTAACAGTTCTATAATTAGAAATTGTATTTGTTTTTAAAATTTATAAGTTATGAATCGTTTAAAATTAAAATCTTATGACTATTTAATTGAGTCAAATTTAGAGAGAGTAAAATTAGGAAAATTATTTGACAATAAGATGGTGCCTTATACAAAAGAATTTCTGTCTAAAATATTAATTTATTTAGAGGAAAGAGAAAGATTTGAGGATTGTCAATTCATCAGTAATTTGATTAAAACACGTTTTGATCATGAAAAAAATTATATACAATCAATTTAATGAAATGAGTGAAGACGAAATTCAAAGCCTTAAAAAACTTCAATATGAAGAATTTGTTCAAAAAACACTTATAGAATTAATAAAGATTTCTAATGAAAATGGTATTTTAGATGAATTAGTAGAACATGCAAAAGATATTGAAATTATTGATGAACTATCTGATGCTCTCTCTAATTTAAGAGATGAAAAAATTTTGAATATTTTAAAAAAAGATGAAAAATCCTGAAAATTTTGTTAAATTATTTGACTTAAATGTGCCAAAAATTGAGTATTTTGACTACTACTTACTGCAGTTGTCTAAGACTCAAAAATATAAAGATATTATACATTTTTCTAAACTGTTTGAAGAGTCTGAAGACGAAATTTTAGAACCATATGAGTATAGAAGATTCAAGGCACAAGAAGTGACTGAAATGATACAATCAACAAATGCTTATAATGAGCTTTGTTACGATAAGCAATTAGTTGATTATCCAACAAGTAGAAATATTGAATATGATGATGATTTATACTATTTCTCAATTGACTTGCGTTCTGCTAACTGGATTGCATTAAAATCCTATGATCCGGATCATATAAATGAACTCGGTGCAACTTATTTTGATTTTTTGTCAAAATTTAATTTACCCAGAGTTTTTATTGAGTCAAAATATCTCAGACAGTTTTTATTTTCTAAAATTGATACAAAAAAGATAATTAAGGTTCAGAGAAATTTAATTCAACAAGTAGTTAGAGATTACCAAGATGAATTACAACTTGAAGGTGTGAGGAATGATGAAGTAATTTTCTCTTTTAAAAAATTTACTGAAATTAAAGATATTTTTGAAAAAATTGACAAAGTTAAGTACAAAGTCAAAATTTTTAAGACACAAAAAATGGAAGATTTTAGAATAGATAACTTATTCGATATAAGTGGTAATTTAATTCATAAAGAACTAGTTGGTCTTGACTCTTCACTTTTCTATCTTAATCTAAAAAAATACATCACCGGTGAAAATATCACTCTAAAGGATTTATATTTTAGATCAAATGGAAAACTTGCAATTTGGTATGATAATAACTTAAAAATAGATTTAAATGTTTGATATTTTTGAAAAAATTCCACTTGATAAGACAAAAATCGTTTGTCATAGTGGTGGCGCTGAAGGTTCTGATACATACTTCTCAACGATTGGAAAAGAATTTGGTGTAATAACTCATGCGTATTCATATAAAACTAGATATCATTCTAGTATAGATAAGGTCGAAATTTCTGAAGAAGATTATCTTGAAGGAATAAATCAAGTTAATAAGGCAAATAGGACGTTAGGTAGATTTGGTATTTCAAAATACATGAATTTACTTGCTAGAAACTGGGCTCAAGTTAAGTACTCAGGTCAAACTTTTGCAATTGGTGTTATTGTAGAACCTGGAAAAAAATCACCAAAAGGATATTATTCTAAGTCAAAAATACAATCAGTTGACGGTGGTACCGGATATGCTGTACAGATGTCTATTGATCACTTGAGAGAAGTATATGTTTATGACCAGAATTTATTTAATTGGTTTAAGTGGTCACACTCTGCGATGAAATTTATTGAGTTGAAGGAAGTTCCAAAAATTACCGTTCAAAATTTTGCAGGTATCGGTACACGACAAATAAATGATAGTGGAATAAGTGCAATACGAGATTTATATGAAAACACATTTAGATAAAACTTTGTTAAAATAATTCATATAATCTACTATTAAAAATTTAATAAAAAAATGAAAAATTATACTACAAAAAACGGATATCAAAAGATGATTGATGAATTGCACAATCTCACAACTGTAGAATATAAAAACGCAATCGAAATGCTTCAAGAAGCTCGTGATAAAGGTGATCTATCAGAGAATGCAGAGTATGAAGCCGCTAAGGACTATCACGCTAAGTTGATGAATAAGATTACAGCTCTTAAAGAAAAAATACGTCAATCTGAGATCA
>Ga0315902_10011415_pt1 | contig 11655 bp, 10 predicted proteins | sample LakEriMetagenome_9_FD_203523 | JGI IMG/M metagenome (GOLD analysis project Ga0315902, IMG submission 203523) | Freshwater fungal communities from buoy surface, Lake Erie, Ohio, United States - Buoy 12 MA117 | ecosystem: Environmental > Aquatic > Freshwater > Lake > Lake biofilm | place: USA... | reverse complement strand
AGAAGAGCAACTGTTGTACGAATAATTTATACTCAGTGGAAGTGACCCAGAATTCCTCACTCCAGAAAAATCATTTAGGGTCAACTGCCGAATTGGGGCAGATCCTTCAAATCTAATTGTTGAACTAACTGCATTCATACAAACTTCCATACGCCATTCGCTAGAAGTAAGTGTGACTACATTAATTGTAATTCCAGAGATTGTTGATGAGGTAGTTGGAGTTGGAGTTGGAGTTGGAGTTGGAGTTGGAGTTGGAGTTGGAGTTGGAGTTGGAGTTGGAGTTGGAGTTGGAGTTGGAGTTGGAGTTGGAGTTGGAGTTGGAGTACCCGTGCTCGTATCTGAAATTATCGGAGGAGACACGGGCGTTGGGGTTGGTGAAGGGGTTGGCGTTGGTGCGGTGCCTATTGGAAGTCTTGTTTGATTATCAACACGCACAAAAGTACAAGGCCCGGGAGCACAATTATAGTTAGAGGCAATCTGAGACATGGTTACTGGATTTGTTGAAAAAGATCCATTTGGACCACAAACTGCATCACTGCATACAAGCGTTGCACCACTAATTAACTGGCCATTCGCATTTACTAACGTATATAACTCTTCTGCATGAGCAACTGGGGCAATCATGGATAAGGGGATCACTGCCAGTAAAACCTGTGCAATCTTTTTCAACACTTTAGCCTCCAAACTTCAGTATCCTCTTAATTTTGTTAACAGTAAAGCCTTAAGGATACAAATCTAATGTTTTAATCTTTTTGCTTAGGCCAGTTTAGGAAGTTATAACCGAAGGCTCACCTGATGCCACTCCGGCAGCCTCCATCTCCTCAGCAAGACGCATCGCCTCTTCAATTAAGGTCTCAACTATCTGTGCCTCTGGCACAGTTTTTATTACCTCACCCTTTACAAATATCTGACCCTTACCATTTCCAGAGGCCACTCCAAGATCTGCCTCGCGTGCCTCTCCCGGCCCATTAACAACGCAACCCATAACTGCAACTCGAAGTGGAACTGTCATTCCTTGTAATCCTGCTTGAACTTTTTCCGCCAAGGTATAGACATCTACCTGGGCTCTGCCACATGAAGGACAGGAGACAATCTCTAACTTTCGTTGACGCAAATTAAGTGATTCTAATATTGCAATACCTACCTTTACCTCCTCCACTGGTGGAGCAGATAGTGAAACACGAATAGTGTCGCCAATTCCTTCAGCAAGTAATATGCCAAAAGCGGTAGCAGATTTAATTGTGCCTTGGAAAAGTGGGCCAGCCTCAGTAACACCAAGATGTAATGGATAATCACATTTAGCAGCTAATAATCGATATGCCTTAACCATTGTTACTGGATCATGATGTTTGACTGAGATTTTTATATCGCGAAAACCATGCTCCTCAAATAAGGATGCCTCCCAAAGCGCTGATTCAGCCAATGCCTCTGGTGTTGCCTTGCCATACTTTGCTAACAATCTTGGATCCAAGGAACCAGCGTTAACACCAATTCGAATTGGAATACCAGCATCTCCGGCCGCTTTTGCCACCTCTTTAACCTTGTCATCAAATTGTTTAATATTTCCTGGATTTACTCTCACTGCAGCACAGCCGGCATCAATGGCTGCAAAAATATACTTAGGTTGAAAGTGAATGTCGGCAACTACTGGAATCTGTGATTTTTTAGCGATCTGAGCTAAGGCATCAGCATCATCTTGAGATGGCACTGCCACACGAACAATCTGACAACCAGAGGCGGTTAACTCAGCAATCTGTTGCAAGGTTGAATTCACATCAGCGGTAAGTGTTGTGCACATCGATTGCACCGATACCGGTGCATCTCCACCAACTAAAACTGAACCCACCTTTAACTGCCTGCTCTTTCGACGAGGTGCAAGTGTTGGTGGTGGTGCCGATGGAATTCCAAGATTTACCATAGCCAAACCTTACCTAGAAATTAAGCCGAATTGGGTTGAGTATGTCTGCGGTAAGCAGCAGAAGTGATAAAGAAGCCATCACAACAAAGACCACCATAGTGATTGGTGTGAGCCGTTCGACATCAAATGGTGCTGGCTTAGCCAATCCCTTTGCCTTTGCCCGAGTATTTCTTACCCCATCAGCTATTGCTACCGCCATATGTCCACCATCTAATGGCAAAAGTGGAAGTAAATTAAACATGCCAACAAATATATTTAAGGATGCAATAATTAAAATAAAGGTAGCAATCTTCTCTCTGGTTGTTAACGCTTTAGTTTCAGCTGTCTCACCACTTACTCGAGCCACGCCAACCACGCCAACTAACCCCTCTGGATCTCGTTCTTCATTTCCAAAGGTTTGATTAATTAAATCAGGGATCTTACTTGGCACGGAGATAAGAGCGGTCACACTATTTTGCAAAATCTCACCAGTAAATGTTGCTGCTTTGGTAACTGCAGTAATCGGCCCGTAAGTGATGGTACCTATCTCATTTACTACACCAATTACTCCTATGGTCTCCCCATCTAATGGCCTGCTGGCTGGTGTAACCAATAGATCAATCAAAGTACCATTTCGATCAATAGTTATTTCTAATTGCTCTCCTGCTGATGATCTAATAACAGTTACTACATCAGACCAATCATCATATGAAAGGCCATTTACCTTAACAATTTTATCTCCTGCCTTTATCCCAACAACTTTTGCAGGTGAGGGAACAGATTGTGGTGAGCAAACCTCAGTTGATGTTTGTGGAATACATTCACTGACTCGCTCCACCTTATTGGTAAGGGAAGTAATTCCAACTGATGAGAACAAGGCGATCAGTAGTATGAAACCCAAAACAAAGTGTAGGAATGAGCCTGCTCCTAAGACTATTAATCGTTGGCCAACTGTGGCCTTTATAAATGCGCGATCGGCATCTTCTGGCGATAACTCCTCTCGTGGAGTCATTCCTACAATTTTGCAGTACCCACCTGCTGGAATTGCCTTTAAGCCAAACTCTGTCTCACCCTTAGTAAATGACCAAATCTTTTGACCAAAGCCTAAGAAAAACTCAGTTACCTTCATACCAAATTTCTTTGCAGTTAGGTAATGCCCAGCCTCATGAATCATTACAGAAAGCAAAAGAGCAACTGCAAATGCCACAATACCTACGATCATCATTTAAGAGATCTCCTTAATTAATTCACCAGCTTTACTGCGCGCACTTTGCTCTACTGCACTGACATCAGAGATATCTCTAATTGTAGTTGGAGAGTTACTACCAAATGATTGAACAACCGCCTCCACAATATCAATTATCGCAGTGAATTTAATCTGACCAGCTAAGAATGCGGCAACAGCCACCTCATTCGCAGCGTTGTACGCAGCAGGTAACCCTGATCCTAATTGACCACATCTTTTTGCTAACTCAATCGCTGGATACTTTTCATTATCTATTGGCAAAAATTGCCAGGTATGAGATTTACTCCAATCAATTGCTGCAGTTGCCCTGCTAATCCGATCTGGATAAGAAAGAGCGTAGGCAATTGGTCCCTTCATATTTGGTGGTGATGCTTGAGCGATTGTTGAACCATCTATGTACTCAACTAATGAGTGAACTACAGATTGTGGGTGAATTACCGCCTCAATACTTTCATAAGGCAGATCAAACAAATAATGTGCTTCAATAATCTCAAGTCCCTTATTTAACAAAGTAGCAGAATTTATTGTCACCACCTCACCCATCGACCAGGTTGGATGGTTTAAGGCATCTGCCACAGTTACATCAGATAGATCTGCTTTTTCTCTAAATGGCCCACCACTTGCAGTTAATACCAATTTCTTAACATCACTCCTCTTGCCAGCCAATAATGCTTGGTAAATTGCTGAGTGCTCTGAATCAACTGGAATTATTCGATCTGACCCGTACTTCATCACTAATTCACCACCTGCAACTAAGGACTCCTTATTTGCTAGCGCAACCTTGTTGCCCACTCCCAAGGCAGAAAGGGTTGGTCCTAAACCAATAGAGCCAGTGATGCCATTTAAAACAATGTCGCAGGGCAGGGCTGCAATCTCAACTGATGAGTTATCACCATCAATTACCTGCACTCCACTTGTTGCAGGAGCTGGGGCCATGGAACCAACAATTGGCACATTAAATTTCTTTGCCTGCTGCATTAATAGTTGTGGATTTTTTCGCCCGCCACTTAAGCCAACTAGGCGAAACTTATTTGGATTAGCCGCCACTATCTCAAGTGCTTGCACCCCAATAGATCCAGTTGATCCTAAAACCACCACATCACGCATGTGAGTATCTTAACTGTGCCAAGTTTGGGGCTCGTCAGATAGTATTTAGCCATGTACTCAGAGGCTAAAAAGCAGGTAATTCAAAAGCGGAATCTCGTAACTGCTATTCCAGGTCCAAAGTCAACTGAGCTAATCAAACGACGAGGTGAAGCAGTCTCTGCCTCACTTGGCACAGCTTTTCCAGTTTTTATTGATCATGCGCAAGGTGCAATTATTGTTGATGTTGATGGCAACTCAATTTTGGATTTAGGTGCTGGAATTGCTGCATTAAATGTTGGTCACTCGCAAAGCCGTGTGGCAGACAGGGTTAAAACTCAAATTGATGCATTCAGCCATACCTGTTTTATGGTGGTGCCATACAACGGATATGTCGAAGTTTGTGAAGCACTAAATCGTTTGACTCCTGGTACTCATAAAAAGAAATCAGCACTTTTTAACTCAGGCGCTGAGGCGATTGAAAATGCAGTAAAGATTGCTCGCAAATTCACCAAGCGATCTGCAGTTGTTGTTTTTGAGCATGGCTATCACGGTCGAACAAATCTAACTATGGCGATGACTGCAAAAAATATGCCTTACAAAGATGGATTTGGGCCTTTTGCGCCAGAGGTATACCGAATGCCGATGGCATATCCATATCGATGCAGTGCCTGCCCTAAGCCTTGTGAAAGTGCTGCCTTATCCATGGTGATACATAAAATTGAAAAGGAGATTGGTGCTGGCAATGTTGCTTGTATTGTGATCGAGCCAATTCTTGGAGAGGGTGGTTTTGTTGTTCCATGTAAAGGCTTTCTACCTGGACTTGCCAAATTCTGTAAGGAAAATGGAATTGTTTTTGTAGCAGATGAGGTTCAAACTGGCTTTGCTAGAACGGGCGATATGTTTGCCTGTGAAGATGAGTCAGTAATTCCAGATTTGATTGTCACCGCCAAGGGCATCGCAGCCGGTATGCCATTAGCTGGCGTTACGGGTCGTGCTGAGATTATGGATTCAATTCACCTATCAGGTCTAGGTGGCACCTACGGTGGAAATCCAGTTGCATGTGCAGCTGCACTTGGTGCGATTGAAGTTATCGAACAAGATAATTTAGTTGCTCGTGCAAAGAAAATTGGTGAGATTATGCGCCAAGAGCTTACTGCGATGAAGAAGAAGTACTCAATAATTGGCGATGTAAGAGGTCGGGGTGCAATGCAGGCAATTGAATTAGTTAAGCCTGGAACTAATGAGCCAAACCCTGAAGCATTAACAGCTGCAATTAAGTACTGCACCAGCAAAGGGGTATTAATTCTTTCAGCTGGCACATATGCCAACGTGATTAGATTGCTGCCACCCCTTGTAATTGAAGAGGATTTACTTCGTGATGGACTTGCGGTATTAGATGAGGCGTTAGCCTCGGTAACTGCTTAATTACCGATCAAGTAAATTTCTAGTTGGTGAATAAGACCCGCCTGCTTTTTTAAGTGCAATTGCACTAAGTGCTTCTAAGATAACTCGATTTGCCAAGATTGCAGTGATATCGCTGCTGTCATAAGCAGGTGCCACCTCAACTACATCGACACCAACAATTGGCAATTCAAAACAAATTCTTCTAACCGCCTCTAACAACTCTCTACTTGTCATTCCGCCAGGCTCTGGCGTGCCAGTTCCTGGCGCCATACCAGGATCGACAACATCAATATCTACAGATAAAAAGACACCATCGCATCCATCGGTGAGAATTGAAAATGACTCATCAAGCACCGCCTTCATGCCACGATGATGAATCTCAGTCATCTCATAAGATTTCATTCCTTTTCCTGCCATCCACTTTAAAGTGTCATCATCTGGCCAATATCCACGAAGACCTAATTGTAAAAAGCGATCACCACGAACAGATCCTGATTCAATTAACCGTCGCATCGGTGTGCCATGGCCAATTAGTGCGCCAAATTGATCTGCGCCAGTATCGGCGTGGGCATCAAAATGAATCATAGAAACTTTGCCCTTACCTAGATGATTTGCAATTCCTGCCACATCAGCAGAGGCAATTGAGTGATCTCCCCCTAATACAACAGGGATAGCTCCGGCTTTTGAAATCTTCTCTGTTGCTTTCTCTAATACCTTTAGTGAGTTAACTAATTCCCCACCTGGCATCAGTAAATCGCCAGCATCAAATATCTTTAACTTTTGCAGTGGATCAATACGCATTGCAAGGTGTGGCCTTGAACCATCATGAGGAAGGTAATCACCCATTCGAATAGCTTGAGGTCCCATCTTCGCCCCAGATCGATGCGAGGTTCCACTATCAATTGGCGCGCCAACTATGATTACATCAGCACCCTTATAGCTCTCAGGATCATCAAGATCACATCTTGGAATACCAAGAAATGTGAAATCGGGTCCATACATATTGCCGATGTTGGTCATATGAGAAGTGTATCTGAGTTATTTCACTGGTGGCAGTTAGGAAAACCAACTCAACGGAATAAGCAAATGTCACAAATATCTAATATGTATGGTTTTAACTCAAAGAAGCATACACGGCATGTTCTTGCTCTTTGAGGAGTAGCACTCTTGAGATCTAAGTGCGGGTAATCCTGTAAAGCCTTTATACTCAGTACCTAAGATCCGATCTGCATTGAACCACGTGCTGCTTCAAACTTTAGGTAGAAGTCCTCAACAGTTATACCAACTGCCTTCTTGAAGCCATTCTTGAAACTTTCTTCAGATTTGGTAAATTTCCAAATATCTAAGAATTTCTCAAAACCAATTGAAGCAATAAGATATTCAGATGCAGCCTGACCAATACCGTATGGATCAGTTTTAAAATCATCATATGCTGCCAAAGGAACAATGGTTCTGTATGCAGGATTAGTATTTACCTGTTGGCTCCTACCTGTTTGGTAAACATCAAATCCCAGGCGGTCTGCAACGTAGAACCCAAAGTAGTTTGCACCTCCTTCCATCAACCAGCGAGGGATGCGTTTTGGACTATCGCCCCCAACATCTGATCCTGCCAAAGCAAATTGGACTGTATGGAATATCTCGTGTGCAGGTGTTGAACGCCTACCAAAATCCCAGCGATAGTTTGATTTTGGGGCATAAATGTCGCTGTATACAAGTAAAACTAAATTTTTATCTGCACAGTATGCATCGTTAATTCCTTGGCTACATGGGTAATTATCTTGTGGATCTCCAATCCAAAGTCCTGCCGAAGTAAGCGCATTTTTAGACCAGGAATGGGATGCACCGAGGAATACTTTTACTTTCTCCCGCTGGATATTTGTAAATAAACCATTTGCATAGTCAAGTGCGGAGGTAATCCAAGCACGATCTGAAGTTGATATCTGCGGATCAATAGTGATCTCATAATCATTACTTGGAGTCACTTTTCCAAAATATGAACTTGTGGCATCTAGGGCAGTCTGTGTCATTAACCTAGTTTCAAAACTTGTTGCCCATGGGGTAAAGACCGCTTTTTGCGGAGTTGAAGTTTCAGTGATCTGCTTCAACAACTGCCCTTTGTTCCAGACCAATTTCTTTCCAGACTTAACGCAAGTAAAAGTCCTATTCCCAACAACGGATTTGATCCCTGCCTTGGTGCACTTAGCACCTGCCTTGACTGCCGCAGTTGCTGGAATTAGCGGAAGGGTTAAGGAGAGTACAAATGTCAAGAAGCAAGCGACTAGTTTCTTATTCATATGTGAATTCTAATTGCAAATCCTCATTAGTAAAGAGGTCACAATTTCAGTTCATGATGCTAGATTTCAGATCTAAACATAGCCCCAATTTGTGTGGGTATGACAACTAAATATCAAACCTTTTTCTAACAGCCAAGAAATTTAAAATCTGGTCCATACATATTTCCGATGTTGGACATATGAAAAGTATCTAGGAAATCCAAAGTTTAACTGCAGTACTCAGATTATTTGCTTAACCAATTATCTTGACAGCTTCACTTTATCTAAATTCAAACTGTCAATTACCTCTATTGTGACACCTTCTACAGTAATTTTTTGCCCTTTGTAAAGAATAGGATTTGGATATCCAACCACTGGGCAATCAGAACTGTATTCAGTCACTCTGCCTTCAGGTGTAATAGGTTTTAAAAAATTTTGTCCATGACTTAAAGTTGCGTCGTATGTATAAACCAACACACCATTTCGTTTAGTTGGCATGGAACAGGAAAACTTGGTTTCTCGACGAGATTCCACCACAACTGCCTTAGTTTCAGATACGGGTATTACTGCCATTTTTATTCCACTACTCGAATCGCTCAATGGAATTAAAGTTAAATCTGTACTTTTTAGGGTACTAAATTCTTGGCAATAAACTTTTTCATCGCTAAGCCAACCAGCAACGAAACGCAACCAACCAGATAATTCTTTAGAGTATCCGTCCTGATTACTCATTATGTCTAAACCCATGTATTCATTTGGTTCACGAGAAGATCCAATATGTGGAATTCCCATGGCATGACCAAACTCGTGTATCAGATAAGGATAATATTGTCGTCTCAATTCATCATTGAATTTTCCTGGAATTGAAAAAGAAGACACAGAGCCTTCGTTTGTTACTAAATTTTTTACTGCAGCATCCCAAGGAAAACCTTGTGAAGTTTCGGTAATAACACTATGTCCTTTAGGAAGAATAAAATTGACTGTTTGAACTCCCGTAAAGTTAAAAACTTTATCGCTTTCACGCATCGCATCATTCCAAAGCTTTATTCCATTGGGAACTCTATCTAGATTGTCTGACCTATCAATCGCATATTGACTAGTAGGACTAGGTAGTCTTACCCAATTATCCTGAACTACCCATTCAACTTTAAATTTGCCTTCACTAACTGTGTTAAACCAATCAGATGTCAATTTCATCTGCTCGTCTATACGCGTTCTAAAATTTGCTTCACCGGGTAAATCTGGAAAGTCCAGCGGAATCAAAGCCCACTTAACTACTCCAGTTTTCTGAATAATATTTACACCAGGAAATCCTGCCGCTAACTGCGTAGGCATACCACGACGGTTTTCATTATTTTCTTTGATTTTGCAAAGCTCTACATCTGCCGAGGGTTGAGTTGGTGGTGAGTAAGTCATTAATCCAGTAGTCGGAGCACTAGATTCGTTGCCCTTAGGGACCTGATTTTTAGAAGGAGAAGGTCCCCTCTTAGTGGCCCACCTATAAACCTTGCCATTTTGAAGGCATATTGTGTTGCCTTTAATTTTATTTAACTCAGATTTAGAACAGGATTTATTAGTAAACTTATATTCTGTTTTTTTTGTTGAATAGTATTCTTGAACATAACTTTCTTTCACCATGGTGTCTATATGAACCGGCGCTTGTACGGGAGCCATCAAGGCAACAACGGTTGCGGTAGACACACAGGCAATACACACAGGCAAAGTCCTTACTTATCTGGCCTTTTGAGCAGCCTTTAAAAGTTTACAGTTAAGTCTTATGAATGTCTAGGGCTAATCCGACGGAAATTCACACTTAGTTACTAAGTTTTCTACTTACCTACACAGGTGATATCACGTTATAGATTTGATAAGTTTTGACTATATCTTCTTTCGTTTACGGACGACAACTTGTCCAACTATAACAATGATCAAAGCGATAAAAAACATCGCACTACCAATTACATTTGCTTGTGCTGGAATACCTCTAGCAGCTGAGACGTAAACAAATTTAGGAAAGGTAGAAACTACTCCAGAGTTAAAATTTGTAATGATAAAATCATCAAAAGAGAGTGAAAACGCCAATAATGCCGCCCCTGCGATACCTGGCATTACCAGCGGCAAGGTTACATATCTAAAGGTCTCACGCTCATTTGCATAAAGATCCATTGCAGCTTGTTCAAGACGAGGATCTAATGATGCAATTCTGGCTTTGACAGTTACCACCACAAATGAGATACAAAACATCACATGGGATATAACAATGGTCCAAAAACCAGGGTTTACTCGAAGATTTAAAAACATAGCAAGTAAAGATGCACCAAGAACCACCTCAGGAGTTGCCATTGGTAAGAAGATCAAAAGATTTGTGGACTTTCTACCTTTAAATTTATATCTGCCTAAGGCAAAAGCGATCCCGGTGCCAAGAATTGTTGCTAGAACAGTTGAGATCACGCCAATTTGAAGTGAGTTAACAACCGCCTCACACACTTGCGGTGCACCACATGGGTTTTGCCAGTTCTCAAGAGTAAAGCCCTGCCAAACTAAATTACTTTTTCCAGCATCATTAAAGGAGAATACAAAGGTGTAGGCAACTGGAATAAACAAATAGATAAATGCCAAAGCGGCATAGATACGAATTAGATTTCTAGAAAACCACCTACTAGCCCTGTGGCTAAGTGATGGCATAGGTGCATTAATAGTTGTCATACCAACTCATCCGTTCCAGATCGACGGATATAAACTGTGACCAAAATTAAAATAGTTGCCATTAAGGTAAATGAAAGAGCTGCTGCAGTTGGATAATCCACCACTGCAAAAAAGCGAGATTCAATTACATTTCCGATCATCTTTGTTCCTGGATTTCCCAAGATGGCAGCGTTGACATAATCACCAGCTGCTGGAATAAAGGTAAGTAATGTTCCAGCAACTAGACCTGGCATAGAAAGAGGTAAGGTCACTTTACGAAAAGTTGTAAGACCATTTGCATATAGATCACCTGCCGCCTCTAAAGTTCTTGGATCAATCCGCTCAAGGCTGGCATAAAGTGGCAAGGTCATAAAGGGAAGGAAGTTGTAAGCCAGACCAATTACCACAGCAGTTGAGGTGTTATTTATCCGAAATAGATCATCTACAAATGGCAAAACCTTTATTGCCGAAACAACTGGACCTGAGTCAGCCAAAATCTGGGTCCAGGCAATAGTTCTTAATAAAAATGAGGTAAAAAATGGTGCAATCACTAGGACTAATAAAATATTTCGATACTTACCTGATTTAAAAGCAATTGCATATGCCAATGGATAAGCTATTAAAAGTGCCAAGAGGGTTGCAAGACCGGCATAGATAAATGATCTAATGTATTGATCTTGGTTGGCTAAAAATGCATCAACATAATTTGCAAATCTAAGCTCTTGAACATAAACACCAATTTGGGCTCCCTCTGGTCGAACCATTGTGGAGGTGCTGCCGAGTGAGAAGATAGGAATTATAAAAAAGGTGACTAACCAGATTAATCCGGGTGCTAGTAAAAGATAAGGAATAAGTGATTTACTTTTTAACGCACTTTTAGTAGCTGATTTACCATTTGAAACAGCGTGCAGAAATGCCATTACTTACTCTTCATCATCAAGATCAGCGCCAGCATTAATATCACCAGCACCATCTAAGGCAAAAGTATGCTCTGGATCCCATTCAAGTGAGACGGTATCGCCAACTCGAAGATCATGTAATCCCTCATCATTTTGTTCAAAAAC
>Ga0315902_10011413_pt1 | contig 11656 bp, 9 predicted proteins | sample LakEriMetagenome_9_FD_203523 | JGI IMG/M metagenome (GOLD analysis project Ga0315902, IMG submission 203523) | Freshwater fungal communities from buoy surface, Lake Erie, Ohio, United States - Buoy 12 MA117 | ecosystem: Environmental > Aquatic > Freshwater > Lake > Lake biofilm | place: USA... | reverse complement strand
ATGACTACTTGCCGCTTGACGAGCAACACCCCTGCTACGCCGAGGATCCCTATAGCCTGTCAAAGTGGGTGCTTGAGGTACAAGGCGACACGTTTGCCCGCCGGCGTAATAACGTGGCCATTAGTAGTATGCGCTTCCACGGGATTGTGCCACGCGAGTTTGCCCTCAAAAACTGGGACAACACCGAACCAGGCATCAAGCACTTGTGGGCCTATGTCCACCCACAGGCTGCGGCACGGGCTTGTATGGCAGCCATGCAAGTTGAATGGCGAGGGCACGAGGTGTTCTACATCGTGGCACCAACTGCGGCAAGCGTCGCCGACAGTGCCGCCTTGGCGACACAATACTACCCCAATGCAGAGCGTCGACCACAGCTGACGGGTAATGCGGGATTTTTTGATTGTAGCAAAGCCGAACGTCTGCTCGGCTGGCGTCATGATGAGGAGTAATCAATGAAGATCACAGACATCAAGTGTTACCCGTTGTGGGTAGGAGTACGCAATCAGCTCGTCATCAAAGTCGAGACCGATGAAGGTATTTATGGGCTCGGCGAGTCGGGCTTGAGCGGTCGCGAGTTGGCCGTGATGGGCGCAGTCAACCACTTCCGCGAGTTTTTGATTGGTCAAAACCCCATGCACATGGGGCGCATCTGGCAAGAGCTCTACCGCAGTCAATATTTCGAGGGTGGGCGCGTCTTGACAGCCGCCCAAAGCGCCATCGACATTGCGCTCTACGACATTGCCGGTAAGGCGTTGGGTGTACCTGTCCATCAACTGCTCGGTGGTCAACAGCGCGATCACATCCCGTGTTTTGTCACGACCTCAGGTGGCACACCTGACGAGATGATTGCCAGTGCCCAGCTCTTGTGGGATCACGGCTGGCGCGTGATTCGCACTGGCATGTTGTCACCACGCAATCATGGTGAGGGGATTTTTGAGCCACGTGAGACGCTGGGGCTTACCGCCAAGACGCTCGTCAAAATTCGTGAGCGCCTCGGCGACGAATTGACGCTCGGGATTGACTACCACCATCGCTTATCGATTGCCGAGACGGCGACGTTTTGTCAGCGCATGCCGATGGGCACAATTGACTTCCTCGAGGAGCCGATTCGCGACGAAACGCCCGAGGCCTATGATGCGTTGCGACGCATGACCGATATTCCGTTTGCTGTCGGCGAGGAGTTCGCCAGCAAGTGGCAGTTTGCGCCGTTCATCGAGCGCCACCTGACCGACTTTGCCCGGCTTGATATTTGTAACGTGGGTGGTTTTACCGAGTCAATGAAAGTTGCCGGCTGGGCCGAGACACACTATATCGACCTGATGCCACACAACCCACTCGGCCCAGTCTGCACTGCGGCAACGATTCACCTGTCAGCAGCAGTGCCCAACTTTGCCTGGCTCGAAGTGCGCGTATCGCCGAGCGAAAACTTATATCGTGGTGAGGGCATCAACGACGTGGATGTCCTCTTCCCCGTCCATCCCAAACTGAACGGCAATGTCTTCGATGTGCCACAGGCTCCTGGTTTGGGTATCGAGTTTGACGAGGAGACCGCCAAAAAGCACACCTGGAAGTTCTGGGAGGCGCCACATTTGCGCCGTCGCGATGGTTCGGTCACCAACTGGTAACCCATCACAAGGAGGATCTCTATGCAACGCATACTTGCGGGCAGTTATGCCAACTCCGATCAACCTGGTGTCTATATCATTGACCACAACAAACACGGCGAGTTCACGATTGTCAGCGTCATGACCGGCGTCGACAACCCGTCATTCTTGGCGCGGCGCGGCGACAGCATCTGGAGCGTCAGTGAGACCAATCGCGGCGCGGGATTGCCTGGTGGCGTCGTGGCCATTACGCGCAACCACCACGATGCTCTCCACCATGGGCCACGCCGCCCGAGTGGCGGCGATTGGCCGTGCCACATCACCATCGACGCCCAGCAACGATTTGCGGTCGTTGCCAACTATGGCACCGGCAACATGGCATTGCTCAAAATCGACGCCGATGGATCCATCGCAGGACTCAACGATTTGCGACAACATCACGGCAGTGGCCCGCATAGTGGTCGCCAAGAGGGGCCGCATGCACACTCAAGCGTCTTCACGCCCGATGGCCGATATGTGATTGCGGCCGATCTCGGCACCGACGAGCTGGTGGTCTATCAAATTAACGAGGAGCTCGTGACGCTCGATCGGATTCACACAGTGAAGGTGCCAGCCGGCAACGGGCCACGGCATACGATCTTCCATCCGAACGGCCAAATATTGTATGTGGCTAATGAGTTGGCGTGTAGTGTATCGGTATTTCGTTATTTTGATGGGCAACTCGAGCACGTGGCAGACCACTCGACGATTAACGGCGTCAATCACGATTACACCGTGGCCGACATCCATATTTCGCCGGATGGCGCACACCTGTATGTCAGCACGCGCACGGACAATACATTGGCGGCCTATCAAATTCGCCCCGATGGCGATTTGACGCGCATCGGTGTGTATGATTGTGGTGGCAAGTGGCCACGTAACTTTGCGATTAGCCCGGACGGGACGTATTTGTTGGTGGCGTGTCAACACGACAACTACATCGCAATTGTGCCACGCAATCCGGCCGATGGTACACTCGACAAGCCCTTGATGGCCACTATCCCAGTAGCGGGTGTATCGTTTGTGGAGTTTTGGCAGTAACACAAAGCGACGAAACCGCCCGAGCATTCCTGCTCGGGCGGTGTTGTGTTTTTATGAGACAAAAAAGCTAGACGCGTGGATCATCAAGATGGCGGTACTCACCGCGCAAGGCCAGCCACCGCACGCGCATAATATCGCGCAGATTACGCATGGCATCCCGGATAGGGTCGACTTTGGTCTCCTCGCCATAGTGCCACAAGACGGGGAGCTCAGCCACGCGATAGCCACGAGCCACCGCAAGATACAAGATTTCGACATCAAAGGCTGTCACAGCCGCCCCCTCGATGACTGGGGCATCTGCGCCGTAGATCTGGGCACGATGAAAGAGATCGTGGGCCACGGCGGTACGAAACGCTTTGAAGCCACACTGTGTGTCATGAAAATTGCCAACCACAATTGAGCGCACCAGCGTATTAAACACGCGCCCCATGATATGTCGATGCACAGGCTCACCCTCACGGCGCGCGCCTTGGCCCTCGCGGGAGCCAATCACCACATCATAGCCTGACTCAAGCAGAGGGAGCATGCGTTGCCACTCCGCAATCGGCACAGCCAAGTCAGCATCGCACAACAGTACATAGCGTCCTTGCGATGCGAGTGCACCAGCACGGACGGCAAACCCCTTGCCACGATGGTCAAGCGCCAACAGACGCAATGCAGGCCATGTCTGGGCATATGCATTAACGACCGCCGCAGTACCATCACGACTACCGTCATCGGCGACTAATACCTCAACAGCAAGTTGTGTATCGGTCACAAATGCATGAATAGCCGCAAGCGTACCCGGCAAACGGCGCTCCTCGTTATATGCAGGTATAACAATTGAAAGAAGAGGTTGCCTCGCAGTACTCACCACACGCTCACTTTTTCACCTGAATACGCCTATTACACACTCCATCAATTTTACCACCGATAGGTCAGCAATAATTGCGATTCATCCACGTTCGCCGGGATATCACGGCGCTTGCGCCAAAATCTACCTAGTTGACGGAGCATGTGCCATTGTCCGCGCAAGCGGGCCCGGGCTGCCTGCCCACGAATATGCCGAAGGCTGTCCAGCATGAGCACAAATTGACGCCACAGCATAACACCAACGTAGCGGCGCAACAGTGCATCAGGCATGTTTTTGAGCCACACCAAGGCAAAATTACGCCCACAATAGTAACTCGCCAACATACCACCACCCGTAGCGCTCAATCGATGGTAGACAATCGCTTTCGGGACAAATACCGTACGCAGACCATGCAATCGCGCCCGCAAATTGAGATCGACGTCCTCACAGTACATCGTGAGGTCAGGATCAAAAAATGCACCGTCCACGGACAACAACGTGATGACACGCCGTCGGTAGGCCGACGCCCCAGCACAGGCCCCAAAGACCTCTTCTTGCTCTTGATACTGCGGTGCATCGTGCTGCCACACACCGCGGTTACCGGGAATTCCATCAACCCGATAAAAATCACCAGCCGAATGAATCACGTCACGGCGATCAAACAGCATCAATTTGCTAGCAGCAATGTCGTACTCTGGGTGACGTTCAAGTGTGCCGATTAACTCGGCTAACCAGGTTGGTACTACCTCGGTATCATTGTTGAGGAGTACGACATAGTCAGCAGTACTCGCTGCAATTGCCGCATTACAACTCGCCACAAAACCGCCGTTTTGTGGCATCACAATGATGTACACCTCGGGATAGTGTGCGCGCACAAACGCCACTGAATCATCAGTTGATGCATCGTCCACCATGACCACGCGCATGTCAGCGTGGCGGGTTTGACGACGCAACGCGTCAAAACAGATAGTCAAGTGCTGGATGCCGTTGTAATTGGGCACAATAACGTCAATCACGCCTGTTCCTTACGACACTCATGGACAAACTCGGTGACGGCCTCCTGCCACGGGCGCAAGCGTAAGCCGATTGCACTGCCAACATAGTTAGCGAGTGGCGTATACGGTGGCACCCGGCTCGGACGCGGGTATTCGGCCAAGGTAATCGGCGTGGTTGTCACATGCGTGAGGTCTGCGGCATCGAGTACAGCCCGTGCCAGCTCATAGCGCGAGCAGGCGCCTTCGTTGACCAAGTGGTAGGTCCCGTACGCGTTGCTGTCGAGCAAATCAGGCAGGAGGTGTGCCACATCACCGGCATGGGTTGGCGAGCCGATCTCGTCGTGAACCACGCGTAACTGCGGTTGGGTCGCTGCGAGACGCAATATGGTGCGTACAAAGTTGCGTGGGCCACCAAACAACCAGGCGACGCGGACAACGTAGAGTCGATCGAGGATCTCGCGGGCAGCTTGTTCACCGGCGTACTTCGAGCGGGCATACGGGTTAATCGGATTGGCCACATCAAATTCACCGTAGGGATATGTGGCTTGCCCATCAAAGACTTCGTTGGTACTAATCAAGACCAACCGTGCATGACTGCGTTTGGCAGCCATAGCAACCCAGCGCGAGCCAAGTGCATTGACACGATAGGCTTGATCGGGGTTCTGGGCACACCCATCCACGTTGGTCATGGCAGCAGCATGAATAATCACGGCAGGCCGCAAGGCGGTCAACTGTGCCACACTCGCGGCATCAGTCAATTCAATATCGGCATGGCCGAGTGGAATCACGTCGTGATGTGCCTGAAAGCGGTTGACCACTGCACGACCCAACTGACCATTTGCGCCGGTTACCACGATTCGCATCTCTACTCCATTCCCCTGCATTAGCATGCAGATTCATGGTAGAGCATCCACCCCACCACGTCAAACGCATGTGCCGTATACAGTGGAACGTCTCCAAACAACATGCTTGTATAATGCCTATACGAAGTGCGTGTATCTCATCATACCTAAAGGGATAAGGCTCATGACTCATCCATCTGTACGGGCACAAGTCGATGCATACATCGATGCCAATCTTGAGCGTTTTGTGGGGATGCTCGGCGAACTCTGTGCCATCCCGAGTGTGGCAGCGCAAGGCCAAGGTATTGAACCATGTGCCAATCGGGTCGCCGAATTACTCGGCGATGTCGGCTTATCTGCCAGTCTGATGCCGACTGCCGGAAATCCAGTGGTTTACGCCGAGGCCAAGGGCAGTAGCGACAAAACAATCCTCTGCTACAACCACTACGACGTTCAGCCTGCCGAGCCATTTGATTTGTGGCATACGCCACCATTCGAAATGCATCGCAAGGATGATTTGTTAATCGCCCGTGGCGTGGCCGACGACAAAGGCGAGCTGATGAGTCGCATTGCGGCGATTGCTGCGGTGCGCCACGTGCTCGGCGAGTTACCAGTGGGCGTCAAGTTTTTGATTGAAGGTGAAGAAGAGATTGCTAGCCCTAACCTCGCGCCGTTCATCATGGCCAATCGTGATCGCCTCAAAGCCGATGCCTGTGTCTGGGAGTTTGGCTCACACAACAGCGATGGGCAGTTGATTAGCTACCTCGGCTTGCGCGGCATTTGTTATCTCGAGTTATCGGTCGAAACAGCCCGCATCGACACCCACTCGGGCATCGCCGGCTCGATTTTGCCCAACGCCGCCTGGCGCTTGGTGTGGGCCTTGAATACGCTCAAGGACCAAGACGAAAAAATCCAGCTGCCGAATTTTTATGCAAATGTCATCGCTCCTACTGCGCGCGATATGGAGCTACTCGCCGCCTTGCCCGATAGTGACGAGGAGATGCAAGAGCTGTTCGGCAATACCCGGTTCCTCAAGGATGCCCGTGGGGTCGAGTTACGCCGGCGCGAGATCTTCGAGCCGACCTGCACGATTTGTGGCATCACCTCGGGGTATCAAGGGGCAGGTCAGAAGACCGTGTTACCGGCCAAGGCCAGCGCCAAAGTCGACTTCCGCCTCGTACCTAATCAAACCCCTGAGGAGGTAGTCACCAAACTCCGCAAGCACCTCGACGAGCACGGTTTCAATGATGTGCAGATTACCGTTATTGGCGCAGGCCGCCCGGCTCGTACCAACCCTGACCACCCACTGGTTGAGATGATGACGGCAGCTGCCAACGATGTCTATGGCAAACCACCGCATATTTGGCCGATGTCGGGTGGATCAGGGCCTAATTACTTATTTGCTCACGAAATCGGTGTGCCGATTATCACGTTGGGCGTAGGATATTCGGGATCGCGTATTCATGCGCCGAATGAGAACATTCGCTTGAGCGACTTCCGCAACGGGATTCGCATGATGGCGGCCACCATGTTACGACTCGGCAACGCACAATAAGGTACATTTGGGGCATCTCCGTCGGATAGGTTCGTGTATCGAGCCCATTTTGGCGGAGATTTTCTTTGGAATCGTAAACAATCTGGTCTGACAGGTTAGTGACGTATTGCATGAACCTTAAAATTTCATGATATAATGATAACGTCAATTGAAACGTAGCGAACTACGACATGCATCGTCGAAGTCCCACCTTCCGCCGCCACCCCTGGTTGCACCTGGCAGGATGCGAGTTGTGTAGTTCATACGCAAGGCGGTCCGGCTGTGGGGCAAGACGTCAGTAATTGGCGAACGGGTATGGCTTAATTGAGGCGAAATGCAACATTTCGCAATGTCCAGTTGGTGGGCAGAGGGAGTGGATCGAATGCGTGTCAAGTTGTTTGTGGGTAATTTGCCGTGGCGTATGACGAGCGAAGATTTGGGCAACACCTTTGCTGATCACGGCGAAGTGTACAGCGCCCGTGTAGTTATTGATCGCGATACTCAGCGCTCACGCGGTTTTGGTTTTGTCGAAATGGAAGTCGACAACGTCGAGCAAGTTATCGAGGCCACCAATGGTCTTGAGGTACAGGGTCGCCAGTTGCGCGTCAACGAGTCAGACGAAAAGCCTGGCTTCGGCGGCAACGGCCCACGCCGCGCTCCACGTGACGACAACCGTTACTAAATCATAGAGCGAATTTCTGACGAGTGGAGGCAAGGGTGCGCCTCCACTCGTTTTTTGTTTTGCAAAAGGAGAAGCGCAGATGCGACACGTACGTCTTGGACACACCGGCCTGCACGTCAGCGAGATTTGTCTCGGCACCATGACATTCGGCAACCAGGCCGACGAGGCCACCTCACATGCCATCCTCGACACCGCCATCAATCACGGCGTCACCTTCATTGACACCGCCGATGTCTACCCCCTCGGCGGCGACCTGACCAGCGTCGGCCGCACCGAGGAGATTATCGGTACTTGGATGCAGGCCCGGCAGAACCGCCACGACATCGTGCTCGCCACCAAATGTCGCGGCGCCATGGGCGTTGGCCCCAATAACGAGGGGCTGTCGCGCCGGCACATCATGGCAGCCTGTGATGCCAGTCTCAAGCGCCTCGGCACCGACTACATTGACCTCTACCAAGTGCATGCGCCCGATCCCGAGACGCCCATCGAGGAGACGCTCGAGGCGCTCACCGATTTGGTGCGGGCCGGCAAAGTACGCTATATCGGCTGTTCAAACTTCGCAGCCTGGCAGATTATGCAGGCCTTGTGGACAAGTGACCAGCGCCGCTTGAGTAGCTTTGTCTCGTTGCAACCGCGGTACAACATGCTCTTCCGCATGATTGAGGACGAGATTCTACCCGTGGCCCGCACATTTGGCCTCGGGGTGATTCCCTACAACCCACTTGCGGGTGGCATGCTGACAGGTCGGTATGTCACGCAACGTGCACTTACGCCGGGCACGCGCTTTCAGCTGAATGGAGCCGGTGAACTCTACCGTAAGCGCTACTGGAACGATGTAGTGCACGAGGTCGTCGCCAATCTCCACGCATACTTTGCACAACGCGGGATTGCCCTGACTCACGCCGCACTAGCCTGGGTGCGCAGTCAGCCCGGTATCACGGCTCCAATTGTTGGTGCGAGTCGCCCTGAGCAATTGGCGGACTCACTGGCCAATCTCAATCTGGTACTCGATGACGAGGCCATGCAAAAGTGTAACGATGCCTGGTTTGAATTGCCGCGTGAACGCGATATCAGCGTCGCCCGCCGGTAACAAACAACAAGGCCCGCCATGCGTATGCATGGCGGGCCTTGTTATACGTGATAGCTAGCGGGTCACCGTCGGCGTACGTGACACGAGTGAGCCCAGTGACGAATCACCGAACGCAACGACATTGGCGTCGCGCATCCCAATCACCGAGTTGACGTAGCCAGCAGCAATCGCTCCAGCAGGACCAATACCAATCGGCACAGTCGCCTGATTGAAGTTATTGCGCCCCCAGCCATAGACTAACCCTGTGTCCGTTAATGCCAATGAATAGCCAACACCGGCGCTTATCGCAACAACATTCTTTAAGCCCTCCGGCACCCGACACTGGTTCTCGTTATTGCGCCCCCAACAGACAATCGTGCCGTCGTTTTTGAGTGCCAATGAGTGATCAAAGCCTGCAGCAACGACCACCACGTTCGTCAGCCCCCGAGGCACCGTTGTTTGGCCCCAGGTATTGCGGCCCCAAGATATGACACTCCCTGATTTGACCACCAGCGAATGTGAGTGCCCGGCAGAAATTGCCGTCACATTTTTGCGGGCAGCAGCAGGGGCTTGGGTCTGCTTGAAGTCATTACGCCCCCAAATCACCAAGTCGCCGTTGGTCTTGATTGCCATCACGTGCCCCAACCCCGCTGAGATGGTGCGCACGCCACTTGAGACCGCAGGTGGAAACGTAAGTTGCCCGAAATCATTCTTGCCCCAACCATAGACGCGGCCATCTCTACCCAGCACGATCGCATAGTTCGAACCTGTCTCGACTTGATCAACCGCACGGCCGTTCATCCAGCGGGGCAAAGAGGCTTGTCCCTCTCGATTAAAGCCCCAAGTGACCAACGAATTATTTCGCAACACGGCCAATGTGAACGAGGCACCAACGGCCACATCGCGGATAGCAAATGGGTGTGGCGTAGGGGTGAACGTGTTGGTTGGCGTAAACGTAAACGTCGGCGTTGCTGTCGGCGTGTTGGTGGCTGTATTCGTCGGTGTCGATGTAAACGTCTTCGTAGGAGTATACGTCTTCGTGGGAGTTGACGTATTCGTCGGCGTCGATGTATTTGTCGGCGTCGATGTCGGTGTAAATGTGGCCGTATTCGTCGGGGTTGCGGTTGGTGTGAATGTATTCGTTGGTGTCAATGTATTTGTCGGCGTCAATGTCGGCGTGTTAGTTGGATTAATATTGGTAATCGTGTACACCACACCATCGATCTTTTCGGAGCCATCACAGGTTGGGTCACCAAGCGCCCAATTTGTGGTTGAGTCACCCGTCCCTGGGGATTCAATGTTGAACATCACATACTCATCACCCTCGGCAACCATGTCATACGAGTAGTTCACCGGTACCCGTAAACCACCCATATTATTACTCGGATTCACGCCACCATCATAGTCACCAGCCGGAATCGTGATCAACCAGGCATCACTGCCAGCAACATGCTCAACTGTAGCATTGCCATAGGCCCCAGCCGAGACCGTTCCAATGCTAAAGTCGCTGTCACTATCAGCACTCCCCTCACTTTTGGTCAGCAATAGTTTGGTACCGGCTGCAATACGACCATTGATACGAATTGAGAGTGATGTCGGGGTAGCTTGCTCATGGGCCGTTGTATCGCGGCTTGCTCCTAAGTCAATAATTGGGTCAAGCCCGAGTGTAATGGCATCGAGCAAATTACCAGCCGTGTTACTTGCACCTTGAATTGCGAAGAATCCCACATTGAAAATACCCGTCCAACCGGTGGCAGGGAGCGTAAATGAACCAGAGTAGATACCCCACTTATTGGTTGAGATTGTCGATGTATTTAGCGTTGTGCCAGTATACTGCGTCGGGTTCACAGCAGTCACGACACCACCAGATTGGGTAGTGGCACCACGCATAATTTGCAGACTATAGCTATCTGCCGTACGTGATCCCGTTTGTAACCCACTCGGAATACCAAAACGAAATTCGACAATATCAACGCGGTCACCCAACGGTCGATGGGCAAAGCGAAAATCAAATGTCTCACCGCTAGCCACACACAGTGGCTGGTAGAGCATCGATGCGTAATCGGCGTTCAGCTCAGCAAATGTACTGCCTTGTTCGGGAGTATATGGCTGCGCGGCACGATACACTTGGAGCTCGATGATACGACCGGTGCGCGTCGGACTATAGGCAACACCATTACATGATGCCGTTCCCGATGGTGCCGATGTCAACCATCCACGGATATCTGCCTCACGCGCGTATTCATACGACGACATGCTACAGCCAGAGTCCTTGAGCTCGAACGACGTATTCGCCATCGTACGCACACCCGGATTGCCATTACCTACAGGATTTGATGTGGTAGGAATCGTACGTGGCTCGCTCCGCTCAGCGAATACCGCGGTGGGGGGCATAGGTTGGACAATTACCGACAAAATAAATAGCACACCAAATACCAGCATTCTCAACATATGTTGCACCATGATATTCACCTACACATTATCAAAAAACACCAATATACACACATCATTCCGGCACATCGTCACCATCATCTTGTATTACTACATTTACTAGAATATGTGATTTATTGTGATTTTGCATGAGAAAATCAATACATAAATGTCATTTCTATAACAATTTTTGATTCAGCACAAAAACGCATCTACATCATCTGTTATTGCATTTTTATATGCAAATATAATTTCATTTCATTTACATTTAATCATCATTTACTAAAATTTTTGTATAGAAATACAAAAAATCGCCTCGCTGTATACACAGCGAGGCGATACCGTACGTACGATTACGGAGTGGCGGTTGGCGTGCGTGAGACCAAGGCACCCAGTGATGAATCACCGAATGCCAGCACATTGGCGTCACGCAGACCGATGACGGAGTTCACATAGCCGGCTGAGATCACCCCAGCCTTGCTAATTCCGCTCGGTACGTTTGCCTGACCGAAGTCACTGCGGCCCCAGCCGTAGACGACACCGTCACGGGTCAACGCCAACGAGTAGCCGACACCGGCACTAATGGCG
>Ga0315902_10011412_pt1 | contig 11656 bp, 9 predicted proteins | sample LakEriMetagenome_9_FD_203523 | JGI IMG/M metagenome (GOLD analysis project Ga0315902, IMG submission 203523) | Freshwater fungal communities from buoy surface, Lake Erie, Ohio, United States - Buoy 12 MA117 | ecosystem: Environmental > Aquatic > Freshwater > Lake > Lake biofilm | place: USA... | reverse complement strand
GTTTTGGAATCCCGATCACTTTTTTCACAATCACTTTTAATGCTGCATAATAGCTAAATCATCAAATCTCTAGACACAACACAATACCGGCCAGTACTGATGGCCAAGGAGCATGCAATGTCAGGAGTTAAGGGAAGAAGCGGTAAAGCAACCACACCTGAAGCACGGGAGGCAAAGCGTCAGGGCGGCATGCTGGCTGGACGTGGGCGTCCGCTACCACGCGACTCTGACGGCAACGCGGTCAGGCCAGACGCCGGCATGCCACCGTCCATGCGGCCGCCAAGCAACCTACCACCACCTCCATCACCAGAGGACCGCGACAGCGACGACCCCATCGTCCGCATCGGGAAGCCATTCACCTGGCCAGACGAGCTAAAAAAGGAACAGGTACGAGGCGAGCAGCTGGCCAACGAAAAGCGCGCCATCGAGATCCAGAAGGCCGCCGTCGAGCTGGAGAAGGCCAAGGACGAGCGGGACATTGCGCGCGGAAGGCTGCTGACCAGGGACGCCCACCGGCAGGCTGTTGGCGAGATCATCGCGGAACTGGTCGCTGGCCTGGACGGCCTGATCGGCATCGCTGCCGCGCTGGTCCCGCCCGAGCAGCAGCCGGGCACCCGGCATGCGATGGCGCAGGCTGTTGCCAAGATCAGGACGGAGATGGCGGCCAGGGTGAAGTCCGGTTGACTGAAAACCCGAGCGCACGGGATATTGACGCCGCCTCATTGCGCTATATAGCTGAGGATAACCACACTAGCGCCGATGGCGCAAGGGAAAACCATGTATAACGATGACGACCTACTTGCGTCCAATAAACGCAAGCCGATGTTCCAGCAGCCAGAGTGGAAATATATTACACCAGAATATGCTGCGTCTCTGGTCAGCGTTCAAAACAGGAAAATAAAGCCAAGCGTCGTCAAAGAATACACCAGGCTGATGAATGCCGGGCTGTGGAGGATATCACCGCATGGTATTTGCATTGGACAAGACGCGAAGTGTTCTGACGGGAATCACAGAATGACAGCACTTGCCGCTAGCTCAATAAGCGGGCTGTGGTTTTTGGTTTGTAATTGGATGGTGAAAGCGAATGATCTCCGTGTAGACAGGGGCAGCAATAGGTCACTGTCAGATTTTGCGTCTATTAACCAGAATGACGGGACCGTCCTGTGCGCATTGGGCAGCTTTCTAGGCGTTGGAAATGGCAACAGAAAGGACCCAACCGAAATGCAGCCTGTGGTCAATGCCTTTCTGCCGCTTGTAGAAAAGCTGCACGCATCGTGCAACACAATGCGCCGTGGCAGGTCAATGGCCTCCGTCAGAGCCGCGGCTGTTATATCAATGTGCGCGCAAGAGCAGAGGGCAGACGAAATAGCGTATCAATACAGAGAAATGGTACTGAACGGTCCAAACCAGATGCCTGCAACAAGGCTGCTTGGCAATGCTTTGGACACTCAAAATATGGATCAAATGGAAGTTATCGCAAAAACATACACCGCTTTTACTGAGCCACAACGAGGCAAGCTCTATGCAACACGCGACTGCATAGCTGATGCTCGGTTAATTGCACGGGCCTGGTGCCATTTGTGCAGCGCGAAATCAACAAAATGAAACAACTTATCAAATCGTGCGGAGGATCATCCGCCGTAGCGCGCATGCTCAGAGTTAACCGCACAACCGTTTGCCGATGGGCCAGCGGAAAACACAGGATGCCTGAGTTTGTCGTGCTGCACCTTGAGGATATGGCGAATCGCCATATTGCCAATCCCAAGCGCACAGGATAAGGTACTCCCTGCCGTAAGTTCCACCCCGGCGGGTGGCTGGCAGGCGGTGGCGCGTGAAAGAGAAAGAACAGGTCAACAGCGCAGCCGCAGAGCTTGCGCGCCTAAGCTGGAAAAATAGGTCCGATGCAAGGCGTCAGGCATCGCGCGAGAACGGCAAAAAAGGCGGACGCCCGCGCACGGTCAAGCCAGCGTGATCTTATCCGAGATCACATCAGACGCCCGCGACGTAGCCAGCGCAGTCCTGGCCCCACCGCCAGCACCACGCACCATCTACGAGATGGCACACGACGTGGTGCTGGTCGGCGGCCCGCTAACCGGGTCCAAGCTAGACCCAAAGGCCGAGCGCGCCATAGACCTGTGGCTGCAGGAAATATCATCCGGCCGCCGCCGCTGGCATCTGCTGATCGCGCCATCCCAGCGCGGCAAGACCCTGTGCGGCATCGTGATCCCGCTGCTGCATGCACTGATCGAGCAGCGTGTGAACTACGGCTGGATCATGCCGAACCTGGACAAGCTCAACCAGAAGTGGGCCGGCGATTTGCAACCGACCATCGAGGCTGGCAACTTTAAGCAATTTTTTCCCCCAAAGGGGCCAGGGTCACGCGGAGGAAGGCCAGCAGCGATGGCCGTGCGCGACCCTGTGACCGGCCAGCGCATGGCCAGCTTTTACGCCATGGCGCTTGGCAAGGGCGGAAGCGAAACATCAGTGGCGTCCAACCCGTGCGCGCGCCTTGGCATAGACGAGGCCGACGACGCAGCCGATGCAGGTCAGATCAAGCTGGCGATGAAGCGAACCGCGAGCTATGGCGCAGCCGGCGGCGGCATAATCGCATCGACCATCAACGCCAGGGACGGCCGCGACCTGCACCCGGCGCTTGAGATCTACGAGGAAACCACCAAGACCAGGCTGGCGCACCTATGCCAGCACTGCCGCGAATATGTTGTACCAGATTTGGAAAACTTTTTGCCAGACCGCGCCGCCGTTGCCTGCCCGGTGTGTGGTGTCGTCTGGTCTGAGTCAGACCGTCACGCGGCACGCAATGCGGCAGTCTACCGCCACGGCAACGAATCGGCTGAAGTATTCGGCGTAACCTACACGGCGCTGGACTACTTCTGGGAATACTGCGACCCGGCAACCGGGAAGACGCAGCGGTTGATGGACATGCTCGCCAGCGATCACCGCTCGGCCGTGGCAGCGCGCGAGCGCGGCGACATGTCGCAATGGAATACCTACCTACGGAAACAGTGGTGCCGTCCAGAATCGCAAGACGACGCAGAAATCCCAGCCACAAACGAGATGACCCAGGCAGCCAGGTGCAGCAAGTCGCCACATGATCGCGGCACTATCCCTGTTGGGTACGGCATCACCACTGTCGGCTGCGACATGGGCAAGCGCGATGCGTGGCACCTGACGCTGGCAATGAAGTCTGATCTATCGTGGGCGGTCGTAGACTGGGGCCACCGCGCAACTAGTGACCCGAAGGCAGAGCCATCGATTTCCGATCGCGTCGGCGTCATGGACAGGATCCACGAGCGCATCTTGCGCGTCGGCAAGGCTCACGCTCTCGGTATTGACGTTGGGTATACCCCGGATGTTGTCGTGCCGTGGGCAAAGTCGCACGGCTATAGGCTGATCAGAGGCGACCAGCGCCAGATGAGTGGCAAAAAGGACGAGGACCGCAACCGGACGCTCCCGTCATGGGCCGAGGACAGGCGGCAGGATGATGGCAATTTCTGGCTTTTCTTGGATGGAAAGGCCATCAAGGGCGAGATTGCGAAAGCATTGGCACGCGAGCCAGGAGAACCTGGCGCTGGCCACCTTCCGCGCGGCCAGGAGGCCGGCGACTGGCTGATACGGCATCTGTGCTCTGAGGTGTGGGACAGCAAGCACTCGGTATGGGTGAAACGGCCAGGCCGAGACAACCATCTGCTGGACTGCCTGGTTTACGCCTACGCACTGGCGGTGATCAAGCTGCGCGGAAAGCCGGCGCCATCCACCATAAAACAGCAGCACACACACAAGGATGACGACTATGGCGCAGCCGTCTGGTGACTTTTCGTGGCCAGCCGACGACCTGCCGCCGGCCCCGGCAGAGAGACGCGACCCGGAGCGCCCTGGGCCATCGCGGTGCCAGATCACCGCCGTCTGCTGCCCGGCGTGCAAGTCGCTACATGTGCTGCGCCGGTCCAGCTACACCGGGAAGCCGTACGCATGGTGGCAGTGCCAAGAGGAGGAGTGTGGGTTTATGTGGAAGGAACCATTCATGGTAGGCCGCAAAAACCGTGCATCCATCGAATAATTGTAAGCCATTACAACCGGCCAGAGATGAAGCCAGCCTCTGCATGATTATGGTTTTGCCATGACCGCCATTGCCGATTTCCAGACCGCCATGGCATCGGCGGCAACAAACCTTGCCGGCGGCGACTACAACGCCGCCCGCCGCCAGATCATCCTGGCGCGCATCTACTTGGCCCAGATCCCGAACACGACTGCAGACGGCGCATCCGCGCAGTGGCGCGAAGACCTGTCAGCGATCGAAGACAGCATCAACCGCGAATCAGGCCGCAGCACGCGCAGCGTCACGGCCACATGTGAGTTCTCGCCATGAGCAGCTACACCGGAGGCGCCAACAACAGGTTCTTTGCCGACTGGGTAACCGACATCACCGACCCAAACGACGACTACTGGCTGGACGGCGCGACCCTGGCCGCTCGGTCCTGGGACCTATGGCGCAACGACCCCTACTTCCGCGCCCTCATCGAAACCATGGTCGAGCTGGCAATCGGCCCCGATGGCCTGATCCCAAAGAGCCAGTACCAGGAAGACGACGAGCCGCAGACCGACCCGGCCGAGCAGACGATCCGCGACCAGATCGATGCCGGTCTGAAGCGCGGCCTGGCCGACGTGCGCCTTGACGCCGCCGGCATGCTCACCTATCCGGAAATGTCTGAGGTGGTCTACCGGTCGTGCAAGGTCGCCGGCGCCGGCTACGCCGTCCGCGTCTGGAAGCCTGGGCGCCCGAACGCCACGCACGGCACCGCCTGGCGCATCATCGACCCGGCGCGCGTCAGCAACCCAGGCCACGGCGCCGACACGCCGCGTATGTTCCAGGGCCACGAGCTGGACGCCGACGGCCGTGAAGTCGCCATCCACGTCCAGAAGTCGCACCCGAACATCCAGCGCATCGCACAGTCCTCCGAGTGGCAGCGCATCCCGATCTACGACGCGGACGGCATGCGTCAGGTTACGATCCGGCGCAATGGCGGCCGTCCCGAGCAGATCCGCACCGTAGGCTGTGGTGCACCGGTAATCCTGTACCTCCGCATGCTGCAGGGCACAACCGAGGCGTGGGCCATCGCCAAGCGCATCCAGGCCAGCTATGCCCTGATGATCAAGACGGAAGACCCGGCGGCGGCTGCACAGGGCGACCGATACGGCTCCGTCCTGTCTGGCAATGTTCCGATCCGCCCAGGCCAGCGGTACTACCACAACCACGAAAAGGTGGAGCCGCTCAACTGGCAGTTCCAGGGTTCCGACTACGAGATGTTCCGCAATCCAATCGTAGAGGCCGTGTGCGCTGCAGAGGGCGTGCCATATGAAATGGTGCTGAAGCGGCTCACCAAGTCGAACCTGGCCAGCAGCCGTGCTGCCCTGATGACCGCCTACCAGTTTGGTAAGCGCGAGCAAAACCGTCAGATAAAATCAACCGAATATCACTGGTCCGCATCGCTGACAATGGAAGACGTGGCGCGCGGGAATGTCTCGGTTCGCACCGAAGACCGCGACGTGATCACCAACTACAAATGGAAGCGACCGCCGCGCCCGTGGCCCGACCCACAGAAGGAAGCCAATGGGGTGCGCGCATGGATCGACATGGGCCATAGCTACTCGTCTGCCTACGACGAGGTTGGGAAGGACTTCGAGGAAGAGATCAGGCAGCGTGCCCGCGACCAGCGGCTCATTGAGGCGCAGGGCCTGGATCTGTCGAGCGAGACGCCGCCTAAGTCGCCAGAGCAAGAGCAAGAGCCAGAGCCAGAAGATGACGATGTTGAGCCGAAGGACGACGACGCCGACGAGGAAAAGGACATGAAGCCTAGCGAAATGCAAGCCATGCTTGACCGCGCCCTGCTGGCAGCAATGCCGAAGCAGTCGGCACCGCAGCCCGTGACGGTTGTCAACGAGCAGCGCATCAGCATGGACGAGGCCAGTGCTCGCGTCATGGGCGATCAGCTTGCGCGCGCCATGTCAGCCGCGCAGCCACCCACCGTCAACGTTGCCGCCCCGGTCATAAACATGGAGGCCGCCGCCGCGCCGTCCGTATCGGTAAACGTCGAGCCTGCGCCCGTGCACGTCCAGGCAGCCGCAGCGCCAGAGCAGCCGGCTCCGGTCGTCAACGTCAACCTTCCGGCTCCTGTCGTGCAGGTAGACAATCAAGTGATCGTCCCCAGCCGCACCGTCAAGGCCACGCCGCAGCGTGACGGCAGCGTACTCATGGTTCCGCAGGAGTAGCACATGCCGTTCATCGTTGACCAAGTTCACGGTTCAAGCGACGCGCCGGCATCGTCAATCACCGAAGACCTGCCTATCACGCCGCAGGTTGACGATATAATCTACGCAATCCTGACTAACGATGGCGGCGCAACCACCATTGCATCAACCGGGTACACCTCCATCGGCACGCAGGCGGCCAACCAGGGAATTCGCCAGGCCCATCTTTACAAGGTATCAGACGGCACCGAGACGCAGATTACATTCACCGGCGCAAACGATGACTGGATTTGGGACATTTACATTCTGCGAAAGGTTGACGTAAGCGGAACTCCATACGTCGCCGCCGCACGCGAAGACTGGGCAACTGCCAACTTCCGCGACTCGCAGGCTCTCGATGCAACCACCGCCGGCAACGGTGCGCTGGTCTTCTATTCCTGGGGCCAGGACACCGCCACCACGACAAACAGCTATTTCTGGATTAACCCGTCAGATGCCCACGTAACGTCGTCCCAATACAACGCGGTAGGCGGCATCAACGCGATCGTCGCCCACCGCACGCTCCCGGTTGCAGGCAACGTCCCGACGATTCGCGCATACACGCCGCTTGCAACTGACGGTGGAAATCACTGGGTCGTTGCATGGAAGGACGTGGACGCGGCAACGAACACACCAAACATGCAGTGGCAATACACCGGCATGCTGGACGTTGTTCGCATGGGCGGGAACCTTGGCCGCCTCACCGAAATTGACTTTTCCGGCGCAACCACCTTCACGGCAACCGGCGTAGCATCGACCGATGTATGGACCGCAACCGGATGGACGCCGGTTGATGGAACGCAAATCTTTTTCCGCTCGGTAACCGGCGGCGGCACAAACGTCGTAGCAACGACAACCCGATACATCGTCCGAGATTCGAGCGGCGCAACGTTCAAAATAACGAACGCAATCACCACCGGAGGCGTACCTGGCACTGCCATCGATATTACCGCCGATGTGACAGCGTCGACAGCCGTTGTTCAGACGACAACCATCACTGAGCCGGACACCATCGCTGCCACGATAGATGGGCTATCCGTTTCCGATTTGTGCGGCACATTCAGCACCGCCGCCACCTTGTCCGGCCTGTCTACATATACCGCCGAGTCTATTGCTAGCACGGTAAATACCTCCGGAAGTTGGGTTGGATGCTCAATTAATCGCGCCTCCAGCATCGACATGAGCGGCGGGAAAATACTATGCGTCGATTGGTCAACTGACGCAAACTGGACAACGGCGCGCATCGGAAGCAAGGGAGCCATCGTTGTTTTGTCTGATGGGACAAACTGGGTTGCCTACCAGTTGGCCAAAAAGTCTGCGGCAGGAAACAACGTTCGAAGTCAGACTTATATCCATCTTGGATCTGCAACTGCGCTAGACTCGTCTGGCTCGATCAATCTAGCAGCAGTGACAAATATCGGCATGATGTACCATCGTGCCGGCTCGTCTGCAACGTCGAATACGATTATCTTCCGGTGCATTGCACTGCTGAAAAAAGGAACGGTTATTGGCGGATGCGCACTGTCTCCAGCCAACAGCTACAACATGCGCGATGCTGCCGGCGCCGGATTCGAACACGTCTTCAGCAACTCAGGCGTGGCACAGTCGATCGACCGAATCAGCTATCAGGTTAGCAACGGCACCAACCCGACGTATTGGGACAGCACCAACGCATCCCAGGAAAATCCAGACACCTACGTTGCGGCATCTCGCACCAGGCGCCTGTGGAACGTCGGCAGCAACCAGACGGAAATCGAGTTCTACCCGTGCCAATACTGCACCATCAAGGCGGTATCGACAATACTTGCCGGCAAGAACGCGCAGGGCATCAAGTTCAACGCCTCGTCGTCGGCGTCTGCTACCGTAAATATGCAGGCTGCCACGATCAGCAACAAGACGTTCACGAACGCCGGCAATATCGACTTGACCAGCGTCAACTTTTCGTCGTGTCCACAGGTTGATGGCGGCTCTGCGACCTACACAAGCTGCGTGTTTTCTGGATCTACGGCAACCGGGTCGTCCGCGCTTAAGCTCGTCGATGGCGGAAAGGCTCTCGACTGTTCGTTTACCAAGGGGTCAGAGACGTACGCCATCGAGATTTCCGGCAATGGCCCCGTTGCAATTGATCTGAGCAGGGCCAGCGGAGCCGTGTTCAGCGGCTACACAAATGATCTGAACATCACCGGAACAACCGGAACGGTAACCATCACGCTTGCACTAGGCCAGTCCGTCCCCACCTACGTCACAGCCGGGGCAACCGTTGTCTTCGATCAGCCGACCGTGAGCGCAAACATCACGATCACTGGCGCCGTTTCCGGTTCGCGTCTGCTTGTGCGCAACGTCACCACTGACACGACAATCTACAACGACATCGCAACCGGATACTCGGAGAGCTATCAGGACGGCACGACGTTCACTGATGGTGATGAATATCTGGTCGTTGCGACCTACGTCAGCGGCACGGCGGCTAAGCTGGAATCCGTCTATTCTGGCATCGCGTCCGCGTCCGGTTTCACCGTCGTCGTCGCGCAGGAAGACGACACGGTGTACAATACCTGGTCCATCGACGGATCGGCACTGACCGGGATCACGTTCAACACGACGAGTATCGACGTCGACCTTGACGGCAGCATTGATCCCCTCGTATTGTGGGCCGAGGTGTATGCCAGGTACGTCTGGTCAATCCATCAGTCCTCCGGCATCCTGACGCTGATCGACGCCATGCACGCGAACGACGCGGCTAACTATCTGTTCTCGAATGCTGTTGTCATCAACAACGGCAGCGCAACCCCGGTGCGCGTCGGCGGCGACGGGTTCGCCCGCCGCTCCGATGGCGGCTCGCTGTTCGGAAGCGGAAACATCCAGATCGACAACGGGGCCGGCGCCATCGGCATCCCGGTTGGATCGGCCGTTTTGCCTGGTGACATCACTGCAATCGGCGCCGAGGTTGCCACGCGAAGCCAGGCCGGCGAGTTGCATGCCGACGTGCGCTGGGTGAACGACGTTGCGGTTGACGGCACCGGGACGGAAGGCGACCCGTGGGGGCCGGCGTAATGGCCAGCGCCTGGGGTCTATCGTGGGCTGGTTCATGGGGCGGATCGTGGGGGCAGGCAGTAACGCCGCCAGCGCCAGGCCCCACCTACATGCGCCCGGCATATGTTCCAGATGACGAGCCGGAGCGCATGACCACCATGCAAATCGTCATGCTTTCTATCGGCGCAGATCTATCAGGCCTGTCAGCATCGTCTGTTGTAGGAAATACAAAGTAAGCCAGAGACATTGCCGCGCTCCGTGGCTACGGTCTGGCCATGCGTGTCCGCTTCGGATGCAAGCCAGGATCGAGCCAGCCCCGCGTTGACCGCGAAAAGCGGATCATCTACGGCGCATCGGTGATCCAGGCCGGCGAGGCGCTCGGCCATGATATGCTGATCGACGATCGCATGCTGGCCCAGACCGCCGAAGCAATCAACGCCACCGAGCCTGGCATAAAGTCGCGCTTCACCCATCCCGGCGCCTGTTCCGACTCCATGGGCAAGATGCTGGGCAAGGTCAAGAATGCGTCGGTGTGCGGCGACAAGGTGACCGCCGACCTGCACCTGGCGCAGCACGCCAGCAAGAGCCCCGAAGGCGACCTGGCCGAATACGTGATGTCGATGGCAGAGGAGTCGCCAGCAGACTTCGGCATGTCCATTGCCTTCGACGGCTCGGCCGTGTTCAAGCGTGCCGACGGCGCCGAGGTTCCAGTCAGCCAGCCGCGTCCAGCCGACGCCACCACCGCCAAGCCGTTCGCCCGACTGGGCAAGCTGCGCGCCGTCGATGTCGTCGATGAGCCGGCCGCCAACCGCGACGGGCTTTTCTCCGCGTTTGCCGGCACGACCAACCTGGACGCCGCTGAGATGTTCGCGGCCATCGACCAGGCGCGCGATGCCATGGGCTGGAGCGACGCGACCGCCACCGAGTTCCTGGGCCGCTACATCGCCGCCCGCAAACCCAAGGAAAAACGCATGGATCCGATCAAGTTCGCCGCGCTTCTGGACGCGGAGCCGGCCCACGCCGCCGCGCTCGGCAAGCTCTTTGCCGCCGGCAAGACCGAGGCCGAGATCACCGCCGCCCTGTCTGACCTGAAGCGCGACGCCGAAACGGCCGCACTCAAGGCCGACCTGGCCGCCGCCAAGGCCAACGTCGACAAGCTGACGGCCGAGCTGGCCGCCGCCAACGACGCCAAGGCCAAGGCCGAAGCCAAGCACGCCGCCCTGGCCAAGATGGCAGACGCGCCCGCCGACCCCGGCGCGACGCCGACCGGCGGCACCGCCGCCAAGACCGACGACCAGATCAAGGCCGCCTGGTCCGCCCTGCCCGACTCGGAGCGCGCTGCGTTCCTGGGCGACTTCGGCGCCTACCGCTTCCACGTCCTCAACGACAAGCCCGCCGCCAAGAGCGGCGACAAGGAGTAGCAAATGGCCGTCCTCACCGCTGATGCCGATCTGGCCCCGACCGGCGGCCAGCTCCGTCGCCTGCCCGTCGAGGTCAGCGCGAATCCCTTCGCCGGCTCGCTGATGAGCGAGGCTGCCGATGGCTATGTCCGCGAGCTGGTCGCTGGCGAGCCCTTCGCTGGCGTCTGCCGCGCGACAATCGAAACCGCCGACGTGGCGACCGCCGATGGATCGCGCACGGTCGATGTGGTGGCCGGCACCTTCACCATCACCGCCACGCTTTCCGGCGTCGCCATCGATGACGTTGCCCATGAGCGCCGTGTCTTCGCCAGCGATGACGGCACCCTGACGTTCAGCGGCGTCGGCAGCACCCTGATCGGTCGCGTTATCGGTCTGGACGGTACCAAGGCCATCATCCTGTGCGAGACCGAGCCGGCAGCCGGCATCGGCGTGCGCGGAACCGTCACCAAGGCCGCCACCGGCGCCCTGACGCTGACGCCCAACGACTGCGACAAGGTCATCATTCTGCCCAGCACCGGCGCCCAGGCCGTCACGCTGCCGGCCGCTGCTGACTGCGCTGGTCGCTCCCTGACCTTCAAGAAGACAACCGCCGACGCCGTCGCCGCGACGCTGACCCGCGCCGGCTCAGACACGATCGACGGCGCAACCACCGTGGCGACCATCGACGCCCAGAACGACACGATCACCATCGTCTCGGACGGCGGCACCGCGTGGTACATCGTGGCCCAGAAGATCGCCTAACCCCTAGAAAAAACCAAGGAACAAACCAATGGCAATCACCGATTATGGGGTCAAGGCGGCTCTTGGCCGCGCCCTGGAGCAGTCGCCCAGCAGCGACAAGCTCGCCAACCTGGCCTTCAAGGTCCAGAGTCAGCTGCCCGCCGGCGACGGCGAGA
>Ga0315902_10011411_pt1 | contig 11657 bp, 15 predicted proteins | sample LakEriMetagenome_9_FD_203523 | JGI IMG/M metagenome (GOLD analysis project Ga0315902, IMG submission 203523) | Freshwater fungal communities from buoy surface, Lake Erie, Ohio, United States - Buoy 12 MA117 | ecosystem: Environmental > Aquatic > Freshwater > Lake > Lake biofilm | place: USA... | reverse complement strand
TGTTTAATTATAAAAGTAAGATTGATATATGTCCGCCACCCAGGTAGTCAAAGAGATTCAAGCCCTTTCCAATCGAGGAAGAGCTCACGATCTACAGAAGTTCTTTCAAACTGCGCCTGGTCAATACGGTGAAGGCGATGTTTTTCTTGGTTTAACAGTTCCGCAAGTGCGCACGGTTGCCAAGGAATATAAGGCAATATCTCTCAACGAGATTGATCTTCTCATCCGCTCAAAATTTCACGAAGTTCGACTCTGTGGATTGGTCATTCTGACTCTTCAATACAAAGCTGCCAAAGAGCGCAAGACAAAGAAAAAACTCTTCGATTTATATATGAAGGCCATGACAGATGGATACATAAATAATTGGGATTTAGTCGATGTGACTGCCCCAATAATTGGCGAGTATTTGATTGATTCAGATGATCCCTACGTATTGCTCTACAAACTAGCGAAGAGTAAATCACTATGGCAACGCAGAGTTTCGATGGTTTTCACTTTTGCATTCATTCGCTCAGGTGATATCGAACCAACATTTGAAATGGCAGAGAAATTACTTCATGACAAACACGATCTAATTCATAAAGCGGTTGGTTGGGCGTTGCGTGAAGCAGGCAAGCTCAATGGAATCGCCCTCAGAAACTTTCTTGTCGCTCATTCGCACGAAATGCCTCGAACAATGCTGAGGTACTCAATTGAAAAGTTCTCTGAACGTGAACGAAAGAAATGGTTGCTGGAGAGCAAGCCTTAGTGCTTAAGCACTCACGTCGAAGCGATCAGCGTTCATAACCTTTGTCCATGCTGCAACAAAGTCATCAACAAATTTGCGCTTGTTATCATCTTGGGCGTAAACCTCTGAGTACGCACGCAAAATGGAGTTTGATCCGAAGATTAAATCCACTCGTGTGGCTGTGTATTTAACTTCTCCTGTATTGCGATTTCGAATGTTATAAACATTCTTGCCCGCAGGCTCCCAGACATACGTCATATCTGTAATTGTTCCGAAGAAATCAGGAGTCAGCGCGCCAACTTTGTCAGTAAAGACACCGTGCTTACTCTGTCCATGATTTGTTCCGATAACGCGCAATCCGCCCATCAGTACTGTCATTTCAGGTGCAGTGAGTCCCATTAATTGTGCGCGATCGAGTAACAACTCTTCGCCTGGAACTGAATAATCTTCCTTGAGCCAATTTCTAAAACCATCATGAATTGGTTCTAGCGGTGCAAAAGAATCAACATCTGTCTGTGCTTGTGTTGCATCTCCACGACCAGCAACAAATGGAACGGTGATATCAAAACCTGCAGCTTTAGCAGCCTTTTCAATACCAACATTTCCTGCCAAGACGATGACATCTGCAACGCTTGCAGAGAACTTTTGCGCAATAGATTCAAGTTGGGTGAGGACTCGAGCCAAACGCTCTGGTTCATTTCCCGCCCACTTCTTCTGTGGTTCTAAGCGAATACGAGCACCATTTGCTCCTCCGCGTAAATCTGAACCGCGGAATGTGCGTGCACTATCCCATGCAGTTGAAACTAAATCAGAGACAGATAAATCTGTTGCTGAAATTGCTGCTTTAACATCTGCAACAGAAAACTTTGCGTTTCCTACAGGAATTGGATCTTGCCAAATCAAATCTTCGGCCGGAACATCTGGTCCGAGATATCTAACCTTTGGTCCAAGATCGCGGTGCGTTAACTTAAACCAAGCGCGAGCAAAGACTTCGCTTAGGTACGCCTGATCTTTGTGGAAGCGCTCTGAAATTTCGCGATAAATCGGATCCTTAATCATCGCCATATCTGCATCAGTCATCATTGGGTTATAGCGAATTGATGGATCTTCAACATCTACAGGCTTATCTTCTTCTGCAATGTTAATTGGTTCCCACTGAGATGCCCCTGCAGGAGATTTTGTTAGTTGCCATTCGTACTTGAACAACAAATCAAAGTATCCGCCATCCCACTTAGTTGGATGCGTTGTCCATGCACCTTCGATTCCACTTGAAACAGTGTCACGTCCGATGCCGCGCTTATTATTGTTTTTCCAACCGAGACCCGCTTCTGAAATATCAGCGCCTTCTGGTGCAGCGCCAATCTTTGATACATCGCCATTTCCATGTGCTTTACCAACGGTGTGACCACCAGCAGTTAGTGCAACGGTTTCTTCATCGTTCATCGCCATACGTGCGAAAGTTTCGCGAATATGTTGCGCGGTTAACAATGGATCTGATTTTCCGTTTACACCTTCTGGGTTTACATAAATAAGTCCCATTTGAACAGCAGCTAATGGATTCTCCATAGTGCTTGCAGTTTTTACATCTGCATAGCGCGCATCACTTGGTGCCAAGAATTCACTTTCAGGTCCCCAGTAAATATCAATTTCTGGATGCCAAATGTCTTCGCGGCCAAATCCAAATCCAAAAGTTTTTAGTCCCATTGATTCGTATGCAATTGTTCCGGCCAAAACCAAGAGATCTGCCCAGCTAACTTTGTTTCCATACTTCTTTTTAATTGGCCACAAAATACGTCGAGCTTTATCTAAGTTAACGTTATCCGGCCATGAGTTAAGAGGTGCGAAACGAAGGTTTCCTGTTCCGGCTCCGCCGCGACCATCTGTTGTGCGATAAGAACCAGCTGCGTGCCATGACATACGAATCATTAATCCGCCGTAGTGACCCCAGTCTGCTGGCCACCATGATTGGCTATTTGTCATCAGCTCATGCATATCTTTTTTCAGTGCAACAAAATCTAATTTCTTAAGTTCTTCGCGATAATTGAAATCTTTGCCAAGAGGATTGGTCTTTGTATCGTGCTGATGCAAAATGTCTAGGTTTAAAACCTTTGGCCACCAATGATTATTGGAGCTACCAACTTCTGTATGTGATCCATGAACTACTGGGCACGTACCTGTGTTTTCTGACATTGCATCTCCCCTTGAAGAACATTTGAATAACAAAACTTTAGCAATGCATCTCAGGCATGGGAATTCGAGTCCCACTTACTGAGAAAATCAAGGCTGGAGCCCAAGTAATCGCTTACTTTAATTAATCGACGGAGTCGCCAACTCTTTCCCACATCTTTGCCAAGATCATCCAACGTCCATCAATAAAGACGATGTTGAGATAGTCCTGCATTACGCCACCAAACATTTCGAGCTGCACGCGAACGCACGCAAGTGTTGGTGAAATCTGATCGAACATCAGCACTTTGTCACGACGTGTGTTGCCTGTGTCGAAAGGTGACGTGCGGTTAGCAACTACATCGCGGTAAACCGCGTATGGACGAAGTGAAATCTCACCTGTCTGTGCTGAATAAAGTGCGCAATCTTTGTGAAAGACCTTGTCAAACAAGTTCATATCTTGGTGATGCATCACTTCAAAGTAATCTTCCAGCATCTTCTTGATTGCTGGGTCTGAAATATTTGTATTTGTGTAATCGGTCATTTCTGAAATTTACACCAGGAAATACAGAAAAGGAATATCTCTTAAGCACCTTTGATGGCGGTTTTCTTATAAACCTTTCCCTTTGCATCATAAGTAATCCAAGTTCCGGTTTGCTCACCATTTTTGAAAGAACCTGAGCGCATGATGGCGCCAGTCTTGCGAAACCATTTCCAGTCGCCATGGAGTTTGCCCGCCTTGTATTTACCTTTGGCTTTCAAGACCCCGTTTGTATAAAACACAAGGTGCTCACCAGTTTTCTTCGGATACGAATCATTAATTTGTTGAATCTTTTCTGCGAGGATCTTGTTAATCAATGGTTTAGGAATGCTCTTCCCACCTTCAAAATGAATTGATCCTTTTGTCTGTTCATACTTTTCTAAATTTTTTTTCAGGCGAGCGTTAAACGAACCGCTATAAGGAAAAATACTGTTATGGGCTTTGTAGCCATCAAAGCCAATTACTGGCACTCCTTCGATTAGAAATGTAGGGATGCCGTACTTAATCACTTGCTCAGCGGTTGGAAGTTTCGAAGCAATATGGTTGCGAAGATCCGTAAGAATCTTCTTCTGCTCTGGAGAGAACTTCTTCAGGTGCGCAGTTACTTGTGCGGCGGACATGGCTCAATTTTACTGATCTTTATGTCCAGTATCTGGTTTTTTGCCAGCAGTTACTCGACCAGCATGAGCGTGCGCTTCTGGATCTTTTCTGACCTTGATAAAGCTCGCCACTGTGGAAATGACCAAGATTGCACCAATGACTGCGAGGCTGACCAACGTAGGAATCTTGGGAACTTCGGTAACAATCTCGTGGACGTAAGTCATGATTAGTTTCACGCCGATAAACATCAAGATAATTGAGAGTCCAAGTGAGAGATAAACCAGCTTGTCCAGCAATCCCTTGAGCAAGAAGTAAAGAGCGCGCAAACCGAGGAGCGCAAAGGCATTAGCTGCAAAGACTAGGAATGGCTCTTGAGTAACACCGAAGGTTGCAGGGATTGAATCGAGAGCAAATAGTAAATCGGTTGATGCGATTGCAATCATTACTAAGAACATTGGTGTTGCAATTCGCTTGCCATTTACTCGTGTAAATATCTTGGATCCGTCGTACTCATCTGTCATTGCAATGCGTTTTCTGATGACACGAACAAAAGAATTATCTTCAGGTGAAGGATCTTCATCCCAGTGCTTAAATAATCCGACACCGGTCCAGATCAGGATGGCTCCGAAGATTACAAATGTGAAGCTAAATGCGGCCAAGGCTGCTGCACCAACTGCAATGAAGATTGCACGTAGGACTAGGGCAAGAATGACACCAAACATCAATACTCGTTGATGGAATATGGATGGCACTTTGAATTGGGCCAAAATAATGATGAATACAAATAGGTTATCGACTGAGAGTGATTTCTCTACAAGGTATGCCGCAAAGTATTCGGTTCCAAATTGTGAACCAGCTGTTTGCCAAACCCAAACACCGAAAGCTACTGCTACGCCGATGTAAAAGACTGACCAAATGGCAGCCTCTTTAAACATTACATCGTGTGGCTTGCGGCTAACTGTTAGTAGATCTATGACAATTAGTAAGAGAATTGCGCCGACTACGAGCGCCCAAGTTAAAAGAGTTACATCCATTTTTGCTAAACCTATTCGTTAAAGGGGCAGATACTGCCAAGGTCTCCCTCACCACAATGTGGTCGCAACCCCGGGATATCTCTATCCGTATTGACGGAGGTGCGTTAGCGAGGTACTCCCCTTAACTGTGCGAAACTCTACCGAAGTTTCACGAGACCACGTTTGAGGCAAACCGCCCCTTCTTATCACCCCTTTACGCATAAAACAGAGTGCAGAAACCCCTGGTATGCCTCACCCTTGGAGGGTGAGTAAAGATGCCGCCAAGTCACCCCTCCCGGGGTTTAGCAGCAGCGTGCACAAAATTATTGAAACTGCAATTGAAAAGAATGATTTAGATTTTTTCTATCGCCTCTACTTAACACGAATGGCGGAGTTGTCTCTAACGGGACAAGGTGAAGAATTCATTAAGTATGCGAAAAGTTCTCTGGATGATTCACAGAACAGTTTGTTCATGGCTAAGGGATTTGAAGCTATTGGAAATTTAATTGACTTGAAATTCGCTAAATGTATCTCCACGCTGGATGAACTTGAGATAAGTACTCGCGGTAATGACATTCATGCGTGGGTCGATCAGATCAGTAATCTGTGTCGAGCGTATGTCAATTTCCATAATGGTAATTATCAAATATCGCTGAAGCACGCTGAAATATCCATTGATTCGCCAATTAAGAGTGGCACCTTGGACCCGATGGATAAAGGAAGACTAATTCGGTTGGTAGCCTGTATTGGCTTGATAACTTCTGATACTAAGAAAATAGACAAATGTTCTGAAGATATCTTGGCTATCGATAATCCGGATAATTTGAGTGTATTGGATCAAGCCAAATCCGCAATTGAGTCTATGCAATTGCTTTCACAAGGTGAGTACAAAAAAGCTTACGATTTAGCAAAGACCACAATCGCACTAGAAGAAGCTGCTGGACGAGTTGGAATTGCCGCTCCATTTGATTGTCGATTCGTTGTAATTCGCTGTCTGTATGAATTTACAATGGTGAATGAAGCCTTGGATGAAATTCGTAAACTTCGCGATGAAGCTAAGCAGAATAACTCTGCTTTTGTTGCTTATCTCTGCGAGGTTGGAGAAATTAGAATCCTGTCAAGAATTCCCAACAGTCATGATGAGATATCTACTAAGGTGAATAAATTAAGAAATGACCTCTTAATCAATCCGGATCTGAAAGCTATGACATGGTTGGTCGACTTGGCAGAGTTTTTCGCCAAGAGTCTTTCAAATGACCTGGGAAGAATTAACACGATTGTTGAGCGCAACCCGGAATTTACGTATCTACAGCAATTAGGGAAGAGCGTTTTGAACCGGCATAAACAAGAAGATGTAGACAAGTACAAGGCACTCCCGGAAAACACAGCATACGAAGTGATTAGGAAGAATCTGCATCTATCGAAGGTGAAGAGTGAAGGCGCTAAGAAGCAGCGTGAATACCTTAAACGAGCACTTGCTAAAGGTGAACAGGTTGGAGCACTTGAAATTTTCTTACGTCAGGACAATTCAACCTTGGAAGCAATTATTAATTTGTCCTCGGCTAGTAACTCAATCTGGCTGGAATCATTGAGTAGATTCGCAATTGAGCGAATTCAGGAACGTAATCGAAAGGCAAGGATTACTGGCGATCAACTAACCAGCCGTGAAATTGAGGTTTTAAAATATCTTGTCTCTGAGAATTCAATCTCATCGATTGGCCAAACCTTACATGTTTCAAAAAACACAATGAAAACCCACCTTCGAAACATCTATAGAAAGTTAGATGTAAATGGCAGAGGCGAAGCAGCGAAGAAAGCCAAAGAAAACTTTATTATTTAATTTGCTTGAAGTTTTGTCTTATGCGTTGGTCAAAAAAAGAGTCGCCCTATAAGCCAGAGAAAACCAGAGTGTTGCCTAACTTGATTCTTGCTGCTCCTTGCCCATGTCGTATTTGTATTTCCAAACACTTGCCGCACCAGAATGTCCAACTACATAGGTCATCACAATCGCACTAACAGCCAGAGTCGCCATCAAAACTCCAAGTCCTAGTGATGCAAATTTGCTTTTCTTATAGAAGGTAAAAAATGAAAAAAGCACAAAAGAGGAAAAGAGTGCAATGGCAGATAAGACTAGATAGTTGCCCCATTCCGCATGAGATTTTGGAAGACCCACTACTGTCGATAGAGAATAACCAGATGACTTGGCGGCAAGAGCGGCAACCACTGAAAGTGCAAGCAATCCAGTGATGGTGAGATGAAATTTCTTAAGTACATTCTTCCAAAAAAGTCCCACAAGCAAAAAAATTGCAAGCAGTGGCAGAAGTACCACTACGCCATGAATAATTAGCGGGTGTGCTGGCAATCCTCCAAATTCAGCCCAAAATCCACTTGGCAGGAAGTAAGTAACACTAATAATGAGCGTTGAAACAATTGTGACTGCCAAAAACTTTCGCATTGGTGATGATCCCATCTACATGTTTAGATTTATTTACCCGACGGTCGCTACACCTTTTGAGATCTTCATAGGTACTCGAGCAAGCCCTGTCGTTGCTGGCCCTAAAACCAAATCACCGTCAGCTTCGAATTCAGACCCGTGGGCATTGCAAACCCAACCCTTCTCATTTTGCGTGACAGTTACCTTTTGATGCGGGCATAAGAGATTAAAGGCAATGTATTTGGAGGTGCCAGTGCGAGCAATCGCAACTGGCACCCCCTTTACAGAACCAATCTTTGTTGCTCCACCAACTTTTGCAAATGCAGGCACCGCCTTTAGATCAACCGATAGTCGGCCACCAGGAAGTTTCTTCACCGCTGTATTAGCCGCAGCGGGGACCTCGCTTCCACCTAATGCGACAACTGCGCAAACACCAGCAATGAAAGAACGACGTGAAATTGGTTCCATTTTTGTTCCTTACTTCAGCTTGCTGTACAAGGTCACATCAGCTGTTCCAAATGCCAAGCCATCTGGCAATGAACCTGCTGGCAGTCCCAATACAGATGCGATCGTTGCAGCTACTCCTGGCGCAAGAACCAATGTGGTGCCCGTGTATGCCCTTGTGCGTTGCTTAGCCTTCTTATCGTTTGTGGTCTTTGGCTTTGCTGTTGATGCATTTGTGATTGTCAAAATATCCACCTGTGCATTTCCTGCCTGAGGTACTGTTGCTGAAACAACACCCTTAGCTAGATCAATAACTGGATTGCCTAGTGTGAGGTATTGGTTATTTGCTGTGTTGAAGAAGATAATATTACTTCCAACATGTTGTACTCCAGCCTTGTTTGCAGTTACTGGAATATGGAATACGACCTGGCTAGTTGCCGAACTCAGATTGTCACCAATAACAGCAGATGTTGCTCCACCTTGAACATAAAGAATTACTCCTGCTGCTTCAAGAGTTGATGCAACCCCAGCAGCGGTTTTCATGTGCGTCATGCTCTGACCTGGCTTTGCAGAATCTGCAAAGGCAACATTTGAGCTTAGAACTAGACCAATCACGGTCGCAATACTTACAAGTGCTTTACGCATTTAATTTCTCCTTATTTCAATTTGTTAATTAGTAGTTTCATGGAAGTTATTTCTTTACTTTGTGCGGATTTGATTGCCTTGGCAAGTGCCTTAGCTTCCGCATTTCTGGAATCAGAGATTAGATCAAGCATTTCAAGTGCCCCCTGATGATGTTTAATCATCAGTTGCAGGAATGTCCTATCAAATTGAGTTCCAGTTAGACGTTTGAGTGAAGCAAGTTCCTTTACGGTCAACATGCCTGACATTTGCATGTCATGATCCATAGTCATTGAAGAATCAGTCGCCTTCAGCCAATAAGTTAGTTGCGACGTCTCAGAACTTTGCAGGCTCTTTATCTGCCTAGAAAGCTTCAAGATATCTTGATTGCGACTCTTCTTGAGGGCGGTTTCTGACATAGAAATCGCTTGTTCATGATGCGGAATCATCATCTGAGCAAACATGATTTCGTTCATGCCCAAATTTTGTAATGACTTTGCATGCGATGAAGCACTAGCTGCGTTCGGAACCAAAATGATGCCAAAAGACACTAATGCAATGATGCTTTTTTTGAACATAAAAATTCCTTTTCTCGTAGTTAAATTAAGGACGAGATAAGGATTAGATTCGAATTATCCCCAACTGAAGATGATTTAAATTTAAGTAACTTAGATTCTTGGATTGCACTTCAGGTAGAAGAAATCTCATCTGAGAGATTTGCTTTACCAAGAAAGTTGGTCTCTTTAGGCGCAAGAAACGGAGTAAGAGCAAAACGATGAATCCAACGACAAAACATATTTCATTATTGAGTGCACTACCCGCTGAAACGATACTTTCTTGAGAAGTCGAAACTGCAGTGCTAGTTAATTGATGCGAATGATCACCAGTTTGTGCAGCGTGACTATGTGGTAACGCTGAGATGTTAGGTGACTGTGCCATTGATTCAACATGACAATCAGGTGCGGCTGCGGGGCTTGCACTGAAAAGAAGAAGAAGGACAGCAAAGGGCAAGATTATTAAACGCGCCTTCATATCCCTGAGCAACATTCCAAAAGTTTAAAGGTTCATCTCTGTGATTTCTATGTGAAATTTACGTGTCTCAAAATAAGCCTAGATTTACGAAGCGAACTTAAAAAATAAAGAAGAGTCGCCCTATAAGCCGGAAGCTCTCGATTCCCACCTATTTTGCGTGTTTGCCCCTGGAATTACCCACATTAATTTTCAAGTAATGACCAATATTTGTATGGATTTGAAATAAATCTTGCGTACAGCCATCAGAAAGGAAAATTGCGAGCACTCGCTCATACAGAAAGCTTCTCGATTTTTTAGCGTAGAATAATAAAAAGGGGGAAATTATGGATATCAAATCTAATCAATCGGGCTCATCGTTGGTAGTAAATATTGAAGACGTAACCGATAAAAATGCAATACTGGAAACAATTCAAGGTTGTGCAGATGGAAGTTGTGCTTGCTCTACGGATGAGTATCAGAAAGTTGAATCTATGGAAATTCTTCCGGGAGCAAACTCAATTCAATTAAATATCGAAGTAAAAGCTGGCGAAGTCATCGACCCAAGTTGCGTTTCAGAGTGCCTTATTCCCAACACCTAAACCCTGCCTGATAGGGAAACTCTCTTACCTTCTCTTAACAATTTTAAAGATAGAAAAGAAAACAGCCACTAAGAGGATCATGCCTACCCCTTGGAGTCCCGGTGAATCATCGGCTTCACCAAAAACTAAAGCAAAGACACCAAGTGCAACACCAAGTACTCGAATCACCGAATTAATCACTCTTCATAATCCATTCTTGCTTCGGAAATAAGCAACTAAGGCATTTGCATGACCGTGGCCAATTTCAAACTTCTCTTTGAGATGCGCTACCTGTTCCATGTGCGCAAGTTTTGAAACCTTCTTTAGTTCCTTCATCCATTTTTCAATTGGCTTTCCATACTTCTTTTCGATGGATGGGAAATATGATGCAGGTCCTGTTGCTTTTTTCTCAGCCATAAATGAATCGTAAAATATTTTTCAAAAAAATAAAGACGAATCGCTGCTTGAACGAAAAACAAATAGAAAGAGCCCCGATTTCTCAGGGCTCTTTCATGCAGATCTGGTGCAACTCTTTTGACCATTACCAATAGGTCGAGTCGAACCAGTTAAGACTGTGGTGGAGACGACGGGGTTTGAACCCGCTCCGATTGTTTGGTAAACGAACAGGCTGCCAATTACAACACGCCCCCATCACGAAAGCGAAGTTACGCAATCTCCAATTGGGGAAATTTTCTATGGGGCATATTGTGGATAAAAAAATGAGAAGCAAAAGGGACTTGGCTATTAACCAAGTCCCAATTACTACCAAACAATCGTGGTAGAAGTATCGCACACAATTAAAGTTACTCGCAGTAAGAATTTACTGTGAAAGAAGAGTCGCCCTATAAGCCGGAGACGACATTGTTATGCGTGATGCTACGCTCAAAAAATAGAATTGCCCTCATTTCTGCCCCAAAAGATTAATCAACTTGTAACAACTTCCAAAAGTTCAATTCGGATTCGGTTGAAGAGTTTCGACGGGTTGATACCCTTATCTTATGGTTACCGAAAATCAGGTTCGAAAAGTTGCTAGGGACTGCTCATTAGTTTTTAATGCCCTTGGTGACCCCAATAGGCAAGATATTTTGATCATGCTTGAAATGGAAGGTCCACTTAATGTCCTACAGATTACTGAACGGCTGAATCTGGCTCGTCCGACTATCTCCCACCACCTAAAGATTCTGAGCAATGCTGGCCTACTCAAATCTACCAAGAAGTCTCGTGAGATCTTCTATGAGTCTGAGTGGTCTGATGCCTCTAAGAATCTCAAAAAATTTATGAAACTTCTGTGGGATTGCTAGTTGACGGCATTCTAATAGGTTGATAAGTTTCGACTCATCAACGCATTAAGTACCTCAGGAGGCTCCTTGTGTCATTTTCAATAGCTAAAACCCCGTCACTTAAAGGCAAGACAGCGCTAGTCACTGGTGGCAATATCGGTCTAGGTTTTGAAACGGTTAAGGCTTTAGCCTCTAAAGGTGCTCATGTACTTCTCGCCGCTAGAAATGAAGAAAAGGGCAAG
>Ga0315902_10011407_pt1 | contig 11660 bp, 9 predicted proteins | sample LakEriMetagenome_9_FD_203523 | JGI IMG/M metagenome (GOLD analysis project Ga0315902, IMG submission 203523) | Freshwater fungal communities from buoy surface, Lake Erie, Ohio, United States - Buoy 12 MA117 | ecosystem: Environmental > Aquatic > Freshwater > Lake > Lake biofilm | place: USA... | reverse complement strand
GGGCCGCCGGGCGAGCTTGATCAGGTTGCGGGCGGTGCCGCAGCCGACCTCGAGCGTGGCAGTCGCCGGGCCGGTGACCACCTGGGCCAGCATCCGATCGCGGCCCAGCAGGTAGTAGGCCCGCGTCAGGTCGTAGACGTGGCGCGTGAGCCGGTACATCCGATCCATGGCCGCGGCCTGATCGGCGACCGGCACGGACGTCGGTTGCACGGCATCGCTCATCGGCATCCCAGTGTGTCGGGGGACGAAAAGCCGAGAGTGTAGCAGGCGGGGCGAAAACGCTCCGCGCGGGCGTTCGTCACCGCGTCGCCCCGGCGGGCGGGAGGCTGCCGCCCCGCGCCGGAGGCGGTGCCCGCCGGTCGATCTCGGCCGCCAGCCGGTTCATGCCCGCGGTCAACTCGCCGCCGAGCCGTCCGATGGCCTGCACCGCCGCCGTCAGCTCTCCCGCGAGCCGTTTCAGCCGCTGCTCGAAGGCGTTGGCCGTCTGCTCCGCCGCCGTCACGTCGGCCGTCCATTGCTCGAGGTCGGCCTGCAGCGCCTGCCGCTCTTCGTCGAACCGTGCCTGCTGCCCGGTCACGTTCTGCTCCGCCGACGCCAGCCGCTCCGTCGCCTGCTCCAGGGCGACGATCTCCGCTTCCAGGGTCCGGCGCAGGGCCGCGATGCCGTCGGCCCGCATGCCCTCCCTGCCGCCGGCGATCGTGCCGCCGAGCAGCGCGGTGAACGCGTCGGCCAGCGGCCGGCGGTCGATCACCTTGAGAATCTTCACCTTGTCGCCGAGTTGCCGGGCCGTCTGCAGGTCGAGTTCCACGGTGTCGCCCGCGGCGAACGCCTTCTTGACCATGTCCTCGTCGTCGATGTCGGGCGCCAGCAGGTCGGTGATCCGCTTGACCACTCCCTCGTCGAGGTCGTGGGGGGCGGTGAACTCCACTTCAGCCCAGTAGCGGCCGGGGGCCGCGGTGCCGGCGGCGATCCGCGCGGCGATCTCCTCCGGGTCCCCCTCGACTTCCGTGCCGTGTCGCGTGAACGCCGCCTCGAGCCGCTCGAGCTTGGCGAGGAGGGCTTTGGGGTCGGTCTTGGCGGGGGCGGGCAGAACGCCGGCAGTCGCGTCAGCGGTCGCCTGGCTCGGCATGCGGTGGAACGCCATCCATCGGTCGACGGGCAGGTCCTCGTAAACCGTGACGGCGTCGTAGGCCTTCGCCCAGGCCCGCTGGTCGGTGGCGTCCGGCGGAACCGCGGGCACGATCTGGAGCGTGGTCCGCTTCGTCGCGGCATCGAAGGCCGCGGCCACCACGCGGAACACGCCGAGGAATCGCCCCCCCTCCTCGAACGCGGCGTCGTCGAACACCGAGACCTGCGCGCCGGCGTTGACCGGCGACACCGGGCCGCTGACGACGGCTGGTTTTTCCCCCTCCGGGCCCGCTTCCGGTGCCGCCGCGGCGGCCGCCGGGGCCTCCTGCTCGGGGAGCGTGATCGTGCCCGGTGCATCGGCCTGCGGCGGGGCGAACGTGGCCTGCTTCCAGGCCCGTCCGCGCCAGGTCTCGACCCGCTCCAGCACCCGGCGCCAGCGGGCCTCTTCGTCGGCCAGGGCAACGAGCGATTTTTCGCCGGGAATCGGCCGCGGCTCCCCCTGGGCCACGAGCGTCGTCGCATCGCGTTCGCGGAGCAGGTCGGCCTCGTACTTTCGCACGACCTTCGTCCAGGCCCGCTCGCGCTCGGCAATCCGGGCGGCGAGGTAGATGTAGCCCCCTGAGGCGAGCAGCACCAGGATGGCCGCCACCACGGTGCCCCAGCTCCAGCCCTTGTGGCCGAAGGCGAGCGTGAGCAGGCCGGCGAGCAGCACCAGGCCGACGATCGCGGGCACGAGGATGTTCATGTGCCAACTGCTCCTGTCCGGTCGCACGACCGGCACGATCCTCGTCGGAGGAACGACCGGAGTATAGCGACGCCGCGGTGCCGACCGACCGGGGAGTCTTCGTGCGGCCGGGGCCGCCATCTTGAACCACCCCTGGGCACGGCGTTGCATCCGGCCGACGCGCGGCCGTCGCCCGTGTGCCCCGGCGGCGACACGGTCCGCCCTGCCGCCGGCGCCGAGTGGCGTTTTCGTCGTGAAAACCGCACGTCTGGCGGAGTTTGCCGGCGCCGGCACCGGATCTGCAACGTTTCGACCCCGCTCCCCACCCCGAGGAACTCCCCATGCGCTCCGTGTTCGCTATGCCCGCCAGCCCGGTTTCATCCCGTCCCGCCCCGGCCCGTCCCCGTCAGGCGAAGGCGACCACCGCGATCGACGACCCGGTGCGGCTCTACCTCCTCCAGATGGGCGGCATCCCGCTCCTCAACCGGGAGACCGAGGTGTCGAGCGCCCGGCAGATCGAACACTGGCGGCGCCGGTTTCGCCGCACGTTGCTCGCCAACGACTTCGTCCTCGCCGGCGCCGTGGAGCTGCTCGAGAAGGTCCAGGCCGGCACGGTGCGGCTCGACCGCACGATCGAGGTCTCGGTGACGAACACGCGGGAGAAGAAGCGGCTGCTCAAGCGGCTCGCCCCCAACCTGGTCACGCTCCGCCGGATCGAGGAGGAGAAGCGGCGGCTGTTTCGCGTGGCGATGTCCCGCAGCGTGCCGCTGGAGCGGCGGCGGGCGGCCTGGCGGCGGCTCGTGCGGCAGCGCAACAAGGCCGTGCGGCTCGTCGAGGAGATGCACCTCCGCATCCAGCGGCTCTATCCGCTGCTCAAGCAGCTCCGCGGCATGGCGGCCCGCTTCGATGCCGCCCGCGAACGGATGGAGACCTGCGGCGGCGACGAGGCGGCCCGCCGCGGCCTCGCGACCGAGCAGCGCCGCATCCTCCTCGTCACCCGCGAGAGCCGCAACACCCTCCGCCGGCGGCTCGACCGGCTCGCGGACCTGCAGCAGCGGTATGACGCGGCCAAGAGCGCGCTGGCCGCGGGCAACCTCCGGCTGGTGATCTCGATCGCCAAGCGGTATCGCAACCGCGGGCTCTCGTTCCTCGACCTCATCCAGGAGGGCAACTCCGGCCTGATGCGGGCCGTGGACAAGTTCGAGCACGCCCGGGGCTTCAAGTTCTCGACCTACGCGACCTGGTGGATCCGCCAGGCCATCACCCGGGCGATCGCGGACCAGAGCCGCACGATCCGCGTGCCGGTGCACATGGTCGACACGATGACGAAGCTGCGGAACATCGCCCGCGACTTCCTCCAGGAGCACGGCCGGGAGGCGAACGTCGAGGAGCTGGCGGCCCGGGCCGCCATCTCCCTGGAGGACGCCGAGTGCGTGTGGCGGATGTCACGCCGGCCCGTCTCGCTCGACCAGCCGCTGGGCGATTCCGACGACAGTGCGGTCGGCGAGTTCGTCCGCGACCAGCGGGAGGATGATCCGCTCAAGGGCACCAATCAGGCGGCCCTCAAGTCGTCGATCGCGCGGGCGCTCGACGGCCTCTCCTACCGCGAACGGGAGATCATCCGGCTCCGCTTCGGCCTCGCCGACGGCTACAGCTACACGCTCGAGGAGGTGGGCACGATCTTCGACGTCACGCGGGAACGGGTGCGACAGATCGAGGCCAAGGCGGTGGAGAAACTCCGCCAGCCCGGCGCCGACGTCGACCTGGCGAGCTTCGTGGACGACTCGATCGTGGAGCGGTGGCGGGGCGTGGTGGCCCCGGCCCGGCCCGCGCGGAGACCGGCCGGAGCACTCACGCCGGCCGGGGCCGGTTCCTGAGCCGGCGTCAGCCGGCCTTCGCCTCGTCGAGGGCCTGCTGCAACTTGGCCTTGGGCTGCACGCCCATGAACTGCTGCACCAGCCGCCCGCCGCTGAAGATCATGATCGTGGGAATGCTGGCCACGTTGTAGGTCATCGCCAGCCGGCTGTTGTCGTCCACGTTCACTTTGCCGACCTTGAACGAGCCGGCGTTCTCCGCCGCCAGTTCCTCGATCACCGGGCCGATCATCCGGCAGGGACCGCACCAGGGAGCCCAGAAGTCGACGAGGACCGGAACCGAGGAGTTGAGCACGTCGCTCTGAAAGTTGTCGTCGGTGAACTCGAGGGCGATACCCATGGTCTGCGGAGGCTCCTGAGGTGATGGACGCCGACGATCGTCGGCTATCATGCGGCCGTCATCCGGACCGCTCGCCCGCAGTATAGTGGCCGGGCCCGGTTTCGGGGCAGAAAGCCGCGGGCATGCAGTCTGACCGGGAATCGGCCGCCACCGGTGGGGAGCCGCACCGGTCCGGCGGATGGGGTGAAGTGTCGCCGTGAGCGGAGTCCACGCCATCAACCTGGGCAATGCGTGGGAGGCCGAGCCGGGCCATGCGGGGCAGGCCTCGGCCTGGGTGCGCCGGTTCGGCCGGCCCACGGGCCTCGCGACCACCGACATCGTGTGGCTCGTGATCGACGCCCCGGCGGACGGCACGGTCGCACTCAACGGTGCGGCCCTGCCAGCGGCCACGGCCGGCGTGGCGTATCGCGTGCATGTGACCGCGATGCTGCGCGACCGGAACCTGCTCGTGCTCGTGCCGCGACAGGCCGTCGCGACCTCCCTGCCCCCCCCGGCCCGCGGCCCCCTCCCCGCGGCGCTCGGCACCGTGCGGCTGGAGATCGCGTCCGGCGCCGCCGGCGGGCCGACCGCCTGAGGGCGGCGGAGTTGACGCATGGGTCCGCCGCGTGATACGTAGCAGCAGCGCGGCGGCATGGAGCCCGTGCTCGGAAACTCCAATCGGTTCTCGACGAGGAACTCTTCGATGTCGATCATTCGCGTGGGCAGCAGCGGTCAGTACGCCGCCGGGTGGGATGCGATCTTCGGCGGCGCGAAAGCCAAGCCGGCCGGCGGCGCGAAGCGGGCCAAAAAGGCCGCGAAGAAGCTGGCCCGCGGCACGCCCGTCAAGCAGGCGGCCAAGAAGTCGGCCAAGAAGGCGAAGAGCCGCCGCGGCTGACGTCAGCGGGTGGATGGCTGGCCGAGTTCGCGGGCCCGGGCCGCGGCGGCCACCACCGCGTCGATGACCGCGCCGCGGACGCCGCGCTGCTCGAGCACGGCCAGGCCGGCGATCGTGGTGCCGCCCGGGCTCGACACGCGGTCCTTGATCTGCGCGGGGTGCTCGCCCGTTTGCTCCAAGAGAGCGCCGGTGCCGGAGAGCGTTTGCACGGCCAACGCCTGGGCGAGCGCCCGCGGCAGGCCGGCCTTCACACCCCCGTCGGCGAAGGCTTCGACGAGCAACGCGAGAAAGCCGGGGCCCGATCCGGAGAGGCCGGTGACCGCGTCGAGCAGCGACTCGTCGGCCTCGTGGACGTGGCCCACGGCCCCCAGGAGCGCGAGCACCCGCGCGGCGTCGGTGGCGGGCACGGCCGCGGTGCGGCACACGACCGAGACGCCCCGCCCCACCAGGCAGGGCGTGTTGGGCATGACGCGGACGACCCGGGGCGTGCCCGCCAACGCCGCCAGCGTCTGCGTGGAGAGCCCGGCCACGATCGAGACGAGCACGGCGTCGGCAGCCAACGCCGCGGCGAACTCGCCGCAGGCGGCGGCGGCCTGCTGCGGCTTCACCGCCAGGAACACCAGCCGCGCGGCCCCGGCCGCCTCGGCCCCCGTAGCCGCGAACCGCAGGCCGGGCACGCGGTCGGCCAGACGGTCGCGGGCGGCCGGATGCGGGTCGTGCACGATGATGTCGGCCGGCCGCAGCAGGCCTGCGCGGCAGAAACCTTCGGCCAGGGCGAGGGCCATCTGGCCCCCACCGATCATGGCGACCGTGTCGGCGGAGGGCTGGGGCGCGTGCGTCACGGCGGTTTCCTTCAGGGCTGCGCGGTGGGGGCGGGCAGGGCCGCGGCGAGTGGCTCCAAGGCGACGCGACTGACCCACAGTTGGCTCGAGCCGCCGCGGCCGCCGCCGTCGCCGTCCCGGCTGGCGGTCCACATCAGCAGTCGGCCGTCGGCGGAGAACGCGGGCAGCACGTCGGCGCCCGGATGGTCGGTGAGCCGCAGCGGCTCACCCGTGCGGCAGCCGCCGCTGCCCGCCGCATAGCGGGCGATCCACAGGTCGTAGTTCGGCCGCTGCGTCGCGTCGGAATGGTCGGCGCCGGTCCACACCAGCCACGGTTGCGTGGGATGCCAGAACGGCGCCCAGTGCACGCCGCGGCCCTGCGTGACCGCCACGTCGCCCGAGCCGTCGGCCTTCATGACGTGGATCTGGAGCATGTCCTTCTCGACCCGGTCGGTGCGGTAGGCGATCCAGCGGCCGTCGGGCGAGAAGAACGGGCCGCCGTCATAGCCGGGGGCGTTCGTGAGCTGCCGCACGTCGCTGCCGTCGGCGTTCATCAGGTAGATGTCAGGATCGCCGTCGCGGTCGCTGACGAACAGGATCTGCCTGCCGTCGGGGGAGAACGAGCATTCCGCGTCGTAGCCGCGCCCGTGCGTGAGACGCACGAGATCCGTGCCGTCGAGATTGGCCGTGAACAGGTCCATCTCGGGGTCGAAGTCCCACTGGTAGCGGCGCCGGCGGCCGGTCCGCGCGTCCTCGGCGGCCTGCTCACGGGCCGCCTGCTCGGTGGCGTCGAGCGCCGGGTCGAGGTGGCTCGACGCGAACAGCAGCCGGCGGCCGTCGGGGGCGAACCAGGCGCAGGTCGTCCGGCCCCGGCCGGTGCTCACGCGGCGCGGCGCGGTCGGCCGTGGCGCCGCGGCGTCGAAGGCCTGCACGAAGATCTGATAGAAGGGATAGCCATCGGGCACCGCCTGGTAGCAGATCGTCCGGCCATCGGCCGCGAAGTAGCCCTCGCCCGCCTTGGGCATCCCCGTGGTGACCTGGACCGGCGGCGACAGGAAGCGGCCCTCGATCGACTCCGCCCGGACTGTGGCCGCCGCGGCGACGAGGGTCCCGAAGACCGCCGTGCCAAAACGGAAGTTGCAGGATTTGATCATGCCCCGCAGTATACGTCGCGGACCGGGCACTGCAGGAGGCACGCGACGATGAAGATCTACACGAAGACCGGCGACGCGGGGGAAACCGGGCTCTTTGGCGGGCCCCGCGTGCGGAAAGACGATGCTCGGATCGAAGCCTTCGGGACGGTAGACGAGCTCAACAGCGAACTGGGCATCGTCCGCACCCACGCCCCGGCCGCAACCTTCGATCCTCTGCTGCGCCGCATCCAAAACGAACTCTTCGACTTGGGCGCCCAGCTCGCCACGCCCGGGCCGGCGACCGAGCGGATCACCGCGGCGCACGTCGTGGCGCTCGAGACCGAGATCGACCGGCACGAGGAGGAGCTCGAGCCGCTCAAGACGTTCATCCTCCCGGCCGGCACGCCGCTGGCGGCGGCGATCCACGTCGCCCGGACGGTGTGCCGGCGGGCGGAGCGCCGCGTGGTGACGCTCGCCGGCCAGTCGGGGGCGACGATCCCGGCCAATGCGATCGAATACCTCAACCGGCTCGGCGACCTGCTCTTCGTCCTCGCCCGCGTCGCCAACCGGCGGGCGGGCGTGATCGACGACCCCTGGCATCCGCACTGACGGCCCCACCATGAACGCTCCCGTCGCGGACGACGCGGCCGGCTTCCGGCCGGCGGTCATGCGGGCCGCCACGCTGGTGGTGGACCTGCGGGCCCGGATTGCGGCCCAGCACGCCGCCGGGGCGCCGGGGTTCCAGACCTGCGGCCTGGCCACCGACCTGTTCGATGCCGTCGTGCTCGGCGTCTGGGAGGCGATCCTCGCCGCGCGGCCCGACGGGGACGGGCTGCGGCGGCGGGTGGCGCTGGTCGCGCATGGCGGCTACGGTCGCCGCCAGATGGCCCCGTTTTCCGACGTCGACCTCATGGTCCTGCATGCCGACGGCGCGGGGGCCGCCGCGGCGGAGGCCGCGCGGCTGCTGGTGCAGGACCTGTTCGACGCCGGGCTCCAGGTGGGGCAGAGCGTGCGCGGCGTGGCCGAGGCCTGCCGGCTCGCCGCAGGCGACGCCACGATCTTGAGCACCCTGCTCGACTGCCGCACGCTCGTCGGCCCCGATGAGCTCCGCGTGCGGCTGGCAGGCCGGCTGGGGTCGATGATCCGGCGGGCGCCGCGCCGGCATGCCGAGATGCTGCTGGCGGCCCGCCGCGAGGAGGCGGAGAAGTTCGGCCAGACCGTCGCCCTGCTCGAGCCGAACGTGAAGCGGTCGCCGGGCGGGCTGCGTGATTTCCAGCTCGTGGGCTGGCTCGGCCGCGTGCTGCACACCGCCGCCTCGCCCGACGACATCGCCCTGGCCGGCGGCATCTCCCGGGACGACGCGGCGGCCGTGCGCGACGCGGCCGAGTTTCTGCTCCGCGTGCGCAACGACCTGCATCTCGCCGCCGGGAAGCCGGCCGACGACCTGACCCGCGACCAGCAGCTGCGGATCGCGCAGGCCCGAGGGATCGAATCGACTCCGGGACTCCTCGGCGTCGAGCGGTTCATGCAGGACTATTTCGGCCACACCCGCCGCATCGTCCGCGTGGTCGAGGCGCTCGAGCGGGACGTCCGCCGCCCGCATCCCGTGCGGGCCTGGGCGGCGACCGCGCTCGGGCACCGCGTCGACGGCCTGTTCCTCGTGGGGCCGGCCGCGGTGGCGGCGTTGCCGGGGGCCGCGCCGCGGATCGCCGCCAGCGCCGCGTCGATCATTCGCCTCGTCGAACTGGCGATGCTCTACGGCCTGCCGATCGAGCCGGCGACCTGGGAGGCCGTGCGGGCCGGTGCCTCCGCCCTCCCCCGTGATCCCGACCAGGCCGCGATCGACGCCTTCCTGGCGCTGTTCGCCAAGCCCGACGGCCTGGCCGACGCGCTGCGGAAGCTCCACGACATCGGCGTGCTTGAAATCCTCATCCCCGGCTTCGCCCACGCCCGGAACCTGCTGCAGTTCAACAACTACCACAAGTACACGGTGGATGAACACTGCCTGCTGGCGGTGGAGCGGGCCGTCGGCTTCGGCCGTGAGGAAGGCTGGCTGGCCGCGACGTGGCGGGAACTCGGCCGCAAGCGGCCGCTGCTGCTGGCCTTGGCGATGCACGACCTGGGCAAGGGCTTCGTCGAGGATCACAGCGTGCTCGGGGCGCGGATGGCCCGCGCGGCGGCGGCCCGGCTCGGCCTTCCCGCCGACGAGGCGGAGATCATCGAGTTCCTCGTGCTCAAGCATCTCGCCATGGCCCACCTCGCCTTTCGGCGCGATGTCGGTGACGACAGCATCGTGGTCGGGTTCGCCTGCGACGTGGGCTCGCCGGAGGTGCTGCGGATGCTCGCGCTGCTGACGGCGGCCGACGTCGCCGCAGTGGGCCCCGGCACCTGGACGAAGTGGAAGGCCGATCTCCTCGGCGATCTGCACTTTCGCACGCTCGGCCATCTCGACGGCGAGAGCCCCGCGGGCGGAACCGAGCGGGCCCGCCGGGCGTTGGAGGAGCTGCTGGCGGACAGACCCGCTGACGATCCGGTGGTGCCGATCGCCCGGCGGCTGCCGGACTCGTTTCTGCGCGACACGCCGCCGACGCGGATCGTGGAGGAACTCGGACGCCTGGTCCGCCTGCCGGCAGACGGCGTCTTCGCGCTCGCCCGTTGGCAGCCGGAGACGGCGACGGTGGCGGTGAGCGTCGGCACCCGGGAGAGCGTGGTGCCCGGCATCTTCCACCGGGTCACCGGCGCCCTGACCAGCCAGCGGTTGGAGATCCTGGCCGCCGACATCCACACGCTCGCCGCCGGCCTGGTCATCGATCATTTCACCGTCCACGATCCCGACTTTGCGGGCGAGCCGCCGGCCGAGCGGCTCGCCGACATCACCGCCGCCATCCGCGGGTCGTTGCGGGCCGACCAGCCGCCACAGTTCACCCGGCGCTGGAACCCGTTCGCACCGCAGGTCGGAGCCGTGGCCCGCTTTCCCACCCGCGTGCTCTTCGACAACGAGAGCTCGCGGACCGACACGATCCTCGAGGTCTTTGCGCACGACGCGCCGGGCCTGCTCTACGGAGTCGCGAAGGCGATCTTCGATGCCGGCCTGTCGGTCAAGGCGGCCAAGATCGGCACGCACCTCGACCAGGTGGTCGATGCGTTCCACGTGGTTGACCGCGGCGGCGGCAAGGTGACCGATCCCGCGGTGCTGGCGGCGGTGCGGCGGGCGATCGAGGCCGTGGTCGCTCCGGTCACCGCGCCGGGCTGACCGGTGGTCTCGGGGGGCTCGAGCCGATGGCCGCGATCCGCCGCCGCCAGGCCGGCTCGAAGCGCTCGAGCGGCATGCCCGTGAGCTGCTCGAAGCGGGCCACGGCATCACCGCCGTCGCTGCGGCCGAGCGCGGCGATCGCGCGGGGCGTCAGCAGCGGCTCTGCGACGGCGAGGTCGTGCGCCAGCCCCCAGGCGACGAGGTAGGCCCTGCCGGAGGCCTCGGTGGCGGCGGCGTGCCCGGCGATGAACGTGTCTGCGTCAGACCGGAGGATGTCGGCGAGCGGCGGGGCGCGGCCCTCGCGCAGCAGCCTCTGCAGGGCCGCCAGCCGGGACGGATCGGCGGCGTCGAGTCGCAGTTCGCCCGCTTCCAGCGGCGCCGCTTCGACGACCTGCGCCAGCCCCTCGTCGAGCCAGGGGGGGAGGCCCGGCGCGTCGGGCAGTCGGAGGCGGGTTTCGGCGTACGCGTGCCAGGCCTCGTGCGCGAGCCGGGCGTAGAAGCTGCGGCGGGCGGCGGCCACGCGGGCCTCGTTCTCGCGATCGGCGGCCTCGATGCGGGCCACGTCGGCCGCCCGCTCCAGCAGCCAGCGGGTCCGCGCCTTCTGCACGACGTCGGCCCGCTGTGCGGCCGGCATGCCCTGCCGCTCCAGATCGGCAGCCAGCGCCTTGAGCCGCCCGCCGAGTTGCCGATCAAGGTCTTCGAGCCGGCGGGCTGCCATCGCATTGGCCGTGGCGGCAGTGCGGCGTTGGGAAACCAGCGCCGACATGTCGCTCCCGGCGACGAGCAGCCGCCGCGCCGGCATGAAGAAGGCGGGATTCGTGACGCGGATGCCGAGGGCTTCCTGCTGGTCGCGATACTCGGCCGTCGTGCCGCACAGCCTGACCTTCGTGGGCGACCCCTGCGCCACCATCGGCGGCACGAGGGTCTCCAGGGCCCCGAAGACCTGCGTCAGCCGCACCGCCGCCTCGCGGGTGACTCCCGGGTCGGCGGTGCTCTCGAGCACGAACTCGTCGGCGGCGTACTGCCACGGCTTCCCTTCGTCCGCCCGCGACAGATCGATCGTGGTCTCGGCGTTGAGCCGGCGCTCGCGATCCGCGCGGAACGCTTGGATCCGGGCGGCCAGCCGATCGTGCTCGGCGGCGGGCAGCCGCTGAAAGTGGATCACGCGCTCGGCCGCGAGCGGCCCCCAGGTGATCAGGTACATCGGGCGGCCCGGCGGCCGCACGACCTGCACGAAGAACACGTCCTCGTCGGCCGCGTCGGCCGGCGGCGCAGCGATCAGCCCCTCGAGGTGTCGTCCGTCCTTGAGCTCGATCGCCTCGAGGTTCCAGGGCGCGGTGGCCAGCCCGCGGACGGGCTCATCGGCCGCCGCGACGCCGCATGCGACCGTGAGGCAGGCGACGCGGATCCAGGCGGGGAACACGATCCCGGCAGCCTTGCGCTGCGGGTTCGCAGCGCGGAGTCGCGTGGAGTTGTGTGGCATGGAAGGCGGGAAGGTTTTCGTGCCCGGAGT
>Ga0315902_10011405_pt1 | contig 11662 bp, 10 predicted proteins | sample LakEriMetagenome_9_FD_203523 | JGI IMG/M metagenome (GOLD analysis project Ga0315902, IMG submission 203523) | Freshwater fungal communities from buoy surface, Lake Erie, Ohio, United States - Buoy 12 MA117 | ecosystem: Environmental > Aquatic > Freshwater > Lake > Lake biofilm | place: USA... | reverse complement strand
GTTACTGTTGGAGGCACTCATCCATATATCAGTTGCTCTGAAGTGCGAAAAATTTGGCTGGGGATACCCTACTGACTGAACAATGTGCAGTTTGCCTTCATTGAACAGGTCTCTCATTCCTGTCATCGCAGGATGTAAACCAACATTGTTCACTCCATTTAACTTAAGGACCTTTTGTTCGTCGATGAAAATATTTTTTCTGGCATTTACATATTTACTGAACTGATCAATGGGAATGACCGTGTTGATGCCATCATTTCCACCATTCAACTGTATAACAACAAACACCCGATCATTATCCCCTGCGGGCAGGAGCATGTTGTTCAGAAAGGTATGTCCCGATTCAAATGCCCTGAAACCCATGCCATTTACAAAGGAGGGCACCATCACTCCTGCGGGCAGATATCCTTGAAGAAATTTTCTCCTGTTCATGGGTGATTTTTAACTGAGTTGGTATTCAGGTAATGCAACAAAATATTTGATAAGACTGGTCAATGCCGTAGTAACATGCTTGGTATTGGCCGTATTAGAGGGTGTTGAAAGATAAGTATCCCATGCATTGGTCCAATAATAGTCCTGGTTTTGCCCTGCCAGCAGGATATCTCTTTTCAACTGCGCTTTGTGTGAAGCAGATATTGGCACACCTAGTAGATGTTGGACCATATCATCAATCAGCATATTTGGATCACCAGGGTTTGCGAAACCTTTGGCATAGCCAATTTGGTCAACGACCATTTTAAATCCACTCAATGTGTATCCGGTTGTTGCCAGATATTCAAGATATTGGATTCGCTTTGGCAAGGTATCAGTATTGATCCAATACTCATAGAATGCCGGCTCCTGGTAATAGGCTTTCCACCCACTTACATCTGGAGGATCCCCGATATTTTGCTGAAGGTTGGTGAAATAGGAAACATGAAGATTCCACAAACCATAATTTGTCGCATATTGATCAGTGGTCGGAAACCTGACCTCAAACTCACGCATCATCCCTATGAGCATGTCGATCGGACTTTTGATCTGACATCCCATATTCATGGCGTCATAAAAATGCTGACTGGTCAGAAGCTTTTGAAGAACTGGTTTAACATCGTAGTTACTTGACCTCATTAAACTTGCCAAAGGAACAATGATATTAGCCTCAACTTCAGGGGTTATTTCATAATACACAAACCAGATATATAGCTTCCTGCACAGGAACAATGCTGCTTCCTGATTTGCAAATAGCATATCCAGAAATTCATTTAACTCTAAATCTCCGGCAGTGGCACCAGACCTTCCAGTAATGATCTTATTTCCATAAAAAGCAGAGAACTGTTTATTGGATGTATCATGCCTGTTGGCATCAAAATAAGAAGTCACAGTATTGGCGTTGTTCCTCCAGCCCGTTAGCAATTTTGCAGCTGTTTTTACATCGTCTTCAGTAAAGTTGGCTCCTGGCCCTTTTCCAATCACAAAAAGTTCCTGTATTTCCCTGGAATAATTTTCGTCAGGTGCAGTTTTGTTATTATTCTGCCCATTTAAATACACAAGCATAGCAGGATCGATCGTGATTGCCCTGACAAGTTGTTTAATGTTCCCAAAAGCCTGTGACCTGAGGAGATCATGATGTTTGAAAACATAATGAGCATTGGCCACATCATTGCTTTCAGTGGAAAAATGGTTATGCCAGAACAACGTCATTTTTTCTCTCAGGCTTCGTTCCTGCTGAATCAAATTTCCTACCCACCATTTTTTAAAAGAAGCTCTTCTCAATGCAGCTACTGTTCCATCATTGTTGATGTTGTTCACCCAGGTTTGTCCTGCAGCCACTACTGTATCAGGAACTGCAGCTGAACTTGAATTATACTCCTTAACAGGAGGCGCGGGCATTGGCAAAGAATCATCAAGAAGTTGATTGACTGACCCGTTTAATCCCAATCCAAGGAAATGGGAGATATCAGCCCTTTTTGCTCCAAACAAAGTTCTTTTGACAAGATGCCTTGCTGTGGTTGCATTCCAGGGACCCGTGTATGGACTCAAGCTTGGAGTAGCCATAAATGTTCTTACAGATGACATGAGATATCTAAATTACTGACTAATTGAACCAAATCAGGTCTACTCCACTCAAATTTCCTTCCACTATTCCCAATGCGGCTTGGGTGGCATTGCTCATTCTCATCACCATACCCTCACTCTCTTTACCGGCCGGCACAGCACCCAAAACCTTGGCATACAATTCCTTACCTCTCATTTTGGAAACAATTTTGACTATTGTTCCCGGCACAACATCATTCAGAAGCACATAATATTTGCCATCCTGCCAACCACTCGTGCTTTTGAATACACCATAAACGGGATTTTCAAGCATTTGTTGTTTGCCCTCTCTGGATTGTTGTTCATAAAAAGGAGCAAAATGACCTGACCCGGTCGTAGGTTTATCCACCTTAACAAGCTGAGGTTGAACAGATTCCACCTTTCGGGGCTGCTGGGTTTCATTTACATTTTTTATTTCAGGCTTTTGCTCATTGGATGGTCTTGGTTGTTCTGTTACAGCCACCACCTTGGATTGAGGCTGTGGTTGCACTTCTGTTACCACCTGTTCTACTGGGGCAGCTGCAAGCGGTCGGAGATAACCAACGGCAATACTTGCACTAGTATTTAGTTGATCATTTTTCAAACCGTTCCACTTTCTGATATTGGCTGCTGTGACTCCGAATTCAGTAGCTACACGAAAAAGATTTTCTTTTGACTGCACAACATGGTAAACCGGAGTTCCACTTTTATTCGCTTCTGGCTCCTGTGAAAAATTGGTTTCGTTCAATGGTATTTTGAGCTGCTGACTGATACCAAGCCCTTTGTCCATGTTCAACCCATTGTACTTAGCGATCTCTTTGGGACTGATAAAATAAAGGCGACCAACACTATACCAGTTTTCCTTGGGCTGCACTTTGTGATCAATGAACAAGTCATTTCCTTTCTTATTGACAATATATTTTGGCTGTTGGCCTATTGCATTCAACCCGGAAAAAACCATCAAACAAAAAAATATACTCCTCATGTGTTTCGGTTACAATACAAATTAATCCAATATTGGCGAATTAGACAAACGAAGCCTTGTTTACTTTGATGGGATCTTGTTAAAATTAATACGGATTCATGAGAATCCTCCAGGAGAGTGGGTAATGATTTTTCAACCTGCCGTTAACAATTTTTGCCCACCCAAGTGCATGTCCGAGATACCTCACCAGCTGCCATCCATTTCCACTTCCATTGGCCTCCACCTCATCTCTTCGCAAATAACGAATAGCATCAGTCCTGCTCAAATCAAGTGCCGATAAATTCCTGTTGAGTATGACACTCATGGACAATTCATGATCCGGGATCAGTTCACCCCTGATGATGGACCCCATTTTCAAGCCGCTTTTTCTTATTTTCAGTTTAGCAGACCAATCATTCAAGTAAGGCATACTCGGTTTGTTCAGCATGTACAAGGTGTTTTCCCGGAAGTGAAAATCTATATCATCCTCCTCCTTTACCCATTTTTTACCAATAGAAGACGCTGCGATTGGCTTAGGAGTTTTGTTAGAAATGGGCTCAACAGTTCCTGATACCTTTCTGAACATGGCACAAAAAAATCCTTCGCCCAACAGCTTATCAGGATAAAATCGATAGCCCTTTGCATGATGCTGCGGAGAAGCTGTTTCAACGATACCCCAACCGGGTGCTGGATTTATATCTACAGATTCAAACTCATCCGAACCAATGATGTAATCGGCATTTAGCTCATTCTCTTCAATTGAATAAGAGCATGTGCTGTAAAGCAGATATCCTCCTTCCTTAACAAGAGACATGGCATGATGAAGAATTCGTTTCTGACGGGCAGCGCACATTTCAACAGCCCCTGGTGACCATTCGTCCATGGCCTCTTCATCCTTCCGGAACAAACCGCTCCCGCTGCAAGGAGCATCAACCAAAACGAGATCAAATTGTGCACCCAGTTGGCTGACCACTTCAGGATCGTTATTGCTGACCAACACATGATGACTTCCCCATTTGGCAAGATTTTCCATCAAAACACTTACCCTGGATTGAATGATCTCATTCGCCAAAATGGTATCGAAAAAAGGTAATGATGCAAGCAATGTTGTTTTCCCTCCAGGAGCAGCACATAGATCCAAGGCTGTCAATCCCTTCTGCCCGGATAAAACGGTTCTTAAAACATGATCGATGAACATACTCGAGGCTTCCTGCACATAAAAAGTTCCTGCATGCAAAAGAGGCTCTAACGTAAACAGAGGCCTGCTTTTCAGATAATAGGCATTCTTACACCAGGGCACTACCCCCAAAACTCCCGGATTGGAAAATAATTTTTCAACATCCAAAGGCTTGTAAGGATTGAGTCTGATTGAAACAGGAGGAGTTGACTCATGGGCTTCTATGAAAGCTTCTTTTCCAAATCCCCAAACCCCTTCGAGCGACTCTAAAAATTGATGCTTCCAATTCATTATGTGATCAGATATTTCTGACCTCAGCCAAAAGGTCTTGTAATGCTTTTTTTGCATCCCCGAAAAGCATGGAAGTCTTGGGCTGAAAGAAAAGTTGGTTTTCAATGCCGGCATAACCCGGCTTCATGCTACGCTTATTGACAATCACATGTTTGGCATCCTCAACTTCTAGTATAGGCATGCCATAAATGGGTGATGAAGGGTCTGTTTTTGCGGCAGGATTGACCACATCATTGGCACCAAGAATCAGCACCACGTCGGTATTCTTGAATTCCTCATTGGCCTGCTCCATCTCCAACAGCTTCTCATAACTCACATCAGCCTCTGCCAACAATACATTCATATGACCGGGCATCCTTCCTGCTACGGGATGGATGGCATATTTTACTTCAACCCCTTTGGCTTCCAGTGTCTTTTCCAACTCATGGCAAACATGCTGTGCCTGGGCAACTGCCAGACCATAACCTGGAACGATCATAACCTTGTTGGCATAACTCATGACAACCGCTGCATCACTCAGGGAAACTTCTTTGTATGTCCCACCTATTGCACCACTGCCACCGCTTGTTGCGTTGCTGCCACCAAAAGAGCCGATCAATACATTGGCAAGGGATCTGTTCATGGCATTGCACATGAGAATGGTCAGCAATGTTCCTGCTGCACCTACCAGAATACCTCCTGTCAACATCACCTTGTTGTCATACAAAAATCCTCCGAAAGCTGCTGCCACACCGGTGAAAGAATTCAGCAAAGAGATCACCACCGGCATATCTGCGCCACCAATCGGCAACACAAAGAAAATACCATAGAGTATAGCCAGTGCAACGATCACATAAAACAAAGTTTGCATTCCTGCAGGCAATGTAATAACCATATAGGCTGCAAGTGCCAGTGTGGTAACAAGGATCACCAAATTGATGATATGTTGTCCGCCGAAGGCAAAGTCTTTTATTTTTCCATTGAGTTTACCCCAGGCAATCATACTACCCGCAAAAGAAACTGAACCGATGATCAGTCCCAAGAGGATGATTAGTAAAGTGGTTGGATCAATCTCAACTGAACCGGAAACATCTGATCCATGCAGTAGATGATTGAATTCTATAAATGAGATGAGGGCTGCACAAGCACCGCCCATGCCATTGAAAAGACTCACCATTTCCGGCATGGCTGTCATTTGAACCCTTTTGGCCATAAGGGTGCCAACGATAGTGCCAATCAGCAAGGCGGCAAAGATCCAAATATAATTTCCCAATTTCTGACCTTCATCTTCATACAAAAAAATGGTGCCGAGTATGGCGACAAACATACCACCTGCTGCAACCAGGTTCCCTTTTCTGGCTGAGGCAGGGTTGGACAACATTTTCAATCCCACGATAAATGTGATCGCGCCCAGGAGATAACAGAAGACGAGCAAATTCATTTCCATTGTATCTTTTTTTGGGATTATTTTTTCTTTTTGAACATTTCCAGCATCCTGTCGGTCACCACAAAACCACCTACCACATTCAGCGTACCCAATATCACAGCAAGGAATCCCAGTACCAAAGCAGGAACATCATCAGCAGAGGCCTGCCCCATGACAATGATAGCGCCAATGATGACCACTCCATGTATGGCATTGGCTCCACTCATGAGCGGCGTATGCAATACACTGGGTACTCTTCCAATCACTTCAATTCCAACAAAGATCATCAGGATGACGATGTAGATCATTTCCTGATGGGCTGCGATCCAATTGAACATCTGTTCCATATTAATAATTTTATTGACTGATGGCCTTTGCGCCCTTTACCAGTTCATCTTCACTATCGGTGATGAGTGTACCTTCTTTGCTGATGATGAGCTGCAAAAAGTTCAGGATATTTTTACCATATAATTTGCTGGCATCTGACGGCATGGTTGCCGGCAGGTTGCTGTTGCCGATGATGGACACTCCTTTATACTGCACAGTTTCACGATCTTTGGTTACAGGAGTGTTGCCTCCGGTTGAAGCAGCAAGGTCTACGATCACACTTCCGCGCCTCATGGCATCCAACATTTCCTGTGTGATCAGGATCGGTGCTTTTTTACCCGGTATCTGGGCAGTAGTCACAACAATATCAGCCTTGGCAATACTTTCTGCGATTTTGGCCTGTTGATTATTCTTGTATTCTTCAGATTGTTCAACGGCATAGCCACCGGCAGCAGATGCATCAGCGGCTCCAGGTATTTCAATGAATTTGGCCCCAAGGCTTTGCACTTCTTCCTTTACAGCCGGTCTCGTGTCAAACACTTCCACAACAGCGCCCAACCTTTTTGCGGTTGCAATCGCCTGCAATCCCGCAACGCCTGCACCTAAGATCAGCACCTTTGCAGGAGCAATACTACCGGCAGCTGTCATGAACATGGGAAAGTAACGACCATAGGCATTGGCAGCTGTGAGAACAGCCTTGTATCCGGCAATATTGGCCTGACTGGAAAGGATATCCATACTCTGTGCGCGGGTAGTTCTGGGGAGGAGTTCCATACTGTAAACTATTGCCCCTTTCTGATGCCAGTTTGCAATTCTTTCGGTTTCAAACCGAGCCTGGTACATACCAATCAGCACAACACCCTGCCGAATAGAAATGGATGGTGCGTGAATTGACAAAATTATGTCTGCTGCGTCTGCAATTTCCTGGGCAGATTTGATCTCTGCTCCTGCGGCGAGGTAATCTTCATCAGAACAGAATGCATTCATTCCTGCTCCACCTTCAATCCAAACCTTTATGTTTTTTTTTATCAACTGCGCAGCGCCTTCTGCGATGAGGGAAACCCTGGTTTCGGGGGCGGCTTCTTTCAATACACCTACGATCATGGGCCTTGTTTGAGGGCACAAAACTAATGATTTTAAAATCGGAATCCTCACCAGAGGTTTAGAAACGGATAGAAAAATTGCACTTTTCCTTGAATTCTTTTCTAAAAAAAACGATTCCGATAAAAAAGACATCAATGGTACAGCGGACTTGTTGGTGATTTTTGATTTCTTCCCATGCCTTTTCCATTTCCTTACTCCAGTGAATATCATCAAAAATGAGAATGTCATACTCCCCCGAATAACTACGCATTTGATGAAAATAATCGACCGTTGGGGCATATCGGTGATTTCCATCCACATAGATCAATTTTTTACCTTTCAGGACTGGTAGCAACTGTGGAACTACCATTGAAAAGTCGCCTTCCTTCATTTCGATGTTCTGATAGCCTTCTTTGGCAAAGTTGCTCTGGGCATAAGATGCCAGTGCCGGCGCACCTTCAATGGTAAACACTTGTCCCTCAGGTAATGCATCGGCAAAATAGCGTGTACTGATTCCCAATGAAGTACCCAGTTCCAACACAGATTCTATTTCATAATGTTTTACCAACCGATGAAACAACCTTCCAAATTTGGAGGGTTTGGCAGCATTTTTCACCAATGATGAAACTGAACGACTGGCAGCATTACCATGAGCAGACCCAGCTCCAAGATCCAGGATGCTGATCATCTCAGAAGAGTTGCTGAAATTTTGTCTCACCTTTTCAATGTGCCGATACTTTTTTCTTTCCTTCCTCGAATCTTCCAGCACCTTCACAACAAAGTCATAGACAAAAGGGGAATGAATGCCATGCCCCCTTCCATTGGAAGCCTTTATCCAATAGGATATATACTTAAGAGCGAGCTGAACGTGGCTGTACATTGCTACTTACCTCCTGCCGGGATCCGTTCCCATGTCTCGAAACGAAATGGAAATGCATGTTTTTCATCTACAGGATGAACATAAGAATCGATCATTTCAAATTTGTCAGGATTGATGAAATCAAAATGAGTATCGGCATCCGGGAAGTTTGTCTCCACCCTTGTTAAATAAATTCGATCAGTTATGGGAAATGCCTGCTTATAAATTTCTCCGCCGCCGATGATAAAAGCTTCCCTGCAATCAGTTGCTCTTGCAAATTCCAGTGCCTCATCCAACGAACACGCTACTTTCAGTTGATCATTTTCTTGATAACGATTCACATCCCTGGTAATAATAATATTGATACGGCCGGGCAAAGACTTGGCGCGCATCGACTCAAATGTTTTCCTACCCATGATCACTGGCATACCCCAGGTTAGATTTTTAAAGAATCTCATATCGGCAGGAAGTTTCCACAACAAATCATTGTCTCTACCAATGGCATTATCCAGTGCGGCAGCAACAACTATGGATCTCCTCATTTCCATGGTTTAAACAGCTACAGGGGCTTTAATGGCTGGATGCGATTGATATCCCTCGAGTGAAAAATCATCAAACGTAAAGCTAAAAATATCTTTTACTGCAGGATTGATCTTCATTACCGGCAAAGGTAGCGGGCTTCTGGTGAGCTGTAACTGAGCCTGCTCAAAATGATTGTTATACAAGTGCACATCACCAAAACTATGAACGAAGTCTCCCGGCTTCAGATCGCATACCTGTGCAACCATCAGTGTAAGCAGTGCATAAGATGCGATGTTAAAAGGCACACCCAGGAACACATCAGCTGAGCGCTGATAGAGCTGACAGGAAAGTTTCCCATCCGCAACATAAAACTGAAAGAGTGTATGACAAGGCATGAGGGCCATCTTTGGCAGATCTGCTACGTTCCACGCACTTACGATCAGTCTTCTGCTATCTGGATTCTTTTTGATCTGATCAATCAGGTCTTTGATCTGATCATACACGTTTCCGTCTGCACCTTCCCATGAACGCCATTGTTTCCCATAAACCGGCCCCAGTTCGCCCATCTCATTTGCCCATTCATCCCAAATGCTGACGCCATTTTCTTTCAGGTATTGAATGTTGGTCTCCCCTTTCAGAAACCAGAGCAATTCATGAATGATGCTTCGCAAATGCAACTTTTTGGTGGTAACCATCGGAAATCCTTCTGCAAGATCAAAACGCATCTGATATCCGAAAACACTCCTGGTACCCGTACCGGTTCGGTCCGACTTATCGGTTCCTTTTTCCAGAATATGTTTCAGCAGATCGAGATATTGTTGCATGTTTGTTTTTGCTTTTACTTGATAACTTCATGAATCGCTGTACCAACATTTCCACTGGGCATTTGTATCCTGAGCATAGCTGCCAATGTGCCTGCAATATCACTCATGTATACTTTTCTGTTGGTATAGCCTTGCTTCACTCCCCAACCCATGAACAATAAGGGTATATGGGAATCATAGGGGAACATTGATCCGTGTGTAGTGCCTGTAACACCACCATTGAAAAAGCCCGACTTGTACACGACCTGTACATCTCCGGCAAACTTATGGTTGAATCCCTTGATGAACATTTCCTTGAATTCTGCAGGTATATTGGCCGCAGGGATGCTTGCATTATCAAATGCCATCAATACATCGTCTTCTTTATTCAACTCAGCAATGAAATAGGATTTTACTGCTGCAAGATCAAGTCCCATGGAGTCAATCAGATTTCTGTCAAGATAATATTGATAGTTGCCATATGATTCCACCACCTTCTTGAGCTTGAATTTTTTCATCGTGGCTTCCTCAGCCCTCTTGTTTACTTTCATTGATTGGGCCGGCATCTTGTGCTCCTGTAAAAAAGAGGGAACATGTGCTACTCCATGGTCAGCTGTCATGAAAAACACATAGTTCCCTTTTCCAACTTTCTTGTCCAAATATTCAAAAAAAGCACCAAGCTCTCGATCGAGCTTCAGATAAGTGTCTTCAATTTCCACTGAGTTAGGTCCAAAACTGTGTCCGATATAATCTGGCGATGAAAGGCTTATGGCCAATAGATCTGGGATGCTGTCAGCACCAAGACCTTCTGCCTCAATCGCTGCTTTTGCAAATGAAAGGGTGAGCGTATTCCCCCAGGGGGTTGAGGCGATGGCACCATAATTCTTCCCAATATTTCCTTCCAGTTTTCTCGGGAAAGGATTTTTTTGATAGGATGGATTTACATTGTCACTTTGGGCATAGCTGGAGAAGGGATAACTGAGATTCCAGTTGAGGGCAAATAGTGAGTCCGTTATTTTTCTGTTGTTGAATGCAGTGGCCCATGGTGAAAGCTCTTTCATATACCATGTGCTCGAGACAAAATTGCCTGAGGAAGGCTCGAACCAGTAGGCCCCATCTGCAGAATGTCCGGCAGGCAAGATGCTGCCCCTGTCTTTTATCGCAACACCAATCACTTTAGACCTGAAATTGGTAGCCAGTTTCAGTTCATCAGAAATAGTGGTAACCTGAAGATTTTTAGGCGACATCGGCTCCCCCTTGCCAGATCCTCCTACAATTTTAACAGAATCATCTTCTGCACAATATACCTGGCGTTTCAGTTTTCTATCATACCATTCGTTTCCCATGATACCGTTGATGGCTGGCACAGATCCGGTGTAAACACATGCATGTCCTGCTGCTGTTACCGTTTGCGCATAGGAAATATGGGTATTCTCGGCGGTAAATCCCTCACGCAGTACCCTGTTGAATCCATTTTGTCCGTAACGATTCTGGTAGCGGTAGATAAAATCCCAGCGCATCTGGTCAACCATCACCCCCACGATCAATTTGGGCTTAGCAATTGGAGGATTTGTTTTCTGTGCCATAACATACTGACTCAGAAAGAGAAAGTACAGTAATATCAACTTTGGATTCATATCATTTAGATTCTTACAAAAATAAGGCATTGGAGGTCCATTTTAGGGGGGTAATTATGAACATTGAGGAGGGGAAATGTTTATTTTCCAAATAATTTATCTTTGCAGCACAATCAATACAATACATATCTAAAATGGCAGACATTTTTGAAAGGCTGATCAAGAACTACGGACCGATCGGGCAGTACCGCGAAAGGGCACATGGATATTTTGCCTTCCCGAAACTGGAGGGGGAGATTGGGAGCAGGATGAATTTCAGAGGAAAAGAAAAGATTGTTTGGAGCCTTAACAACTACTTAGGGCTGGCCAATCACCCTGAAGTAAGGAAGGCAGACGCCGATGCAGCTGCTGAATTTGGATTGGCTTCGCCGATGGGCGCCAGGATGATGAGTGGGAATACCAATTACCATGAGCAACTGGAAAAAGAATTGGCTGACTTTGAACATAAAGAAGATGCCATTCTGTTGAATTTCGGATATCAGGGGATCATGAGTCTTATCGATGCGTTGTGTTCAAGACATGATGTAATTGTTTATGAT
>Ga0315902_10011404_pt1 | contig 11663 bp, 7 predicted proteins | sample LakEriMetagenome_9_FD_203523 | JGI IMG/M metagenome (GOLD analysis project Ga0315902, IMG submission 203523) | Freshwater fungal communities from buoy surface, Lake Erie, Ohio, United States - Buoy 12 MA117 | ecosystem: Environmental > Aquatic > Freshwater > Lake > Lake biofilm | place: USA... | reverse complement strand
GGAGCCACTTTGACCGTGCAGGCTTCCGGCACACGCGGTAGCATCAGCGCTATGTCGGCCAATTCTACCAGTAGCGAGTTTTGTCGCGCGGCAACCCCGATAATCGGGATCATTTTGTTGCGGGCATAGGCTAAGATTGCACGCAGTTCCGATGTGTTGCCTGAGTTCGAAAATGCTAGCAGCACATCGCCCGCGCACAACATGCCCAAATCGCCATGACCGGCTTCGCTCGGGTGTATAAAGGTCGCTGGTGTGCCGGTTGCGGCAAAGGTTGCCGCGACTTTGCGCGCGATATGGCCGGACTTCCCCATGCCCGTCACCACCAACTGTCGCTGGGCGCTAGCTATTACGGCACAGGCCCGCGCAAACTCTGCATCAAGTAGCGAGGCTAGCTGTCTGAGCGCTTGTGCCTCAGCATCTATAACATCCCTGCCTCGCGCGAGGACCGTATCCTGAAAATGAGCGTTAGTCTCCATTGCGATTCTCTTTGAAACTGAACGAGTGGGTGATCCCAATCGGATAGGCTGCCTGCACGATCATCATGGAGCTAACATTTAGAACTAACTCAAACTCGCTGGATGCTTGGTTCAATGCCTAAGCTGCGACTGGTTCGCCACAAACCATTCATAGGTTTCTGCAATGCCAAGACGGAGATTGGTGCGCGCTTTCCAGCCCATGTTCGTCAAACGACTAACATCCAACAATTTACGCGATGTGCCGTCCGGCTTCGAGGTGTCAAAGGCGATCGCGCCCCGATAACCGACCACTTCGGAAATGATTGATGCAAGTTCGGCAATCGACACATCGCTCCCGCAGCCAACATTAATGTGGCTCAGCATGGGCCCAGTGTTGGCTCGGTAAGTCTCTGGGTCGAGTTCCATCACAAAGATCGAAGCTTCGGCCATGTCGTCAACGTGTAAAAATTCCCGTCGCGGGGTCCCCGTCCCCCAGATCGTTACAGTATCCTGGCCGCGAACTTTCGCTTCGTGGAAGCGACGGATGAGAGCTGGAAGCACGTGGGAGTTGTCAGGATGAAAGTTATCGCCAGGCCCGTACAGGTTGGTCGGCATCACACTGCGATAATCGGTGCCGTACTGCCTGTTGTAGCTTTCACAAAGCTTGATTCCAGCTATCTTGGCCACGGCATAGGGTTCATTTGTCGGTTCAAGTATCCCGGTTAGAAGCGCATTCTCCCCCATAGGTTGTGGTGCGGATCGCGGATAAATGCATGATGAGCCGAGGAACAGCAGCCGCTGAATGCCTGTGCAAAAAGCTTGATGGATTACGTTGCACTCGATCATCAGGTTTTCATAGATGAATTCGGCTGGATATGAATTGTTAGCGTGAATCCCGCCCACTTTTGCGGCTGCTAGTATCACCGCCTCCGGCTTCTCATATTCAAAGAAGCTTCGTACTGCCGCTTGATTAGTGAGATCGAGCTCAGAGCGTGTTCGAACCAGCGGCGTATGTCCACGCGATTTCAGCCGGCGTACGATTGCCGACCCCACCATTCCCTGGTGCCCCGCCACAAATATTGCCATCGACCCACCTCAGCTTTCGACTGACACTGGCGTATCTAGGCCATGCGCCCTCAGAATTGCGTGCCGCCGGGCCAGATCGAGATCAGCGGCCACCATTTCCGCGCACATCTCGCGAGCGGAAATTTCGGGGACCCAGCCGAGCTTTTCCTTAGCCTTTGCGGGATCACCCAGGAGGGTTTCTACTTCTGCCGGTCTGAAATACCGCTCATCGATCCGAACGATCACATCGCCCGGCTTGACCGAAGTTGCAATGTTGCCAGTTACCTCGTCAACGATACCAACCTCTTCCGTTCCGGAGCCCTCAAAGCGCAGCGAAATGCCTAAATCCTCGGCAGACCACTGAATGAATTCGCGCACCGAGTGCTGTTGCCCGGTCGCAATCACGAAGTCCTCCGGCAGGTCCTGCTGTAGCATCAGCCACTGCATTCGGACGTAGTCCCTCGCATGGCCCCAGTCCCGTAAGGCGTCCAAATTGCCCATGAATAGGCAGGAATCCAGTCCTTGGCTGATGTTGGCCAGGCCACGAGTGATCTTACGTGTCACAAATGTCTCGCCGCGCCGCGGGCTCTCATGATTGAAGAGTATGCCATTGCAGGCGAAAAGGCCGTAGGCTTCGCGGTAGTTTACCGTAATCCAATAAGCATATAGCTTTGCCACCGCGTAGGGAGAGCGCGGGTAGAAAGGTGTGGTCTCCCGTTGCGGAATCTCCTGCACCAGGCCGTATAGCTCAGAGGTTGACGCTTGGTAGAAACGCGTCTTGTCCTGCAGCCCAAGCAACCGGATCGCTTCTAGCAGTCGCAGAGTGCCGATCCCGTCCACATCCGCCGTGTACTCCGGTGAACTGAAGCTCACAGCAACATGGCTTTGTGCCCCTAGGTTGTAGACTTCGTCAGGCTGGACCTCTTGGATGAGGCGGGTCAAGTTCGATGTGTCGCTCAAATCGCCATAATGCAATTTGAACTTGGCGTGGGCAACGTGCGGGTCGGCATAGATATGGTCAATCCGCTGAGTGTTGAACGAAGAGGCCCTGCGCTTGATGCCATGAACCTCATACCCTTTCTGAAGCAAAAATTCGGCCAAATATGAGCCATCTTGGCCTGTGACTCCGGTGATTAGGGCCACCTGCCCCGCCATTTGCTTTGACATCCAATTCGTTCCTCAAAACCATCTATTCTTTGCCGATTTTGTGCTGCCGGCCCAGCGGTATTCGTTTGTTGTGTCGATTATTGCGCTAGATTAACGACCCCTGCCACAGAGAACATGGTCGATGTAATGATCCCGAGGAACTTCGTGAAGTCGACTAGTGGAGCATTGGATACGAACACAAGATCGTTCTGCTTTACCGGGAACCGCTGGATCAGAAACAGGTTCGCCGGAGAGCGCAGATCGACCCTGTAGATCACAGGAACCTTTCCGTCTGCCGTGCGAGGCTTGCCAGCAATTCTGGCTGCATCAAGCATAACGGGGTCCTCGAAACGGAAGATAAAAACGCCTTTCGGGTCGGCGCGATTTTCATCCAAACCCCCAATTCTACCAAGGGCATTGGCGAGGCTAAAGCCCGGACCTTCAAATGGAATCTCATCGCTCCGTCCTGTGGCGCCGAGAGCGGTAAAGGTGTAAGGTTGGAACAGCAGTGAAATTACATCGTTTGGCCGCAATACAATGTTCTGGCGAGGATCTTGTGTGATCATGGCCATTGGCAATGTGTAGACCTGTTGATTGCGACTAATCTGAACGAGTGTCTTGGCCAGCGGGTGCTTTGGCCCGCCGGCCGCAGCAATAATCTCCAGCAATCGTTCGCCATGCGCCGAAATTGGCACCCTTCCGCTTTGCGTGACTTCTCCTAGGACTGTAACTGTGGCGGTTGAGTTGCCGACGCGGCGCACAATGACCTGCGGCTGGTGGGCCTTGTTCCGCAAGCGCTCAGTAATTGCTTGTTCAATTTGGCGGGGGCTGCGTCCCGTTACGGGTATCGCGCCGGCAAACGGCACAAAAATCGTTCCTTCGATCTCAACCGCTTGTTGCGGGGAAGTCCATCCCCGCGAAGAGGAAACGGACTGTACATTCGATGCGGCAGCAGGATTTCGCAGCGCGCTGTCGCCCGATGCGCCTCCGAACAGGACTGCTGGCGGAGCTTCTGTAATGGAGACTTCAAGCACATCGCCAGGGCCAATTAGGCTGCCGGTCGCAGGAACTTCGCCAAGCGTCTCGGAGAACAAAGGAAGGGCGCTAGCGCTTTGAAGTCTTTCAGCCGCCGCTGTATCTAGATCAACGACCTCGATCTGCGAGGCCAGCAGTGCCTGGCCTTCAGCTGAAATAACCCGCTTAGTTGCTGGACCATCGCCGCCGAGCGCCGTGCAACCTGCGAGCAAGAGAGCTGCAGCAACCGTGCCTACGCGCGACAGATGGGCAAGGGGATTACGCCAAATACACGCGTTACGTTTTAAGGTGTCAAACACTCGGAAACTCACGATCGTTAACTGGTCCGATTGAACCAACAAAAAGATTATGTAGCTGGCGTTGAAGCAGGCGACCAGCTGAAATGGGTGCAAATTCGGCGGACCGACTCTGAAGTGTGTCGCCCACTAACCTTTGGCCCTTTTCAAATTGCTAGTCGGTCACGGACATCGAAGCAGCGCTGTTCAAAACTCAATCCGCCAAGGCTGCCGGCTAGACGGAGTTCAACGAGGAAGGGGAGCGCCCCTGCCTTGTCCGAGATATCCAACTCAATTCGCCGCCATTCGGCGTCGATGCTGGCGGAGCATTCCTGCGTTCCGTTAATATAAACCTCTATATCCTGTACGCCTAACGTTGCGCGGATTGAAAATGCCAACTTCGTTGATCCGGGGCATCGCAGCAGCCACCGTGCACGCTGAAAGCCACGGCGAAAATCATTCGAGGGCTCTGGGCGTTGCCACCCGTTGAGCAGGCTGAACCAATCTTGTTTCACGCCAGGGAAAGGAAGGTTGACCAGTTCATCTGGTGCCCACGCCATCAAACGTGCAAATGCGGTCTCGGGGTTGCCAATCCAAGAGGCGAGGACGCCTGCGGGCAATACATAGTGCGATTGTCGTTCAGCCGGCAGCGTGATCGAGCTAACTTTCTTCACAGCCACGCACAGGCCGGCGCCATTTGCATTGCGGAGATATTCGATATTGTCCGGCCAGCAAGGCACCCAGTAATCGTTGAAGGCACCGTCACCGACTGGCGATGTCCCCTGCAAGGCAGACGGATCCTGCACGCTCGCGATGAGTGCCAGCTCGATCTGGTCGCCAAATTCCGCTAAAGTATCGTAGAAATCGCCGAAACGAATGATGCCTTCATTGAAGCCCGACAGCACACCTTCGTGGGAGTTGAAAACCTCGAATTCCAGATTCTCGTCCGAATGGTCCGGTCGAATTGGCTCATCTATGATAAGCAAGAAGCCGCCTGGCTTTAGCACCCTCAACATTTCGCGCAGTGCGGGAGGAACTGGACGTAGCCGACGCATAACAGCTTTTGCCAGGACAATATCGAAGCTATCATCCCTGAAGGGAAGTGAGTGCACAAACCCGCCGATCCATCGCGCCTCGGGCAGTGTCTTCTTGCCCAAAGACGCAACTTTGGGCATAGAATTAAGGAAGGTAACTTGCGCACCCGCATCGACGAGATCAATCCCGTCGACCCCAAAATCAGCCCCTACGTTTAACACCGCTTTCCCAGCAAGTTCTTTGCCAGAGAGAATCGCGGACGTCAGAATCCATTCATGGTAGCGATGTCCGGAAAACCATGGCGCTCGCACTAAATCGTCAGAATGATTCTGGATATAATGCGACTTGTCGACAGCCTGGTGATAATCAGAAAGTAACCAGTTAAGTCGACGAGCCAGATCAATATCAATCGGATTCTGTGCTTGGTTTCCAACAGCGGTAGCCTCAATGAGGCTTGGAAAGTCTTGCGGTTGGTAGCCGCCGAAGAACGGGACTCCTTCGACTATGTCGACGGAATTGCCGCAGCTCTCGCAAACTAGCGCCTCGAATGCTATTGCGGATCCGCCGTCAGGCGAAACCCGTGAGGGCCTGTAGCCTGCCGATCGACAGCATATACATTCCAAGATGGAAGCATCTTGGAGGTAATCAACATCTAATGCCCCCGACAAGATCTGCACCCTCACCTTGCTGATTTAGGTTTAAAGACTAGGTCGACGAAGCTCACCCGCGCAGGCCACGAAATGCCATCGCAGGCCATCACCGTATTTGTTAACTCCTCAATGTCATCAACGGGCTTCACCATATTGTCTCGCGGGTCTATAAAGAAGCCATCGAACCCTATCGATTGAATCTGGCGGTAGAAATCAGAGGGGTGCATGTTGTAAAAGTCACGAATCCAGCTCGGAGTATATTCTACGACCATCTTTAGCCGACGAGCATTGTCTTTTATTAGATTTTGGCCACCCCTAAATATCAGCGGTTCAGATCCCTGCGTGTCAATCTTGATAAAGTCCACGCGATCAATGCCGACAGGCATAAGGTCATCCAGCTTTATTCGAGGATGAATGGTTCTCTTGTTAAAGCTGTCGCCGCCGACCCCAACCGCCATGTGGGCGCCGGCGTTGCTCTCATCGTGCTCGAACAACATTTCAACGCCTGGGTTTTCCCCGACAATCGCTTTCATCGCGCGGACGTTGCCAAGATTGTTGAGACGAATGTTTCTGTTTAGTAAATGAAAATTATCATCGTTCGGCTCAAACGCATACACGACGCCGGTCGGCCCCACTAGCTTGCCAAAAATCGAAGTATAATACCCAATGTTCGCGCCGAGATCGATGACGATATCGCCAGAAGATACATTTTCTAAAACAAAGGCAGATTCACCAAGCTCCCAAGACGCAAACTTCCGAATGCACTCGGAAACAATGTCGCTGCTCTGATGAACATAGAGGGAAACACCTTCATGAATTCCCATCGCCTCTAATCCGATGTTCAGTCTAACTGGCGTTTCCAGATCCGTTCCGACGTGTTCCATAATAACTTTTCCTGTGGCACAATAATGTTCAGGGACATGCCCCAATTCGACTTTATCTCAGCACACTTATGATTATTCGACTGTGTCAGGTCTTCTCACTTGGTCTGTGCCGAAGGCGCAAGGGCCCAGAAAGCGGACCCTGTCCGCTAATGGCTCGCCTGCTTCACCGTGTTTGACAAGATATCAGTGTAAGAAAATCACTCGTGGTCAGTCATGATCCCTAATGCAAAACGAAGGTAAATAGAACGGTTTGGAATGCGGCGGTAAACCATTCCTTGACTGTCGCTGTCAACAAGATAGATGCCAAAGGATGAAAATTTCAATCGTTACAGTCAGCTATAACGCTGCGTTAGAAATTGAGGCGACTCTCATCAGTGTGGCCGGTCAAACCTGGCAGGATATCGAATATTTGGTGGTCGACGGGGCATCGACGGATGGAACACTCGATATCGTCAACCGCTATCGCAGCGCTGTAGACGTATTGGTTAGCGAACCGGATGGCGGCATATATGATGCTATGAACAAGGCGCTTCGTCTAGCAACCGGCGACGCGGTCATCTTCATGAACGCCGGCGATTATTTCTATTCACCCTATGCTGTCGAACTGGCAGCGGAGTTCATGCAGGCTAACCCGGATGCGGGAGTGGTCTACGGGGGGATAGAGGTGCGGTTTTCGAGCGGGCAGGTGTCAGAGTTTATGCCGCCATCTGAGAGCGAGGCGCTGGAGTTCCTCATTTGCGGCAGTTTGCCGCATCAGGGGACTTTCGCCAGGCGTAGTGCCTTTGCTCACACTGGGCTGTTCGATACCCGCTGGCGTAGTCATGCCGATTACGACTGGTTTCTTAAGGCTGCTAGTGATCCGCGGATTGGCCTGAAGCGGATGGAGCTAATGGTGGCATCGTTCGGGTTGGGAGGCGCGTCGAGCCAACTGGAGCGAGGGGAGCTCGAGCGGCATTCAATACAAAATGCTCTGCCCCTTTACAAGCAGCCTGAATGGATGCAGCGCCGCATCGAGGCTTATCAGAAGCAGTATATCGAACTGCGCTTAGAAAACGAACGGCTTAAGTCGGGATTGTAGTCCGCCGGGCCGGCGCTGTCGGCACCGGCCCTGTCATGAATATCAGCGTGCTGCCGCGATATTTGCTGGCATATCGTTACTTTTAAGCAAAGTATCGAAATATTCGATGGTTTTGACCAAGCCGTCTCGAAGCGGAATCTTGGGTTCCCAGTTCAGCTCCTGCTTGGCCAGTGTGATGTCAGGCCGCCGTTGCTTCGGATCATCAGCGGGTAGTGCATGGTGAGCTAGCTTGGATCGAGAATTGGTCAGTTCTATCACAAGCTGTGCCAACTCTATCATTGTAAATTCACCTGGGTTGCCGATATTCACTGGCCCAGTAAAATCGGCGCGGCTGCCCATCATGCGTACGATCACCTCGATCAAATCATCAACATAGCAGAACGAGCGGGTTTGCGTCCCTGCGCCGTAAATGGTGATATCTTCGCCGCGCAGTGCCTGCATGATGAAGTTCGAGACGACCCTGCCGTCGTGCGGGTGCATTCGTGGACCATAGGTATTAAAGATCCGAACGACCTTCGCCTGAACATTATTCTGTCGGACATAATCGAAAACGAGTGTTTCGGCGCAGCGCTTCCCTTCATCGTAACACGACCTCGGGCCAATGGTATTTACATTGCCCCAGTATGACTCCGGCTGCGGATGCACGGAAGGATCACCGTAAACCTCGGAAGTAGATGCCTGGAGCAATCTAGCCTTTACGCGCTTTGCCAAGCCCAGCATGTTGATGGCCCCCATGACGGAGGTTTTAGTCGTCTGGACTGGATCGAACTGATAATGGATCGGTGATGCTGGACAGGCTAAATTATAGATCTCGTCTACTTCCACGTATAGTGGGAAGGTTACATCGTGCCGCATAAGCTCAAAGTTGGGATGGTCGAGAAGATGCGAAACGTTGCGTTTGGCTCCGGTGAAAAAGTTATCAACGCAGAGGACATCGTGCCCTTCGCGCAGTAGTCTTTCGCACAGGTGTGAGCCCAGAAACCCTGCGCCACCGGTTACCAGAATTCTCTTGTACACCTAACTTCCTTTCAAACGAAATTTGTTCAGTCAGCAACTCAGGCGCATAGGCGCACTGAAACGCCGTGAATCGCGATGTAGCGGGGATTATGATCGCTATCGATCGTGCCGCAGGCCGCCGCTTCCACGACAAATTCGCATTGCCCCTTGCCGACATGGACGGGCAGCGAGACATGCCAGACGTGGTCCCAGCCATATTCGGGCGGCTGTGCCTGGCCAATTTCCTCGCCATCCATCAGGAATCGTAACCTTTGGACGGATTCGACGTTACTGAAATCCATCTCGAATACGGCCGGACCTGCTTCCTCGAAAAGGAAGGTATAGCAGCTAGAAGGTGCGACCTGCCACCGGAAAGCCTTAAGTATGCCGAATTCAGGATATGGTCCCTCAATGTCGTTTAGGCCGCTCACGTTGGCGAGCGTTGCAAATCGTTGCGACAAAGGTTGTGCTGCTGCTGAAGCTTGTGCCGCATCGAGCACTTCCAGGATTGGGGTTGAATGCGATACCGAGCCCGCAGCTTCCGCCGAGCCCCGCTCGTAGTTTCTTAGCTGGGCATAGGCACTGGCGAGTCGCCGCTCCATCGCGATTAGCAGACTGTCATCAATGCGGGGGGCCTCAGCCGGCGTCCGGGTGAGCTCCGCGTCCCCTTCCCCTTGCACAATGTTCTGCACAGCCGGGATGCGGACGGAAGACGCCAACCTGCGTTTCAGCTCGCTCATGGTCTGCTGGAGCTCATGGGTCTGGGCCTCTGCCAAGCGGCGCGCTTCGGCATCGGCGAAGGCATCTTCAAGCGCCTGTGCGTTGAATCGAATCGTGCCTTGGGCCAGGCTAAGCACTACATTCTCGCAGTATTCTGCAATCAGGCGTGCGCTGCGCTCCTGACTGAAACTGGCTGCTTGGGCCTTGCCAGCGGCAATGACCTCGCCCCTGAACGGTTGATTGCGAACTTTCCTGATTGCTGCGACTAGATCGAGTGGGTTCGACTGATCGAAGTAGATACCTGCTTCGCCAGCCACTTCAGGGATCGACGAGTTCCTGCAGACGAGGGCCGGGCAACCGACAGCCATCGCTTCTGCTACGGGAAGGCCAAATCCCTCTAGGGTGGACGGGCAGACATAGGCCAGCGCTGCGGCGTAGCAGGTGCGCAGGCCTGCATCGTCAAGCCTAAGCAGTTTTACATCATCGGTACTGAGGAATGCACGTGCGGTTTGTTCGAGCTCCGCTTGGCCGCCAACGCAGACAAGAAGGGGACGATCCTTAGGATCCATCTGAGCCAAAGCAGCAAAAACAACACCCCCGTTCTTGTATCCATGCCAACCAAACCTTTCGCCGACCATCATAATGAAGTCGCGATCGATGACGTGCTCCTTGCGAAAAGCGGCAATCTCGTCTTTGGTGCATGGCTGGAAAACTGGAGCCACAGAATTGTGCGCAACGAGGACCCGCGCTGGATCTACTTCCGGATGGAAGTGACACATGTCATTTGCCGAACTCTGGGACACCATGATGTGGCCGGCCGCGTACTGGATCGCTCTGCGCTTTTGCCGCCACCAAAGGTCATCCAAGTCAAATCCCATGATCTCGGGAATCATGTCGTGGCCAAAGAAGACCGAAGGGGTGCGGGTAGGGGTCGTGTAGTAAGTGGATAGGAACAGGTCTGCATTCTCAAGGTCGCAAATTTCCTGCAGCAGCCGGGCGTCACCATCAACGGTATCCCAATTGTGCAGCTCGGTTGAATGGTAGATCACCCCATCGATTCTTGGCGCTGTACCCGCGCGGTCAATCAGAACAACGTTGTCGGCATAGCCGTTTCTGACCCATTCTTCTAAGAGGTTGGTCCACACTCGCGCGATCCCGCTCGACGAAAGTTGATAAAACACTCCGTCCACCAAAATCCGCGGCTTTTTCCGCCGCCTTCGTTGCGCTTTCAAGTCGCTCAGTTCCGATGCCGTGCGGAACTGCCACTGACCGGATTCGGAATTGATATGGGCCAGCGGTGCCCAGCCCAGACGCGCCACATCATCGAACATGGTCTCATCGGTCACCCAGGCGAAATAATCCCGAAGATGGCCCGATCCGGATGTTACCTGCTGTAACGCCTGCCATTGCTCGACAGCATTGGCATAGCCATAATAGGCCTCCTTGAACCGCGCTTGCTCAGCCGTAGTGTAGGCGAAGTGATCAAAGACGGCCCCGCAGAGCTCCATTTCTCGATGCATAAACGGGGACTGTTGCCCAACGTCATAGGAATTCCCGTCCGCATCGATGCCAGCCAGCACTGGCGGCTCATGCTTATCCCACTTCATCCCTGGCTCGAAACGCCAAACCCGCAGCCATTCCTGTCTGGGGTTTTGGGCATAGTTATAACGAGTAGAGACCCCCTTTTCGCTGCCAACGTAATAGTTGCACCAGAAATAGGCTGCTGACTTTTCCGGGTTCTCGATGAATTTCTGGCGAACAGTGCTGACCTGCTCTGAAGTCCAAAGTTCGTCTGCGTCAACTTGCCATAGCAGGCATGGCTCCTGAATGCTTGGAATCGGCGCGCTTACCATTTCCTGCTTACCGTCCCAAAAAACGCCATCGGGCTTGCGGTAAATGGTGATCTTGTTTGGGAAGCGGGCCTTCAACTCGTCAAGGTACTGAGTGGTCCCGTCGTTGCTCTTGCCACGATCATGAACCTCGTCGGGAATGTGGCCTCCGGCCGCTACACTCCATGCCGTGTCCTTCACGAGTGAAGCTACGCCTTCTACGACATGCCAATGCCACGGAAAATCCAGTTCCAGCAGCATTTGCTCGTGATAGCGGATGAATGGTTCGCCGTTCAGCACTATGGTGAAAAAGTGGATAGGTAAGTTCGTTTTGGTTACTTCACGCTGGACAAACAAGGCCCAACCTCCTGCTTCAAGGTCATTGAAAGCTGCCAGCAAGTAGTCCGGATTCGAGAATAGACGGGCGTACGCTGCAGATCCGCCGAATGTTTCTTTCGTGCCATCTATAAGGATGGCGCGGGTGCCGATCACTCG
>Ga0315902_10011403_pt1 | contig 11663 bp, 6 predicted proteins | sample LakEriMetagenome_9_FD_203523 | JGI IMG/M metagenome (GOLD analysis project Ga0315902, IMG submission 203523) | Freshwater fungal communities from buoy surface, Lake Erie, Ohio, United States - Buoy 12 MA117 | ecosystem: Environmental > Aquatic > Freshwater > Lake > Lake biofilm | place: USA... | reverse complement strand
GCCGATACAAGGCAGCTATCCGAAGCGTTTCAGGAGTATATTCGAGCGAGTCAACTATGGATTCTGATTTTGAAAAAGCACGTCGCATGAGCGATGAGTTTGCTGCCCTCGCAGGGCGCAGGCCGCGCATCATGGTGGCGAAGATGGGGCAGGACGGTCACGATCGCGGGGCCAAGGTCATTGCTACTTCCTTCGCCGATATCGGCTTCGACGTCGACATTGGTCCGTTGTTTCAAACCCCGGAAGAAGTTGCACGCCAGGCCATCGAAAACGATGTGCATGTCGTGGGTGCATCTTCGCTTGCAGCCGGTCACAAAACGCTCGTACCACAACTCATCGAGGAACTCAAAAAGCAAGGCCGCCCCGACATTCTGGTCGTAGCCGGTGGCGTCATTCCCGAGCAGGATTACGATTTCCTTTACAACGCAGGCTGCGTGGGCATCTTTGGCCCGGGCACGAAGATCAGTGTTGCGGCGATGGAGATAGTGGCGGTGTTGATGGAAGGAACGAAGGGAGAATAGAGAATGGAGAATGGAGAATGGAGAACTGTGGCGCGACATTTCTTCATTCTCCATGAATAGTTGCTCCTACGCCTTCCGCTCCGCGAAATACATGCTGATTTCCCCCTTGCCTTTGGCTTCTATTTTTCCTCGATAGGTAAAACTGAACACATCCTGCGTAAGGTTGTAGGTGGTTTCTGAAACATTGACTTTACCCACTTCACCGCTCGACTCCATGCGGCTTGCGGTGTTGACGGTATCGCCCCAAATGTCGTAGGCGAACTTTCGAATGCCCACAATGCCTGCGACAACCGGCCCTGAGTGAATACCAATGCGAATCTCGAAAAATAGTTTTCCGGCTTCCTCTCGCGCTTTTTTATAGCCGGCCATAAATTGCTGAATCTCCAGCGCAGCATGAATAACATCTTGCGCGTGTGTTTTATTGGAAGTAGGCAAGCCCCCGGCAGCCATGTAAGAGTCGCCAATTGTTTTTATCTTCTCGACATTGTGCTTGGTCATGATCTGATCGAATGCTGAAAAACACTCGTTGATTTCTGCAACCAGTTCTTGTGGTGTGAATTGCTCCGATAGTTGTGTGAATCCTTTGAAATCGGTAAACAAGACTGTTACCTCATCAATCAGTTTCGATTCGGCATTGCCCTTTGATTTTAATTCTTCAGCGATGGTAGATGGCAAAATATTCAACAGCAGTTCATCGCTCATCTTTTTGCCTTTCTTGATCTTATTCCGCTGAACGAAAAACACACCGGAGAATATGAGCAGCAAAGAACATCCGCCCATAAAAATATTGCGAACGAGGATTTGGCGATCCAATGTCTTTTGCGCAATCTCTTCTTTGGTTTGATTGATTTCGTTGATGTTTGCAAGCTCGATGAGGTTGTGTGTGACTTCTTTTTCCGTCAGAAGCTTGATCTTTTCCTTGCTGGTCGAGTCAGCCAGTTGTGCTGCCAACTTGTAGCCATCAGCTGCTTCCTTGAACATACCTGCAGCAAGAAACACCCGTGCGAAGTAGCTCTGCACAAATTCGCGGAATTCTTGATTTTTCAATTGATAGGGCGAATACACCGCATCGTATGCCAGGTCGCCTGCCGGTTTATGCTCATTTAAAATGGATAACACATTGATGCGTTCCAGCAGCTCATCTATATCCAGATACTGCTTTTTGGATGGAATAAAGACATTTCGATCAGTGGCGAAATTTTGATACATGATCGGATGATTGATGTAGAATAGTGCACTGTCGCGGTTTTGCAGACGCGCATAGGCTACGGCCTGATAGCACATTAATTTTCGGTGGTAGTTCAGTTCGCCTTCAGCTGCAGTTGCATAGTTTAATTTGAACGTTGTGAGTGCACGTTGAGACATTTCGATGGCCTTCGTCCAATTTTTCAATCGAAGCAACGCCATGATGTTGATCTTGTAATCGTCGCCTATTCCGGATTGATCTGAAGGGTATTTTTCAAAATAGCTGATTCGATTTTCGCCCATGGCTTGCGCCTCTTGAATAAGAGCCAAATCATTTTTTTCACGACCGAAATAATAGAACTCCCAGATAAATGCATTGCTAAAATCCATGATCTCCCCATATGACTTGTTTTTGCATTTCAAGTCATACTGCAATCGCGCGTATTTCAGAGCATCGTCAAACATGTTTGACTGCTTGTAGATGGTAACAAACAGCGCATACACATTCATTAATTGCTCATCGTCGTTCAGGGTTTTTACTTTTTTGTAGAACGACTCGATGGAATGCAGTGCTGCACCGATTTGTTTCAGCTGCGCATAGCGGTTGCAATCGGCATAACAGATAAAGTATTCATCGCGCAGGGAAAGTCCATTCGTGTTATTGCTAATCAGGAGGTTTTTTATCTGCACCCACTCGGCTACCGCTATGGGGTCTGTTCCCCATTTTTCATAACGCGCCATCTTCAGCATAACATCTGCGGGTGGCAGCGAATCATTTAGGATCAAATCTTTTTGCTCATCAATTCGATAACTCTGCGCGAAGGCACAGAATGAACTGAACACTAAAAGGATGAGCAGGAGTTTTTTCGAAATCATGGTTATTCAATAGTATCGCTGACTATACCAACGAACGCTCTGGAAACAGACGGTAACATGGTTCGGTTCTCCTAGGTATGGGAAAAACGGCTTCACGCGCAATGTCTTTTTTCTATTTCCGAGATTCAATTTTGGTCGCGGCAGTCAAAGCACCAAATATGGATGCAAATGCATATTGGAACATCATTAAATGCGTGTCATAAAAAATTTGAGATGGAAGCGGCGAGTTACGAATGAAAAATGACTAGTGACAAATGACAAATGACCAATAATATGACGGCGGTTTTGGATGTCTACGGTCGTTTTTTCTGCGGAAGTATGAAAGCTCGCAGCACATAGGGAACTCCTCCCATTTGTCATTCGTCGCTAGTCACTTGTCATTTGTCATTCGTCATTTGTCATTAATAAAAAAGGGAAGGCTTTCGCCCTCCCTTTTCTCATTTGTCAGTTTTTAAAAATCGATTACATCTTCACCACGCGCAGTGTTTGCAGACTGTCGTTGTGCATGAGGTGAATCATGTACACGCCGTTGCTGCAATTGCTCAAGTTGATGTCGATATTGTTATTGCCTTCAATAGCTGCACCGCTTGTGCTGTTGATGACACGGCCTTGCAGATCAACGATGCTCAGCGCATATTTACCTGCAGTGGTTGTGTTGAACGTAATGCGTGCCTCGCCAGTGGTTGGGTTTGGATACACAGCGATTGCGTTCAATACATCGGTTGCAGTCAACAATGTTTCAGCTGTTTCTTCTGTGCGTGCGCTTTCGATGCCGGCATCGGCTTCAGCTTCTTCGGAGCGACGACAGTTGATAGGGCCTACTGCCCTGTTGAAGAGTGCAGAGCTTCCACAATTGTTGGAGGCTTTAACGCTGATCTGACCGTTGTTTTGTCCAACCATTACAGTGAGTATCGCTGTGCCTTGACCGCTAGCAATTGACCATCCGGAAGGAACAATCCAGGTATAGGTTAATCCTGCAATCGGGTTTTGTACCGAGAAGGTATTCATGGCGTTGCGACACACCGGATTGGGTACTACGATGCCCTGCGGGGTTGCTGGTATTGTTCTTACCTGAATGGCAATAGACAAGCACGTGGTGGTTCCGCATGCACCTCCTTCCGAGCGCACGTAGTAGGTGGTCGTGGTTGTTGGAGCGATGCTGATAGAAGCGCCTGTGCCAACCAAGGTGGTGCCGCAGCTTCCACTATACCACTTCCAACTTGCGCCGGCAGTGAGATAACCCTGCACATTGAGTGTGGTGCTTGACCCAAGACAAACGATGGTAGAGCTTGCCGAAACGCTTTGAGGTACACACCCGATATTTACATTGAGTGTTGCACATGCTGTGGTGTTGCATGTTCCTTCAGCACGCACGAAGTAGGTCGTGTTTGCAGTTTGGGAAACGCTGATAGAAGCACCTGTGCCAATCAATGTTCCACCGCAAGAACCGGTGTACCATTTCCAAGTTGCACCTGTGCCCAATGAACCGCCGTTTACACTGAGCGTAAAGTTGGTTCCTGCCAGTGCAAATACTACTGAAGAAGTGATGGAAGTTGGTGCAATGCTTGGATTCTGAATCGTCAAGTTCAACGTTACCGTGCTATCGCAACCGGCGGCGTTGGTGCCTACCCAAGTTGCGGTGTTGGTCGATGCGGTGTAGGTAGAGTCGTGCCACGCGTAAGAACCACATGCAACGATCGTTTCAGTAAAATACGATGGTTGGTTAATCGTCAAGTTCAACGTTACGATGCTGTCGCAACCGGCGGCGTTGGTGCCTGTCCATGTAGGAGCGCCGAAAATAAGGCCACCTATATTGTTATTCGTTGAGCTACTGTAGGTTGTGCCCTTCCATTCGTAAGAACCACATGCAACGATGGTTTCGGTGGATGAGCTTGGATGATTGATCGTTAGATTAAGTTCTTCGGATACACATGCATTTATGGTTCCAGTAGAAACCACAAGGTTGTCAACCGTAACGAAATCATTCGAAGTCGCAATAATTATACTTGTAATATATGCGCCATGAGAAACAAATCCGCCAAAGCTGTTGGCTGTATTTGTATAAAATGACTGAGTGCTGCCATTAGACAACGTCAGCGTAATTGTTCCTGCAAGAGTTGGAAACACATCAGGTCCTTGCTCCACATAACCTGTTACAAAGAAGTTAGCACCAACTGATGTCACGCCGGGGCTAAATGAAATGTTCAAAGGTACTGCCGAGTTAGTACTAAGAGCCATGCTACCGCCTGATGGTTGAGTAAACGATCCATTTATCGCACTTGCAGTCCACGAGAGTGAGCCTTGACCAAAACTCCCGGTTAAAGTACCTTGTAAACCTGTTGAATACGACTCAAATGTCTGAGTATCTGAAAGCGTGTAGCTTGCCGCTGAAACTGCCGAGGTGAGTCCACTCAATGAGTTAAAAAAGACCGTCTCACCTGCATTCACGATGTGTGTTCCAGAAGCAGTGTAGGTCTGCCCATTAACAGGCCATGTATATGAATCACATGCCGAAACGCTTACGGTGTTCGACGTGAAAGGTGTCAACGTCAAGTTCAAGGTCACCGTGCTATCGCAACCGGCGGTGTTTGTGCCAACCCATGTTGCGGTGTTGGTCGATGCCGTGTAGGTCGAGTCGTTCCACGCGTAAGAACCGCAAGCCGTGATGGTTTCGGTCGTATACGATGGTTGGTTGATTGTCAAGTTCAACGTAACGATGCTATCGCAACCGGCGGCGTTTGTGCCTACCCAAGTTGCGGTGTTATTCGATGCCGTATAAGTCGAGTCATGCCAGTCGTAAGAAACACATGCGCTGATGGTCTCAATAGCCGTACTTGGTTCATTAACTGTAACCGTTACACTTTCAGAGGTAACACTGCAACCATTGCTGTTGGTGACTTCCACTGTGTAACTGCCTGCCTCGGTTGCTGCATAAGAAGCACCGGTGGCACCTGTTATGTTGTTGCCGTTAAGTTTCCATTGAATAGAAGTAATGTTACCCCCTCCTGCATTGGCAGTAGCGATGAGTGTGGTGCTCGCTCCGGCACAGAAGGATGTATTGCCTGTGATGGTTGCGGTTGGGCTGCTTATGGTTGTGATTGCAATAGGTGCAGAAGTAGCGCTACAACCATAGTTAGTGGTGGCTACAACTGTGTAACTGCCTGCAGCGGTTGCTGTATAAGTAGCATTGGTGGCACCTGCGATGTTGCTGCCGTTGCGTTTCCATTGATAAGAACTGATGTAAACATCAAAGAACGGAGTTACACTAGCATTGGAGTTGAGTAGGGTGTTCGCTCCTGCACAGAAGGATGTATTGCCTGTGATGGTTGCGGTAACCGTATTGACACGAGCAAAGCTAGTATTGCTATCATCGCAATCCCTGTTGTTCGCAACATATCCGGCAGGTGCGCTGCACGCATAAGTAACCGACGCAGGGTTTCCGTATCCATCTCCATCTGCATCTAAGTAATAGGCAATTGGTTCTTGCACGGTAACGCTTACAGATCCGTTATTACTTGTTACCGGTATATCGTTTAAGGATACCAACGTATAGGTGGAGTTGCTTGAAGGCGCTACGAATATGGGTGAACCACTGTAGTAATTATTCACCGTATAATCAATGGCTCCGTCGGTATACGTCAAGACGTATGGCCCGGGGTTACCGTCTATAATGACGGCCAAATTGGTGTTATCGCCGCTGCAGATAATGCCAGGCCCGTTGATACTCATGTATGCCGAAGTCTGTGCAAATGCAGTTGAGCTAAACCAAAGACACATCACCAAAGCCACACAATGTAGCGCTTTAGCAAACGTGAACGTGGGGTTGATTGGATAAGAAACGTCTGAAGCCCCATCTATTGGAGTAAAGACTTCCCTGTGCGAGAATAGGCGCGATCTGAATTGCATGATGAATTGATTAGGTTATTTGTTGTTTCACGACCCATTTCGGGTCGGGGCGCGAAGATTCGGTCACGTAATTCGGAATTGCAAAAATTTGGGACGAAAGTGGCGTTTTTAGGGACGAAAGCTGCGAATGACAAATGACTAGTGACAAATGACAAATGACGAATAATCGAATACCTCATAAAATTGAGTAAGTCGTATTTTTTGCAAATGGAATTGTACACGTTTTAAGCAACGACCTTTGCGCCCACTAGTCACTAGTCATTCGTCACTAGTCATTCGTCACTTGTCATTTGACAGAAGATTTACCTTTTCAAGTTTGATTGTGCTGTTTTGATACTGGCCGTCAGCAATCGCATGAGCTCATTGGCTTGCGATTGTACGGTCTGTGCGGCTGCGCTATCGAGCAACCCCAATTCAAGCATCATTGCAATCCAATACCTTGATTCGTTGCATTCCTTTCTTGCAATAGCAAGTTTATTGACAAAATCAGCTTTGCTTTGAGCGTACTCGGACTCCGCGTAAAGTGCGCCAACCGCCGATGCTGATCGCATCAACTGACGAGTAAGAACAAACTCATTTTTAGTCTTCATCAAACCAGCGCATAGGCGATAGGAATCTACACCGAATCGAAATGATTTGTTTGCCATCAGCTCTTTGCTATTGTGATTCATTGCTTCGATTTTATGGCACAAACCAAGAACAAAGCATCGACATAATCTATTCCCTATTGGAATAAAGTATTCAAAGCAAAAAAGGCTCTATGCCCCATACATCCACAAGATCCCCTTCACCAAATTTGTCATTTGTCATTTGTCACTAGTCATTAGTCACTAGTCATTAGTCACTAGTCATTAGTCACTAGTCATTAGTCACTAGTCATTTGTCATTCGTCCCTTCCCACGCCTTCACCACCTCTTTCCGCATCATTGCGCTGAGGTTAAACGATTGCGGGCCGAGCCATACGCTGTCGGTGGTGATTTGCGTGATGTGATGCACATTGACAATCGTGGAGCGATTGATATACACGAAGTGTTGCGTTGGCAAAAGACTGTAGATGTCTTTCAGCGTGGCGCGAAGGAGTTTGCGCTGGCTATCGCTGAGGTGCAACTGCGCATAGTTTTCGGAACTCTGAATGAAGCGTATGTCGAGCTGCTTGAACTTGATGGTTTGCTTTCCCGACTGGAAGATGATGAACTCTTCTTTTTGCTTGGGCAAATTGCGCTGATGGTTCATCATCGCAATTTCAATGGCTGTGTGAAGGTCTTCTTTCTGAAACGGTTTTACCAGATAGGCGAGGGGAGCAGTGGCCTTCACACGTTCGATGGTAGCGCTGTCGCTGTTGGCGGTGAGGAAGATGATGGCACAATCAAAATGTTCGTTGACATACTGCGCCAGTTCAATGCCGTCGCGACTGCCGTTGATGCGGATGTCGAGCAAGAGCAAATCGGGTGTGGTGCGTTCGATGAGTGAGACGGCGTCCAAGAAACTACCGGCTTTTCCGACCACCTCGTAGTGCAGCTCTTTCAATACCTGCGCAATGGTGGCTGCAATCACCATTTCGTCTTCAATGATGGCTATGCGGTAGGTCGACATCGATTTGTTTTCTTTTTGTCAGGGATGGAAGTTTACGTTTCAGTGATGGTCATGCGTTTACCGCAGTCGTCGCAGCGCCAGGAGGTGGTGACTTCCGTGCCGCCCGAGACATAATCGAAGAACCTTCGGATGACACCCGTCTTTTCGGGATGCATATCTACGCCGCACACCGAACATTTCAGCATGTTCTCGATCTGCGGTTGTGACTTCTCTTTGTGGTTGGTATTGGACATTTCTCGTGCGAATGAAATAGATGCTGGGCAATCTATCCAACTATTTGGGATGAAAATGGCCTTTTTAGGGATGAAAGCACTTCTTTATGAGCAATGTCATCAGCTGCGCTTGCGTGCTTCGGCGTTTTTAAAAACGATTGAGAAATAATGATTCACACCACTGTGGTAGTTCAGCGTGCCCATGAGTTGTTGGGTGAGTCCGTGCAACAACTGCATGCCAAGTGATTCAGACTGCTCAATGTTGTAGTCGGCGGGAATGCCTGGACCACTGTCGCTGTAGGTCAGTTCGTATTCGTCGGTGTTGAGTTTTTTAAGGGTAAGCTTTGCAATGATGTTGTGGCTTTTCGAAAACGCATGTTTGTATGTGTTGGTGAGCAACTCGTTGGCGATGAGACCGAGCGGCACGGCGGTATCGATATCGAAAGCGATGCCCTCTGCGTTCAAATCGAAGGTGAGTTGTTTTTGCTCATGCCCATAGAGCGATTTCAGATTCTTGAAAAGATCTTGCAGGAAATGAAGGAAGTCGATTTCTTCCAGATTTTCCTGCTGATACATATTTTGGTGAATGAGGGCAATGCTGTTGACGCGCATCTGACTTTCGTTGATGGCGGTAATGGCTTGTTCATCGTGTAAGTTCACTTTTTGCAATTGCAACAAGCCGGTGATCACTTGCAGGTTGTTTTTCACGCGGTGATGAATTTCTTTCAGCAACACATCTTTATCGTAAAGCGCGCTTTTGAGTTTGTTTGTTCTCCCGCGCACCAATTGTTCAAGTCTGATTTTGTCGCGCATGAGTTTTTGCGTGCGCAGTCGCATGAAGGCAAAAAACAGGAACAGAAGTCCGCCTAAGGCAGCGGCATAAAACCATAGGCGCGTATAAAATGGCGCAATCACTTCGATGGGAATCAGCAACTCTTCTTCGTTCCAGCTGCCGTCCGACAATTGCGCTTTGATGCGTAATGTATGCGAACCATATGGCAGACCGTTTATTCGAACATAATTTTCGTTGATGTAGTTCCAATCCTTATCCAGTCCTTCAATCAGATAGGCATAGTGGTGAGCGGCGAAGGAGAAGTCGAGTTGTGCGAAGTGTAACGTGAGCGATTTTTCGTGCGTTTGCAACTCGATTTTACCGGTAGATATGAATTCATTCATGCACGATATGAGCGTATCGGCGCGAACATCCAGTTTAAAAATCGCGGTGATTTGAAGGGGAGCGGCGATTGTTTTTTTGCTTGTTGTAAGCGTCGCCGGGTTGAACTCTACTATTCCATCGACGGTACCGAAGTACATTCGACCATCACTGGCAGTAAGGGAAGATGCTCGGTCGAACTCGATGTTATGAATGCCATCTGCAGAAGAATAGGTTTTCGTGGAGTGCGTTTGCTTGTTGAAGCAGAGCAGTCCGTTGTATGTGCCAATCCAAAGGTTATTGGCGTTGTCGTGCTCTATCCGGTAGAGCACATCGGAGGGCAGGCCGTTGGTTAGATTGAATACTCTTTTTTCGTAGCCTTGACTGCGGTCACTTCCCTTCCAATGGATGTGTATCAAGCCTTCGCCGTTGGTGGCTAACCACCAGTCACCAGATGGTTCTTCATAAACATCATACACCTGAGTGCTGCACATGCGGTGGTTGTCGTCGGTGCCCAGCATACCGTAGTAATCGAGAAATTCAAGTTGATCATTGAGGATATAGACCCCATTGTCGCCAGCTGCCAGCAAACCGTGTTTGGGCGACTTGAGTATGCGGTATGTAAGTGCGGGGTTGTCAACGTTGATGGTGCCGCTGTCAATAGCACGAAGTGTGTTAGTCTTCGAATTGTAGCTATTTAGCCCATGCTCAAGGCCCACGAGCAGCAGTGAATCATTTACCGAAAACAAACACCAGATTTCATCGTTTGCTGTGAAAACAGGTATAGTGTTCTTTTGGGTTAAACTCACCTGTTGATTGTTGAAAGTACCCGTAAATAATTGACCGGCATGAGGGGCCAACGCATAACCGATGCTCTTGAGTGGAATAGTGAATTTCGCGTTTTCCTCCACGCGCCAAAGATTAGTCCAAACGTTGGCGTAAATAGCTCCGCCAAATTCACATATGCCCCTCACTTCTGAAGGGATTTTCAGGCCGATTTTTTGTTTGTTCAGGTGTGTAGTGAAATTGTTTTTACGGAGCTGTACTTGCAAAAGTCCATTTGTGCAGCATATCCAGTAGTTGTTTTGTTTATCGACAAACTCTGAACGCACCCCGAACGGTGTCATGTATTTGTATTGATCCGCTGGATAAAGCGTAATGTGTTCATTCGGCAGGACTAGCTGAAATCCGGAGGCGAGGCCAATTGCTTTAAAAGACGACAGATTCTCATTAATGTTTACAGAAGAATAGGTTTCGTTTATCTGTTTTAGGTTAACCAATTCTTTCAATTCGTATGTTCTGGAAGTCTCATTGATTTCATACGATTTAAGTTCTGAGGCGTCATGCGAAAATGAGCATTGAAAGGTCAATGTGCTGCCATTGAGGTTAAAAAGTTTGCCGGTGATAGTGTCGCCCTGAAGCGGTTTAGTTCCATTTTTGTCGACGATATACACATCGCGATTTGATGCCGTTTGAACGATAGTGCGATCGTGGTCAGAGATTATCCAAGAAGAATTGAGAAGGCCCTCTTCACTTGGGTTTTTCCACGTAGGCATTGAGCCTCTTTGGTAGAAAGCTCCTTGCTCGTTGAGTTCCCAAAGGGCAAATGGATGTTTGGTTAAGAATTGAATGTTGTTACCGCTGCGATCGATTTTGAATGCAGTGTGCGCTGAGAAAGGTGCTTGAGGAAAAGCATGCTCAAATTTGGTAGATGTTTGTGTCTTTGTGTCCAGCACGAAATCAATTGTTGCGCTGCGATCAATACCACTTGCACAAACAATAAGATAATCACCAAACATTTCCATACCCCAGACCTGTTTGTCTTTGAGTTCAGGGAAAGAGTAACTTGTGAACGCATACCCGTCGTAGCGTTGCAGTCCCTTACTGGTGGCAAACCACATAAAGCCTTGCGCATCTTGTGCTGCGCAAAACACATCGCGCGAGGCCAGACCATCTTCAACGGAAAGAAACTCCTTGGTGATGATGTAATTGTCTTCCTGTTGAGCGAAGCTGCATTGATAGCAGCAAACCAGCATGCTCAAAAGCAATAGCAGTCGAGCAGCAAGACGTGTTATCATGTGAAGGTGATGGTCAGTGAGGAGGAGAGCTTAAAATCAATCTTCTTCTGACTGATGTTTGGACATGAGCATCTGATACATGAATCCCATATAGAGAACTGCGATAATGGCTGTTAAAATGAGCATTTTTTTCTCTTCC
>Ga0315902_10011402_pt1 | contig 11664 bp, 11 predicted proteins | sample LakEriMetagenome_9_FD_203523 | JGI IMG/M metagenome (GOLD analysis project Ga0315902, IMG submission 203523) | Freshwater fungal communities from buoy surface, Lake Erie, Ohio, United States - Buoy 12 MA117 | ecosystem: Environmental > Aquatic > Freshwater > Lake > Lake biofilm | place: USA... | reverse complement strand
GTCGTGGGAGACGACCAGGAAAGGTTGTTCTGATAGGCGCAGGAATAGCCGTTGTCGCACTGACCGACGACCTGGAGGTGGTCCATGGCCAACTCGAGCGACGGCAATTGGGTTTCCTGCCCGATCCTCTGGGCGGCGATCTGATCGACCGTCGTTCCCAGGTAGTAGTCGGTGCTCTCCGTCAGCTTGGCCTTGGCGGCGCTCAGGAAGGCGGAGTTGGAGGTGGCATGGCTGCCGGGGTAGGCGTTCTGCAGTTCCAGGTTGGAGATGATGGAGACCTTGTCGCGCACGGGTGCCAGCGAAGCGAGGATCGGCGACAGCTGGTCGAGCGTGTCGCCGGGAGGTGTCCACCGGGAGTAGTCGCAACCCATCGGCATGAAGAAGAATCCCAGCCGGCGCACGGGATGGCCGGCCGTCTTCGCAAGCGGTGTCGCGGCGGGCACCATCGCCTCGAGCAGCGGCAAGGCCATGGTGGCTCCCATGCCACGCAGGAAGGTCCGACGCGGCATGGACTTCTTCGTGATGAAACTCATGGTGTTTTCCTCAGGGTGAACGGGGTGCTCCTGGCGATTCCGACGACGATCGACGAGAAACGGTTCCCGTCGCGCCGGGCATCACGGACGATCCGGCGGACGGACGGCGCATCCTGCTCTCGGATTCCGCGTCCCAGCGCGAAGATGAGCAGCTTCTCGGTCATCGTTCCGACGAAGAGATCGGGATGCCGGAGCAACGCGTCCTCCAGGCCGGTGACACCGGTGAACCGGCTGCCGTCGGGAAGCCCACCGCTGGCATCGATGGGCAGGCCGTTCTCGGACAGTCGCCAGCGGCCGATCGCGTCGAAGTTTTCGAGCGCAAAACCCAACGGATCCATCAGGTCGTGGCAGCTCGCGCACGCGGAGTTCGCACGGTGGGCGGACAACCGGGCGCGCATCGGCAGGCTTTCGGAGACGGTGTTCTCCTTCAGGTTGGGGACGTCGGGAGGCGGCGGGGGCGGTGGGTTTCCGAGCAGGTTGCCGAGGAGCCAATGGCCGCGGATCACCGGCGAGGTCCGGGTGGCGTAGGAGGTGACGGTGAGCACGCTGCCCTGCCGGAGCAGTCCACCGCGCTGGCTCTCGGGAGCGAGGCCCACGCGGCGGAACCGGCTGCCATGCACATGGGGAATGCCGTAGTGCTTTGCGAGGCGCTCGTTGAGGAATGTGTGGTCGGTGCGAATCAGGTCCAGGACGTTGCGGTCCTCCCTCAGAAGCGCCTCGAAGTGGAGTTCCGTTTCGCGCCGGAATGCTTGGCGCAGATTGTCGTCGAAATCGGGAAAGAGGCGGAGATCCGGCGTGAAGGAATCCAGGTTGCGCAGGTGGAGCCATTGGGCGGCGAAATTCTCGACCAGACTGACGGAGCGCGGATCGGCCAGCATCCTGCGGACCTGACGCTCCAGGACCTTCGGCCGATGCAGCTCACCCCGTTCGGCCACTGCCAGCAGCTCTTCATCGGGAATGCTGCTCCACAGGAAGAACGACAACCGCGAGGCCAGCTCCACGTCGCTGATCCGGTAGGCCGTCCCCGGCGCCACGCCGGCAGGATCATGCTCGATGCGAAAGAGGAATTGCGGACTGACCAGGACCGCGCTGAGGGCCGACCCGATCCCTGCCTCAAAGCCTCCGGCTTCCCGGGCCTCGCGGTAGAACTTCAGCGGCTTGACCAGATCCGCGGCCACCACCGGCCGCCGGTAGGCTCTGCGCACGAAGGCCGACAGGATGCGCTCAGCCGAGGCGTCCTCCTCTCCCGGGTGGTTCGGATCACTGAGGAAGATCTTCCGACGACTGGCCGGCTCGCCGGCGTCCCGCGACTCGTAGGGTCCGGTGACAGACACCTGATAGATCGCGGGCGAAAGCCTCGGATGCCGATGCATGTTGTATCGGGCCTGATAGGGATCGCGCTGGGTCTCCACCAGCGAGGACGGATTCTTGATGAATGTCACGCCGACCTCGTGGAGGCCCGACCTCACCCGGACACGCGCCTTCAGGTGGGCATCCACCTTCTCAAAGTCGCGGTCGCCCTGCGGCGGGCCCACTTGGAACCGAGCGGCGGTGTCTCGATCCAGCAGCACTTCGAGTTGATGGATCTCGTGCAGTCCTTCGACCACCTCGTTGCGGTCGCGGGTCAGGCGGATCTGGATCTCATACTCACCATCTCGGGGAAACGTGTGTCGGATCAATGTTCCACCACGCGTTCCCGGTGGAAGCCCCGCCATGTGTCCCTCCTGCGTGAGGTCCGGCTTCAGGCGATAGGTGTCGCCATTCGGCCTTTGGATCGGTGAACCCACGGCAAGGCCACTGATCTTCTCGGCGGCGGAGATGTAGCGGCTCAGCAAGGTCGGCGACAAGTCGCCGCCGGTCATGTTGTCGAATCCGTGGCTCGCGTCGTCCTTGGGGAGCAACGCCGCCACGTCGATCTCGAGGCCGAGCAGATCCCGGATGGCGTTCCGATACTCCGTGCGGTTGAGGCGGCGGAAGGTGTCCGTGCGGCCAGGATCCGGGTTTTTCGCCGCCAACCGGTCGAGCGACGAACCGAGTGCGGCCGCGAGACGTTCAAAATCCTCCTCCGGGGGCCGGTCCTTGCCGACCGGGGGCATCTGCCGCGCCGCCAGTTTGCGGACGACCCGTTCCCATTCGACGGAGTGTTTCTGGAGGTCGTCCGAGAGGATCCTGCCGAGATCCAGATTGCCCTTCTTGACGTCTCCATCGTGGCAGTCGAGGCAATATCGACCGATCGCGGTCTTCACCGGGTGCGGAAGCGGGGCGGTCCGTACCGTCACCGCAGGGGCAGACAACACCAGAACGCACCATACCACCCGCCGGACAAGGTCTGCGGCAGACCATCTTCGACCACTGGGATTGGGCCGGGTCACCATGGAAATCTCTTCCTCTTCCAACCCGGTGACAAGCGCCGACCTGTCGATCCTGCGGACCCGCGACCAGGGCTCCCGCCACCTTGGTTTTGCCCCGGCCCCGCCTCGGGTGGGAACTTCTCGGACAGGAGCCGGAATGGGCATCCCGAGGGTCCCCGTTCGGAAGCGAAGCGGTACCCAAACTTCCCCCAGAAACCGTCGTTCCATGCGAAGAGATGAAGGGGTCATGAAGGGGTCAGATGAAGGGGTCAGTTCTTGATATTGATAGATAATGTGTCGGCGGGAACGGGTTCCGGGAACGATTCTCGATTTTGGAAGCACTGAAGCCGACATCTTGCCCGGGTCCATGATTCGGCAATCGTTCCCTGACCCGTTCCCGTTCCCAAGGCTGCGCGCGAAGCGTTTGACCGAGCCATCATAGGAACCGGTGAACCCGTGTTCGATCACCAGATCCTGATAGATCCGCTGGGCGGAAAGCCGGGCCTTGAGTCCCCCCTGGATGATCTCGCGCAGGGGAGTGCACTGGCTAGTCGATCTCCCTCGGTTCTTGGTTTTTTGCACGCCGGATTTCTTTTGGTTTTCCTCCCGGCGCCGGCGGCGCTGGGAGAAGGCTGGTGCGGTTTGTCAGGACGCTGCGATGACGTGAAGCACGGCATGTCCACCGGGAACGAGCGCCGCGTTGATGCCGGTGTCGAAGGTGACGAACCGGCCCCCGTGTTTCACGGCAAGCGCCAGAAGAAAATAGCCCGTGAGGTGCTTGGAAGCTGGCAACTGGGGATGGAGGCGGTCATCCGTCAGTGTCTGCTCATCCGGCCAGAACTGATGCCCCGGTGCCGCCATCAGGCGCTAAAGCACCCGGCGCGCTTCCACGGGCTCCCCAGCGTTCGCGGGTACGATGGATGGCTGAGGATGCGGAGGAAGGCGTTCTCGGTTGTCGGACAGGTCGCCCAACCGCCGGTGACGGCCTCACGCTCAAAGAAGCGCATGGCAGCGCCTTCATGCACATGCCCGGCGTCGCCCAACGCGATGAACACGCTGGCGTCCAAGAACGTGATCACGAGTGTTTGGGATGGGTCATCCGCTCAAGCTCCTCGTTGTCCAAGGCCGCTTGGACGGCACGAACCTGGGCCACCGTGGTGGAAGGACTGCCGGACGCCTTGCGGATGCGGAGGATGCCAAATGGCCCGACTTCGAACCGGGATGGATCGGGATTTTCCGGTTCCATGGACAGCCGGATTTCCCGACGGAGGGCCGCCTCGATGAGCGCCTTGAGGGTCGTCTTGCGACGGACAGCAAGGGTCTTGGCCTCCATCAAAAGGTCATCGGGAAGCACCAGGGTTGTTTTCACGATATGGCTAACAATCTGGGCGTACGGCTTAGGGTCAAGCCACGCCTGTTTTGGGGCTGATTGACCCTGTTTAAGAGTTTCAGCCACCCTTGGTTGCATCGGTCCCATCACGGTTCCCGAGTCGGTGCCGGTGGCCATACCGACGGGATTGATTCACCAGCTCAAGGTGTCAGCCAATCCCGCACTGCCGTCGGAACAACCCTCCGACGGCGTTTTCCTTCCACCCACCCGAACACGGTTTTCACAACGGCAGGTTTCATCGGTTTTCAAACCGTCGCTGACCCCTTTTCCGGGCTTTCCGCCCAGCGGATCCATCAGGATCTAATGATCGAACACCGGTTCACTGGACATCCGTGCGGTTGTCACTGAGGGGGCCTGATGGTGTAACCGATGGCCTGATACCCGCGGACTCTCTTGGAATACATCCTCGCGAGAACCGGTTCCGCGTCGTCCACATAATCGTAAACCACGACTTCACGTTTGCTGTCGTGGAGGCGATGGAGGCGACCAACATATTGCTGGAGCGTGCCGCGCCAGGAAATCGGCGTGGCCAAAAACAGCGTGTCGAGACGGGCGTCATCGAACCCTTCGCCGATGTACCGCCCCGTGGCCAAAAGGACCCGTTCCTCCCCGTCCGGAATGGCCTTCAACTGTTCCATGACCGCTCGCCGCTGTTTCACTCCCATGCCGCCCTTCAAGACCACCACATGTCGGACGAGGGTGCCGATCCGGGAGACGAACTCGTCGACCTGCCGGGTCCGTTCGGCGAGGAGGATCGGCGAGCGGCCGGACCGGATGCAGGCCAGCAGGTCCTCGAAGATCAGGTCGTTGCGGGCCACGTCACGGGCCAAGGCGTCATACACCTCGTGCATCTCGGGTTTCTGTGCCGCCGGCGACATTCGAAAACGGGTCGGTCGCGGCAGGACACTGTGGAGAAACGGTCGTGCCAAGGCTTGTTGCCTGGCATTCACGCGGTGCCGGATCGGCCCGCACTGCATGACGATGATCGGATGATGACCGTCCTTGCGTTGCGGGGTGGCGGTGAGGCCGGTCACATGACGCGCCTTCACCTGCCGGAGCACCTGCTCGAAACTCACGGCAGAAAGATGGTGGCACTCGTCGACGATGACATGGCCGTAGTTGGCCACCAGATCGTCCACGACCTGCTTCCGGTTGAGGCTCTGGATGACCGCGACATCCAAGATCCCACGGGGGCAGCGCCGTCCTCCCCCGATTTGCCCGATGCTCTTGAGGGGAAGATTCAGGAAGGACGCGAGCCGCTCCCGCCACTGGTCCAGGAGTTGTCGGCGATGCACGAGCACCAGGGTGTTCACGCGACGCGCGGCGATGAGCCAGGCGGCCACGACCGTTTTTCCGAAGGCGGTCGTGGCGGACAAGATGCCGTCATCATGAGCCAGCAGGTCGTTGGCGGCGGCCTGTTGATCCGCCCTGAGCGTTCCGTGAAAGGTCACGTCCAGCGGCAGACCGGCAAACCGCTGGTCCTCGATGGCCACAGCCACCTCGTGAGATTTGAACAAGGACGTGATTTCTTCGAGGCAACCCCGGGGCAAGGCGAGATGCTTCGGAAACTCCTCGGCGCAACGAATCACGCGCGGTTTGTCGAAGGTCGACAACCGCATGGCCTGGGCGCGATAGAACTCCGGGTTTTGGAACGCAGCGAGCCGGTGCAGCCGATTCAACATCGCGGAAGGCAATCCCGCCGTGTCGACGAAGATCAGGTTGGCTCGGACGATCCGCACCCGGGCGGGCAACGGTCCGGAGATGGCTTCGGCTCTCTTTTTCCGTGATGGCGGCAGCGTCCATGGATCCTCGATGCCATCTTCGTCCGTCGAACTATGGCGAACCCCGATGAGGTCCCCCGTTCGTTCGGCCTCGGCAACGAGACTCTCGACTTCCCCCAACCCCATCCTCCGGACACCCGACAACAAGGACCACTGGTCATCGTATGGCTTGAACTCGGCATCCAGGAACACGCTGTTGCCGTGACCGCGAGGCACCGCCTGCAGCGGGAGGGCGATCAAATTGCCGAAGCCGCCCTTGGGCATCGTGTCCTGGCTCGGAAAGAAGCGGTCGTAGGAATCGAGTCCCAAGTGATGCCGATGCTCCATGGTGCGGGTCAGGATGGCCGCACCGAGTTTCCTGGCGAGGCGGGCAGGCAACGGCGCGGCAAAGAAAATCCAGACGTGCCCGCCGCGTCCCGAGCGTGACCGTTCCAGCAAGGCGGGCACGTGCCACTCGGAACAGGTGTCGAGATACGCCCGCACATCCTCCTGCCAGGTCGCCTTGTCGAAGTCGGCGGCGAGGAACCAGCAGGTCTCGTCGGTCAACATCGGGTAGACGCCCGCGGTGATCCTGCCGGTCAGATGGTCGTGCAGTACCTGATCCGTCAACGGGAGGTATTCGCGAGGCGACTCGGAATCTGGAGGATTGGGTCCGCCCCAGACCCTCCGAGACGCCGGGGAATACCCTGCCTTTCCATTGCGCCCCTCCCACCGCACCGCATGGACATCCTCACGTCCCCGAAACAAGCCGCGGAACAACGCCACCTTTTCTTCCGGGCTCGACTTGGCGGAGACCAAACCTACCGGGGCAGGCTCAGCTGGGGGCGGTGTCGCAGATTCTCGAGCAGGCAACTTCAATCGCTCACGCAAGAGCCGGTTCTCCTCGCGCAGCCGTTCACATTCCGCAAGGGCCTCGGTGAGTCTTGAGTCGGCTGATTCAGATTCGCTCATGGCCGCCCGATGATGTCACAGGCCTAAGCCGCTGAAGAATTTGGCGACCACCTCAAATTGCCCGTCGATGTTGGATGCAAGTCCACATTCGGTTGCCATCTCTGAGAAGGGCTTGGACCAGGAAGCCGGTGGAACAGCGAGTGACGGTGGAACACCATGCGTTTTCCTGCGTTGAAAGGTTTCCTGAATTGCCTTCGGCAGGCGGGCGACATCCAGGGTGGTTCGCTCAATCAGCAAGACCATATCCACCAAATCTTTCACGCGCGTATTCTCCCGGCCCACTCTCGGCAAGGTGTAGGCGTGCAGCTTTTCCGCGAACTGTTCCTCGGGCGAAACCGCCAGGAAGACCGTGCTGGCAATTCCTGCAAACCCAAGCCAATCGCGTCCCGACAGGGTTTCATGAGGCTCGCGCAAAACATCCCCTGTGCTCACGTCCAAGTGAAACTTCACAAACGAGCGTCCCGCCAAGCGCGCATCCACCGGAAAGCGAGTGCCACCATCAGGCGCGGCGTCCAAATCCTGGGCAGCTTCGCCCAATACGAAGGTGAAGAAATCACCCAAGTCCAACGACCCGACCTCGCGCAACGCTTCGAGAACGGTTGGGGCGTTGGCTTCCCAATCCCGAGTCGGCATCGGGAGTTGTTTCAAGGCGAGATCGATGTCGCGCGTGGTGCGGGCTGTCTTCAGGCGCAACTCCATCGCGTAGCCGCCTTTCAAAAGCCATGGGGCGTCTGGCTTTGAGAATAGGCGACAGAGAAGTCGGTCGAACGCGGCCTGTCGACGCACACGTTGGAGATCCATCTTCTCCTCCTGTGCCATCCGTTTGAGCCGGTCTTCCAATGCGACCCGGAAAGCCGTCGCCGAGGCGTAGGCGCGACTTGGATTCATGGGGTGTTCGCGGCCAGAAGTTCCTGGAACCACAGCGGAAGCCGTGGGTTTCGGCCCAGCATGGAAATCTCCCGTGCGGTGATCACTCCACTCCGTCGCCCTTCCATCAATGCTTGCTGGACGAGGTCGCGGGCGGTGGATTCTGCGACCGCCAAGTCGGCGATGGTGCGAAGAGGGCGAGTCACAGCGAATCCTTGCCGGAGTTCGATGTCTTTCGGGTTGAGATTTGAGCGATGCAGCACCAGCACGTTCGGGGGTTTGGCTGTCCGCCGGAATGCAGCAGGGACCGTCATGTGGAGTTTGGCCGGGTTCGCATCGGAGAGCTCATGGATGCTGAGCGCGGTTTGGTGTGAGTAAACCCCTTCCGGGCGGCCCTCTCTGTTGCGTGACCAAAGGGCGTAGATGACGAGTTGCTCCTCGGACGATTGAGGGAAACGCGTCAGCCGATAGATGCCCCGTTCAACGCGCGTCCAATTTCCCGATTTGACGTGATGAGCCTGACTGCCGAGTTGGTAGCCTGCGTTGGTTGCCTGCTTGGACGTGAAATAGCCTTGCTGCCCTTCGGCCACTGCGAAGAGCGCATCAGCTGCGGTTTTGGCACCAACAGACATCGCACGAATATACAATAGAGTTGTATATTCGTGCAAACTTTAGGTTGTGGGCGGTTTTGCCGATCCTCGAGTTCAATTCTGGGGCCGAAAACCTAAGGAAACGGGGCTGATCCGGGCTGCTTCGTAGGACAGTGCCCGGAAAAACTGCGAATTTGCTGAGGAAAAGAGTGGAGCGGGTGAAGGGAATCGAACCCTCGTTTTTGTAGGAACAGGCCAACTCATCGAAAACAGGCGCAAAAACGCGCGATTTTGTCGGCCGCTAGGTGCAGGCGTATGGCACTGTATGACAATCGGCCGACGGATTTTTTCAGCGCCACCCAAGAGTTCCACGGTCACCCCAACGTGGTTTTCAGGAGCTCCACCTCTGCAATTCAGGTTTCGGCCGAAAGCATGGTGTGACGCGAAGCGCCACGATTCAGCCATTGGAACATCGTGGCCGAGGCCTGTCGGGAATGGCTCCTAACCCACAACTCGGGCGTAGCGATTAGGTTCCGGGTCTAAGCGATCTCCGCCAAGGCCTGACCAACCGTCGCCATCCGTTCCACAATTTGGCGCCGCCGAATCTCGCGGTCCTCTTGGGAGGGTTGACCATCGAGCACGAACGCCGCGCACCGCAACGGACCGCTCTGTCCGGGTTCGAGGAAGTGTTGTCGTAACGTTTCCCGGGCGCGTTGGAATCCGCGATTGTCCGCGTTCGCCTCGGCGTGGAACGAAGCGATGGCCGCCTCGGGGCCATCCACCGAACGCGAGACCGCAAGCAAGATGTCGTAGGCGTCCTTGGGCTGTTGCCGTCCGGCAAACGCATTGAGCTTGAGCACCAGCAGGGCCCCGATACCGCTGACGGGCAGCACTGCCTTCTGGCTGGCCCCAAACAGGTCGCGACCTTCCACCTGAACCTTTCGGCGTGTCACCAAGGCCCTGGTGACGCCGGGAAACACTCCCGCCGGAATCCCGTCAACCGAAGCGGTGCCGGAGGTGGCGGTCGGGTGTTCCGTCAGGAAGTCGATGAACACCGGCATCGTCTCGAACTGTTGGACAAAGCGGCCGTGGGCATCGCGCTTGAATCCCTGGCCGGTCAAATCGTCCGCCAAGGAACCGTACTGCCCGCCGTCGGCGGCCAGTGTGACTCCCAGATCCACATCCATCGTCACCGCTCCCGGAAGCAAACCCGTGCCTGGGGTGGTCAGGTATTTCACCGCAAGCCCGCCGACCAGCACGAGTTCATCGCGAAACCGTTCCAGAGATGCCCACGCGGTGAGCAGGGCAGCCTCGGCACCCGCCAGACTTCGGGGTGGATACTCGGCAAAACTCGCGAACTTGCTCATTCCGTCACCTTTCCAAAACCGGCCCATTCCCGCAGGGCCTTGGCTTGGTCGGGACCCCGCAAGCCGACGCGAAGCAGGTCGAGGTAGATCTGAGCATCACTCGCGAGCGTGAAGCGCCCGACCCTTTGGGTCTCGCGGAACACTCCTTCGTCGTTCGGCACGGCCAGCCACAAGGTTCCGCCCTCGCCCACGGGCCGTGCCCGGAGGACCTGCACCCACTTGTCGGCGGGTAGAGCCGACACGTAAGCGGTCACCACGGGAGGCACTGTGTAAGGATGTCGAAGGTTTGCGGCGAACCACTGGGTGAAGACCAACGGCACCGTCTCCGCAAAGGTCTCGACGAGGAGCTGGGCGACCTTTTCGGGATCGGCCTCCAAGAGGGAGTATTGCCGGACGGTGGTGCGCTTCGACCAATCATCCCGAACCGCCCAGGCATCGAGCAGCCGTTGGGGTTGGGTCAGCCGCAGGCTGCGACCTTCTCGGCCCACCAACCCCTCGTTCACCAGATGCCGCACCAACCGCGAAACCAGCCCCGGACTCAGTCCAGTGCGCTCCCCCAGCTCCGTCTGGGTCCATTCCCGGTCCGGCTGACTGAGCAGGGCGCGGGAGAGCCGGGAGCTCTTGGGCTGAAAAACGTCCGGAACCGGTGTTGCCGGGCGGAAACGACGGGATGCGTCGGGATATCGGTCCACCAGAATCCCGTCAGCCCGGACCCACAGACGGCCATTCAGGTCCATGCAATTCACCCCGTGCTCGCGACAGTGATTCACCAAGGTTTCCGACAGAGACGCCGCCACCAACAGGCGGGGGTGCGAACCGGGACGCTCCGCCAAGCGGTCGACGTCACGGGCCCCTGGGGAGAGTTGGAATTCGACCTCAAACACCAGACGGCGTCCGTCCAGCTTCAGCTCCAGCTGCTCTCCGGGTTCGCCGTCCCGCCAACGCCACGCCAGCCCTGCGTTTGACTCCAGCAGCTCGCGGGTAGTCTGACGCAGTTCCGCCTTGGACCGGATAGTTCGAAATTTACTCACCGCGTATTCTTTACTATCCAGTAAATTGAATTCCATCAGTAAACTTGCAAGCCGCATGTCGGGCTGAGCTTCCCGGAGGGTCGAGAGTGGAACGTTGTTTGGAAGAGCCGGTTCGTCGTCGTGAGGATGTTTTCCATCTCCGAACTGGCTTGTGCTTCCGGCAGGGGCAGCGTGTTGATCAGCACGCCTTGGTTGGGGATCAGTTCCACCAGGGCGGTCCGCGCAGAAATCCAGTGTTTGAGCACCGCCCGTGTTTCCTGCGCGGTTGCAGGCGGGAGTGGAGGCAGGGCGTTGAAAGGTTCCTCGGGAGACCAACTAGGCCGGCTCGGCGGGCGCGTTCGGACCGGTGGCATGGTGAAACGTTGTGTCGCCGCTTTCGACACATCAACCCGGCGTGTCGAGAAAAACCAAAATATTCGACACGGCAACTGAATCGGTCGAAATCGGCGACAGTAAATGAGCGTCTCAACGAAACGCTGGCAATCGGCGCGGTAGATTTAAACGGACGATTTGATTTTATGAGAAATCAAATTTCCTCGTCGAAGTAGTTCTGATCGATTTCAAAGACTTCATAGGTCTCCTTGACCCGTGTGCCGATTCGATGACGCAGCATCAAGTCGATCAGCTGCTCCCCATCCACCAGGACGATCTTTGTCGATGAACCACGCGTGACGAACTCTTCGGCTGTCCCCTTGAAATAGCTGGTGGTGATGAAGATGCCTTTGGAGACCCCGTGGCCAGCCAGTGACCCGATGAAGGCCTGAATGGCCACTCGGTCGACCGGTCGATCCACGGCGTACCGC
>Ga0315902_10011401_pt1 | contig 11666 bp, 10 predicted proteins | sample LakEriMetagenome_9_FD_203523 | JGI IMG/M metagenome (GOLD analysis project Ga0315902, IMG submission 203523) | Freshwater fungal communities from buoy surface, Lake Erie, Ohio, United States - Buoy 12 MA117 | ecosystem: Environmental > Aquatic > Freshwater > Lake > Lake biofilm | place: USA... | reverse complement strand
GATCTGAACGGCAAGAAACTCGGTGCGCCGGTGTTCGATGCCGGACGCAAGGCGTTTCCGGTCTTCACCAAGGCCAACAATCTGGGCAATGTGACCTGGGTCACGATGGACCCGCCGCTGCGCGAAACCATGCTCGCCCGTGGCGAGGTTGATGCCATCACCGGTTTCTCGTTCACCTCGCTCCTCAACCTGGAAGCGCGAGGCATCAAACCTGCCGATATCGTTGTCATGCCCTATGCAGATTTCGGCGTGAAGCTCTATGGCAATGTGATCATCGCCTCGCCCAAGCTGCTCAAGGAAAACCCCGCGGCGGTCAAAGCCTTCCTGGCAGCCTTCACCAAAGGCGCCAAGGACGTCATGGCCAACCCCGATGCCGCCATCGACTACGTCAAGCAGCGCGACGGCATCATCAATGTCGACCTTGAGAAACGCCGCCTGCGTCTGGCCATTGATTCGGTGGTGGCCAGCCCCGATGCCCGTGCCGAGGGCTTTGGTCAGGCGGTGCCGGGCCGGCTGGCCCTGATGGCGTCCCAGGTGTCTGATGCCTATGGCACCAAGACCCGCATCGATCCGGCGAGCGTCTGGACCCCGGCCTTTCTGCCTTCCAAGGCTGAGCTGAACATCCTGCCGCCCGTACGCAAGTGAATCGACCCTTCGTTGATTTTCGCAACGTCTGGCTGGCGTACAACGACGAACTGCTCGCTCAGGGACAGTTCGCCGTTGAGGACATCTCCCTGCAGGTCGGCCAGGGCGAGTTCATTGCCATCGTGGGGCCTTCGGGATGTGGCAAGTCCACATTCATGAAGCTCACCACGGGCCTCAAAATGCCCAGCCGCGGCAGCATCATGATCAACGGCGAGCCCGTCACCGGGCCCCTGAAGATCAGCGGCATGGCCTTTCAGGCGCCCAGCCTGCTGCCCTGGCGCACCACCATGAACAACGTGCTGCTGCCCCTGGAGATCGTCGAGCCCTATCGCTCAAACTTCAAGGCCCGGCGCGAGGAGTACGAGGCCCGCGCACGGGCACTGTTGCAGAGCGTGGGCCTGGGCGGCTATGAAGACAAGTTCCCGTGGCAACTCTCGGGCGGCATGCAGCAGCGCGCCAGCATCTGCCGCGCGCTGATTCACGAACCCAAGATGCTGCTGCTCGATGAGCCGTTCGGCGCACTTGATGCCTTCACGCGCGAAGAGCTCTGGTGCGCCCTGCGCGATCTGCATGCAGCCCAACGCTTCAATGTCATTCTCGTCACCCACGATCTGCGCGAGAGCGTGTTCCTGGCTGACACGGTGTATTGCATGAGTCGCAGCCCGGGCCGCTTCGTGGTCGAGCGGCAGATCGATTTGCCTCGTCCGCGTGATCTCGAGGTGACCTACACGCCGCATTTCACCGATATCGTGCATGAGCTGCGCGGCCATATTGGCGCCATGCGAAAGCCGGTGGGCACCGGCACGGCGTTGCCCCAATGAAGGCCTTTGTATTGAAGGCCTGCTCAATCAAGGCCCGTCCGCCCAAGGCCCTTCTGCTCAAGGCGCTTTCATCGAAGGCCCGCTCATGAAGATCTCCCGAACCGCCGAACGCTGGTCGCCGCTGGTGGTGCTCGCGGGCATGCTGCTGCTCTGGCAGGGCGTGGTCAGTCTGCTGGGCATTCCCGACTATCTGTTCCCGGGGCCGCTGCAGATTGCCTCCGAGTTCGTGACCTACCGCGATCCGCTGCTCGCAGCCGCCTGGAAAACCTTCTGGGTCACGATGCTGGGTTTCGGCCTGTCGATTGCGGTCGGTGTGTTGCTGGGCTTTCTGATTGGCTCATCGCGGCTGGCCTATTCGGCGCTCTATCCGCTGATGGTGGGCTTCAATGCCGTACCCAAGGCGGCCATCGTGCCGATTCTGGTGGTGTGGTTCGGCATTGGCCTGGGGCCCGGTGTGCTCACCGCCTTCCTGATCAGTTTCTTTCCGATCACGGTGAACATCGCCACGGGCCTGGCCACGCTTGAGCCCGAGCTTGAAGACGTGCTGCGCGTGCTCGGTGCGCGTCGCTGGGACGTGCTGATCAAGGTCGGCCTGCCGCGTTCCATGCCCTACTTCTTTGCCTCGCTCAAGGTCGCGATCACGCTCGCCTTCGTGGGCACGGTGCTGGCCGAAATGACCGCCGGCGACTCGGGCATCGGTTACCTGATGCAGACTGCGGGATCACAACAACGTCTGCCGCTTGCATTTGCAGGGCTGGTGCTCATTGGCGTCATGGCCATGGTCATGTATGAACTCTTTTCGTTCATTGAAAAACGCACCACCGGCTGGGCGCACCGGGGCTCGCAGGCGAACTGACGACACGAATCGTCCATCCACAGTGGCGGCACCCCAGACATGAGCCATATCTTTCATCGCCAGTTTCGCCCCAGCTGGCCCGTGGCCGTTTCCGCCCAGGGCATCACCCTGACCGATGCACAGGGCCGCACCTACCTGGATGCCAGTGGTGGCGCAGCGGTGTCCTGCCTGGGCCATGGCCATCCGGAGGTGATGGCGGCCATGCATGCGCAGATCGATCGGCTGGCCTACACCCACACCAGTTTTTTCACGACCGAGGTGGCCGAGCAGCTCGCAGACCACCTGATCCGCACGGCACCGGCTGGAATCAGCCATGCCTACTTCGTCTCGGGTGGCTCCGAGGCCGTCGAGGCCGCGCTCAAGATGGCGCGCCAGCATTTTCTTGAAATCGGTCAGCCCCAACGCACCCGCTTCATCGCACGCCAGCAGAGCTATCACGGCAATACGCTCGGGGCACTCGCGGTGGGTGGCAACGAAGCTCGCCGAAAGCTTTTTGCGCCCCTGCTGATCGAGGTCGATCATGTCTCGCCCTGCTACGAATACCGAGGTCTTCGGCCGCAAGAAACGCCGCAGGCCTATGGCGCGCGGCTGGTGAGGGAACTGTCCGATGTCATCGATCGCATCGGTGGCGATCGGGTGATTGCCTTCATTGCCGAAACCGTGGGCGGAGCCACGGCAGGGGCAATCACGCCCGTGCCGGGCTATCTGAAGGGTGTACGCGAGCTGTGCACGCGCCACGGCATTCTTCTGATCCTCGATGAAGTGATGTGCGGCATGGGTCGCACCGGCACCCTGCATGCCTGCGAGCCGGAAGAAGCGGTACCCGATCTGCTGATCATCGCCAAAGGTCTCGGAGGCGGCTATCAGCCGATTGGCGCGGTGCTCGCGCAGCACGCCATCGTGGAGGCTTTTGAGCGGGGCTCGGGTGGTTTTCAGCATGGCCACACCTACATCGGTCATCCGGTCGCCTGCGCAGCGGCGCTGGCCGTGCAACAGGTCATCCACCGCGATGGCCTGCTGGCCCGCGTTCGGGCTCTGGGCCAAGGGCTCCATCAACGGCTGCACGACGCGTTCGGCAGCCATCCGCAGGTCGGCGACATTCGCGGCCGGGGCCTGTTCCAGGCGATCGAACTGGTGGCCGACCGGGCCACCAAAACACCCTTCGATCCTTCACGCAAACTGCATGCACGGATCAAGACCGAGGCCATGGCCCGGGGACTGATGGTCTATCCCATGGGCGGTACCATCGACGGGACTCAGGGCGACCATGTCCTGCTGGCACCCGCCTTCATCACCACCGAAGACGAGCTCGATCAGATCGTGGCAAGGCTGGCCGAGGCGATTCAAGCCGCGTTGCGGCAACCCTGAAGCAGCGCTCGAGCACCGCTGCAGCAGCCCGAGATATCCGCCCTGAATTCATGCGATTGAACGGGGCCCAAGTTCCACAGACCATCACAAGAACACGAGGAGATCCCATGAACCACCCAGCCCCGAACACAACAGGCCAGACCGAACCGCTGCAACTGGGCGGCGCCCCGGGCTCGCCCTATACCCGCAAGATGCTGGCCGTACTGCGCTACAGGCATCTGCCCTACCGGTTCATGATCCTGAACCGCTACAACACCAGCAGGCCCATGCCCAAGGTGCCGCTGTTGCCCACCTTCTGGTTTGCCGATGATCAGGGTGAGTTGCAGCCGGTGACCGACTCCACCCCGATCATCCGCAGGCTCGAGCGTGACTACGCCGGCCGCAGTGTGCTGCCCACCGATCCGGTGCTGGGCCTGCTCGATGAGCTCTTCGAAGACTATGGCGACGAGTGGCTCACCAAGCCCATGTTTCATTACCGCTGGCACTACGCCGATGACATCGACCGCGCGGGCGAGATCCTGCCGCGCTGGCGTGCCATTACCGCGCCCGAGACCACGATCGCGCAACTCAAGCAGCAGTTCTCCGATCGGCAGATCTCACGCCTGCGCTATGTGGGCTCCAGCCCCGAAACCGCATCGGTCATCGAAGACAGCTACACGCGCTTTCTCGATCTCTTTGATGCGCATCTGCGTCAGCATTCCTTTCTGATGGGCGAGCGGCCCGGGGCCAGCGACTTCGGCCTCTTTGGCCAGCTCACCCAGCTCACTCATTTCGATCCCACCCCCATGGCGCTCACACTCAAGCGCTCGCCCCGGGTCTTTGCCTGGGTCGATCTGGTCGAGGATCTCTCGGGGCTTGAGGTCACCGACGAGGGATGGCTGACCCGTGAGGCCGCCATCGCCAGCCTGCGTGATCTGCTGGCCGAGGTGGGCCGCACCTATGTGCCGGTCATGCTCGCCAACGAAGCCGCTCTGGCTGCGGGTGCCGAGCAGGTGCACACCGAGGTTGAAGGCCAGCGCTGGGTGCAGCAGCCCTTTCCGTATCAGGCCAAGTGTGTGCGCTGGCTGCGTGAATCGTGGCAAAAGCTCAGCAGCGCCGATCAGGGTGCACTGCGAGGTGTGCTGGCCGACACGGGGTGTTTGCGGCTCTTTGAGCGCTGAGTGAATCGCGGCTGCCGTTTCAGCTCAATCGCGATCTGACCGATCTGACCGATCTCACCGAGCCGCCTGGGTTCAGCCTGGGCACGGCATCGTCAGGCAGACACGGTTGAGCGCTCATTCATCACGCAGGCGCTCTTCGCCTCGCACCAGCCGGCGCGCGATCTCTTCATAAAACCGCGCGTTGCGCACATTGGCCTCGCCATTGTCGCGCGTGGCGATCAGCTTGGCCGGCACGCCACCGATGATGGAGTTCTCTGGAAAGACCTGGTTCTGCATCACGATCGCATGACCCGCCACGATCGAGTTGGCGCCGATCTTCGCGCCATCCATGATGGTCGCATTGATGCCGATGAGACACCGATCGCCAATCTCGCAGCCATGCAGCGTGACATGGTGGGTGATGGAGCAGTCTTCACCCACGAGGGTGGGACTGTTGTTGCCCACGTGCACCATGACAAAGTCCTGCAGGTTGGTGCGCGCGCCGATCCGGATGTGATGCATCTCGCTGCGCATCACCACATAGGGCCATACCGAGGCACCCGGCCCGATATGAACCTTGCCATGCAGCTGGGCGGTGGGATGCAGCAGGGCCAGGTCTTCGAGCTCCACCTGCGGCCCCACATGCGGCATGCGAAGCACCGGCTGTGCTTTCACGCGCTGCCAGTGTCGACGCACCTGAGCGAGCAGGTCCTGCTCGGTACCGTTGTTGTCGATCACCACATCGGCCAGCGCCATGCGCTCGGCATTCGAGAGTTGCGCATCGAGGCGGCCTTCCACCGCCTGGCGCACCGCACCGTCACGGGCCATCGCGCGCTCGATCGCCACTTCGCGATCCACCACATTCACCCAGACCTCGTCGCCCAGATCTTGCCAGCCGGCCTCGAAGAGCACCGCGGCCTCCAGCACGATGACCGGTGCTTCGGTCGCAGCACCGCCTGACCCGGCGGCATCCGCAGCATCAGCCGGTCTGCCACGACCCGCAGCCCGCAGCTGGGCGATCTCCTGTGCGGCCAGACGACGGATGGCCGGCCAGACAATGTCCGTGAGTTTTTTCAGCTCGGCGGGCTGGCCAAACACCCTCGTACCCAGCGCCTTGCGGTCGATGCGCCCGTCGGCTGCGACGATCTCGCGACCAAAGACTTCCGCGATGCGTGCATGGGCGGGCGAGCCAGGTTCATAGACGCGATGGCCCAGCAGATCGGCATCGATCACATGGGCGCCAAGCTCACGCAGATGGCGGGCAGCAGTGGATTTGCCGGAGGCCAGTCCTCCGGTAAGGCAGATGACACGGCTCATGGTCGATCCAAATCGAAGGTAGATCCTGGTTCAAAGTTGAACCGGGCTCAGGGTTGCTCCGGGTTCAAGTCAGACATTCACATCGGCGCCGCCGCTCAGATCTGAGCGGGCGTCGAGGGCCTCGGTCGCGACGGTCCGTCATCCTTGATTCGCGAAGTGGCCCTTCGCAAGACCTCAAGGTAACCGCGACCGATCTCCATGCGTTCGGCCAGGCCACGCGCCACCAGCAGACGATGCGCGCGCGGGAGTTTCCAGCAGGGCGTGAACACGAAGAGATGATGCTCGAGGTGGTAGTTCACCCAGTAGGGCGCCACCAGCAATCGCATGAGAGGGCCCGCCAGCGTCGTGCGGGTATTGCGCAGCGGATCATCAGCCGATCCCACCAGGGCGTGTTCGGCAATGTTGCGCACCCGACTCACCCACTGATACCAGGTGAGCAGGGGCAGCAGCCACAGGACGAAGTAAAGCCAGGCCTGCCCGGCAAGCGCCAGTGCCCCCAGCAAGGCCAGGTTGGTCGCCAGAAATGGGCCTTCATGCCGCAGGATCCGCACGATTGCATCTAGAGGACCCGTCGCGCCCTGAGCAGCCGCCCGGAACTGCGCGACCCGTCGTTGGTAACCCGTCACGCCGAGCAGGTCACGCACGGTCTTGCGCCGAAAGCTGGCGCGCGAAATCGGAAAGTGCGCCGACAGACCGATGTCCGGATCCTCGGGTTGCTGGGTGTGGCGATGGTGGCTGAGGTGATAAGGCCGATAGGCTGCAAGGCTGGCGCCGACCGGAGCCCCACACAGCCAGTGGCCCACCCGGTCATTGATCCCAGCTTGCGCAAAGAGCAGCCGATGGGCGGCGTCATGCATGAGGATGGCCAGACCCAGTTGCCGATTGCCCACCACAATCACGCCGAGCAGCAGGGTGAGGGGATTGGGGTAGAGCGCGCACAGCACCATGGCACCCGCGATCAACCCCCAGGCATGCAGCACCAGCCAGGCCCCCATGAGGTTCGAGCGCCGCCGAAGCTCGGTGTCCTCCGCCTCGGACAAGCTCAGATCGGGTTGGCTCAGCTCGGGCTTGGGCGGTATCTGCATCTGTATCGGCGCTCAGTCAGGATCTCTTGATCTATGCAAGGCCAGCATCTCAATACGGCCGGCGTTAGCTCTCAAGCCCTGATCAGGGCTTGATCTGCAGCACCATTTCCACTTCAACCGAAATCTGGTTGGGCAGGGCCATCATACCCACCGCCGATCGCGCACCCCGACCGTTCGCCTCACCCAGCAGTTGCACGAACAGATCCGAAAATCCGTTGATCACCTTGGGCTGCTCGCTGAAGTCGGGCGTGCAGTTGACCATGCCCAGCACCTTCACCACCCGATCGATGCGATCGAGGCTGCCCAGAACCGAACGGATGTTGGCCAGCATGTTGAGCGCCACCAGATGGGCCGCCTCATAGCCTTGCTCCACCGAAAGATCGCCACCCACCTTGCCGGTGATCGACCCACCCTCCAGGCGACGCGGACCGATGCCCGACATGAAGAGCAGGTTGCCGGTGATCACGCCGGCCACATAGTTGCCAATCGGCTTGGGTACGGGAGGAAGCTGCAGGCCGAGTTCGGTCAGGCGGTGTTCGATGCTCATGAATGAGGTCCGATGAGTTTGGGCAACGAATGCGATGATGCCCCAGACGGCAGACAGGACGCGACTAGAATGGCATGCTCAATCCCGACTGGCGACTGGAACACCGCATGAGTGCTGCTGCAGACCGGGTCACCGTGATCGTGGTGACCTTCAACAGCGCGCACTGCATTTCTGCACTGGCTGAGGGCCTCAGGCCTGTGCCTCAGGTCGTGGTGGTCGACAATGCCAGCGAAGACAACACCGAGCAGGAAGTGAGCCAGCGGCTGCCCCGGGCTGTCTGGGTGCCGCTTGAAACCAACCGCGGGTTTGGCGCCGCCAACAATGCAGGGGTTCGCCTGGCGAGTACCGAATTCGTGCTGCTGCTCAACCCCGACTGCACGATCGGGATCGAGGCCATCGAACACCTGGTGCAGGCGCTTGATGATTGTCCGCAAGCCAGTGCAGCGGGCCCTCAACTGATTGATCGCAAGGGATTGCCCGATATCAGTTATCGCTGGCGCTCGGATGGCTGGTCATCGCGCGGCCCTGGCGCTTCGGGGCTGGCCTGCGTCGGGTTCTTTACCGGTGCCTGCATGCTGATCCGCCGAGAGGCCATGACCCGCATCGGTGGCTTCGACGAAGATTTCTTTCTGTACTACGAAGACGACGATCTGTGCCTTCGCCTGCAGGACGCCTGTGGCCCGCTGCTGCTGCAGCCCCTGGCCAGGGTTCAGCATCTGTCGCGCGGCTCGGTTGGCGGCAAGGCCCGGCTGAAAGGCGAATTCCTGCGCGGCTACCATCATATTCAGTCGAAGTTCAGGTTTCAGGCCAAACATCGCGGACAACGCTCGACGCTTTGGCTCAGAACCCGTTATGGCACCGTGGCCCTGCTGGAGGGACTTCTTCGACTGATTGTGCTCGACACCAAGCGCGCATGGCGGTGCGCGGGGCGCGTTGCAGGGTGTTGGGAGTACCCGATTTGAACGAGGGAAATCAAGAAATGCTGAGAAACCAATGAGCACACAGTCGGCGGACAATCCCACCCTTTGCATCGGGATCCTGACCATGAATGAGGCGCACAGGATCGAAGCCTGCCTCGAGAGCGCAGCATTCGCAGATCAAGTGGTCGTCATCGATTCCGGGAGCTCCGATGCAACGTGCGATATCGCGGCGCGCAAAGGCGCAGAGGTCCATATTTATAAGGAATGGCAGGGATTCGCCACGCAAAGAAATCGGCTCCTCGCTCATGTCCGGATGCGGTATGTATTTTTTCTTGATGCCGACGAGATCATCACCTCGGAATTGCGCCAAGAGATCCTCATGCTAATCGCGCAGGGCCAGGCGCTTCGTGGGTCTGTTCAGTGGAACCAAGTCGCCTTCGGCCGTGCCCTCACTGCCATGAAGTCAACCGGTGGGGTTGAACGGTTGTTTCGCACCGATACCCTGGTTCGATTCGAGGGCGTTGTCCACGAAGGCGCCGTGCTGGAGCCATCGACGATCCCTGTTGTAAGACTGAAAAACCGCCTGCTGCATTACTCGCGCGAGACCATCTACGAGAGCCTTTTGAAGCTCGCGCAGTATGTGCAACTCGGTGCCGCCAAGCGAGCCGAATCCGGCAAGAAAGGCGGGGTTCTTCGCGGGTTCGCCTCTGGGGCAGCCATTTTTATCAGGCTCTATTTTTTTCGCCGAGGATTTTTGTGCGGGGCGGAGGGGTTTGTCTTTTGTTTTTTTATCGCCCTCGAATGTTTCTTTCGGTATGCAGCGCTCAAATATGACGGGGCAATCAATCACAAAACAGCCCGCCGTCGGTGAGTCTCACCCGGCGAAGCCCGATTCGTTCACTCCCCAACTCATTCAGGCGAAGGATCTGCGCTGACTTTTCGTCCCCGCGCCTAGCAATATGAGGGCGACGGATAGCGCAAGTAGGATTGGGTAGTAGTTGTGAGCGAAGTTCATGTTACTCAGCCCCGTCAGCGTGTGCATCATCAAAATTCCCGCCAGAGCAGCCACAACAACTGGCTCATGGCTGCCAAGGGCAAACTGGCGAATCATCGCGAGTAGCCCTACGGCAATCGCGAGATATCCTGACAATCCAAACAGTCCGAACTCCACCCACGCATGCAATGCATCGTTGTGCAGATGACCGATCAAAGGCATCGCTTCGAGCCGACCTTCTTTGGCCAGAGCATTTTCAATGAGTTGCTTTGTACCCTCGGGACCGGTACCCAAAAGTATGGGCTGCTCAAGAATTTGCCTCAACCCGGCGGCGTAAAGGGTCAGACGGATGCCGCTGGATTCGCTATATCCCGAGAATCTATGGTCCTCGTTAACTGTTTCCGTCTTTCTCAAGTCAGTCATACGGGTCACTGGCGAATCGGTCTCGGGGATCGAGTTCAACCCGCCAGCTAACGCAATGATCAGACCAGCGGCGAGCCAGCTCCGCGACTTGCGCCAGAGGCTTGGCGCCGTGCTGTTGAGAGTGAACAGCAATAGCGGCCAGATCAAGACGAGCGGCCAAGTGCCCCGCACACCGCTGATCAGCGCAGTGACCGGTGCCAGTGCACTCGCCGCAAGCCAAAACTGACGAAGCCAGAACGGGGCACTCACTTGCCTGTAGGCGAGGCTCACAACCGCAAGTCCCAGAAGGGAGAGGCCGCCCATCCAGGGGATCCGATTGGTCGGCGCATTTCCTGATGAAGAGGTGACGACCAGGATGTACGCAAGGATCAATGCGATGGCGGCTGCTGTAGTGATCGCTTGGACAGTCTGATGAGACGGGGACCGATACTTCAGCAGAAACAATAAGCCACATGCGGACAGTAACAACCGCCACTGGGGATGTCGCTCACCCCAGGGGCCGGCCCAGTAAGCCGTTGGAATCGCCATCAGGATAGTGGCAGCCAGACAGGCAAGCAACCAGTATCGGGACGCTCTCAAGACGGGCTGAGGGGCGGGCGCCACGCCGGCTGGGCGGCGGCTGTCGTCCAGCCACGCCGCCAAGCCAGCAAGGCAGAGACAGGACCAGGCAAGACCTGCTGCCAAGGTACTGACACTGGCAAGACTCACCGCAGACACGACGAAGGTCGCTGCAAATAATCTAAAAATATGTGGTTTCAAAACCGGCATGGGTCGTACTGTACCCAGTCATTCGCTTGAGCCATAGCCCGGAGCTTAATTGAACCGGTCAGGCGTCTAGGGTGGCGCAACACCAACAACCCAACTCCGCTAACATCCGCCCCACACAAACAGGGAGACACACATGAAAGCACTCGGCGCCGAATTCTTCGGTACGTTCTGGCTGGTTCTGGGCGGTTGCGGCAGTGCCGTGCTCGCGGCGGCCTTTCCGGAGGTGGGCATCGGGCTGCATGGCGTGTCCCTCGCCTTCGGTCTTACGGTGCTGACCATGGCCTTTGCCATCGGGCATATTTCCGGGTGCCATCTCAACCCGGCGGTCACGGTTGGTCTTTGGGCTGGCGGCCGATTCCCGGCAGCTCAGGTGGTGCCCTATGCCATTGCCCAGGTGCTGGGGGCTCTCGCGGCTGGCGCAGTGCTCTATGTGATTGCCTCGGGTGCCGCGGGGTTCGATGTCAGCAAGGGCTTCGCCTCCAACGGCTACGGCGAACACTCCCCGGGAGGCTATTCGCTGATGGCCGCGCTGGTCTGCGAAGTGGTGATGACCGCGTTCTTTCTGCTGATCATTCTGGGCGCAACCGACCGGCGTGCACCCCAGGGGTTTGCACCGATCGCCATTGGCCTGGCCCTCACGCTGATCCACCTGATCAGCATTCCGGTCACCAACACCTCGGTCAATCCGGCGCGCAGCACCGGAGTCGCGGTGTTTGTCGGCGACTGGGCCACCGCACAGCTGTGGCTCTTCTGGGTGGCACCGATCGCAGGCGCCATGATCGG
>Ga0315902_10011399_pt1 | contig 11668 bp, 8 predicted proteins | sample LakEriMetagenome_9_FD_203523 | JGI IMG/M metagenome (GOLD analysis project Ga0315902, IMG submission 203523) | Freshwater fungal communities from buoy surface, Lake Erie, Ohio, United States - Buoy 12 MA117 | ecosystem: Environmental > Aquatic > Freshwater > Lake > Lake biofilm | place: USA... | reverse complement strand
GTCTGCTTTTCCGGCACTTAGTTTTTTTACTTCTCCTACAAACAAACCTATTAATCCCTTTTTTCCTTTACGATATTCCTGCACCTTGTCAGGCATTCGCTGCAGTACTTCTGTAATCCAGCCGGAAAGATCAGATTCACCGGCAGTTTGCATCAGGTTCATTTCAGTTGCCAGCTTCCGTGGATTGCTTCGTGTGCTGATGACAGCAGGTAAGAGTTTGGTCGCCGCCAGGGAGAAATTTAAGTCACCTGATTCCACTAAGTGTATGATATCTGATAGATCTGCAGGTGATAGGGGTATGGATGTCAGGTCTGTCTGATTTTCATTCATCCATTGTTTGAGTGGCCCCAGTATCCAGTTGGCTATGGCTTTGGTATGCGGACAAATCAGTCTTGTTGACTCAAAAAATTTGGCTGTAACTGCATCTTCGCTTAACTGTCGAGCATCATAGGCAGTAAGTCCCTCTATTTTTAAAAATCTTTCCTGCAGTTGTTGCGGTAATTCCGGCATGGCAGCTTTTGTACTTGCCAAAAAAGTATCTGAAATATAAAAGGGTGCCAGATCCGGATCGGGGAAGTAGCGATAATCATTTGCTTCCTCTTTGTTGCGCAGCGAAAAAGTAGTTTCTGTTGTGGCATCAAAGCTGCGTGTCTGCTGTTGTATAGCTTCCCCCTGCAGTAATAATTTTGTCATGCGGGTGATCTCGAATTCGATGGCTTTTTTCAGGTGACGAATCGAATTCAGGTTTTTCACTTCCACTTTTGTGCCAAGTGTTTTCGTTCCTGCAGGGCGAAGCGAGATATTGGCATCACAGCGCAGACTACCCTCTTCCATATTGCCATCAGAAACCCCCAGCCATCGCACCAGTTTTCTGATCTCTGTCAAAAACTGAGCGGCTTCCTCAGCTGAATACAGATTTGGTTCCGTTACTATTTCTACCAGGGGTGTTCCCGCCCTGTTAAGGTCAATATAGGTGCGACTTGGGTGTTGGTCATGCAAACTCTTACCGGCGTCTTCTTCCAGGTGAATCCGATTCAACTGTATTGCTCGCGTTCCGGTTGATGTTGTGATCATTATATTTCCGCCCTTGCATATCGGACTGGTATGCTGGGATATCTGATAGCCTTTGGGCAGATCCGGATAGAAATAGTTTTTTCGGGCAAAGTAATTATTGCGCTCGATGGTACAGTTACAAGCCAGTCCGAGTTGAACAGCCAGGGCAACTGCCTTTCGGTTTGTTTTGGGCAAGGTGCCCGGATGTGCCAGGGAGATCGCACTCACCTGTGTATTCGGCTCTCCGCCAAAGAGGGTACTATCGCCACAGAATAATTTGCTGTCGGTAGATAACTGGGCATGAATTTCCAGGCCGATTACCACTTCATATACAGGGGATGAGCACATACCTGACAAAATTAGCCATCCTTGCTCACTCCCTGCGCAGAAAAAGCTTGAATTATCATAGTCCCATTACTTTCTGCATATCCTCCTTGGAAATCATCAGCATGCCTACAGGTTCCAGTCGTCGAAACAATTCTTTCCAGTTTTTATCCCGTACGAAAATCTTCTTTAGCATGGGAAGTGCTTTCGCCACTTGTTTATTATTACACAGCGCCACTGCTGTCCAGAATTGCATTTCCAGGTTGTTCGGGAACAACTGCATGGCTGCATTGTATTCGTTCATAGCCTCTGTAATGTCTTTCTTCTCATTGGCTAAGTTGAGGTTATTCAGCTTTTCATAAGCGAGGTCGCCACTGTTCATGTGGTCATATGCCAATTGCATGTTGTATAGGCGACGCAATTCTTCCAGGGGTTGGGGAGCATCATCGACCCTCAGATCGACGATGGTTTTATCCCAGGGCAGCATCATTCGCCCGGGAACTACCAGGATGGCGGCTGATTGCATGCCTCTGATATCACCTCCTGCTGCCTGCGCCGCCTCCAGTGACAGTAAGATCCGTTCTACGAAGGGTAGTTGCTCGCTCATCTCGAAGGCCTTTTTCATGTATTCACACACCGAATCGCCCAACATCATATTGCTCTGAACACTGAAGTTTCTTCCCTTCATGTGCTTGGCTACCTGTATACACTTAGACCCCGTATGCACCGCTACATTTCCTTTCATGTCGAGGATGGCTACTTGTCTCATCTCGCGGGAACTATCTATTTTCAGCAGACTGTCCAACGCCTGCTGCGGTGTGTAACCTTTGCGCAGCATGGATAGCGCCTGCGGGCCATACGATTTATTGACGAAAGACTGGGTAGCCACTACGCCAACACCTGCTTCTGCCCAGGGTACCAGGGTTCCTACACTGAACCAATGGCTTTGAACAGCTACTGCCATATCACCCGTTTTTTCGTCGCGGGCAACGATGGAATAGGTATGCGCCAATGGCTCTTTTTTCAGATATACCTGCGCAGTAAGCGATGTAGCTGAAAGTAGCAGCAGCAGTAGGGAATAGACATTTTTTTTCATAGCGGGCGGAATAAATTCGATGTTGAAAAGAAGATACACTCTATAAACGTTACATCTCTCGCTACATTGTATGGCATAAAAAAAGGAAGCGCATGCCGATCAGACATGCCCTTCCTTTTTTTATTACTCGAATCAGCGAGGTATCAGAGCTCTGCCGTCTTTATTTTTTTTGGGAAATTGATGTCAGTTTCCATTTTCTTGCCGGATCTTTCGTAGACCACCTTCCAGGTGTCGCCTTCTTTGAGGGTCAATTTCAGTCTTTTTACATCGTCTACATCTTTTAATTCTTTCCCGTTGATGCTGAGCAAAAGATCTGTTTTTTGGAGACCTGCCTTGGCTGCAGGCGTATTTTCTTTCACCGAGGTAACTTCAAGCCCCCGTTCTTTTTCAGTATCCGTTAGGGTCAGACCCAGGCTGGGTTTCGGGCCTCCGCTGCGATCCAAGAGATCCCAATAATTGCGATCGAGGAAAAATTGCATATCTAAATCTTGTATTCTTTCGGGCATTCTTCTCTCAGCAGGCATATTGGGGGCCAGTTTTGCGGTACTCGTTTTGGCTTCACCATTCCGGAGATAGTCAATCTTGATTTTATCTTCCGGTTTGTATTTACCTATTTCACTGTAGAGATTTTCCGGATCGCTGATGTTGTTCCCATTAATGGCAGTGATGATATCATTTTTTTGAAGACCGGATTTTTCAGCAGGGGTACCGGGATTTACTTCTACAATGCGTGCTCCTTTTTCATCTTTTTCTGTAGCTACGCCCAGCAATGCCTTATTTTCTTCCGGCCTATCAAAATTGGGCATCCTGTAGGAGAATCTTTCTCTGCTTAGATTTTCCAGTAAATTTCTGAGCTGCTCTTCGGGTGCTTCCCTGCGAAATTTTTTTCCTTTAATCTCCATTTGACCGGGTTCAAACATGGTGATGGTGGTGTCACCATCGCGGATGATGAGGATTTTGGAGGGAACCTTGGGGCTGCCGGGTGGGGGTGGCCCTAAAGGCGGAAGTGGAGGTAGCGGCGGTTGTGCAATGGCTGTCATTGTCAGCATTACCGGAACGACTGTCAGTAGCTTGAGAAGGCGCATAGCGTTAGTTTTTAATGTACGAAATATTTAGTACATCAAAGCTAAAGTAATCCTGATGTACGAAATGATTCGGATTTGTTAAAATTTTGGGAAGGACCGGGTTAGTCCAGCCTGTTCCGAACGGCACGGATAACTTCCTCCAGGCGGCTTGCATCTTGTCCGCCAGCAGTAGCAAGGGAAGCGACCCCGCCACCACCTCCCTTGATCAGGGGGGCAACATCTTGCTTGATCAGGCGGGCGGCATCTAAATTCCGGCTGGAGACGGTAGACTCATCGAGCATGATCGCTACCTGTGCTTTGCCATCTATATTGGCAGCCAATACAACCAGATAATCGGTTAACTGACCTTTAAGCTGGAAGCAAATCTTTTTGAGGGCATCGGCCTGACCAACTTCTACGATGGCACCTATGAAGGTGGTCGTACCTACTTGAACCCCCTGCTGCAATAATTGGGGTACCAGTTGATTGAGTTGGCGGGCTTCAAAGCCTTCGATTTTTTTCTTGAGCTCCGTATTTTCCAGTTGTAATTGTTGAACAGCGCGTAATACTTCAGCAGGATTTTTTAGGGCTGCCTTGATCTGCTCGAGTGTGTTGGCTTCTTCATTCATCACCTGAAGGGCTGCACTGCCGCTGACCGCTTCAATCCGCCTCACACCGGCAGCGATGGCCGATTCGTGTCTGATCTTGAACAACCCCATTTCACCTGTTCGGTTTACATGGGTACCGCCGCACAACTCAATGGAGAAATGAGGGTCCATGGTTACCACCCGCACTCTTTCTCCATATTTTTCTCCAAATAATGCCATGGCGCCTGCTGCCATTGCCTGGTCTTTCTCCATTTCTTCAATTTGAACAGGCATATTATTTCTGATCTTTTCATTTACCAGCGACTCGATGCGTTCGATCTCTTCGGTACCGATTTTGCTGAAGTGAGAAAAATCAAATCTTAATTGTGACTCGTTAACCAGGCTACCTTTTTGTGCCACATGGTGACCGAGCACTTGTCGAAGGGCAGCATGCAGCAAATGCGTAGCACTGTGATGCACTGTGGTAGACTGGCGGGTGATTGGATCGACTGCTGCCAGCACGGGGGCTTGCGGATGGGAGGGCAGCTCCTCTGTGATATGCAGAATGAGGTTGTTCTCCTTCTTGGTATCTATTACCCGAATGATGTCTTGTCCGAAAGTTAAAGTCCCTCGGTCACCAACTTGTCCGCCACTTTCAGCATAAAAAGGGGTCGCTTCCAGCACCAGCTGATAAACTTCTTTTCCTTTGGCTTTTACTTTTCGATAGCGTGCCAATTGGGTAGGCAGGCTCAAGGTATCATATCCTACGAAGGCTGAAACTGCATCTGCCTGCAATACAACCCAATCTTCAGCATCCATCTGCGTCGCTGCCCGGCTGCGATTCTTTTGTTGCTGCATTTCCTGCTCAAATTCCTGTTCGTGAATGGTCCTTCCCTGCTCGGCAGCAATGAGTCGGGTGAGATCGGGTGGAAATCCGAAGGTGTCGAATAATTCAAATACCAGCTTGCCGGGAATTTGTCCTGCCTGCACGGCCAGTATATCATCCATTCTTTTCAAACCTTTTTCCAGTGTGCGCAGGAAAGCCTCTTCTTCTTCACGAATTACTTTGGCTACAAAGTCTTGTTGCTGTATCAATTCGGGAAAAACCTGTTCAAATTGTTTTGCCAATAAGGGCACCAGTTGGTATAACAAAGGACGCTGATAATGGAGGCAGGAATAGTAGTAGCGAACGGCTCTGCGCAGAATTCTTCTGATCACATAGCCGGCGCCTGTGTTGGAAGGTAATTGTCCGTCAGCTATGGTAAATGAAATGGCGCGTATATGATCTGCCAATACCCGAAATGCAACGGCCTCTCTGCTGTCACCCGCATCATAGGTGCGCTGGGTAATTTTTTCTACAGCTGCAATGGTACCGCTGAAAACATCCGTATCATAGTTGCTTTGCTTACCCTGTATGACGCGCACGAGTCTTTCAAATCCCATTCCGGTATCAACATGTCGCATGGGCAAGGGCTGCAGTGAACCATCTTTGAGCCGGTTGTATTGAATGAATACATTATTCCAGATCTCAATTACCTGCGGATGGTCTTTATTCACCAGTTGACTGCCCGGTATTTTCTTTCTTTCTTCTTCCGGTCGGCAATCCACATGAATTTCTGAGCAGGGTCCGCAGGGGCCGGTATCACCCATTTCCCAGAAATTATCTTTTTTATTGCCGAATAATATTCTTTCCTCGGGCACCAATTTTTTCCATTCTGACAACGCAATGGTTGAGGGAGGCAATCCTTCTGCGGGATCACCTTCAAAAACAGTTACATAAAGCCGGTCTTTATCGAGTTTATAAACTTCCGTCAGCAGTTCCCAGCTCCAGGCAATGGCTTCGGCTTTGAAATAGTCTCCAAAACTCCAGTTGCCCAGCATTTCAAACATGGTGTGATGATAGGTGTCAACTCCTACTTCTTCCAGGTCGTTGTGCTTGCCGCTTACCCGCAAGCATTTTTGGGTGTCAGCGACACGGGAATGAGCAGGTTTTTTATTCCCCAGGAAATAGTCTTTGAACTGATTCATCCCGGCATTGGTGAAAAGCAATGTGGGGTCATCTTTTACCACGATAGGAGCAGAGGGTACTATATGGTGCTGTTTGGACTTAAAAAAGTCTAAAAAGTGTTGTCTGATCTGGGCACTGGTCATCATCCGAGAAAAGTTTACGCTTCCTGTTAGGCCGTTAGAAACTATATTTGGGGCTGTTTTTGGTAGGCAAAGGTAAGGAATTGAAGCGGGAGAAAGCTGTCCCAAATGGTAGGCTGCCTTTAAATTCGCTGTTTTGGTTTCTGCCGCCGCCCAAAGTTCTGTTGACACATGAAAAAGGTCAAATATTATTTCAATACCCACACGCTTCGGTATGAGAAACTGGAGACACCACTTCGTGTGCGGTTGTTGCAGGTGCTGGGGTTCATTGCTGCATCGATTGTGACCGGACTCTTGATTTATACCATCGCATTTCGATATTTTGCTTCTCCACAGGAAAAAATTCTTCGGCAACAGAATGAGGCGCTGCAGGAAAACTATGCTTTGTTGATGGAGCGGGTGAACCAGTTGGAATTGCAGATGGATGAAATAGAAAACCGTGATAACAATGTATACCGCACCATATTTGGTGCTACGCCCATTCCCGACAGCGCCCGCGTTAAGGAGATGGAGCGACGCAAGGAAGTGAAGCTGGTACAGAGTATGGGTGAAAATGCACTGATCGAGGGCATCAATCAACAGCTCAATCGACTGGCCCTGCTGGAATCCTATCAGATGAAGTCATTTGATGAGATCACCCGTCTGGCGAAGAACAAGGAAATATGGCTGGCTTCCATGCCATCGATACAGCCGGTGAGTAATAAAAACCTTACGCGCATAGGTTCCGGATTTGGATATCGCATTGATCCTGTATATAAAGACAGGCGACAGCACAAAGGAATTGATTTTACCGCACCCATCGGCACGCCCATCTATGCTACAGGTGATGGCAGGGTGGTAGATGCAGGCTTCAGTACCGGTGGGCATGGTAATCGTGTTGTCATCAATCATGGCTTTGGTTATCAAACACTCTACGGGCACATGTACCGTATCAAGGCAAGGGTGGGTGATCAGGTAAAGCGTGGTGAAGTGATCGGTTATGTAGGCAGCACCGGTAAGAGCACGGGACCGCACGTGCACTATGAAGTGATTCACAACGGTAATGAGGTAGATCCCATCTACTTTTTCTATAATGACCTGAGTCCGGCACAATTCGATCGAATCTTAAAGCTGGCAGCTACCAGCAACCAGAGCCTCGATTGATCCTTGGCGAACAAAATAATGTTCGGATTGTATATAGTTCAAATTAGCATCCAGTGGAACCCGGCATCCGAAAATACCTGACTCGCATTTTGAATACCCTTGGTATTGGACTCCTGTGGATGGCTATCAACTCCACCGCTGGTATTATGTTTGGTTACGGCTTGGTAGAAGATAGTTTCCGCTTGGGTAATGTAATATTCTATACCTGGTTTTTCCTGAGCATGCTGCTGTTCTCCTGGTGGGTTTATCGTATTTGGCGTACACCCATTACTTACGAAGATTGATCCGAACTTTTTGCATTAATTTTTCCCATCCAAAATCACCGGCGTCTTTCCTCCATTCATGATGATCACTTTTGAATTGGGTGAAGTCATCAATCCTTTCAGTGCCTGTATCTGCTCATACTGTAATTGCTTATCTCCCAGTCCGGAACTGATGATACGCTGGTAGTCGGCAATACCTGGCGCTTCCACCTTTTTTTGTTCATTTTCCAGCCAGTCATCAAACGCATACAGGATTAACTAAAACCACCGAAAAATACTGAATGATGCAGTTATAACCTACTGGTATTGATGTGATCATCAAATGGCTCCACTCGTTTGTAAAAAAATGAATAGCAACCAACTTATTTTCACCCAGTGCTACTAATTCTTCAGGCATCGAACAGAAAAACCATCTTGCATATTATTGGAAGTCTGTAAAACGCTTCCGCTGTTGTAATTCAAATAAATGCTCCATGCGGGCGAGGTGAAAGCATCGTAAGTTGCGCCGTTGAGATTAAGTGTTGTTGTAGAAGTCCACCAGATACCTTGCTTGCCAAGGGCATTAAACTGCCCATCATCGTTGATATATCCTCCGGGTAATCCATTGAATTTACTACTATTCGTTCCATTACCATTCTCATTCCATCCGGTAATACTCTTCATTTGAATTCCGGCAACATGCTCTCCCCCTAAGCTTTTTATCCATTCATTCCATTCATCATGGCTCGGTATGTGCCAACCCTCAGGTGCCAACCCCCTCGTATCATTTACTGCAAACCAGTTGTACAACTTTCCATATTTTTTTCCATTTGCCGGATCATTATAATAGTAACACCAGGCCGGCTCCCCTCTTCTGGAGGCAGCCACCCATTGTTCTGCATTCATTGCCCGCGGTATTTTATCTCCGTTTCTAAAACGTTCTACATTTAAATTTTCCTCCATCCAAATCCATTTTTCTGCTTTTTCTGGGATCTGTCCGACGGAAATAGATTTTACCTCTTGCAGGGAGGTAACATTTCCATTCATTTTTTCGGATTTTTTTTCAATAATTCCAATATGCTGTAATGCAATGATCACCGCTGTAATCAGCAAAAAATTCTGGCACATAAAAAATGATATTTTAAAGGTTTTAAATGCAGCAATTACAGCCCTCTTTTTTCTTAATCCGGTAGATATCGGCAATCAATCACCCTTCCCGGTATCTATGAATCTCCACCAGATATACTCATTGGCAATAGTAAGAATATTGCAAAATTTGTGCCAATTAAAATGCGGGGCTGCTACAAAATTAGTTACACTAATACACGCTATAAATACTTCGGGGGAGAAGGGACGAGTATTGAAAAGGAATATGAACTTACTGCATTTTGATTCTACAGTTAGGGGTTGTCGAATCTCTGAAAAGATCTCTAATTTCTAACAACAAACGTGATGGATTGTTTTTGCCGTGTCTTTACTTTCACCCCACCTTGAAGAGCAGGAATCCATTTTGGTCCGTCTGTAAACATCCTTTTTGCTTCTTCAGCAGTTCCGTACCCCGGATCGTTGTCGGCTTTTATATCATTAACAATGCCGTCTTTATTAATTGTAAATGAAACAGTTACTCTATACATTCCGGGAACGGCTTTGTTGTTCACTGGTACATTGCTATCAAGGTTGCGCTCCAGGTATCTTATCCAACCTTCCAGACCACCCGGAAAACTTGCCGGCGTCTCAACAAATGTGTGTACCGTATCACTGGGGTCATTGAGGAACGATGATGCAGAGTCTATTTTCGTGGCAATTTCAATAGCCCCCTTCTTCCCTTTTCTCCCATACTTTATGGTGGCCTCTTCCGGGGTTAAAATCTTCATTTCGTCTATACCTCTGTACCTAAGTGATTTTACGATTTTTTGATTAGCTGTCTCCTGGCCATCAATAAAAACTATTTGTTCTTTATTTGCCAATAGGTCATTGATGCTGAGTGGAGGGGGTGGTTTTGTAGTGTCTATTCCTTCTGAAAAAATACGCCCTGAGAATGAATAGATTTTTGCACCCATCCTTCCATGCGCATGTGTGGAGAATGACAAAAAGAAAAAACCACAGAGTAATAATGGCGATAACAGTGATGCGCTGAAATAACTGAATCGCTTTTTGTTAGATTTTCTGATCATTTAAAATCACTTTGCGGATTTACTTATTGACAGTAGTTAATTGAAGTGTATCATTGAATTGAGCAATGAAGGATGAATGAACTTTATTGGACATCCTTCCCCCATTAATTTTTCCCATCCAAAATCACCGGCGTCTTTCCTCCATTCATGATGATCACTTTTGAATTGGGTGAAGTCATCAATCCTTTCAGTGCCTGTATCTGCTCATACTGTAATTGCTTATCACCCAGTCCGGAACTGATGATACGCTGGTAGTCGGCAATACCCTGTGCTTCCACCCTTTTTCTGTCTGCTTCTTGTTTTTCTTTCTGCAAAACAAACTCCATTTTCTGGGCATCCTGCTCAGCTTTGATCTTTTCTTCTATCGATCCTTTCACGGTTGTGGGCAGGGTGATGTTGCGTACCAAAAGCTGTTCAAGTATGAGCCCGCGCTTCTTGAAATCATCTTCGATGCTCTTGAAAATCTTGGACTGAAAAACATCGCGCTTGGTAGAATAAAGGTCAACAGCTGTAAAATAAACTGCATTGTCACGCATCTTAGTTCTGGTGAGCGGACGAATGATTTTATTCTGATAGTCCACCCCCGTTTCTCTTACCAATCGGGGAGCTTCAGAAGGAAGCAGTGAATATAAAACGGTGAGGTCGATGGTTACTTCCAAACCATCGGCAGTTAATACACGAATGGCATCATCTCCCTCTTTCTCTCCTTCATCATGCACGCCACTCATCGTATAGTTCTGTGTTTTGATATCCAGTTCCAATACATCCATCAATGGATTGATTAGGTTAAGTCCACTTGGTAATACTTGCGTTTGTACTTTACCAAATAAGGATTGCACACCGACTTTGCCGGCATCAATTTGTTTGATAGATGACCAGAGAAGTCCGAAAACGGCTATGGCAAGTCCACCCCAAAAGAATCCATTACCCATACCCGACAGGTCCTCGTTTCTCTTCTTCAAAACCTTCCCAACGAGTGCCAGAATTAATCCGATGATGATCAGTATCATATACTTTTTTTTAGTTTGAATTGGTAAGACAAATATAGTATCAACTACTGTGATCGGCCACAATCTTCCACTGTCCTTTGATTTTTCTGAGCCAAAGGGTAAAAAATCCTGTTGGACGGTCAGTGCGGCGGGTAAGAATATATTGTCCCAACACGAATCCATGTTCGTCAGACAGCTGCTGCAGCGAGAGTAGGTTGAACTGTAGTTTTCCCATCACCAGGGTATCGGGATAGTTTTTTCGGTAATTATTGAGTGTGGTGGTATAGCCGTAAACCGGTCCGTTTCTACCAACGAATAACAGACTGTCACTGTTCCAATAGCCCTGCATAAAGGCAGACAAGTCTCCCCGGTTCCAATCCTGCGATTGTTGCTGTAATATGCGCCTGGCAGCATTTTCAAATGATTCCTGTGCTTGTGTATATAAGCTGCAGCCCAACAATAGTAAAAGAAAAATTCGTTTCATGGCTTTGAATTGATGCTGTTAATGTACGTCAAAAATGACAGTGAAGTTTAAGATGTGTCAACATCGGTGTACTGATTTTTACTGCGTAAATTTGGTGCTGTACGCTTCTATACTGAAAATCCGGTCATGTCTTATCTGATACATTTGCGCAAAGATCCTGTTATGGCCCCGCTGTTGCGGGAAGAAAAAATACTTTACCCCATCAAAAGGAATATTCCTGCGTATTTGATGTCAGCCATTGTGAGTCAGCAACTGAGTACCCGGGTGGCAGCTGTCATTTGGCAACGTATCCTGGCGATCTATGGTGGTCGAACACCCCGACCCGAAGAAGTCGTGTCAACCCCCGATACCCTGCTGCGTGCTG
>Ga0315902_10011398_pt1 | contig 11668 bp, 9 predicted proteins | sample LakEriMetagenome_9_FD_203523 | JGI IMG/M metagenome (GOLD analysis project Ga0315902, IMG submission 203523) | Freshwater fungal communities from buoy surface, Lake Erie, Ohio, United States - Buoy 12 MA117 | ecosystem: Environmental > Aquatic > Freshwater > Lake > Lake biofilm | place: USA... | reverse complement strand
GCGCCTGGGTCGCTTCGGTCGGGTGGAATCGCTCGGCTGGGTGCTGCCGATTGACGACCACCATTTCCGCATCTATGTCGTGGGCCGCGTGCGCGAGGTGGGGGAACTGCGCCGCATGCGCACGCGCATGAACGGCAAGCTGTGGGAGGAGATGACCGAGGAGGAGCACCGCGACCACCCCAACGATGTCGAGGCCATGGTCAGCCAGGGCGTCATCGCCCACCACTCCGATGAGCACCTGGTCACCAGCGACAAGGGCATCGTCATGCTGCGGCGCCTGCTGGAGCAGCAGTTGCAGGCCGTTCGCGAGGGACGCGACCCTGCGGGGGTGAGCTTCGACCCGACCGCACTCCCTGTGGTATTCCAAGCCGGCAACTGGCTGGAGGAGGAGCCCGCTGCGCCGCTGCAGCCTGCCAGTTCGACCCCAGCTTGAAGGACGAGTCTTCTGTATCGCCTGCATTCCCATCGCGATCGCCCGGTGCACCTGGGCGTGCTGCCTACCGAGCGACTGCGGCGCGACGTTGACGCGGCCATCGCCAAGGCAGCGCAACCCGGCGACAGTCAGCACCCCGGCCCCTACGCGGTGTCCGGGTCCATCCCCGAGTACCGGCGCCTGATCAGCCCCTTGCTCGACGGCCCGGTGGCCGCGGCGCGAGCGCCGATTCCTGACGACCTGCTTCGACGTCAGGAGCACCTGAAAGCCGCGGCCTACTTTCTGGATGCCACGCTGGCGGGGGTGTGCCGGCTGCAGCCCGGGGAGGCTGCGGTCATTGGGCAGCCGGCAAGCGATGCTGGCATGTCCAGCCCTGTTGCTGCGCCGGCGAATGTTGATGAGCCTGTCGCACACCCCACCCACGCCTTCGTCTTCCTCATCGAGTTCGGCCGCGAGCCGGCCGAGGGCGAGCCCGGCGATGCCTGGATTCGCGGCAGCAACGCGGAGCGCACCGACCTGCGCTGCGCCGAGGTGGCCGCGGTGCTGGCGGGCTATTTGCGCTCTCTGGGGTGGCACGCGCGCGGCCATGTGCAGGGCGACACGGCGCTGGACCTGGCCGCCCTGGCGCAACGTGCCGGCGTGGCGAAGGCAGTGGACGGCGTGCTGCGCATGCCGTTCTCGCAAAGAGGTTTTCGCATTGGCGTGGTGACCACCGACCTTGACATCGCCTGCGACGACCCGATCGCCCCTGACGAAAGCCTGGTCTGGCCCGACGATGATGCCCGGCAGGGCGTGGGCGGCACGCGCCCCGCCTTCGAGGACGAGGCCCTGGCGCAGCGCCCCGTGCACCTGGGCCGCTGGCCCATGGAGCGCATTCGCCGCGTGGCGCAGCCCACCACGATGATCGACCGCGCCCGCATTCAGCGCGTGCCCAAGCGGGCCGATCTGTTTACCCGGGCCCTGGCCGGTGACCTGGGCCCACGGGCGCAGAAGGAGCGCACGCGCTTCGCTGTCAAGCACCCGCTGGCGTTTGCGATGACGCCGCTCATCCGGGGGCTGGTCCCGCTGCAGGGCCCGCGGGAGAAACTGCAGCCCACTGGCTGGGGCGGGGACCTGGCCGACGCCCAGCGCAACGCGCAGTCGATCAAGGCGCTGGGTCACTTCCTCGGGGCGGACTTCGTGGGTATCTGCGAGGCCGAGCCCTGGATGTGGTACTCCCATGACGAGGTGGAAGGCCGGCCCATCGAGCCCTACCACCGGGTTGCCGTGGTGATGCTGATCGACCAGGGCTTCGAGACCATGGAGGGTGCCTCGGGCGATGACTGGATCTCCGGCGCGCAGTCCATGCGCGCCTACCTGCGCGGCGCCCTCATCGCCGGCCTCATGGCCGCGCATGTGCGGCGCATGGGGTTTGGTGCCCGTGCCCATTCCAACGCGCACTCCGAGGTGCTGCACCTGCCGGCCGTGCTGATGGCGGGGCTGGGCGAGTTGTCACGCATTGGCGAGCTGGTGCTCAACCCTTTCATCGGCCCGCGCTCGAAGTCGGTCGTCTTCACCACCGACCTGCCGCTGGCCGTGGACCAGCCCATCGACTTCGGCCTGCAGGACACCTGCGCGCAGTGCCTGAAGTGCGCGCGCGAGTGCCCCTGCAACGCCATCCCCTACGGCCCCAAGACCGTCTTCAACGGCTACGAGATCTGGAAGCCGGACGTGGAGAAGTGCGGCAAGTACCGCCTGACCAACATGAAGGGCTCGGCCTGCGGCCGCTGCATGAAGACCTGCCCGTTCAACAGTGAGGATCTGGTGGAGCACGAGCAGCGGCTGTGGCAGGCCATCGAGAAGCCGGAATCTCGGCGCCATCTGATCGAGCACGACGACCGCATGGGCGGCGGCGAGCGCAACCCGGTCAAGCGCTGGTGGTGGGACCTGGAAATCGTCGATGGCGTGGCGCGCGTACCCTTGGCCGGCGTGAACGAGCGTGGCCTGTCGCCCGGCCGCGATGAGCGCTTGGCCGCGGCGCAGAAGATCGCCGTGTTCCCCCCTCACCTGCAGCCGCGTGGCGGCACCACGCTGGCCACCGTGGTGCCGCTAGAGCGGGCGGCGGGTTTGAGGGCTGCGCAGGAGGCGCAGACGCTCAAGCCATCGCCTGACCGCCGTTGACGTCCAGCGTCACCCCGGTGATGAAACTCGCGTCTTCCGAGGCGAAGAAGGCCACGGAGGCCGCGATGTCCTCCACTTCCGCGTGTCGGCGCAACGGGATCTCTTGCAGCACCCGCTCGCGCTCCTGGGCGCTGCGGCGCTCGTTCCACAGGGCCTGCGTGCGGTCGGTCATCACCACGCCTGGGCAGATGCAGTTGACCGTGATGCCGTGCGGCCCGAACTCCTGGGCGAGTTGTCGGGACAGCGCGGCCATGGCTCCCTTGGCCGCCGCGTAGTTGGGCCCTGCGATCAGGCTGCCGAAGCGACCGGCCTTGGAGCCGAAGTTGACGATGCGTCCGAAGCCGCGCTCCACCATCCCGGGCAGCACGGCGCGGCTGGCCCGCACGGCACCCATGAGGTTCAGGTCCATCACGCGCTGCCAGTGGTCTTCGTCTTCGTCCAGAAAGCGGTAGGGGGTGTGCAGGGACCCGCCGGCGTTGTTGACCAGGATGTCGAAGCCCCCGCTGTCGCCGAGAAGCCGCTCCAGCGTACGCGCCGTGTTGGTGGCATCAGACGAGTCCATGGCATGGGTGTGCAGTTGCCAGCCCCCCGCTGAGGCCACCACGTCGGCGGCATCCAGCGCTGCCGCATCCCTGTCGGTGATCCAGACCTCGGCGCCCTCGGCGGCCAGCCGTACGGCCGTGGCAAAGCCGATGCCGCGCGCCGCCGCAGTGATCAGGGCCTTGCGGCCCGCCTGACGCCGACACCCGCGTGCGGGGTCGGCTTCCCGCAGGGTTGGCGGAGGCAGGTGGGCGTAGAGATCGGTCATGGATGAACCCATCATGCAGTCCAGGATGTCGGGCGCATATCCGCCCTGTGATGCGTGTTGCCCAGCCGTGGCCTGTCACTCCGGCTTGATGCCGGCTTCGCGCAGCAGGCGTGCATTGCGCTCGAACTCGGCAGCAACGAAGGCACTGAATGTCACGGCATCCTGGTACATCACGGGGGTGTTGAGGTTCTCCAGTTGCTTGCGGAAAGCCTCTGCCGCGGTGCCGCTGCGGCAGGCCGATTCCAGCGCCGCCAACACAGCCGGCGGCGTGCCCTTGGGTGTCACCAGCCCGCCCCAGACTTCGAAGTGCTGCGGGGGCACGCCCTGCTCACCCACGGTGGGCAGATCGGGGTACTCCTTGAGCCGCTGCGGCGCCAGCACTGCGATACCCCGCATGGTCTGCGAGTGCGCGGCCAGCAGGGTGGGGTGGCCCAGGAACATGGTCACGCCACCGCTGAGCAGGCCCTGCAGCATGTCGGCCTCCCCTTTGTAGGGTATGTGCACCACGTTCACGCCGGCAGCACTGCTGAGCGAGGCCAGGGCCAGATGAGGCACGGAACCGGTGCCCGTGGAAGCGTAGTTCAGCTTGCCGGGGTTGCGCCTGGCGTCAGCCACCAGGTCGGCCAGATTACGGTGCGGGCCATCCCGTCGCACCAGGAGCACCTGCGGGTTCGAGTACACGCGGCACACCATGTCGAACGATGCTGGCGTGTAGCTCAGCTTGCGCAGGGCCGGCTGCGTGGTCAAGGGGCCGACGGGCATCATGGCCAGCGTATGGCCGTCCGGCCTGGCGCTGGCCACGTCGGCGGCGCCGATGGCGCCGCCAGCTCCCGCCTTGTTCAACACCACCACCTGCTGGCCCAGGGTCTTGCTCATCTCCTGCGCCAGGGCACGGGCGATCAGGTCGGTGCTGCCCCCTGGGCCGAAGGGCACGACCATGGTCACGGGCCGATCAGGGAAGGCCGCAGCAGGCAGATGGAGCGTGCCCGCGAGCACGCTGGCGATGATCAGGCTGAAGCGTCGGTTCATGAGGGCTACTCCTTGATGGTCCGGTTGGGATGGTGCTGAAGGGGATCGACGTCCAAGTCGCGGGCTTACGCGCCTTGCCGGGCGCCGTGACCGATGCGGTAGTCGTTGCCCGCGCGGTCCTGGCCACGAACCAGCCACAGCGGGCGTTGGGCGTAGTTCATGTGTGCGGAGGCGAGCTTGTTGGCGGGAAACTCGGGGTCGCGAACGTAGCGCGTGCTGGCAGGCATGTAGCGGATGGCGTAGTCGCTGCGACGCCTGATGCTGCGGTTCTCCGCCGAGCCGTGCAGCAGGTAGACGTCGTGGATCGAGATCATCCCGGCATACAGCACGTCGTCACGCGCCAGGGATTCATCGATGTCGGGCACCTGCTGCTTCAGGGCCATGTGGCTGGCAGTGGTGATTTCATGATGCTCGAGCTTGCGCGACTTGTGGGAGCCTGGGATGTAGCGCATGCAACCGTTCTCGGGCGTGGAGTCGTCAAAGGCGATGCGCACTGTCACGGTGGCCAGGGGGTCCAGTGGCCAGTACTGCCCATCCTGGTGCCAGGGCACGGCCAGACCGTGGCCTGCGGGCTTGCAGAACATCTGGCTGCCCCAGAGCACGATGTCCGGCCCGATGAGCTGCTCCACCATGTCCAGGATTTCCGGGTGATGGCAGAGATCGAGAAAGGCCTGGCTGCCGATGAGCTTGGCCGACTGACCCCACGGGTTGTGTGCGCCTGACAGCGCCTCGGGGCGCACATCCGGGTTGCGGGCGATCAGCGTGTCCACCTCCTCCTGCATGCGCTTCAGCATGTCGGCGGGGAGCCGGTAGTCGGGGATCACCAGACCGTCCTCATGGAAGCGCGCCACTTCTTCGTCGCTCAGTCGGGTCTTGCGAGGGGTGTTCATGGTGAGGGCTTCGTAAGCAGAGCGGGTTGGTCGAAAGTGGCGTTCCACACGGGCGGGTCCTGAGCCTGCGTCAGCTCATCCAGGTGCCGCCATTCACGTCCAGGGCATGGCCCGTGACGTAGCGCGCGTCCTGTGAGCACAGATAGCGGACGGCATCGGCCACCTCCTCGGGTGTGCCCAGGCGGCCCAGCGGAATGCGTGCGGCCAACTCTGGCCAGCGCTCGCGCGGGATCATGGCGCCCTCGATGGAGCCCGGCACCACGGCGTTCACGCGAACGCCATCGGGCGCCAGTTCGATGGCCAGCGACTTCACGAGTGACAGCAGCCCCGCCTTGGTGGCGGCGTAGTGCGCCTTGGTGCCGGAGGGTGAGGCGTTGAGTGCGGCGTAACCCGTGCGGCCCGCTCGAGAGGCGATCATGACCACCGCTCCGCGGGCTTGACGCAGGGCTGGAATGGCGGCCTGGGCCACCAGGAAGGCGCCCGTGAGGTTGACGTCGAGCAGGCGTCGCCACTCGTCCACGGGGATCTGTTCGATCGGCCTGGCCTGCGCCGTGATGGCGGCGGAGTGCACCAGCACGGCCAGGCCGCCATCTCCCACGGCCTGCTCCATCAAGGCCTGGCAGGCGGCGGCGTCGGTGATGTCGGTGCGGATGAACCGCACGTGGGGCGGCAGGGCTTGTGGCGGCGCCTGCACGTCGGCGATCACCACCTCATGGTCAACTGCTAGGCGCTGAACGCAAGCCCAGCCGATGTTGCTGGAGCCTCCGGTGACGACGGCAGTGGGGCGCATGGGAGGGGCAGCCTGCGGCGTCATGCTCGTGGCGAGCGTTCAGAGCTCAGTAGTCAGACACCGGCACATGGCTGGCCGCGGGGTCGATGGCCACGTCGATCACCACGGTACGCCCGGCGCGGTTGGCCTCGTGCGCGGTGGCCATGGCATCGCCCAGGGCCTGGGCGTCCTGGACGCGAACGCCCTCGCAACCCATGCCGCGCGCCATCTGGGCGAAGTCCATGGGCGAGAAGTCCACGGCAATGCGCCGCCCCTTCATGTTGTCGCGCACCATGCCCAGCCCCGCGTTGTTGGCCACCAGTACCGTGATGGGCAGGTTCTCCTGCACGCAGGTGGCCAGCGTGCTCAGTGTCATGGCGGCTCCGCCATCGCCAATCAGACATATCACATGGCGGTCCGGGTGCACCAGCTTGGTGGCAGCGGCAGCCGGCAGGCCCCAGCCCATGCCGCCAATGCCGCCCGGCACCACCAGTTGGCCGGGCGTGCGCACACGCAGGCTGCTGGTGACCCAGATGCGGTTGTTGCCGGCGTCCAGCACCAGCATGTCCTGCGGCGTCAAGCTGCGGTCCAGCGCGCGCACGATGTCGGCATAGTGCAGCGTGCCCTCGGCGGCCTGCACGGGCGGCAGCACACCGAAGCCGAACTCGGCGTTGTGGGCGGCGATGGCGGCCAGCCGTTCCTGCTGGCGGGCGTCGCCCAGGTCGTGGCCAGCCAATGCTTGCAGCACGTCGGCCACGTCACCCGTGACGGCCAGTTCCACAGGCACCACCCAGCCGGCATGGCGGGCATCCACGTCCACGTGCGCGATGCGCTGACGCTTCGGGTCGATCATGCCCTCGTCTCGGAAGCGCAGGTAGTCAGGCCCGAGGCTGGCGCCCAGTGCGAGCACCACGTCGGCCTTGCCCAGGAGGCGGTTGGCGCTGCGGCAGCCCCAGGTGCCCAGCATGCCGGCGGCCACGGGCGAGGTTTCGTCGACCACGCCCTTGCCGTTGTAGCTGGTGGTCACGGCGATGCCGGCCCGGCCGGCCACCTGGGCCAGCAGCGCCCTGGCGGCCTCAGTCTGTACGCCCTGGCCGGCAATGATCACCGGGCAGCGGGCACCCGCCAGCATCTCGGCCAGGGCCTGCACGCCCTCAGCGTCCGGGCGTGCGGGGGTGTGCCGCAGATAGCCTTCTGACGGGTATAGCTTGACGCGCGGGTTGTCGGGCATCTCGCGCCGGATGATGGGCGTCTTCATCACCAGCGCTGCCGGGCCCATGCGGGGCAGCTGCGCATGCTTGAAGGCGAGTTGCAGGCCGTACACCGCCTCGTGCGGCTCGGTGGCGTAAGCGCAGTACTTGGTCATGGTGCCCAGCACGGCGCGCACGTTGGCCGCGCCGTAGTCGCCCGTCATGGTCTGGTAGACGCCGTACATGCCAAAGCCGTCATAGCAGGACGTGTCGGTCAGCACCACCATGGGCGAGCCGGCAAAGTGTGCTTCCAGGATGCCGAACGCACCCGTGGTGCTGGCAAACGGCCCCTGGCCCATGAAGACCCCTGGCCGACCCGTGAGCTTGCCGTAGGTCTGGGCCATGACCGAAGCGATCTGCTCGCTGCGCGTGAGCACCACGCGGAAACGGTCGCGCACTTCGTGAAACTCGTCCAGCATCCAGGTGATGCCCAGCCCCGGCAGGGTGAAGGCATGGGTGGCGCCGCACTCCAGCAAGGTGTTGACGACGGCGTTCTTGGTGACGGTCAAGGTGTTACTCCGGGCTCAGTCTGGATAATGCAAGCGCTTGCATTCATCCGATCACTCTATGAAGACATGCAGCTTCTGTCAATCGGGTCGATGCCGTATCCGGATTACGATGCAAGCGATTGCCACTTTTGAGCGCTATCCGTCTTACCGCCATGCCCCGGACCAAGCCTGACGCCGCCCCCAGATCGGCTGACGCGCACCCGAGCGCCGCGCCGAATCGGCCGCTCAGCGGCACTGATGGGCCGGTGGCCCGGCCGGTATCTCTGGCTGATGTGGCGGCGTTGGCCGGTGTGTCCACGGGCACCGTGTCGCGTGTGCTGTCTCGTCCTGACATGATCAGCGCAGCCACCAGCCAGAAGGTGCTGGCGGCCGCAGATCGACTGGGCTATGTGGCCAACGGTGCGGCCCGAGCGCTGGCGCTTCGCAAGTCGCGCACCATTGGGGCGCTGGTGCCGCGTTTCGGGGGCTCGTCTTTTCCGACCCTGGTGCAGGCGATGGAGAGTGCCCTGGCAGACCAGGGCTATACCTTGCTGCTGTCGGCCCCCGACCACGCCCGCGCCCAGGACCCGGCCGTGCTGCGAGCCTTGCTGGAGCGAGGTGTGGATGCGGTGGCGCTGCTTGGAGCCGAGCATTCGCCTGCGGTCTTCAACATGCTGCACCGTCACGGCATTCCCTTCGTATTCCTGTGGGCGCTTGCCAGCCCGCAGGGCCCCTGCGCGGGTTTTGACGAGCATGAGGCTGCTGCGCTGGTGGTGGACCACCTGGCGGACCTCGGGCATCAAGTCATCGGGTTCATTGGAGGGCAGACCCTGGACAACGAGCGGGCCCGGCGTCGTTTCAGCGGCGTGTTGCAGGCGGTGGCCCGTCGCGGCCTGACGCTGTGTGCTGAGGCCCACCTCGAAACCGACTATGGCTTTGCGCCTGGCTTCAGAGCCATGCAGACGGTGCTGGCGCGGCAGACTCCCATCACCGCGATGATCTGCGGCAACGATTACCTGGCCGCCGGCGCGTTGTCGGCCCTGGACGCTGGCTCTGTGGACGTGCCCGGGCGCATGTCGGTGATCAGCTTCAACGACAACGACTTTGCACCCTACCTTCACCCCCCGCTGACCACGGCGCGGGTGCCCATCCGCGAAATGGGCGAAACAGCGGCCCGCTATCTGCTGGGCTGCCTGTCTGGCGAGCCGCCTTTGGAGCCGCCACCGCTGACAGTGGCCCTGGTGCAAAGGCGTAGCACCGGGCCGGTTCCAGCATCGGGTTGACACCTCCGGTCTGTGCCGGCTACCTGTTGGCCGTCATGTCCGACCCTGGCGCTTACCCCCGCGCCTGATGCAGGCGCATCAGGCGCGGGCCCGGCCCCGCTGCCGCCCGGCCTTGGGCAGTGTGCAGGTGGCGGCCAACTGCTCAGCTTGGGCCTGCAGGCGCTGCAGCGTGGCATCCAGCGTGGCGATGTCTTCGGCCGACAGCACGCTCAGCAGTTCACGGTTCAGCCCCGCGATCTCCGGGAAGAGTTGCGCATGCAGGCGTTGCCCCGCGTCGGTCAGCTCCACATGGGCGTATCGCTGGTCACTGGCTTGCACGGTGCGGCGCACCCAGCCTTTGGCCACCAGAGCCGACAAGGCCCGTGAGGTGCGGGCCCGGTCCAGTTGCGCCTGCACCGCCAGGTCCGAGGGGTGCATGCTTCCGCCTTCGGCCAAGAGCGCCAGCATGCGCCACTCGCGCCGGGTGATGCCGTAGCGTCCTTCGCAAAGCCGAACCGCCGGCATGCTGGCCGCGCCCGACAGCCGGCTCAGGCGGTAGAGCAAGAGGTCACCCAGCGTCCGGGGCTGTGCCATGCGGGGCAGGGCAGGCATGGGTCCCCCCTCGGCGCGGCTGACGCATTGGCCGGCAGCGGCCGGGTGTTCAGGTGTGTGGGCCACTGGCGTAAACCCTGGGGATGATTGATTTGATCAATTGATTTTGGACGGCTAGATTGCGCTGCACAACCCCGGTGCAACCCGGGGCAGACGAGACATTACCGAGGAGACACCCCATGAAGCGCCGTCAATTCACCGCCCTGGCCGCTGCCGCCAGCCTGATGCCCCTGGCCCACGCCCAGGCCGACCGAACGATTCGGGTGCTGGTGGGCTTTCCGCCGGGCGGCTCCATCGACATCGTCTCGCGTGTGCTGGCCGAGAAGATGAAGGACGATCTCAAGGCCAACCTCATCATCGAGAACCGGGCTGGTGCGGGCGGTCGTGTGGCGGCCGATCTGCTGAAGGCCGCACCGGCCGATGGCAGCGTGGTGATGATCACGCCTGTGGTGGTGCCGGTGCTGGCTCCGCTGGTGTTCTCGAAGTTGAACTACAACCCCGCCACCGACTTCGCGCCCGTGGGCCATGTGTGCAGCTTCAACTTCGCGCTGTCGGTGCCGGCCAGCCTGCCGGTGAAGAACATCGCCGAGTTCGTGGCTTGGCTCAAGGCCAACCCGCAGAAGGCCAACTTCGGCTCACCCGCGCCGGGCAGCCTGCCGCACTTCTTTGGCGAGATGCTCTCGCGCGAAGCCAAGGCCGACATGGTGCACGTGCCATTTGCCGGGGGCGCGGCCATGATGAACGCCATCATGGGCGGCCAGGTCTCGGCCGGCATCGACGTGGTGCTGGAGGCACTGGAGGCTCACAAGGCCGGCAAGGTGCGCATCCTGGCCACGTCGGGCGAAAAGCGCAGTGCCGTGCTGCCGGATGTGCCGACCTTCAGGGAGGCGGGCTACCCCAACATCGTGGCTTCGGGCTGGTTTGCGATGTACGCCCCGGCCAAGACGCCAGCGCCGGCCATCGAAGCGATGAACCGCGCGTTGAACAAGGCGCTGACCCATCCTGATGTGCTGGACCGCTTTGGCAAGCTGGCGCTGGAGGCCGGCGGCGGCAGCCCGGCAGATCTCACCCGCCTCGAGCAGGCCTCGACTGCGCGCTGGGCGCCCGTGGTGAAGGCGACGGGGTTCAGGGCGGATTGAGGATCTGGAGTCCCATAGCAGCGGTTAGGGCTCGCGAGCTCGCTGGCACGGTGCCCTGTGCTCCGTTCATGTCCTCCGGCCTCGGCCTGAGGCCGAGACCTCCTCCTTGACTTCACTTCGCACAGGGCACCACGCCAGCGAGCGGAGCCACCTTGGAGTGCACGCCTGTCTGCTGAACGAGGGTGCGCGGTATCCCCCGCAGCGAAGTAAAGGGGGAGGATCGGGCGTAGCCCGGTCCGGAGGACATGAGCGGAGGGGGACACCGTGTGCCCCCGTGACGCGATGAGGCGATGCGGTGGACAACGCAAGGCAAGCAAATGACCGAAACCTACCTCCCCGACCAATTCATCGAAAACGCCTGGTACGTCGCCGCCTGGGACCACGAGATCGGGCCGGATGCCCTGTTCGCGCGCACCCTGCTTGGCAAACCCTTGCTGTTCTATCGCCGCGAAGACGGCGGCGTGGTGGCGATGGACGACCGGTGCTGCCACCGAGCGGCGCCGCTGTCCATCGGCCGCAAGGAAGGCGACTGCGTGCGCTGCCCGTACCACGGCCTGAAGTTCGACCCTCAGGGCATGTGCGTGGAGATGCCGGGCCAGGAGCGCATTCCGCCCATGGCACGCGTGCGCACCTACCCGTGGTGGAACGCGACCGCCTCGTGTGGGTCTGGATGGGCGCGCCCGAGCAGGCCGACCCGTCCACCATCCTCAGCTTCTTCTGGCATGCCAGCCCCGAGTGGGCCATGAAGCCGGGTTACATCCACTACCAGGCGCACGTGCAGCTGATCGTGGACAACCTGCTGGACTTTGCCCACCTGTCCTACGTGCA
>Ga0315902_10011395_pt1 | contig 11671 bp, 9 predicted proteins | sample LakEriMetagenome_9_FD_203523 | JGI IMG/M metagenome (GOLD analysis project Ga0315902, IMG submission 203523) | Freshwater fungal communities from buoy surface, Lake Erie, Ohio, United States - Buoy 12 MA117 | ecosystem: Environmental > Aquatic > Freshwater > Lake > Lake biofilm | place: USA... | reverse complement strand
CACCTGCTGCAGCGTAGCCGCGAAGTTCTCCAGCACGAAGACGATCTTGGTGCCGGAGTCCTTGAGCTGGTGCTCGAGTTCGCGCGGCGTGTACAAGGGGTTGACGTTGACCACCACGTAGCCGGCGCGCAGGATGGCCGCCACCGCCACCGGGTACTGCGGCACATTGGGCAGCATGACAGCCACGCGGTCCCCCGGCTGCAACCCCTGGCCCAGCAGCCAGGAGGCCAGCGCCGCAGACAGACGGTCCACCTCGCCAAAGCTCAACACGCGGCCCATGAACACGAAGGCCGGCTCTGTGCCGTGGCGCGCGAAGCTGTCGTCCATCATCGCCACCAGCGAGGCGAAGGCCTGCTCGTCGATGGTGGCGGGAACGCCCTCGGGGTACTGCTTCAGCCAGGGTCGATGCATCGGGCCTTCCGGTTCGGCGGGCGATTCTGACGCCGGGCTGACCGATAGCCCATCGGGGAATTCGATAGTGAGGACCCTGGCAGGGCCATGCGGGAGCAGCGTCCCGCCGAGCAGGTCAGGCCCAGCCGTGCGACAGGGCCTTGAGCACGATGTCGCGCGAGAACTCCGCGGCCACCTCGCTGACGAAGCGGGAGAAGTCGACGTGCGCGTCGTCGTCGGCCCGGTCGGAGATGGTGCGCAGCACGGACAGCGGGCAGCCGAAGTCGGCGCACACCTGCGCCATCGACGCGCCCTCCATCTCCACCGCCAGCGCATCGGGCAGGGCCTCGCGCAGCGCCGCGCTCTCGTGCGCGGTGGACACGAAGCGGTCGCCGCTGATGACCAGCCCCTCATGGTGGCGCACGGTGTCCAGCCCGAAGGAGCGCAGCGCCGGGTGCGGCTGCGAAAGCACCTCCTCGCAGGCCTTGCGCAGCACCGCGCGCAGGCTCGCATCGGTGGCAAAGCGCGAGCGCCCGGTGAGCGGCACCTCCCAGCGCGGGAACAGCGGCGAGACGTCCAGGTCGTGCTGCAGCAGCGCATCGGCCACCACGACATCGCCCACGGCCACGCCCTCGCCCAGGCCGCCGGCCACGCCGGTGAACAGCAGCGAGCGCGCACCGTAGCGGTCGATCAGCAGCCCGGCCGTGGCCGCGGCCGCGACCTTGCCGATCCCGCTGAGCACCAGAACCACCTCGCGCCCGGCAAGCCGGCCGCGGTGGAAGTCTCGACCGCCCGCGCGCTCGACCGTGGGCGACTGCAACTGCGGCACGAGGGCGCGCAGCTCCTCGTGCATGGCGCTGACGATGGCCAGGGCCATGGGGCGACCCGCCTGCGCGCTCAGGCCTTCAGGGCGCCCAGCACCTCGTCCAGCATCTTCTTGGCATCGCCGAACAACATGCGGTTGTTGTCCTTGTAGAAGAGCGGGTTGTCCACCCCGGCGTAGCCGCTGGCCATGGAGCGCTTCATCACGATGCTGGTGCGGGCCTTCCAGACCTCCAGCACCGGCATGCCGGCAATCGGGCTGCTCGGGTCGTCCTGCGCGGCCGGGTTCACGATGTCGTTGGCCCCGATCACCATGGAGACGTCGGCCTCGGGGAAGTCCTCGTTGATCTCGTCCATCTCCATGACGATGTCGTAGGGCACCTTGGCCTCGGCCAGCAGCACGTTCATGTGCCCCGGCATGCGCCCGGCCACCGGGTGGATGGCAAAGCGCACGTTCACGCCCTTTTCGCGCAGCAGCTTGGTGATCTCGTAGACCGTGTGCTGGGCTTGGGCGACGGCCATGCCGTAGCCGGGGACGATGATCACGCTCTTGGCCTCGCGCAGCAGCTCGGCCGTCTCGGCAGCACTCACCGGCTGCACCTCGCCCTGGGGCTCGGCGGCACCGCCTGCAGCCTTGGGCGCCGGCGCACCGCCGCCGAAGCCGCCCGCGATCACGCTGATGAAGTTGCGGTTCATCGCGCGGCACATGATGTAGCTGAGGATGGCGCCCGAGCTGCCCACCAGCGCGCCGGTGACAATCAGCAGGTCGTTGCTCAGCATGAAGCCCGTGGCCGCCGCGGCCCAGCCCGAGTAGCTGTTGAGCATGGACACCACCACCGGCATGTCCGCGCCGCCGATGGCCATCACCATGTGGATGCCGAACAGCAGCGAGATCACCGTCATCACGATCAGCGGCGTCATGCCGGCGTTGACGTCTGGTGCCAACACAAACTCCCGCCCGTACCAGATCACCACCAGCAGGGCCACCAGGTTCAGCAGGTGGCGCGCCGGCAGCAGCAGGGGCTTGCCGCCGATCTTGCCGCTGAGCTTGCCGAAGGCGACGATGGAGCCCGAGAAGGTGACGGCGCCGATCAGGATGCCGATGTAGATCTCCACCTCGTGGATGACCTTCTCCGCCCCCTTGTAGGCCACCGAGGTGTCCACGTAGCTGGCAAAGCCCACCAGGCAGGCTGCCAGCCCCACCAGGCTGTGCATCAGCGCCACCAGCTCGGGCATCTGCGTCATCTGCACCTTCTTGGCGGCGATGAGGCCGATGGCACCGCCCACCACCAGGGCACCGACGATGTAGGGCACGCCGGCGGCGGTGACCCGCGGGCCCAGGATGGTGGCCACCACGGCGATGCCCATGCCGAGCATGCCGAAGAGGTTGCCGCGGCGCGCGGTCTCGGGGTTCGACAGGCCGCCGAGGCTGAGGATGAAGAGGATGGTCGCGCCGATGTAGGCGACCGTGGCGAGGCTGGCAGTCATGTCCGTTCCTTCTTGTTCTGGTGGCGCGTCACTTGCGGAACATGGCAAGCATGCGGCGCGTCACTGCGAAGCCGCCGAACATGTTGATCGCCGTGAGCACCAGGGCGATGACTGCCATGGCGAGGATCAGGGCGTTGGGTCGGCTGGCCGCGCCGGCAGCGTCCACGGGCGGCGCGATCTGCACCAGGGCGCCGATGGCGATGATGGAGGAGATGGCGTTGGTCACGCTCATCAGCGGCGTGTGCAGCGAGGGCGTCACGTTCCACACCACCATGTAGCCCACGAAGCAGGCGAGCACGAAGACCGTGAAGTGCGACAGGAAACTCGCCGGCGCGTAGGCGCCCACCCCCCAGAACAGGGCCGCACCCACCGCAAACACGATGGCCAGCGACTTGGCGGACATCGGCTCGCCTGGCCCGTGGCCGTGGGCTGGCGCCTTGGGTGCGGCCACCGCTGCGGCGGGCTTGGCCGCCGGCGCGGCAGGCAGCTTGGGCGCCGGGGCCGGCCAGGTGAGGGCGCCTTCCTTGACGACCGTGAGGCCGCGGATGGCATCGTCCTCGAAGTTGACGTTGATGACGCCGTCCTTGGTCTTGCACAGCTCCTCGGTCAGGCGCAGCAGGTTGGTGGAGTACAGCGTGGAGGCCTGCTTGGCCAGGCGGCTGGCCAGGTCCGTGTAGCCCACGAGGGTGACGCCGTGGCGCACCACGGCCTCGCCCGGCACCGTCAGCTCGCAGTTGCCGCCCTGCTCGGCGGCCATGTCCACGATCACGCTGCCGGGTTTCATGGTCTGCACCATCTCGGCGGTGATCAGCTTGGGCGCCGGCTTGCCCGGGATCAGCGCCGTGGTGATGATGATGTCGGCGTCCTTGGCCTGCTGCGCGTACATGGCACGCTGCGCGGCCTGGAAGCCCTCGCTCATGACCTTGGCGTAGCCGCCACCGCCCGAACCTTCTTCCTCATAGTCCACCTTGACGAACTCGCCGCCCAGCGACTTCACCTGGTCGGCCACTTCAGCGCGGGTGTCATTGGCGCGCACGATGGCGCCCAGATTGGCCGCCGTGCCGATGGCGGCCAGCCCCGCCACGCCAGCGCCGGCGATGAACACCTTGGCCGGGGGCACCTTGCCCGCGGCCGTGATCTGGCCGTTGAAGAAGCGGCCAAAGGCGTTGGCCGCCTCGATCACGGCCCGGTAGCCGCTGATGCCGGCCATGGAGGTCAGCGCATCCATCTTCTGCGCACGGCTGAGTTGCCGGGGCAGGCAGTCGATGGCCAGCACGGTGGCCTTTCGAGCCTGCAGCTGCTCCATCAGGGCGGGGTTCTGCGCCGGCCAGACGAAGCCGATCAGCGTGCCGCCCTCGCGCAGCTGGGCCACCTCTTCGGGGGTGGGCGGACGCACCTTGAAGACGATGTCCGAGGCGCCCCAGATCTCGGCTGCGGTCGGCACCACGCTGGCGCCGGCGGCACGGTAGGTGTCGTCGGCGAAGTGGGCGGCGTCACCGGCGCCGCTTTCCACGGCCACCGAGAAGCCCAGCTTGACCAGCTTCTCCACGACATCGGGCACGGTGGCGACGCGCTTCTCGCCGGCGGCCGTTTCCTTTGGAACTCCGATCAGCATGGAGGTCTCCTGGGCTGCAATTTCAAGGGGAAATGAGGGGATTCACAGGCGTATACCCCGAGGGGGTCACCTGACGGGCCCGCGAGCTTACACAAGTTCCCCCTCCCCACGGGGACACTCCGGAAGTCATGTCGCCCGTGACAATCCGACCATGAAACCCCCCCGATGGGCCCCCAGCGTGACCGTGGCCGCCGTCATCGAGCGCGACGGCCGCTACCTGCTGGTGGAGGAGCACACGCCCGAGGGCCTGCGCCTGAACAACCCGGCCGGGCACCTGGAGCAGGGCGAGACCCCGCTGCAGGCCGTGGTCCGCGAGGCGCTGGAGGAGACCGCCCGTCCCTTCGAGCCCGAGGCCCTGCTGGGGGTCTACGTGTCGCGCTTTCGGCGGGCGGCCACCGGCGAGGACGTGACCTACCTGCGCCTGGCCTACGCCGGCGCCTGCGGCGAGCCCGAGCCCGGCCGGGCCCTGGACGAGGGCATCGTGCGCACCCTGTGGGTCAGCCTGGAGGAGGCCCGCGCCAGCCGGGCCCGCCACCGCAGCCCCCTGGTGCTGCGCTGCCTGGAGGACCACGCCGCCGGCGTTCGCCTGCCGCTGAGCGCGGTGCAGGCCGACGCCAGCATCCACCACCCGGCCGACGGTCCCGGCGCCGCCCCGCAGCCCTGAACCGGCCGCCGCAGTGCGGCCCCGGCGACCCCCTGGCAAGGCACTGACGGCCGATCAGCCCGTCCGCCCCAGGGTCATCAGGGATTGGCACACTTGTCGCTTGTGCTCTTTGCGGCTACCGTCGCGCCCCGTCCGGGTGCGTCCGCCAGCGTCTTGCTGCCGGGCCCCGACCCTTTCCAACCAGGAGTCCCCGTATGAAGAAAACCCTCTCCCGCATCGCCCTGGGCGGCCTGATGGCCTTGGGCGTGCTGGCGTCGGCGCCGGCCCTTGCCGGCAAGACGATCGACACGATCAAGCAACGCGGCCAGATGGTCTGCGGCGTCAACCCCGGCCTGGCCGGCTTCTCGATCGCCGACAGCCAGGGCAACTGGAGCGGCCTGGACGTCGACGTCTGCAAGGCCGTGGCCGCCTCGCTGCTGGGCGACGCGACCAAGATCAAGTGGACGCCGCTGTCGGCGCAGCAGCGCTTCACCGCGCTGCAGTCCGGCGAGATCGACATGCTGTCGCGCAACACCACCTGGACGCTGACCCGCGACGCCTCGCTGGGCCTGCACTTCGCCGGTGTGACCTATTACGACGGCCAGGGCTTCATGGTGCCCAAGAAGACCAAGATCACCAGCGCCACCAAGCTCAAGGGCGCCACGGTGTGCGTGCAGTCCGGCACCACCACCGAGAAGAACCTGACCGACTACTCCAAGGCGATGAAGCTGAACATCAAGCCCGTCGTCTTCGAGACCCAGGAAGCCACCAACAAGGCCTACTTCGCCGGCCGCTGCCAGGCCTACACCACCGATGCCTCGGGCCTGGCCTCGGTGCGCAACAAGGAAGCCAGCAACCCCGACGACCACCTGATCCTGCCCGAGCTCATCTCCAAGGAGCCGCTGGGCCCGTCCGTGCGCCGCGGTGACGACGAGTTCTTCGCCATCGTCAAGTGGGTGGTCTACGCCCTGCTGGAGGCCGAGGAGTTCGGCATCACGCAGGCCAACGTCGACCAGATGAAGACCAGCACCGACCCGGTGGTGCAGCGCATCCTGGGCACGTCTGAGGACACCGGCAAGCTGCTGGGCCTGGACAAGGACTGGGCCTACCGCGCCATCAAGGCCGTGGGCAACTACGGCGAGATGTTCGAGCGCAATGTCGGCCCGAAGTCGGCGCTCAAGCTGCCGCGCGGTGCCAACAACCTGTGGAACAAGGGCGGCCTGATGTACGCCCCGCCGATCCGCTGATCGGCGCCTGAGATGGGAGGGCCCGGTTGCGCCGGGCCCTCTTTTCATCCCCCGGTCGCTCTCCATCACGCAGCCCTCGATGGCTCCTCCCCCCAAAGCCCGCAGCTGGTCCTGGCGCAGCCAGGCCTTCCGCGGCCTGCTGTACCAGCTGCTGGCGGTCGTCCTGATCGCCCTGGCGCTGGGCTACCTGATGCACAACACGCTGGAGAACATGCGTGTGCGCGGCATCAAGAGCGGCTATGACTTCATCACGCAGACCGCGGGCTTTGCCATCGGCGAGAGCGTGATCCCCTTCGATTCGGGCGAAAGCTACGGCAAGGCTTTCGTCGTCGGACTGTCCAACACCCTGCGCGTGGCGGTGGTGGGCATCGTGCTGGCCACGCTGCTGGGCGCGGTGGTGGGCATCGCGCGGCTGTCGCGCAACCTGCTGGTGCGCAGCCTGGCCACCGTCTACGTCGAGCTGCTGCGCAACGTGCCGCTGCTGCTGCAACTGTTCATCTGGTACTTCGTGCTCACCGAGCTGCTGCCCCCACTGGAGGAGGCGCTGCACGGCGGCGGCCTGTTCTTCAGCAAGAACGGCCTGCAGTTCCCGATTCCGCACTGGGAGCCCGGCCACGCCGGCACCCTGGCAGGGCTCGCCGCCGGCGCCGTGGGCGCCTGGCTCTGGCGGATGCAGGCCCGGCGCCGCTTCGAGGCCACGGGCCATTCACCCCCCGTGTGGCTGCCCGGCCTGGCCCTGCTCCTGGGTGGTGGCGTGCTGGGCTGGTTGGCTGGCGGCAGCCCGGCAGGGCTGGACATTCCCGAGAAGACCGAGATCAGCGTGGTCGGCGGCGGCGCGGTGACGCCCGAGTTCCTGACGGTGCTGATCGGCCTGACCACCTACACCGCGGCCTACATCGCCGAGGTGGTGCGCGCGGGCATCCAGTCGGTGCCCTACGGCCAGCACGAGGCCGCAGCGGCACTCGGCCTGTCGCGCACCCAGGAGCTGCGCCTGGTGCAGCTGCCCCAGGCGCTGCGCGTGATCATCCCGCCGCTGACCAGCCAGTACCTCAACCTGACGAAGAACTCCTCGCTGGCGGTGGCCGTGGGCTACCCCGACCTGGTGTCCATCGCCAACACCTCGCTGAACCAGACCGGCCGTGCCATCGAGTGCATCGCCATCGTGATGGCCTGCTACCTGACGCTGTCGCTGGCCACCTCGGCCTTCATGAACTGGTACAACCGCCGCGCGGCGATCCGGGAGCGTTGATGACCTCCCCGGCCGACACCTTCAGCCCGATCGAGTCCCGGCCGCCGCCGGCCTCGTCCATCGGTGCCGCCGCCTGGATACGCCGCAGCTTCTTCGACGGCCCGGTGAACACCGCCATGACGCTGGTGGTCATCTCCCTGCTCGCGTTGTCGGTGCCGCCGCTGTTCAACTGGATGGTGCTGTACGCGATCACCGCGCCCGACCCCGACCTGTGCCGCGAGATCCACGCCTTCGGCGCCTGCTGGGGCGTGATCACCGAGAAGGGCCGGCTGATCCTCTTTGGCCGCTACCCCTTCGACGAGCAGTGGCGGCCGCTGCTGGCCAGCGGGCTGCTGACCGCGCTGCTGGTGTGCAGCTGCCTGCGCGCCTTCTGGAGGCCCTGGCTGGCCCCGCTGTGGGTGGTGGTGCTGGGGGTCTTCTACGTGCTGATGCGCGGCGGCATGCTCGGCCTGAGCCCGGTGGAGACCTCGCGCTGGGGCGGCCTGCCGCTGACCCTGATCCTGTCCACCGTGAGCATCGTGGTGGCCTTCCCACTGGCCGTGCTGGTGGCCCTGGGCCGGCGCTCGCACCTGCCGGCCATCCGCACCCTGTGCGTGGTCTATGTCGAGCTGGTGCGCGGAGTGCCCCTCATCTCCGTGCTGTTCATGGCCTCGTTCATGTTCCCGCTGTTCATGCCCCAGGGCACGACCATCGACGTGCTGGTGCGGGTGCTGGTGGGCATGACCCTGTTCACCGCGGCCTACCTGGCCGAGGTGGTGCGCGGCGGCCTGCAGGCGGTGCCCAAGGGCCAGGTGGAGGCGGCACAGTCGCTGGGCCTGGGCTACTGGCAGACCCAGCGCCTGATCGTGCTGCCCCAGGCCCTGCGCATGGTGGTGCCGGCCATCGTCAACACCTTCATCGGCGCCTTCAAGGACACCTCGCTGGTCACCATCGTGAGCCTGTACGACCTGACCGGCGCGCTGCAGCTCGCACTCGGCGAGGCCGACTGGCGCAAGTTCTTCCTCGAGGGCCAGCTCTTCGTCGCCGGGGTCTACCTGGTGGCCTGCCTGGCCATGTCGCAGTACAGCCGCTGGGTGGAGAGACAGCTGTACACCGGAACCCGTCGGCAATGAGGCGCGCCCCATGAGCACCGATCACATCATCAGCTTCGCCGGCGTCAACAAGTGGTACGGCGACTTCCACGTCCTGCGCGACATCGACCTGGCCGTGGGCAAGGGAGAGCGCATCGTCATCTGCGGACCCTCGGGCTCGGGCAAGAGCACGCTCATCCGCTGCATCAATCGCCTGGAGGAGCACCAACAGGGCCGGCTGGTGGTCGACGGTGTGGAACTGTCCGACGACGTCAAGGCCATCGAGGCCATCCGCCGCCAGGTGGGCATGGTCTTCCAGCAGTTCAACCTCTTCCCCCACCTGACGGTGCTGGAGAACCTGACGCTGTCGCCGATGTGGGTGGGCAAGCTGCCGAAGAAGGAAGCCGAGGAGCGGGCCATGGCCCAGCTCACCCGGGTGCGTATCGCCGAGCAGGCGAATAAGTACCCGCTGCAGCTGTCCGGCGGTCAGCAGCAGCGCGTGGCCATCGCCCGCGCGCTGTGCCTGACGCCCAAGATCATGCTCTTCGACGAGCCCACCTCGGCGCTGGACCCGGAGATGATCAACGAGGTGCTCGACGTCATGATCGAGCTGGCCAACCAGGGCATCACCATGCTGTGCGTCACCCACGAGATGGGCTTCGCACGCCAGGTGGCCGACCGCGTGATCTTCATGGACCAGGGCCAAATCGTCGAGCAGAACACGCCGGCGGAGTTCTTCGGCAACCCGCGCCACGAGCGGACCAAGGACTTCCTGTCGAAGATCCTGGCGCACTGAGCGACCTATACACCTGCTGCCAGTAGGCCCATGCGCAGGGGCCGGAGCGACCTGACGGGTATCGTCGGGACTCCGTGACCCAGTCCCCCCAGCCCCCATCACCCAGAACCGACGCGGACCCCGCCGCCGGCCTGCCCGAGCGGCTGCTGGCCGTGCGCGAGTTCCTGGCCTTCAAGCTTGGCGGCGAGGAGTACGGCATCGACATCCTGAGGGTGCAGGAGATCCGCTCCTTCGAGAAGCCCACGCGCATCGCCCAGGCACCGGCCCACGTGCTGGGCGTCATCAACCTGCGCGGGGTGATCGTGCCGGTGATCGACCTGCGGGTGCAGCTGGGCCTGGAGCGGCGAGCGGTGGACGGCTTCACGGTGGTCATCGTCCTGCACGTGGGTGGCCGCATCGTGGGCATGGTGGTGGATGGCGTGTCCGACGTGGTGACGCTGTCGCCGCAGCAGCTGCGCGCGGCGCCGGGCTTCGAGTCGACCATCGACGGCCGGCACCTGATGGGGCTGGGCGCGCTGGACGAGCGCATGCTCATCCTGCTGGACATCGAGCAACTGATGGCAAGCCCCGAGATGGGCCTGATGGACCCCGGCTCGGCCTGAGCTGACCGATCGCCGACTTGAGAGGATTTCCCTGATGAATACCGCCCGCATGCGGATCTCCACCCTGCTGGCCACGGCCTTCGGGGCCTTGGCGCTGGTCATCGTCGCCGCCGGCGGTGTGGCGATCTGGAAGTTCACTGCCATCGGCGAGGACCTGGATCACCTGATGGCCGAGAACGCCGTCAAGCTGCGTCTGGCCAACGAGATGAGCGAGTCGCTGCACATCGTCTCCCGGGTGATGCGCACCGAGATGCTGCTGACCGACCGCGCGCGCATCGACGTCGAACACGAAAAGCTCAAGCAAGCACGGGCGGCGTACGACAAGTTTCGAGCAGAGATGGAGACGTTCCCGGCGGCCAACGATCGCATCAAGGCCGTGCGTGCCGAGATCGACACCGCTGCCGCTGCGGCACGGCCCCTGAACGACCGCGTGCTCGAGGTGTCGAAGTCGGGCAAGTCGGCTGACGCCGTGGCCCTGATGATGCAGTCGGCCGGCCCGGCGATGGACCGCTGGCAGAAGGCACTGCACGACAACATCGAGCTGGTCACCGAAGACAACCGCGTGTACTACGAGATGGCGCGCACCGAGTACCAGACCGGACGCGGCGTGATGATCGCCGCCATGGTGGTGGCCGTCGGTCTGGCCATCGTGCTGGGCCTTTGGGTGCGCAACCGGCTGACAGCCGATCTCGGCGCCGAGCCGGCGGAGCTGAAGGCCGCAGCCGACGCCATTCGCAAGGGCGAGCTGTTCCAGCGCATCGACAGCCATGGCCGCCCCGAAAGCGTGATCGCCGCCTTCGCCCGCATGCGCGACATGTTGCGCGATGTCGTCTCCGGCGTGCGCCAGGGCGCCGACAGCGTGGCCATCGCCAGCTCCGAGATCGCCTCGGGCAACGCCGACCTCTCGGCGCGCACCGAGCAGCAGGCCTCGGCGCTGCAGGAGACCGCGGCGTCGATGGAGCAGCTGGGCTCGACCGTGCGGCAGAACGCCGACAACGCGCGCCAGGCCAACCAGCTGGCCATGCAGGCCTCGACCGTGGCCTCGCGCGGCGGCGAGGTGGTGGCCCAGGTGGTGGACACCATGCGCGGCATCCAGGACAGCTCGCGCAAGATCGCCGACATCATCGGCGTCATCGACGGCATCGCCTTCCAGACCAACATCCTGGCGCTCAACGCCGCAGTGGAAGCCGCACGCGCCGGCGAGCAGGGCCGCGGCTTTGCGGTGGTGGCCGGCGAGGTGCGCTCGCTGGCCCAGCGCTCGGCCGAGGCCGCGCGCGAGATCAAGACGCTGATCACCGCCAGCGTGCAGCGCGTCGAGCAGGGCACGGGCCAGGCCGACCAGGCCGGCACCACGATGGAAGAGGTGGTCACCGCCATCCGCCGCGTGGCCGACATCATGGGCGAGATCAGCGCGGCCAGCAGCGAACAGAGTGCCGGCGTGTCGCAGGTGGGGCAGGCCGTCACCCAGATGGACCACGCCACCCAGCAGAACGCTGCGCTGGTCGAGCAAAGCGCCGCCGCTGCCGAGAGCCTGAAGTCGCAGGCCGCGCAGCTGGTGCACGCGGTGGCGGTGTTCAAGATGGAGGTCGGCGACAGCGGCGCAGTGATGTCACGGCCCGTCTCGGCGCCGCCGCGCCCCGCCCCCAGGCCAGCGCCCCGGCCCGTCTCGGCGTCAGCCCCGCGCGCCGCGCCCAAGGTGGCGGCCTCCCCCGCGCGGCCCGCGCTGGCCAAGCCGGGCGCTGCGGCTCC
>Ga0315902_10011392_pt1 | contig 11673 bp, 15 predicted proteins | sample LakEriMetagenome_9_FD_203523 | JGI IMG/M metagenome (GOLD analysis project Ga0315902, IMG submission 203523) | Freshwater fungal communities from buoy surface, Lake Erie, Ohio, United States - Buoy 12 MA117 | ecosystem: Environmental > Aquatic > Freshwater > Lake > Lake biofilm | place: USA... | reverse complement strand
GCAAAGAACTCTCTGAACAACATTCCGTTAGAATAAGCTGGACATTCTGTAAAAAGCGGTCCATATTATATTCATTATGAAAAACTATAAATGGTGGCAAGACAATGAGAGATACATTCCAGATCCGTGGGATGAAATAGCTAAATTTGAACAAGAGCTTAAGCAGATGGCTATTACTGAATCTGCATTACGAGAATGTATTGAAAAACTTGAACGCGAGAACGCCGCGCTGCGGGAGGACAAAGCGCGGCTCGTGAAAACGGCTAACGAAGTGCTGGAGTCCCTGATCCTCCACCTACGAGTAGAGGCCAACCACCCGTGTCCCGAGAACTTGGTGATTTGCCGAGAGCTTCAAGCCGCCATCGACGCCGCACGAAAGGAGGCGCAGCCGTGAGCGACCTACTCACCCTACCACCCGCCGACTTTTGCGCGGCAACCAAAGCCTGCGCCGAAGGTCGCGAGTGGGCTGTCACTCAGCCGACGATGGCTGAGGTTTGGAACAACTGTCCGCGTGCGGATTGGTTGCTCTGGATGCTAGACAAATTAGATCGGCGACCTGACGACCGGACGCTGCGGCTATTCGCGGTCTGGTGCGCTCGCAACACTCCGCTGTTGGATGGACGCAAAACGGGCGACCTGCTGACTGATCCTCGCTCGCTCGCGGCGCTGGAGGTCGCGGAGCGATATGCTAACGGTAAGGCGAGTAAGGAAGAGCTTGATGCTGCGGCGGATGCTGCGGCTGCTGCGTGGGCTGCTGCGCGGGCTGCTGCGGCTGCTGCGTGGGCTGCTGCGCGGGATGCTGCGGAGACTGCTGCGCGGGCTGCTGCGGGGGCTGCTCAAGCCGCTCAACTGCGCACGCTGGTGCCAAATCCGTTTAAGCGGGAGGTCAATAAATGAGCGACCACCTGATAGCCGAAGCCAACAGGCACGCAAAAGCATTGAGTAAAATGAACCTGCCAAAACAACAACCAACGCAGCGCGACATTGAATGGTACATCGAGGAGTGCATTGATTTGCGAAAGCAATTGGATCAGGAATGCGCATCAAAGCGCGAACACCTGCGGATTGCTTGTGAAGAAATCAACGGGCTGAAAGTTCGCGTTGGGATGTATGAGCGCGAGAACGCCGCGCTGCGGGAGGCAGCACCGAAAATCAAAGCAGCAGTCTCGGAGCAGCTCCAAGCAGCATTAAGCGGCACGGACCTTTCGCTGCGCTACTCGAGCATTGGCGACCCGCTATCCGCCAGTTTTATTCGCTGGGGTCTCGTCGAGAAGCGCATTTATGCATCAATCGACGCTGCCCTTGCAGGAAAGGAAGTCCAGAAATGAAAGCAAAGGATCACATGAATGCACTCGTAATCGTACTTGGAACCCTCTCCGTCGCGTTCCTGGTATCTCTCATTCTAGCTCTCCCGGTGATGTGGTTATGGAATTCCACGTTCCCCGATCTCTTTGGATTCAAGGAGATCAGCTGGTGGACGTCCTGGAAACTCACCATGATCGTCTCGTTCCTCGCCCCAATTCGTCCTAGCTTCTCCTCTAACTCCAAATGAAACTTGATAGCCATACCTTCGTTGTGGTGCAGGAATCCTCGTTCTCGATCGCTGAGGAACGTCTGATTGCGATTCATGACGATCCGCATCAGCCCTGGTCGTTTCGGTCACGTCCAGTGATGGACGAGTTCCCGGTGCAGGAGACCATCTCCGATGGCTGCTGAGATCCTGGTCGTCGGCGGAACCAAGCTTCAGAAGAAGCTGATCCGTGAGTCAGGCGAATACTACCTGACCAGATTAGCCGGATACCAGGTAGCGTCTCAGCTCACCGTGGTCGTGAAGATCCGCAAGAATCTGTTCGAAGAAGAAAACGCAAAGGCTGACTGCATCTGGGATGACGATGAGCACCGAGAATTTGAGGTGCGCATCGATTCATCGATGACCACAGTGGCAATGCTTCGGTGCCTGGCACACGAGTGCGTCCATATCTGGCAGTACGTCAGCGGCAAAATGAGAGACACCGATTCCATCAGCATCATCAAGTGGAATGGCAAAAAGATTGACCGGCGCCATACAGACTATTTTGATCTTCCATGGGAGCTGGAGGCCTATTCCATGGAGGTCGGCCTCTTGGAACGGTTCATGAACTACAAGGGCTACTTCAAGAAGAAGTGGTATGTGGATCCTGACTTTGCTAGTGGTTCATAGCCGTTCTAGCAGTATCCGAAGGTATTTCGGACCACGATCTGCTGCGGTTGTTCCCCTGAATTGGAAGTTAATCTTGTAACCGTGTCCGTTGATTTTTGCGTCGACCTTGATGTTGGCGTACTTGCGCACACCCTCCTCTGGATAGACATACGAATTCTCTGTTAGACCAGATATGATGACGTCCGCACCGTTCTGGACATCACTAACTAGAACGTCGTTGTCACGCTTCTTGTGTATTACGATCACCCCGCGACCATATGCCTGGCTTAACAGATCCTGAAGGTTATTTCGGGCCCGCGAGTAGTTTGCCGGCTTCGTTAGGCAGACATATTCCTTTCCGAATCCACCCATTTTCTGTCCATTGAAACCAAAGTACTCGTTTATCGAGCTCGCCGTGGCCGGGTTTAAGAAGAATTGAAAAATTGATGCCGATAGTATGTAGTACGTGTTCGACATCTTCAGAGACAGGTATGTCTTATCGGACCCGCATAAAAGTGTTAGGTCTGTTAGAGTCTCGCCGGTCGAGTTACTAACAGTCAACCTTCCGCTAGAGTAAGCGAGCACGCGCCGTTGGTTCTTCGAACCTTCCGCCTTAACTTCGCATTTATCTTTTGCAGAGATCTTGATAACCTTCTGCATTTCTACGATGACATCTTTGTGACGCAATTTGGAAAGATCCTCTCCTCCGTAGAATAGTTCTAGATCTTTCTTTAGCTCATCCTCGAAAGCCACTCCTCCGGCGCCTTTCTGTATTATCGGCTTGAATATGATGTCCTTGAATCCATCCACCTCGAGAACCTCGGTGCTCGAGGACTTGCTTTTCTTGAAGGTGCTTTTGTATGTGATCTTTCCCTTCTTAAAGAAGGCCTCGACTAGTTTCTTTGCCTGATCTCGGTCCTTCGACTTGACGATGATGTCATCCTTCTTTCCATCGCCTTCCAAGACCGCCTGAGATCCCAGGACTTTCTTTAACTCGGTCTTTAGATCTTTCATTTTGCAAGACCCATACCCTTACGGACGTCGTGGAACATTTCGTCCTTATGGGCTGCGCTCATCTTTGATGGAGCTCCCGAGTGAAATTCTTTCTTCTCACCTGCAGAGGCGTGTGCACGCATTTTGCTGGCTGAAATACCGGCAGTTCCTTCGGCATCGGGATCACGCTCGCCTGCAGAATGAACGGTGATGCTCTTGAACTTGTACGTTCCGTGGTCCATTTTCTTCCCGTTGTATCTCTGCAGTAGACCGTGCATTTCCTTGGCGCGATCTGATCCCGCCACTAGGTGTAGGTGCTGCACTCCTTTTTTATGCAGCTCAACTGCGTGGTGAAGAAGGCTCGGCTTGTCCTTGGAAGACGTGGACAGATTTGTGCCAGGGAAGGCACGCTTGGCGTGCTTCAGCTTCTGCGCAGGGGTCAGCGGATTCTTCTTTGGATCGTGCGAGTGCGACATGATCACGGAATGATCCGCTCCGTGCTTCTTTGCTACCTCATGGACCTTGTTAACCAGAGCCTCATGGCCATTCGTGATCGGATTCATACGAACGAATGCCATCACGTGATGCTTTTCCTTTCCTGCTTCTTCCTTGAGGAACTGTGAGAAGGTCTTCATTGTCTGGCTTTGAGTAGATTTGCCTTTGCGAATTCTGCGCGATTGACGAGCTTGGTGGGCTCTGTGTGGCCCTTAAATTTGTGGTTCACAACGAATCCCTCTGGCTTCGAAGCGGCAGTACCAATATGGTGCTCAAGTCCGCCTTCATGCTTCTCTAGGTTCTTCACTAGAACGTTTTTGGCTTGCTGAAGGTGATGGTGCATGTTCAGAAGATTTCCGTAGTGCTTCTCATTCTTCTGAATATGTTCGACCTGAGAAGCCCCTTCGGATCTCTTAGCCTCTGCCTTTGCAGGGGTCTTCAGCTTTGACGCAGCTCTTTCGTAGTGAGCCGTCACATGTTGTTTGAGGCCCTCGACACTTGGTTTTGAATCCGTACGAACGGTATGGTTGATGTACGTCGATAGATGACCGGCTTCTCCCTGATGTTTTGCCGTGGCCTTGTACATCTCCGATCCATGGTTGTCATGGATCTTCTTGGCGGCTGCCATGTGTTCATGGAATGCCACCTGGTCCTTGTGCGGATACTGGATCTTTGACGTGTCGTGTTCAGCGGTCTTGAGGTGTACATCCGGGTGAGATCCGAAGCTCTTCATGTCCGGATGCGGGCTCACCGACATATGCTCGACGCCCTTCTTCGAAGGATGCGGCTTGTACTGCTGGTGCACCACAACGCCGATCTTCGAATTCTTGACCTTCTCGGCCTCTGCTCCGCGCGCCGTGTAGGTGATCGTGTTCGGGGTGAAGGAGACGGATCCACCGCTGCCATGCTTATGATCCTCTGGGGTATGCATCAGGTCTCCCTGATAAACTCCTGATTTCGGCGCAACCTTTGGCAGATGCTTCAATGCGGTCTTCAGCTTGCTGACCAGACCAGCAGAGTGACCGTGGTTCTTCTCGATATCGGTGTTGCTGTAATTGAGCTTCGGATTCTTGTTGAATGCCGACTTGGTCGCCACAAAGAACTTTTTCGTCTCCGGATGGTGGCCAAATACGATCGAAGGCGATCCATCATACTTCATGGTCAGGTCACTGCTGTGCTTTCCAGCCTTCATGTGCTCATGTGCCTGAGTGAGGGCTCCATGAGCGTGCGTGAATCCCTGGGACCCGTGGAGAAGTGGACGATCCTCTGGGTGATGGATGTGTGTTAGCTGTTGCGGATTTGATTCCTCGAGCAGCTCTGTAAATTCAGAAAAGGGTAGGATCGTGGCCATTCCACGTATTTATAATCCGGTGGGTCTGAATTTACGATACTCCTGTGCGTCAGGGCCGATCAGTTCTCGAAGCTTCTGACCTCCGCCGTCATAGTTCGCTAGCCTCCTCGTATGACCGATACCGTACCCGGCATAGATCCCCTTGATTCCCACCAGAGTGGGTTTCGGATCCGGCAAATAGATCGTGCGTTTTAGAGAAGGATCGGTCTCCCCCCAGAGCCTGACATCGATGAAAGGATTCGAGTCATCCTTCACGACTCGCAGCAGCTCAGGGAAGAATGACCTCTTGAGTACAGTCTGACAGAAACTAGCATGCCGATCGTTCGTGTGCAGGTGCCAGTGAGAGTCCCTCACGTTGTAGTATAGGGCATAGGCCTCTCCGATCATGTCGTTGTAATCTCCAAGCCTGGATGCCGCTACCTGCAGGTAATCTTTGGAATACCAATCGTCATCCTCGATGAAGGCGATCGCATCGCCTGTGATGATCTGAGGGTTTTTCATCAGAGCCCTGATCTTCCTCACCAGGCTATAGCTTCCCCTGGTATCATCCCCAAATCTCATGTGAACCTGACCCATCGTGCATTTGGCAGGATTTACACCGTCGTCAAGTACGATCCACTGGTGAATTGGTACCGTCTGGCGAGACATCCATTTTTCACATAGCTCAAATGCCTCGGGTCTGTCACAGGTCGGGGTGACGAGTGTGATGTTCATGACAAAAGAAAGCGGGGTGGAATGAACCACCCCGCGTTAAGGTAAAAACTTTTACTCTGTGCGGGTTACTTCGCAGGAGCTGGGGTTGGGGCGACAATGTCCGAGACACCCTTGACCATACCGCCAACGAGATCGAGCCCGCCGCCGACGATTGCTCCGCCACCAGAAACGACCTTACCGGCCGCAGAGGATGCAACACCGAGAGAGCGACCAACATCAGTTGCTCCGTTGCCGACAACATTGCCGACGCCGGACACAGCTGCCTGGCCCATTCCCTTGGCTGAGTTATAGGTAGCATCGACTGTACCGCAGCCCGAGAGGAGTGCGATCGCCGAAACTAGAAGAACTGAGGTGAGTTTGTTATTTTTCATACGGCAGATATTTATCTAAACCCCGTCCTCTATAAATAGATTTCTATATCACTCCTTGCAAATCTATTGCATCGGAAATGGGAAACTCGAAACAATCATGCTAAGCTTCAAAGACTTTACTCCAGTACAGTACACAGGCGGTGAGACCGAAATGCAGGATCGGTACACATTCAAGCGTCACCATGGTCTTGTCGGAGAGTCAGAGCGTACATCATCTGAGACGATCACGAAGATTCGGGGCCGCATCAAGGAGAATCGAGAGAAGCGTGCCAAGCACGGGGAGCAGAACGGCGACCGGTCATGATTAAGACGTTCTCGCAGTTCCTTTCAGAAGACGCTCCGAAGGAAGTCGTCTTTGCATTTGGACGGTTCAATCCACCGACATCAGCGCACGAACCTATCTTAGAAAAGGTCGCTGATCTGGCTAAGGGTGGACGCACATATCGAATCTATTCTTCCAGAGTTGAGGACCCGAAGGACAATCCGTTGCCGCTGACCGAAAAGGTCAAGTTCATGCGCAAGATGTTCCCTCGCCATGCTCGTAGCATTGTCTCGGATACCGACATCTCTTCCCCTTTACAGGTCTGCACAAAGCTATACGAGCAAGGATTCCGTAAGGTGACTCTGGTCATCACAGAGACTAGCGTTACTGAGTTCAAGGCTCTCCTGAATGGAAACAATGGACATGAGGGTTCACATGGATTCTACTTCTTCAAGGAAGGAATCTCGGTTATTTCATCTGGTCTGAAGGATCCGGATTCGACCGTTCTGACTGAATCCAGGGTACATGCTGCGATCAGCGCCAATGACCTCGAGCTCTTCACAAAGAGTCTGCCGGCCGGATTCGCTGAGGCCAGAGAGTTGTTCAATGCCGTTCGTACCGGCATGGGTCTGAGAGAGACCAAGAATTTTCGCAAGCACGTACAGCTTGCACCCGTATCGGAACGCCGCGAGGCCTATGTGGCCGGCGAGCTGTTCCAGGTCGGAGACGACGTGGTCCTGAAAGAATCCAGTGAGGTCGGCAAGATCTCGCATCGTGGCACGAACTACCTGATCGTCTCCATGCACGATGGACGCAAGGTCCGTAAGTGGCTGAACGGCGTCGAATTACTCGAGAAGAAAACCCCAGAGGTCGTCGAGCTCGAGACAAAGATCGTCATTGAAAGAGATCCATCAATACCCGGCAAACCAATCTCAAAACTTAGAAACCTGTCCTGATGAAAAACCTGAAGAAGATCCGCGAAGAACATGGCGCCGGTGAGTGGGGAACACCCGAGCTCACCAAGAAGTACCAGGACGAGACACCTGGACAGACCGTCAAGGAGGCGAAGTTCAAGGTCACGTTCATGCACAAGCACCCAGAGGGTCAAAAGCAGCATGACTATGTGGTCTCGGCTCCTCATCAGAATGCAGCCGACAAGAAGGCCATCGAGATGCATCGCAAGGCACATCCATCCGGTGACTTCCACATGTGGAACTCCGAGGAGCTGTACGAGGAAGGCCTGAAGGACGCTTGTTGGAAAGGCTACGAGGCTATCGGAACAAAGATGAAGAATGGCAAGCGTGTTCCGAACTGCGTTCCGAAGGAAGGTCATACCGAGGATGCTCAGGCAGCACATCAGGCCGCCCATGCAGCACTGAAGAAGGGTGACGTCGATACGTACCACCAGGAGATGGACAAGAAATTCGCTGCTCATCAGGCCGGAGAAAAGGAAGCAGCCAAGAAACCTGTCAAGACGTTCGAGGCCACAGAATTCAAGCCGAATGAAGGTGTTCTGGCACAAATCAAGAAAGACCACGAGGAACTCAAGAACAAGTCCACGAAGGAAGTTCTGGCAGTTCACCAGGGACAGCACCGAGTTCGTTCGAACTACACGGCTGCAGAGATCGGCGGAAAGCACGCCATGATCGGTGACATCCTCCGCAATCGCCATGGATCGAAACATGTCGACCACTTTTATAGCCAGAAAGAGGATACGGACGGGAAGAATCTCAAGATCACCAAGCACGAAAAGATGGCCGTTGAGGCCGAAAAGCGCGGTGACAAACAGGCACAGCAGTATCACCTAAACATCGTTTCGAAACTGAAGAACGAATCTACCGCGGTGAACGAAGAAACTGCTCAGACTCACCGGGTCGACGTCATGATGGATGATCCGAAGAAGGGTGAGATCGTTCGTGGTGTCTACCAGACTCACAAGGCAAAGCTCCTGAAGCGAGTCCATGTCCAAGCAAATGATCCAAAAGAAGCTGAGGCAAAGGCACATGCTCACTTCACGAAGCAAGGATTCAATGTCCATACTTCTACTCACCACTCTGTTGTCCAGGAGAACGTTGAGATCGCTGAGGCCGCCGGAGATGAAAAGACCCAGAAGCATCTGGTGACTGTCACAGTGACGGACCCTCAGCATGCCATGGCCACAAAGCGCAAGGAGAAGATCATGAAGCGCGTGAAGGTCTCTGCGAAGGATCCGAAGGATGCAGTCGCCAAGGCCGAGGCTCACTACAAGAAGCACGGCTTCAAGGTCCATGATTCCCTGCACCACTCGGTCGTTCAGGAAAGCCTGGACACGGATGAGATCGTGGATGCCACGGAAGAGCCATCCAATGATCAGCAGCTACTTTCAATGGCCCGCGGTCAGTTATCAGAGATCGCTGATATGGCCAAGGAACTCGTAGATTCCATGGATGAGACCGATGACCTCGAGCCATGGATGAACGCAAAGATCACCACTGCATATGTCAATCTCGATGACGTGCATTCCTTCATTGCATATGGCGACGAGTATTCAACAGACAACAATTCTAAAAAAGAAAAGGGTGAACTCGGTGAAGCTGTCGGAGAGATCGATTCCGAGGAAAAAGCGCAGATCGCCAAGATGCAAACCCTCATCCGACTCGGAATGCTCAACATTGCCGAGCTCCCCATCGCCCTCAGAGTGATGAAGAGACTGGCAACGGACCAGCAGATTAATGTGGTAGAGGACCGAAAGATGTTACTGAAACTTCTAACAGAACTCATCGAACTTGTGACAGAGGACGACATGGTCTTCCGCCGAGTCAAGATGAACGTACAAAAGTCCTGATAACATGACATCGAAGAAAGCAGAAGCAATCGTGGATCAACGGCTCGATCGTATTGAATCTAAGATCGATCGTTTATCCGATGCAATAATCTCGATAGCCAGAGCCGAGGAGAAACTGATTCAACTCGAGAACGACAAGAAGTTCCTCATGGAACGCATGTTGGCCATCGAGGAGAGAGTGTCGGACACGGAAAGAAAAACAGAGGAGCACAGTTCAGCAATTTCAATCATTCAACGCATCACCTGGATCGCGGTCTCAACTGCCGTTGCAGCTGCAGTCGGCGCGTACCTACAATTCGGAAAATAATCACCAAACCCAATCATGAAGTCAATCCTATCAGTCGCAGAAGCATACGCAAAGATGTCGGAGGACTCCGAGAATCTGGCAGCCACCAACGCCGCACAGGCACAACAGAAGCAGGAGGATCAACCAGAGATTCCATCCTGGGTTCCAGGTAACATTCCTGATGAAAAGAAGAAGGAATTCGCCGAGGCGTGCAAGAAGGCCTGGGAATCTGACAACACTCAGTTTGACTTCGACGGTCGTACCTATAAGATCACCGAGAAGCTCCATGGTAATCAGGACAAGCTCGACGTCAATAACAATGGCAAGATCGATGCCGATGACCTGGCTGCTCTCCGTTCCGGTGAAAAAGAGGCAAACGAGGAGCTCGTCGGAAACCAGCACAAGCTCGACGTCAACAAGAATGGAAAGATCGACGGAGATGATCTCGCTGCTCTCCGCGCCGGCAAGAAGGTCGAGGAAGACCACATGGAGAACGAGACAGAGACCCCAGGTCAAACTCAGTATCCAGGATCCGAGATGCCAGCACCAGAGGGTGACGAGAAGGACGAAGAGGAGAACGACGAAGGCCTGGAGGAGAGCGTGCGACTCAAAAAGATGCAAGACATGATGCGTGTTACTCATGGCGCAATGTCCCGTGACGAGTACAAGAAGAAGTGGGCACATCTCAAGAAGCCAAAGAACAAGCTCGCTGGGCCTGGCGGTCTGTACAAGAACCTCGTCAAGGAAGGCGAAGAGAATCCAACAGATAAGCTCACGATCGACGTTCCTGCAATGATCCGCGCCTTGGAGAAATCCCGCGAGGACTTCAAGACTGATGCTGACATCCATAATTTTGTTCAGGATCTTCTCAAGAAGAAAGACCAGGAAGTCAAGACAAATGACCTGCCAGGTGAGCCAGTGAACGAGGCTATGAGCGCGATTGTTACTCGTAAAAATGCCGACGGTTCTTATGACGAAGTTGGAATGAATAACCGACGTGTTCTTGGGGGTTCTCATTCAAGCATCATGAAGCAGGCATCCGATTTTGCAAAAGGACCACATCGTGTGGAACTTTTTCATGGAAATCGAGTTGGTCACGGCGCGCCACATAAAGTAGTTCACGTCGAGTCTGCGACTGTCGCCGAGAAGCTCGATCCAAAAGCCGATGCAGGAGAGTGGATCAGCGACTTCGTTCACAGCACGGATCCGAAGTTCGATGGCAAGTCAAAGGAAAAGCGTAAAGAGATGGCACTCGCTGCTTACTACCAGGCGCGCCGTGATGCCGGCCTCAAGGAAGAGGTTATGACCGAAGCAACCGCCGGAGAGCTTGGAAAGAAAGCACACGCCCTGTCATCCGCTGCAAATACCGCAAAGGGCCACAAGGCAGCAGCAAATGCTCACTATAAGGCAGCCGAAGCCTTCCGCCGTCACACCACTGCCAATGCAGCAAAGACCGGAAAGAAGGCAGACGATGCTCACGATGCCGCACTCAAACACGAAGAACTCGGTGACAAACACCTGGAAAAAGCTATGACAAAGAAAGAATCAACACAAATCACCGAGAACGTGGCAGGCGACGCCCGCGCCGTCGATCTCACCACTGCAGCCAATCAGGCCTCTGCTCTGGCTCATTCGGCACCTGCCGAGGCCGGTGCTTTAATGCACCATGATGCCGCCACGAAGGCACATCAACATGCAGCCGATCACTATCGCGTTTATGCTCACCACGCTGGTGATCCTGAGCTTCGCCGTGCTGCAGAGATTCACCACAAGTTCCACACGGATATGGCTCAACACCATACTTTGAAGGGTGTCAGCCTGAGCGTGTCAGAACAAACCGTGAATGAAGCACTCAAACACGACGAAAACATCAGCAAGAAGGCGCATGATCTTTCAGCCGCCGCTAAAAAGTCAAATACTCCTAGCGATCACCTCGAGGCAATGAAAGCACACAATGCTGCTCAGCTTCATCATGCCAAGCTCTATCATAGCGCTGCGCAGAAGAAGGATTCCGCTGCAAAGGATCTTCATGCTAAAGCATATCACGACCACAAGATGGCAGCTGATATTCACCATGATACAGCGCAATTTATTGCTGTTACAAAAGGTAGCGTCAAGGAAGGAACATCGGCCGATGCCAAAGGCGGACCTGAGGTCATGGACGTTGCTACCAAGAAGATGAAGGATGATGCTGACAA
>Ga0315902_10011389_pt1 | contig 11674 bp, 6 predicted proteins | sample LakEriMetagenome_9_FD_203523 | JGI IMG/M metagenome (GOLD analysis project Ga0315902, IMG submission 203523) | Freshwater fungal communities from buoy surface, Lake Erie, Ohio, United States - Buoy 12 MA117 | ecosystem: Environmental > Aquatic > Freshwater > Lake > Lake biofilm | place: USA... | reverse complement strand
GGCTGAGACAGTGCCCAGATCGTTACACCATTCGTGCAGGTCGGAACTTACCCGACAAGGAATTTCGCTACCTTAGGACCGTTATAGTTACGGCCGCCGTTTACTGGGGCTTCAATTCAATGCTTCTTCTTGCGAATGACATCTCCTTTTAACCTTCCAGCACCGGGCAGGTGTCAGGCCTTATACATCATCTTTCGATTTAGCAAAGCCATGTGTTTTTGTTAAACAGTCGCCTGGGCCATTTCACTGCGGCCCCGATTGCTCGGGGCACCCTTTTTCCCGAAGTTACAGGGTTAATTTGCCGAGTTCCTTAGCCATGGATCACTCAAGCACCTTAGGATTCTCTCCTCGACTACCTGTGTCGGATTGCGGTACGGGCAGTACACAACTGAAGCTTACTGGCTTTTCTCGGAAGCTCCTTTACAACTTCGCTTTGCCCGAAGGCTCGGCTCAACGTGCTAATCCGTCAGCACGTAGTTGCTACGTCTCTCCGTCCCCAGATCGCATTGTGCACTGGTACAGGAATATTAACCTGTTGTCCATCAACTTCGCCGTTCGGCTACGCCTTAGGACCCGACTGACCCTGATCCGATTAACGTTGATCAGGAAACCTTAGTCTTACGGTGGGCAGGTTTCTCACCTGCCTTATCGTTACTTATGCCTACATTTGCTTTTCTGTACGCTCCAGTATGCCTCACGGCACGCCTTCAGTGCAAACAGAATGCTCCCCTACCGATCTTTCGATCCCACAGCTTCGGTACTGTACTTGATGCCCGATTATTATCCACGCCCGATCGCTCGACTAGTGAGCTGTTACGCACTCTTTAAATGAATTGCTGCTTCCAAGCAAACATCCTAGCTGTCAATGCAATCGGACCACGTTTTAACAACTTAGCACAGATTTAGGGACCTTAGCTGATGGTCTGGGTTGTTTCCCTCTCGCCCTCGGACCTTAGCACCCAAGGGCTCACTCCCGTGTATATGTCGTCAGCATTCGGAGTTTGTCTGGGTTTGGTAGGCGGTGAAGCCCCCTAGCCCAATCAGTAGCTCTACCTCTGCGACACTCGACCACGAGGCTGTTCCTAAAAACATTTCGGGGAGTACGAGCTATTTCCCAGTTTGATTAGCCTTTCACCCCTACCCACAACTCATCCGAGGACTTTTCAACGTCCACCAGTTCGGACCTCCATGGCGTGTTACCGCCACTTCATCCTGGTCATGGGTAGATCACAAGGTTTCGCGTCTACCCCCACTGACTATACGCCCTATTCAGACTTGCTTTCGCTGCGGCTCCCCCCGTTCACGGGGTTAACCTTGCCAGTGAGGAGTAACTCGTAGGCTCATTATGCAAAAGGCACGCCGTCATCCCGTTACCGGGACTCCGACCGCTTGTAAGCGCATGGTTTCAGGTTCTATTTCACTCCGCTGTTCGCGGTTCTTTTCACCTTTCCTTCACAGTACTGGTTCACTATCGGTCTCTTGAGAGTATTTAGCCTTACCGGATGGTGCCGGCAGATTCCCACAAGGCGTCTCCGACCTCGCGGTACTCAGGATACTGCTATCACTACAATGCTTACGTTTACGGGACTATCACCCTCTATGGTGCTTCTTTCCAAAAGCTTCAACTTCAAATTGCAGATCATGTTGCAGTCCTACAACCCCGCCACTGCCTTAACAGGGACGGTTTGGGCTGTTCCCTTTTCGCTCGCCACTACTTAGGGAATCACTATTGTTTTCTCTTCCTCCAGGTACTTAGATGTTTCAGTTCCCTGGGTTTGCTCCACTATGGGTCACTATCCTTCAGATAGTGGGGTTTTCCTATTCGGACATCTCCGGATCAAAGGTTATTTGCACCTCCCCGAAGCTTATCGCAGCTTATCACGTCCTTCATCGCCTTCAAGAGCCAAGGCATCCTCCATGCGCCCTTAATAACTTTCTTGTTCGACATCCAATCGGATGTCAAGTGTATTTTCTTTCAATATGTCAAAGAACATTGGTTCCAATTGGAAGCGGAACCCGGTTGTTTCGCCGTTGCGAAACAACTACTGGTGGAGAATAACGGATTCGAACCGTTGACCCCCTGCGTGCAAGGCAGGTGCTCTAGCCAGCTGAGCTAATTCCCCAAGAACGGTGGTTTGGTAGTCCCGAGCAGATTTGAACTGCTGACCCCTACATTATCAGTGTAGTGCTCTAACCAGGCTGAGCTACGGGACTATGCACTACGCATCGTCGTAGCCTCATACTGCTCGAGGCCTATCCGAACTCGTTTTGGGAATTCTTCAAGTCTGAAGAAATTGGTGGAAATAACAAGCGGTTCAGAACCTGCTCTATAAAGGAGGTATTCCAGCCGCACCTTCCGGTACGGCTACCTTGTTACGACTTAGCCCTAGTCATCGGTTTTACCCTAGGCGACTCCTTGCGGTTATCGACTTCAGGTACCCCCAACTCCCATGGCTTGACGGGCGGTGTGTACAAGGCCCGGGAACGTATTCACCGCGTCATTGCTGATACGCGATTACTAGCGAATCCAGCTTCATGAGGTCGAGTTGCAGACCTCAATCCGAACTGAGAATGAGTTTAGAGATTTGCATCACATTGCTGTGTAGCTGCCCGTTGTCTCATCCATTGTAGCACGTGTGTAGCCCTGGACGTAAGGGCCGTGATGACTTGACGTCATCCCCACCTTCCTCACTGCTTGCGCAGGCAGTCTCATTAGAGTCCCCAGCTTTACCTGATGGCAACTAATGATAGGGGTTGCGCTCGTTGCGGGACTTAACCCAACACCTCACGGCACGAGCTGACGACAGCCATGCAGCACCTAGTTTCGTGTCCTTTCGGCCTCTCCCCTTTCAAGGAGATTCACTAACTTTCAAGCCCAGGTAAGGTTCCTCGCGTATCATCGAATTAAACCACATGCTCCTCCGCTTGTGCGGGCCCCCGTCAATTCCTTTGAGTTTCAACCTTGCGGTCGTACTCCCCAGGTGGATCACTTAATGGTTTCCCTTAGACGCTGACAGTGTATCGCCAACATCGAGTGATCATAGTTTAGGGCGTGGACTACCAGGGTATCTAATCCTGTTTGCTACCCACGCTTTCGTGCCTCAGCGTCAATCATGGCTTAGTGAGCTGCCTTCGCAATCGGTGTTCTATGACATATCTAAGTATTTCACCACTACATGTCATATTCCGCCCACCTCAACCATATTCAAGATAAACAGTATCAATGGCAGTTCTGCAGTTAAGCTGCAGGCTTTCACCACTGACTTATTTATCCGCCTACGCACCCTTTAAACCCAATAAATCCGGATAACGCTTGGATCCTCCGTATTACCGCGGCTGCTGGCACGGAGTTAGCCGATCCTTATTCTGCAGGTACCATCAGCCCCCGACGCATCGAGGGGTTTTTTTCCTGCTAAAAGAAGTTTACAACCCATAGGGCCTTCATCCTTCACGCGGCATGGCTGGATCAGGCTTGCGCCCATTGTCCAATATTCCTTACTGCTGCCTCCCGTAGGAGTCTGGTCCGTGTCTCAGTACCAGTGTGGGGGATCATCCTCTCAGACCCCCTACCGATCGTTGCCTTGGTGAGCCATTACCTCACCAACTAGCTAATCGGACGCATGCTCATCGCTGACCACCGGAGTTTTGACTGCAAAGTGATGCCACTTCACAGTTTTATGCGGTGTTAATCCTCCTTTCGGAGGGCTATTCCCCAGTCAGCGGTAGATTGCATACGCGTTACGCACCCGTGCGCCACTCTCATTCAGATATTGCTACCCGAAATCCCGTTCGACTTGCATGTATTAGGCCTGCCGCTAGCGTTAATCCTGAGCCAGGATCAAACTCTCCATTGTAATTTGTGTTTGATTCCGGAATGAACCGGAAATGATTTGCTCAGATTCTTACTCATCACGAGACTTAGCTCGTGATGGGCTTGTTATTTCCTACCAATCCTTCAAAGAACGTTGACCTTCGATGCCCCGTTGGACATCTTATTTACTAACTGAGATCAATCAGAACTACACTTTCCCTCAAACGGGGCTGCAAAAGTAGTAAGGCTTTTTGCAACCACCAAATTTTTTTCAGGAATTTTAGAACTTTTTTTCACTGTCCCTTTCAACAAAATCCGTGAAACGGGAGGGCAAAAGTAGTAGGTCCTCCCCCTTTCGCAAATATTTAGAATGAAATTTAGCAAAAAATTCTGTATCTAATTGATTATCAATTACATTATATTTGAACCGGCTTTTGAACCACGACAGAAAGGAGCGGCTTCATCGATTCTCGACCGAGGAAATCCACAAACTTTACAATCTTTACCATCTCGAGAATGAACTTAAATTCCTCTTTCAATCCGCTTTTTCCTGATTGAAACTTACAATCTGAACGTTATGCTGGAGATTAAACAGGTTACCAAGCAATATGGAAACCATGTTGCCTTAAACAAAGTATCCTTCGTTATCCCAAAAGGATCTGTATTCGGCTTGCTAGGTCCCAACGGAGCGGGAAAAACCTCTCTGCTCAGGATCATCAACCAAATCACCGGGCCGGATTCCGGTGAAGTCCTCCTGAATGGAGAGCATCTTAACCCTGCTCACACCAGGCGGATAGGATACCTTCCCGAAGAACGTGGTTTATATAAGAAAATGGAGGTGGGTGAACAGGCACTGTATCTGGCGCAGTTGAAAGGACTTTCTCGCTCTGAGGCTATTTCCCGCTTGAAGAGCTGGTTCGAACGCCTGGAAATGAAAAGCTGGTGGAACAAAAAAATCGATGAACTATCCAAAGGGATGCAGCAAAAAGTACAATTCATCGTCACGGTGGTGCATGAACCTGATCTGCTGGTGCTAGACGAACCGTTTACCGGCTTTGACCCCGTGAATGCCGAGCTGATTAAAGACGAATTGCTCAGGCTAAGAAACCAAGGGACAACGATACTTCTATCCACCCACCGGATGGAGTCGGTAGAAGAATTGTGTAGCCACATTGTGATGATTAACCGTGCCCATAAAATACTGGAAGGACCGGTCAAGGAAATCAGGAGTGCATTCCGCAAAAACCTATACCGTATAGACTACAGGGGGAGCGGGATCGTAATCCCGGAAAGCCAGTCAGACCGATTCCTGATAACGGAAGACCGCTTTGAGTCGGACCACCGCATGGCATTGGTCAAATTGGATAACGGAGCAGACGCCAATTCTCTTATCCAATGCCTTATTCCCCAGGTCGAACTGCTCGCTTTTCATGAAGTCCTTCCTGGAATAAATGAAATTTTCATACAAAGTGTGACCGGCAAACCCACAGACCATGAATAAGATCCGCCTCATTTTCCTGCGAGAGTACTTCACCAGAGTGCGTAAAAAATCATTCCTGGTGATGACCTTTCTGGGTCCTGTTTTATTCGCGGGACTGGCCCTTGCTCCAGGCCTTGTGATGATGATGACAGAGGATGACAGAAAAGCTGAGATCCTGGTGATTGACCAATATCCGGAGATCTTCACTACCCTACTGCCCTCCGGTTCAGACATCACCTTTGTGAACACTACTGCCAAACTCGATTCAGCCAAGCGGAACTTCGATGAAGAGAAGTACTTCGGAATCCTCTATATCCCGGCAGATATCGTGAAGAATCCGGGGGGCGCAACCCTCTTCAGCGATGAAAAATCAACCCTTGCCGTTTCGTCTAAAATCGAATCGCTTTTGAAGAATCAAATCGAAAACGACAAACTGAAAGCGGAAGGAATCGACCCGGCCACTATCACCAATGCGGAAACGGAGGTTAGTTTAAGAACCCTTTCACTCAAAGGCGAAGAGAATCCGGTTGAACTCGCTACAGCAGTAGGTTTCATTGGGGGCATCCTGATTTATCTGTTTATTTTGATGTATGGTGTGCAAGTCATGCGAGGAGTCATCGAGGAAAAGACAAATCGCATTGTTGAAGTCATCATTTCATCAGTGAAGCCGTTTGAATTGATGATGGGCAAGATCTTAGGCGTGGCCATGGTGGGTCTAACCCAATTCCTGCTTTGGGTTATGCTAACTGCTGCAATCGCCTCCATTGCTGCTCCTATGCTCGAAGCACAAGTTTTGCATCCGGAAATCCCCAATGAAAAGCTGCTTACCGACCGGATTGGAATTGAAAAAAACACTTTGAACGAACTCGGCGCAGTTCCCGCCACTGAAACCAATGGAATAGGACGTATTTTCAACCAGGTAAATCAAATCAATTTCACACTCATCCTGAGTTGTTTTCTGATTTATTTCCTTGGTGGATACCTGCTATACAGCGCCTTGTTCGCTGCTATTGGAGCGGCTGTGGACAACGAAACCGAGACACAGCAGTTTATGCTGCCTGTCACGATTCCATTGATCATTTCGTTCATCGCAGCTCAATCCATCGTGCAGCAACCCGATAGCAGTTTAGGGTTCTGGTTGTCCATCATCCCTTTCACCTCACCGGTGGTGATGATGGTACGCATTGCCTTTGGAGTGCCTGCCTGGGAGCTGGCCTTATCCATCTCACTTCTGATCTGTGGCTTTCTGGGAGTTACCTGGCTTGCCGCTAAAATTTACCGGACCGGCATTCTGATGTACGGTAAAAAAGCCACCTACCGGGAATTATTCCACTGGCTTTTCTATAAACCATGAGTTTGGGTGAACGCCTTGCCGTTATTGATTGCGGAACCAATACATTTAATCTCCTCGTCGGAGAATCCTTTGGTAAAAACCACCGTTTCCTTCACCGGAGCCAACGGGTGGTGAAAATCGGCACACGCTCCGATCCCTTCTCCCCGATTCCTGAACCTGCTCTTGCACGGGCCTTCTACGCCCTCTGCTCCTTCCGAACGATCCTGGATAAATTTCGGGTGAAAAAAATCATAGCTACAGGAACAGCGGCACTTCGGGATTCAGCCAACGGGAAAGATTTCCTGAAAAAAGTAAAAAGCGAACTGGGATTTGACATTCGTCTCATTCCGGGTGAACGGGAAGCAGAGCTGATCTGCTCCGGGGTGAGGCAAGCGGTAAGGATGCAGGACTCCTGCTTCTTGATCATGGATATCGGTGGTGGTAGTACTGAATTCATCTTGTGTAACGCTGACAAAATCTTCTGGAAGAAGAGTTACCGACTGGGTGCAGCACGTTTGCTGGCCTGGTGGAATCCGGGGAATCCACCCGACAGAAAGGATCTCCATCGACTGAACATCTTGCTTCGCAAAGAATTGCATGAACTTATTGAGGCTTGTCAAACCTTCAAACCCGAACTTTTGGTTGGCGCAAGTGGTTCGTTTGAAACCATCACGGCCTTGATGTACCGGGGAAAGGGCTTGAACATACCGCGACGGAACGTAATCGAAATTCCAATTGAAGATTTCCGATCCATCCATCATAACTTGATCACCTCTAGTCAAGCGGAGCGACTAGTTATGCCCGGCATGCTCCGGATGCGCGCCGATATGATGGTACCAGCCACCCTCTTGATTAGTTTTGTGATGAAGAGTACGGGCATTGGAAATTTGCGCCTTAGTCGTTTCGCATTAAAAGAAGGCCTCTTCTTCGAATCCATATCTTCCGGGTTTCCGGTGAACCTTGGAGCCTCTCAATCAAAAACAAAACTGTAACCGCGCACAATCCTATGGCAAAAATCCTGGTTATCGACGATGAGAAGAGCATTAGGAACACCTTGAAAGAAATCCTCGAGTTCGAGGGCCACGATGTTCAAGATGCCACTGACGGTCTGGATGGTCTAAAAAAAGCCGAGCAGGAAAAATTCGATCTCGTTTTTTCTGACATCAAGATGCCCAAGATGGATGGAATCGAGTTCCTTTCCAAACTGCAGGAAATCCAATCCGACACCCCTGTAATCATGATCTCCGGCCATGGCAGCATTGAGACCGCAGTGGAATCGATCAAGAAAGGAGCTTACGATTTTATCGCAAAGCCGCTTGATCTGAACAGGCTGTTGATCACGGTGCGCAACGCACTGGATCGATCCTCGCTTGCCAGGGAAACCAAAACGCTTCGCAAGAAGATCCAAAAAAGCCAGCAGATGATCGGGGAATCACAGGAGATCAGGCGGATCAAGGATATGATTGAGAAGGTGGCCCCCACCGACGCTCGTGTTCTGATCACAGGCGAAAACGGAACAGGCAAGGAGCTTGTGGCTCGACAGCTACATGAACTCAGTTCACGAAACGGATCGCCCCTTGTTGAGGTGAATTGTGCGGCTATCCCATCCGAACTGATCGAAAGCGAGTTGTTCGGTCACGAAAAAGGATCCTTCACATCTGCCGTCAAACAACGGATCGGCAAGTTCGAACAGGCCAATAACGGCACGCTTTTTCTGGACGAAATCGGTGACATGAGCCTTTCTGCCCAGGCAAAAGTGCTACGGGCATTGCAGGAAAACAAGATCACCCGCGTCGGCGGTGAAAAAGAGATTTCAGTGAATGTGCGCGTGATCGCCGCGACCAACAAGGATCTTCGGGAAGAGATCGCTCAGGGACGTTTCCGGGAGGACCTCTATCATCGCCTCAGCGTCATTATCATACATGTCCCCTCATTGAACGAACGCGAGGACGACATACAGCTCATTGCCCGCCACTACCTCGCACAGATCTGTGAAGAGTATAAGATCCCGACAAAATCATTCGAAGCAGAGGCGGAAAAAGAACTTCGCAACATCCGTTGGACCGGCAACATCCGCGAATTACGAAACGTGGTGGAGCGGCTGGTCATCCTCTGCGGAAAATCAATAACCGCAACGGATATCCGACAATTCGCCAGGAACGAGCGCTGATCACTCGCGCGGATGACCGCCTTTCTTGCAACATCCGGGCAAACGCTGATATGCCCGCGGATCGGCAGGCAAGTCGTCAGCATCGTAACCTGATCGTGTCACCGCCTTGCGGATCTTTTCAGGCGTTGTCCTTCCGGAATCGTAGATGACCATGAGTATACGCGTATCCAGATTCAACTCAGTCTGTTCTACCCCTTTCAGATAGCCCACGTCCCGGCTGAGTTTCTCCCGGCAGGTTTCGCATTGTGCGCTGGTGACGATCCTGACCGTATCGGACTGTGCAGTGGCATATTGTGCGATCAAACAGGCGAGGATCAAACCAAAGGTTTTTTTCATGTTAGTTGGTGGGGTTGCTTTTGTTCTTTTCAGGTGCAGAAATATTCAGGCGTATACCGGCGTAAATCCTACGTCCCATCACAGGACCCCAAATGCGGTTGGCGTCAAACCCCTCGGCAAAGGGTTGTTCGCTGCCAAGGATGACGTTTCGTTGTGTAAATCCCAGCAGGTTCTCCGCTCCCACATATACTTCCCAGATTCTGAACACACGGGTCACCTGAGCCATTACCGTGTAGAAGTCAGGAGAACGGTCGATTTCAGAACTTTGACTTCCGGCTTCAACAGGAAGGTTCTTGGGACCTTCCCACTGCAAGGTTGCATCGGCACGCCAGGCTTCCGAACGACTCGTGTAGGCCGCATTGAACAACAATTTTTGACGGGCAAGCAGCGGCTTGGCCAATCCCTCAAACGCCAGGTAATCGGTCTTTACATCATCCATGCGCCAGGCCGATTTCAGCACGAAACCGAGCAAGGGTTCGAAGGTAACTGTCAACTGAAAGCTGTTGGCAGAGGAGCGACCCTTCAGGTTGTAATAAAATATAGAATCGGGACTACTGAACTGATCTGATAGCCATTGATTGTTGAACAGGGTCCGGAAAGCATCCAGCATGACAGAGCCCTCCCGACCCCGGATCAGGAAACGGGATGTAAAATTGAGTCCACCGTTCCACGCATCTTCCAGACGCTGCTCTTCCAGAACAACAAGGCGCTTCGAGCTGGTGAAGAGCCCGATGTTATCGGCATAGGTGTTCGGGTAACGGTAACCCCTACCCGCAGATGCCCGCAGGATCAGCTCGTCGGTAAAATTGTATTTGAGATGAAGTCGCGGGGTAAACAGGACTCCGAACAGGTTGTGGTAGTCGAAACGTACTCCTGCAATCGCCCCGAAAGGATTCGACTCGCAGCCGTAGTTGTATTCGAAATAGGCTCCGGGGACTATTTCTTCCCTGGAAAAACCGCTATCGTTCACAGTCTCGTCCCAATGGTCATACTTGAAATCAACACCGGTTTTGAACTTGTGATCGGTGTAAGTGATGATACTCATATAAAGCAGATTGGCGTACAAAGACCCCTGCGTTCCATCGTAATTGTTCAATCCAAAATAGGATTGCTGATCGTGCAATGTAGCGGAGACCTGGATACCGGCCGACTTGAATGGCGCCTCGGGAAAGAGCAAACCGGTCTTTGCATAGGCCTCGATCCGGCGTGTGGTGATTCCAATGCCATAAAAGGTATTCCTCCCCTTATCGATTTCGGGATCAAATTGCACCTGACCACCCTGGCGTTCTTCCACAAGAGCCTTCACACCAAGCTGCCCCTCCCATTTGTTGTTTTTATTGAAGTGAAAGCGGTTGTAGACATTCAGCTGGGAATAAGCCGGCATGTCCATGAATCCGTCGTTGTTGTCATCCCATTTAGTCTGCATACCGCTCGCATGCACCATGGCCATGTAGTTCCAGGAGCGTTTCAGGGGCATGGTATAAATGGTATTGATCTCACCCCTGCCGAATGCATCACCATACAGGTTGATGTGCATTAGCGGTTGCTTGAGCAAAGGTTTTTTATATTCGATGTTGATCTGTCCGGTCATGGCTTCGTAGCCATTCGCGACCGAGCCGGCCCCTTTGCTTATCTGGATGGACTCCATCCAGGGTCCGGGAATGAACAGCAAACCGAATGGTGCCGCCATTCCTCGGAGTGTGGGAATGGCTTCTCCCAACATCTGAGTGTAAATGCCTGAAAGACCTAGCAGCTGGATCTCACGGGCACCTGTCAATGCATCGGTGTAGTTCACGTCCACCGAGGGATTGGTTTCGAAGCTTTCGGAAAGATTACAGCATGCAGCTTTTAGCAGTTCGCCCTCGTTCAGGGTTTCGATTCCGCGGGTTTGCAGGGTGGAGATTTCCGTCGTTTGCCTTCTCCCCTCGACTTGAGCCTCGGCCAGTTCGATAGAGGACTGTAATCGGATCGTGACGAATTTGCCTGCATCTCCGAACGACAAGCGGACTGTATCGGACTTATAGCCAACATACGACGCAACGAGTGTCATTCCGCCCGGAAGTTCAGCGAACCGGAAAGTACCGTCAGCAGGTGTGATGTAAACCGAATCGGTTTCCAAAACCCGAACGACCGCACCGATGAGGGGCTGCGCATTGTTTGCGTCCAGTACTTTCCCGTTGATGTTTTGTGCCTGCTGAGCAAACACCGTTATCGGCCACGGGAAAACGGCCAATAGGATAAGAAGTCTGAATTTCATGAATAGGAGATCTACTGGTTTCAATTGAAGGATGGACCAACAAGGAGAAACCGGATCTCAGACCCGAATAGAGCAAAGGCTCAAATGTAACCGACGGTAAAAGACAGAAAGCGGAGGCGGCCGGTCAGTGAGCAGGAAGATGCAAGAGGGTTCTTGTATCCATTCCGCTGTAGCATGCAGCGCTTCGGCCAGCATAAAAAATGCTTGTGAGGGAGCAGGCAGGCGCTCGATGGAATAGACAGGGAAATTGAAGTAGTTGTCCACTTCAAAGCAGCACTCGTCTACGG